>Ga0196963_10000792_pt1 | contig 24602 bp, 18 predicted proteins | sample S1_5metaG_FD_148600 | JGI IMG/M metagenome (GOLD analysis project Ga0196963, IMG submission 148600) | Soil microbial communities from Anza Borrego desert, Southern California, United States - S1_5 | ecosystem: Environmental > Terrestrial > Soil > Desert | place: USA: California | collected...
AACGCGCTTTTGTCGGCGGCGAGCTCGGCGAAGCGCGCTCCGGCGCGGGGCGAATGGATCATCGCCACCGCCGGCCCCTCGAACGGCGGGCGCGGCAGCGACTCGGCGGCATAGACCACGCGCCGCTCGATCGCCACGCCGGCCGCCTCGACCGGGGCCGAATCGCGCCCGCACAGGTGAAGCGCCCGGCCCACCCCCGCCGCCGCCATCAGCGCCGCCGCGGCCGCCCCGTCGGAGGGTCCGCTGGTCACCGCGCCGAAGCCGGCGGCGCGGGCGGCGGCGGCGGTCCGCTCGCCGACCGCGAAGCAGGGCAGGCCGGTCAGGCCCGGCGGGGCGTGGCGGGCGCCGTTGGCGCTGGTCAGCAGCACCGCGTCGTAGCCGCCGGCGGCCGGCGCCGGCGCGGCCACCGGGCGGATGGCGAAAAGCGGCGCCACCACCGCATCCAGCCCGATCCGCCGGGCCCTCGCGGCCGTCTCCGAAGCTCCGGGCTCGGGCCGGAGCACCAGCAGCCTCACGGTCCGAACAGCGCCCGCAGCCGCGGCGCCGCTCGGCCGAGCAGCTCGCGCGCCAGCGCCAGCGGAACGGTCTCGTCCTCGCTCGCGAAACGGGCGTCGCAGCGCTCGCAGTCGCGGCCGTCCGCGGTCAGGATCTCCGCGCGCAGCCGGATCTGCCCGCCCTTGACCACCGCCAGCGCGGCGACCGCCGACCGGCAGGTCCCGCCCAGCCCCTCGAGCAGCCGCCGCTCGGCGCGGACGCAAACATGGGTCGGGCGATGATCGATCGCTCCGAGCAGGGTGCGCAGCCGGCGGTCGCCGCTTCGGGTCTCGACCCCGATCGCGCCCTGCGCGGGCGCCGGCAGCCAGTCGTCGAGCGCCACCCCGACGTCGGCATGGCCGAGCCGGTCGAGGCCGGCGGCGGCGAGCAGGGTGGCGTCCGCCTCGCCTTTGTCGAGCTTGCGCAGCCGCGACTCGACGTTGCCCCGGAACGGGACGATCGCCAGATCGGGCCGCCGCGCCAGCAACTGCGCCGCCCGCCGCGGCGACGACGTCCCGACCCGGGCGCCTTCCGGAAGGGCGTCGAGGCTCGCCGCCCCGACCAGCCGGTCGCGCACGTCCGCCCGCGGCAGGATCGCCGCGATCGCCAGCTCGGGCGGTCGAATCGTCTCGACGTCCTTCATCGAATGGACGGCGAGGTCGATCCGCCCCTCGAGCAGCGCCAGGTCGAGCTCCTTGGTCCACAGCGCCTTGCCGCCATGCTCGGCGAGCGGGCGGTCGCGGAGCTGGTCGCCGCTGGTGGCGATCGGCTCGATCTCGATCAGCTCGGGCCCCCAGCCATGGGCGTCGCGCAGCGCCGTCGCCACCAGCCGCGCCTGGACGAGCGCGAGCGGCGAGCCGCGGGTTCCGAGACGAAGGATCGGCTGCATGCGCCGCTTGTGCTAGCGGCTGCGCGGGTGGCAGGGAAGCGCGCATGAGCCTCGTGCTGGGCATCGAATCGAGTTGCGACGAGACCGCGGCGGCCCTGGTCGCCTCGGATCGCCGGATTCTCGCCCACCGCCTGGCCGGCCAGGAGGACGCTCACGGCCCCTATGGCGGGGTGGTGCCGGAGATCGCGGCGCGCGCCCATGTCGAGGCGATTCCCGGGCTGGTCGAGGGCACCCTCGCCGAGGCCGGGATCGGCCTCGAGTCGGTCGACGCGATCGCCGCCACCGCCGGTCCGGGGCTGATCGGCGGGGTCATGGTCGGCCTCGCCGCCGCCAAGGGCCTGGCGCTCGCCGCCGGCAAGCCGCTCGTCGCCGTCAACCATCTGGAAGGCCATGCCCTCTCGCCCACCCTGACCGAGCCGGGCCTCGCTTTCCCCTATCTGCTGCTGCTCGTCTCCGGCGGGCATTGCCAGCTGCTGTTCGTCGAAGGGCTCGGCCGCTATCGCCGCCTCGCCACCACCATCGACGACGCCGCCGGCGAGGCGTTCGACAAGACCGCCAAGCTGCTCGGCCTCGGCTTCCCCGGCGGCCCGGCGGTCGAGCGGGCGGCGCGGTCGGGGGAGGCGGCGGCGGTGCCGCTGCCGAGGCCGCTGCTCGGTTCCCCCGAACCCCATTTCTCGTTCGCCGGCCTGAAGAGCGCGGTGCTTCGCGCCGTCGAGAGCGGCCGCCACTCGACCGCGGACATCGCCGCCTCGTTCCAGCGGGCGGTGGTCGAATGCCTGGTCGACCGCACCGCCCGGGCGCTCGAGCGGGTGCCGGAAGCTCGGGCCCTCGTCGTCGCCGGCGGGGTCGCCGCCAATGCCGGCGTTCGCTCGGCGCTGATGGCGCTCGCCGGGGCCCGGGGCCTGCCGTTCGTCGCGCCGCCGCTGTGGCTGTGCACCGACAATGCGGCGATGATCGCCTGGGCGGGCGTCCTGCGCTTCGATTGCGGCCTCACCGATCCGCTCGACACCCCGGCCCGCGCCCGCTGGCCGCTCGATCCCGGCGCCGACCGGGTGCGCGGCGCCGGAGTCAAGGCGTGAAGGTCGGAATCGTCGGCGGCGGCGCCTGGGGAACGGCGCTGGCGCAGGTCGCCGCGGGCGGCGGCGAGACCCTGCTGTGGGCGCGCGAAGCGGAAGTCGTGGAGAGCGTCAATTCGGTGCACGAGAACCGGCTGTTCCTGGCCGGCGTCCCGCTCGATCCGGCCATCCGCGCCACCGGCGATCTCGCCGATCTCGCCGGCTGCGACATCCTCCTCCTCGTCACCCCCGCCCAGCACATGCGCTCGGTGCTCGCCGCAATGCCGCGCCTGGCCGCTCCGCTCATCCTCTGCGCCAAGGGGATGGAGGAGGCGACGATGGAGCTGATGCACGACGTCGCCCGCGAGGCGCAGCCCGCGGCGCCGCTGGCGGTCCTGTCGGGGCCGACCTTCGCCCACGAAGTCGCCGCCGGCCTGCCCGCCGCCGTCACCCTCGCCGTCGAGGACCTGGCGCTCGGCGAGCGCCTCCGCGCCCGCATCGCCCGTCCCTGGTTCCGCCCCTATCTTTCCGACGATGTGATCGGCGCCGAGATCGGCGGGGCGGTCAAGAACGTCCTCGCCATCGCCTGCGGCGTGGTCGAGGGCCGCCGCCTCGGCCAGAACGCCCGCTCGGCGCTCATCTCGCGCGGCTTCGCGGAGATGACCCGGTTCGGCCTCGCCCGGGGCGCCCGCGCCGAGACCCTGGCGGGCCTGTCTGGGCTCGGCGACCTCGTCCTCACCTGCTCGTCGACCAGCTCGCGCAACTTCAGCCTCGGCAAGGGCCTCGGCGAAGGCCGCAGCGCCGCCGAGCTGCTCGCGGACCGGCGGACGGTGGCCGAAGGGGCGCATACCGCGCCGGTGCTGGCGCGCGCGGCGCGCCGGGCGGGCGTCGACATGCCGATCGTCGCCGCGGTCTGCGCGCTGCTCGCGGGCGAGGCGAGCGTCGACCAGGTCGTCGAGCGGCTGCTGTCCCGCCCGCTCAGGTCCGAGGGCGTCTGAAAACCCCTCGCCCGGGAAGAACGGGAGAGGGATTGTTTGGAGGGGATCGCCTCAGAAATCCCGGCAGATGCCCTTGCTCTCCCAGTCGCCGTAGCGGGTCGGCTCGCGCCCCCTGGGCCCGCCGCTCTCCTCGCTCGGTGTCGGCGGCCCCGGCTGCGGCATCGGCGGGCTCTTCGACAGATAAGCGGGCGCCTTGACGTGCGGCGGCCGGCGTCGCGCCCGGCCGATTGAAGAAGGCGCGCTCATACCCCACATTTCAGCGGTCGGAGGTGGACGCGCAAGCATGAACCGGTTGAGGACCCTGATGCTGCTGGCGGCGCTGACGGCGCTGTTCATGGGCCTCGGCTTCACCATCGGCGGTGCGCGCGGGGCGCTGGTGGCGCTGGTCGTCGCGGCGGCGATGAACCTGATCACCTTCTGGAACGCCGACCGCATCGTCCTCTCGATGCACGGCGCCAAGGAGGTGACGGCGGGCGACTGCCCGCAGCTGGTCGGCATCGTCCACGATCTCGCCGCCCGCGCCGGACTTCCCAGCCCGCGAGTCTATCTGATCGATTCCCCCCATCCCAACGCCTTCGCCACCGGCCGCGACCCGGCCCATGCCGCCGTCGCCGCCACCACCGGCCTGCTCGCCATCCTCAGCCGCGAGGAGGTGGCCGCGGTGATGGCGCACGAGCTCGGCCACGTCCGCAACCGCGACACCCTGGTGATGACGATGACGGCGACCATCGCCGGCGCGATCTCGATGCTCGCCAATTTCGGCTACTTCTTCAGGGGCGAGGGCTCGCGCGCCAACCCGCTGGCGATGATCGCCGCATTGCTCCTGGCGCCGTTCGCGGCGATGCTGGTCCAGCTCGCCATCAGCCGCACCCGCGAATATGGCGCCGACCGCGCCGGCGCGGAGATTTGCGGCGACCCGCGCGCCCTCGCCTCGGCGCTGGCCAAGCTCCACGAAGGCGCGGCGCGGACCCCGAGCCCGGTCGCCGCCCGGGTCCCGGCCGCGGCCTCGCTCTACATCGTCCCGTCCGGGGGCCGCGACAGCCTGTTCTCCACCCATCCCGACACGGCCAACCGCATTGCGCTGCTTCACGAAATGGCGGCGATAGCCGCGCCGCCGGCCTCGACGGCGCCGGCGGAGGGCCGCCGCCGCGCCAGCGCGCTTGATCCGCTGGGCCGCCGGGCCTGAAATGGCCCGTCACCGCGACGACGTCGCGGGAGCGCCCGCCCGGAGGGCCGCGCTCGGCCTGCTCGACGCCGTGCTGCGCAAGGGGCTGCCGCTCGAAGCGGCGCTCGACTCTGCGACGGCCGGCCTCGCCCGCGCCGACGACCGGGGTCTGGCGCACGCCATCGCCGCCGAGACGCTCCGCCGCCTGCCCGATCTCGACGCTCTGATCGACGGCGCGACCAGCCGCCCGCTGCCGGACGACGCCAGGGCCCGGTCTGCGCTGCGCATCGCGCTGACCCAGGCGCTGGTGCTCGAAACGCCTCCGCACGCCGCCATCTCCACCGTCCTGCCCCTGCTCGAGGGCGGGCCGCGCCGGCTCGTCCACGGCGTGTTCGGCACTCTGATGCGCGCCCGAGCCATGCTGCCCTCGCCGCCGTCGCTGCCCGCGGCGCTCGCCGGACGGTGGGAGAAGAACTGGGGCAAGGCGGCGGTTGAGGCGGCCGCCCGGCTGCTCGCCACGCCGCCGCCGCTCGACCTCAGCTTCGCGGCCGGGGCCCGCCCGCCCGCGGACATGGCCGGAATCAGCCTTCTGCCCGGCCATCTGCGGCTGCCGTCGCGGACCGCCGTCGCCGGCCTGACCGGCTATGGCGAGGGCGGCTGGTGGGTGCAGGACGTCGCCGCCTCGATCCCCGCCCGACTGCTCGGCCCGGGCGCGGGGCGGACGGCGCTCGACCTGTGCGCGGCGCCGGGCGGGAAGACCCTGCAGCTGGCGAGCGCCGGTTTCCGGGTGACGGCGGTCGATTCCTCGGAAAGTCGTCTTGCACGACTTTCCGGGAACCTCGCCCGCACCAGGCTCGAGGCGCGGGTCGTCCGCGCCGACGTGATGCAATGGCAGCCGCCGGAGCCGGTCGACGCGATCCTGCTCGACGCGCCCTGCTCCGCCACCGGCATCTTCCGCCGCCACCCCGACGTCCTCCACCGCGCCCGGCCGAAGGCGATCGCCGGGCTGGCCGAGCAGCAAAAGGCGATGCTCGCCCGCGCCGCGTCCTGGCTGAAGCCCGGCGGCGCCCTCGTCTATTCGGTCTGCTCGCTGGAGCCGGAGGAGGGCGAGGCGGTCGCCGACGCCTTGCTCGCCGGCCGATCCGAGCATGCGCTCGATCCGGTGCGCGACGGCGAGCTGCCGCCCGAAATCCCCGTGTCCGCGGGTCGCGTCCGCATCCTCCCCGGCGTCTACGAGGCCGACGGCGGCGCCGACGGCTTCTTCATCGCCCGCTTCACGCGCCGTTAGCCCTCTCCCGCGCAAGGCGGAAGAGGAGGTGATCGGTCCCGAGGGTCGGCGCCGTCCTCGAGGATGAGAAGGATGGTGTCCACGACACGGTCTATGTTCTGCAGAATATGTCGTGGTTCCAGAAACGCACGATTCGGAACCCGCGTTTGCGGAGGTAGGCGGCGTGGCCGCGGTCGGCCTGCGGGTTGTGCTGGCCTCCGTCCGCTTCAATAATCAACCTCCGATTCAGGCAGACGAAATCGGCGACGAACGGCCGAGGCTGTGCTGAAACCGGAATTTGTAGCCGAGACGACGATCCCTCAGGCGCGACCAGAGGAGGCGTTCGGCATCGGTGGCTCGCCGGCGCAACGCGGCAGCGTGCGGGCTGATCTGGCGCTTCACCGACGGCATGGGCCGGGCGAAATATCACGGTGGAAGGACTATCCAAAAAGCGCTTGCGACGAGGCAAAACTCCTCTCCCGCGAAAAGCGGGAGAGCGTGCGGACAGGCGCCTGTCGCGCACGCGCAAACCCCTCTCCCTCGCAGGCGGGAGAGGGTGCGGACAGGCGCCCTCGACCCAACAAAGCGGGGATAAGTGGCGGCGCTTCCTTGCCGCGCGACTCGGCCACGGTTAACGTTCGCGCGTGCAGCAGCCCGTCCGCATCGCCCCCTCGATCCTCTCGGCCGATTTCGCCCGGCTCGGCGAGGAGGTCCGGGCCGTCGACGCGGCGGGGGCGGACTGGATCCACGTCGACGTGATGGACGGCCATTTCGTTCCCAACCTCACCATCGGCCCGGCGGTGGTGAAGGCGCTCCGGCCGCACACCGCCAAGCCGTTCGACGTCCATCTGATGATCTCGCCGGTCGATCCGTTCCTGGAGGCGTTCGCCGCCGCCGGCGCCGACATCATCACCGTCCATCCCGAGGCCGGCCCGCACCTCCACCGCACGCTCCAGACCATTCGCGCGCTCGGCAAGCGCGCCGGCGTGTCGCTCAACCCGGCGACTCCGGCCAAGATGCTCGATTACGTGCTCGAGGAGGTCGATCTGGTGCTGGTGATGAGCGTCAACCCCGGCTTCGGCGGCCAGGGGTTCATCGCCGGCCAGCTGCGCAAGGTCGAGGCGATCCGCAAGCGGATCGACCAGGCCGGCCTGGCGGTGGACCTCGAGGTCGACGGCGGCATCGACCCGGCGACGGCCCGGCAGGCGGTCGCCGCCGGCGCCGACGTGCTCGTCGCCGGCACCGCCACCTTCCGCGGCGGTCCCGAGCGTTATGCGGCCAACATCGAAAGCCTGCGCGGATGAGCCTGATCGAGAAGATCGACGCGCCCGACGGCGGCGAGATCGAGCAGGGCAAGAGGCTGATCCGGGTCGGCGGCGGCCACGGCGCTTCGCTCGGCGAGCATCTCTCCTCCCTGCTCCACCGGCTGTCCTGGCGGACGCCGTTCCACGCCTTCCGGCTGCGCGGCCGCTATCCGCTCAAGCTGCTCGCCGTGCCCAAGGACCCGGTGGCCGGCGACAAGGCCGCCGGCGAGGCGATCCTGCAGGGCCGGTTCGTGCGCCGCCACGAGGCGCTCGCGGTCGATGCGCTCGACTTCGCCGCGCTCGGCGCCGACGAGCTTGGCCGCTATCTGCACAGCTTCGAGTGGCTTCGCGACCTCGCCGCCGCCGCCACCCGCGAGCGCGGCGCCAAGCTCGCCGAGAAGGTGGTCCAGCAATGGCTGGAGGCGCACGCCGGAACGGTGAGCGAGCCCGCCTGGCGGGCCGACCTCTGGGGCCGGCGGATCCTGTTCTGGACCGCCTACGCGCCCTACCTCCTCTCCAGCCGCGACCCGACCTATCGGGCGGTGCTGCTCAACACCCTGTCGCGCGGCGCGCGCCATCTCGACAAGGCGGCGGAGAAGGCGAGGCCGGGACTCGCCCGGATCACCGCCTGGGCGGGCGTGATCGCCGCCGCCCTGCTCGTTCAGGGCGGGCCGGCGCGGCTCAGCCGCGGCGAGGCCGGCCTGCTGAGGGCCCTGGCCGGCTCGCTCCACGACGATGGCGGCCTGTTCAGCCGCTCGCCGACCGAACAGCTGATGCTGGTCGAGCTGCTCGCCCAGCTGCGCGCCGCCTATTATGCGGGCGAGCGCGACATGCCGGAGGCGGTCGCCGAGGCGCTGGCCGGGGCGGTCGCGGCGCTGCTCGGAGTCACGCTCGGCGACGAGGCGCTGTCGAGCTGGCAGGGCGGCAACATGGGGTCGAGGCGCCGAGTCGCCGCCGCCGTCGAGGGCAGCGGGGTCAGAGTCCGGCCGCTGCGCCAGCCGCGCGGCTGGGGCTATCAGCGCCTCGAGGCGAAGGGCACGATCGCCGTGTTCGACGCGGCCCCGCCGCCGCCCACGCGCGCCTTCGCCGGCGGCTGCGCCTCGACTCTGGCCTTCGAGCTGTCCGACGGCGCCAGCCGCCTCGTCGTCAATTGCGGCGGACCCGGCCTGGCGGCGGGGTCGGTCACGCCCGCTCTGGTCCACGCGCTGCGCAGCAGCGCGGCCCATTCGACGCTGACCCTCGGCGACCGCAACTCGACCGCGGTCCATGAGGACGGCAGCCTCGGCAAGGGCGTCGGCCAGGTCGAGGTCGTCCGCGACGAGACCGCCGGGGCGATCATGGTCGAGGCCGGCCATGACGGCTATGTCCGGCGCTTCGGCCTCGTCCACCAGCGCCAGCTCATTCTCGCCGCCGACGGCCGGGAGCTTCGCGGCCAGGACCTGCTGATCCTCCAGGGCCGCCGGCGCCGCTCCGACGCGATCCCCTTCGCCGTCCGCTTCCACCTCCACCCGGACGTCGAGGCGGCGACCACGGCCGACGGACAGGGGGCGCTGCTGCGCGGGCCGGGCCGAATGGTCTGGCAGTTCCGCTGCCGCGGCGGCCGGCTGGCGATCGAGGACAGCCTGTGGCTCGACGGCGGCGCGGAGCCGCTCGCGACCTCCCAGCTGGTGATCGCCGGCGACAGCCCCGGCGACGGGACCGCGGTGGCCTGGATCTTCCGGCGGGCGGGCTAGGAGCGCCATTTTGCAGGACCAGGTGAAAATCCGCCGGGCGCTGCTGTCGGTCTCCGACAAGACCGGGCTGGTCGAGCTGGCGCGGGCGCTGGTCCGCCACGGGGTCGAGCTGGTGTCGACCGGCGGCACCGCGAAGGCGCTGCGCGAATCGGGGCTCGAGGTAAGGGACGTCGCCGAGCTCACCGCCTTCCCCGAGATGATGGACGGCCGGGTCAAGACCCTCCACCCGAAGATCCACGGCGCCCTGCTCGCGGTCCGCGACGATCCCCGGCACGCGGCGGCGATGGCCGACCACGGCATCGGCGCGATCGACCTCGTCGTCGTCAACCTCTACCCGTTCGCGGCCACCGTCGCCCGCGGCGCCGGGCGGGACGAGGTGATCGAGAATATCGACATCGGCGGCCCCTCGATGGTCCGTTCGGCCGCCAAGAACCATCGATTCGTGGCGATTCTGAGCGATCCCGACGATTATCCCCAGCTGATCCGAAGCCTCGACGAGCAAGACGGAGCGACGTCGTTCGAATTCCGCAAGTATCTGGCCGCAAAGGCTTTTGCGTCGACCGCCGGCTACGATTCGGCGATCGCCCAATGGTTCGCCTTCGCCGATCAGGGGCAAATCCTGCCGGAATCGCTGTCGCTCAGCCTGAAACGCGTCGAAAAGCTGCGATACGGCGAGAATCCGCACCAGCAGGCCGCGCTCTACCGCCCCGACGGACCGCACGCCCGCGGCATCGCCCAGGCCCGGCCGGTGCAGGGCAAGGCGTTGAGCTACAACAATTACAACGATTCCGACGCCGCCCTCGAGCTGGTCGCCGAGTTCCGCGGCGGCGATCCCGCCTGCGTCATCGTCAAGCACGCCAATCCCTGCGGCGTGGCGGTCGCTTCGAGCCTGGTCGAGGCCTATGAGGCCGCCTTCGCCTGCGACGCAGTCTCCGCGTTCGGCGGCATCATCGCCTTCAACCGACCGATCGATTCGGCCGCGGCCGAGGCGATCACCCGGATCTTCACCGAGGTGGTGATCGCGCCCGACGCCGACGAGGCGGCCCGATCCGTCTTCGCCCGCAAGAAGAATCTGCGCCTGCTGCTGACCGGCGAGCTGCCCGAACCGGCCCGGCCCGGCCTCGCGCTGAAGTCTATCGCCGGCGGCTATCTGCTCCAGTCCCGGGACGGTGGCCGGGCCGCCGCCGGCGATCTCAAGGTGGTGACGAAGCGGTCGCCGACCGAGCGTGAGCTGGCCGATTGCCTGTTCGCCTGGACGGTCGCCAAGCACGTCAAGTCGAACGCCATCGTCTACGCGAGGGACGGCGCCACCGCGGGGATCGGAGCCGGCCAGATGAACCGCCTCGAATCGGCGCGCATCGCCGCCTGGAAGGCGCGCGACGCCGCCGCCAAGGCGGGCTGGCCGGAGCCGAGGACGATCGGCTCGGCGGTCGCCTCCGACGCCTTCTTCCCGTTCGCCGACGGCCTGCTCGCCGCCGTCGAGGCGGGGGCGACCGCGGTCATCCAGCCGGGCGGCTCGATCCGCGACGAGGAGGTCATCGCCGCCGCCGACGAGGCGGGCCTCGCCATGGTCTTCACCGGCATTCGCCACTTCCGGCACTAGCCGGCCGCCCGCTCGTCGGGCAGGAACCGTCCCCTGTCCGGGCCGTTGCCGATCCGGAAGGAGAGCGCCCATGAACGTCGGCGACGAGCGCAGCCGCTCCCCATGGATGGCCGAAACGCCGGTGATCGACGCGCCTGCGCTGAGCGAGGACCACAATTGCGACGTCGTGGTGGTCGGTTCCGGCATCGCCGGCCTCTCGACGGCCTATGAGCTCTCATGCCGCGGGCGCCACGTAACGGTGATCGATCGCGGGAAGATCGGCAGCGGGATGACGGCGCGCACGACGGCGCATCTCGCCACCGAGCTCGACGATTTCTATTCCGAGCTGATCTCAATCCGCGGCGAGGAGGAGGCCCGTCTCTACCATCAGAGCCAGGTCGCCGCGGTCGACCGAATCGAGGCGATCTGCCGCGGCGAGGCTATCGGCGCCGACTTCACACGGCTCGACGGCTACCTGATACCCACCGGGGAGGGACCGATCTCCGATCTGCACGAGGAATTTGACGCTTGCCGCCGGCTCGGAGTCGACGTGGAATGGGCCGATCGCGCCCCGATCCCCGGTCTCGACAGCGGCCGCTGTCTGCGCTTCCCGAACCAGGGACGGATTCATCCGACCCGATATCTCGTCGGACTGGCGCGAGCCATCGCCCGGCGAGGCGGCCGCTTCTATGCCGATACCGCCCACGTCGGCGACGAGGAGAAGGACGGACGGGTCGAGATCACGACCGAGAAGGGCCCCGTGATCCGCGCTAAGGCGGCGGTGTTCGCGACCAACTCCCCGACCAACAACAAGGTCGAAATCCATTCCAAGCAGATTCCCGACCGCACCTATGTCATCGCCGGCCGGGTTCCCAAGGGATCGGTCCCGGACGCTCTCATCTGGGATACGTATGAAGTCTATCATTATGTCCGAATCCAGGAGTGGGAGAACGGCGACGACCTGCTCATCGTCGGCGGCGAGGATCACCGTTCCGGCGAGGCCGACGATATGGATCAGCGGTTCGCGCGTCTCGCGGACTGGACCCGCAAGCGCTATCCCAGCTTCGGCAAGGCCGAGTACAGCTGGTCCGGCCAGGTGCTCGAGCCCGCCGACTTCATGCCATTTTCGGGCCGAAATCCGGGCAGCGAGAACATCTACGTCCACACCGGCGATTCCGGGCAGGGCATCACCAACGGAGTCGCCGGCAGCCTCACCATCGCGCCCCTCGTCCTGGGCCAGGAAAGTCGTTACGAGTCCCTTTTCGATCCGGCGCGCAAGCCGGCAGGCGCAATTGAATCGATCGCAGAATTCGTCCGCGGCCAGGTCGGAGCCGCGAAGACCCTGGCCGAGCATCTCGGCCCCGGCGAGCTGGATTCGGTTCGCGAGCTGAAGCCGGGCGAAGGCGGCATCATCCGGCATGGGCTGCACAAGGTCGCCGTTTACCGCGGCCTCGACGGCAAGCTGATCAAGCGATCGGCGACCTGCACCCATCTCGGCTGCGTCGTGCACTGGAACGGCTTCGAGCGCTGCTGGGACTGCCCCTGCCACGGCTCCCAGTTCGCGCCCGACGGTTCCGTTCTCAACGGACCGGCGGTTCAGCCCCTCGCGGCGGCGGGAGGGTAGGCTCCTCCAGATCGCCCTTCTTCAGGCGGAACAGCACGCGGTCGTCGCGGGTGAATCCCTTCAGCCAGACCACCGCGCCAAACGTGGCAAGGATGGTCGGTATGCCGATGGTCAGCTCGACCCATTCGAACGACCGGGGCAGCATGGTGAAGCAGGTGCCGACCACGATCGCGGCGCCGGCCGCCCAGACCAGCGGCCAGCGCCAGCCTTGGACGGGCGCGTCGAGCAGGCGGCAAAGCAGCCGCGCTTTCAGGATCGAGGCGAGGCCGAGCGCCAGCATCAGCGCGGCGGCGGCGCTGGCCGCCTGAAAGGCCTCGACGCGGTCCGGCCGCAGCGGCAGCAGCTTGACGCCAAGGATGAAGGCGACGGTCAATGCCGCCTGGACCAGGATCATCAGGGTTGAGATCATAAGGTTGCGGTGCCGGGCGACGTAGACGAGCGCGGCCTCGGAAACCGCGGCGGTGGCCGCGACCACCTCCGCCGCCAGCAGGAAGGCGAGCGCGCCGGTGCCCCCGACGAAGGCCGCGCCGACGACCCCCATCACCGCTTCTCCGGGCAGGCCGAGGGCGAGCGCGACCCCGGCCTGGGCGGCGATGACCCAGAAGCCGACCTGCCGCACCTGCTTGGCGACCGCCGCCCGGTCCCCCTCCGCCAGCTTCTGGGTGATGACCGGCGCGAGGATCGGATCGAAGCTCGTCTTCAGCTTCTGGGGAAGCGAGGCCACTTGCTGGCCGACATAATAGACGCCGACCCAATAGGGGCCGACGAACAGGCCGAGAATGGCGATGTCGAGGCGGCGCGACCCCCATTCGATCGCGTCGGCGGCGGCGAGCGGGATGTTCAGCCGGGCGACGCGAAGGAGTTGCGCGGGATTCGGTTTCCAGTGCGGGGGCAGGCCGTAGCTCCGGTAGAGCGGCCACAGCGACGCGATCAGCCCGGCCGTCACCGAGATCACGTAAGCGATGATCAGGCCGTCGCGGGAACGGGTTCCATCCTCCGCCGCGGGGAACACCAGCACGCAGGCGGCGGCGGCGATGCTGATCGTCCACGGCTCGACGATCGCGCGGGCGCGCACCGTCGCACCGATATCGTGGCGGTAGGCGAGCGCGGCCAGCGCGATGTCGGCGCCGGCGATTCCGAAGATGACCATCGGCAGCAGCCAGTCGGCGCCGTGGACACCGCCGGCCGGGAACATCGCCTGCGGGAACAGCATCAGGATGACCGTCGACACGGCCGAGGCGATGAAGGCGGCGAGGATCGCGTCGGTGACGACGCAGCTGTGCGGCTGGTCGGTCGTCGCCAGCTGCTGCGCGAGCCCCCGCTTGAGACCCAGGGTAGAAAGCTGGGCCGCGAACTCCATGACGATGACGGCGTAGGCGAACGCGCCGAGCGCCTCCGGGCCGTACAGACGTCCGGCGATGAACAGGAAAGGCAGCCGCGCCGCTAGCCGCATCAGGAAGCCGAGAAAGTTGGTGCGCCCGCCGCGGGCGAGAGCGGCGATGTCGTCGCCCTGGCCGATTGGATTCAATGCGCCGCGCCCCAGTTCGCACCGGTGCCGATGTCGACTCCGAGGGGGACGCTCAAATTTACCGCCGGCTCGGCGGCGCGCTCCATGACGTGGCGGATGACCGCGCCGGCTTGTTCGACGTCGCCTTCGGGGACCTCGAAGACGAGCTCGTCGTGGACCTGCATCAGCATGCGGACGGATTCGAGACCCTCAGCGGCCAGAGCGGGCCCCATCCGGACCATCGCCCGCTTGATGATGTCGGCGCTGGTGCCCTGGATCGGGGCGTTGATCGCCGCCCGTTCCGCGCCCTGCCGCTCGTGTTGGACGCGGCTCTTGATCAGCGGGAAATGGGTCTTGCGGCCGAACAAAGTGGTGGTGAAGCCCGTCTCTCGCACCTTAGAGAGCGTGTCGGCGATATAATTCTGGATGCCGGGGAAACGCTCGAAATAGCGGTCGATCATCGCCTGTGCCTCGTCGGCGGTGATCGAGAGGCGGCCCGCCAGTCCCCAGCGCGAGATTCCGTAGAGGATCGCGAAATTGATCGTCTTGGCACTGGCCCGGGTATCGCGGTCGACTTCGCCGAACAGCTCCTGGGCGGTCAGGCTGTGGATGTCGTCGCCACGCGCGAACGCCTCCCTCAATTGCGGCACGTCGGCCATGTGGGCGGCGAGCCGGAGCTCGATCTGACTGTAGTCGGCGGCGAGGATGACGTTGCCGGGCTCCGCGACGAAGGCGTCTCGGATCCGACGGCCGATTTCGGTGCGGATCGGGATGTTCTGGAGGTTGGGGTCGGTGGAGGAGAGTCGACCGGTCTGCGCGCCCGACAGCGAGTAGCTGGTATGGACCCGCCCGGTTTCCTTGTTGATCTGTTGCTGGAGCGCGTCGGTGTAGGTCGACTTGAGTTTGGAGAGTTGCCGCCAGTCGAGCACCAGGCGCGCGATCGGAACGCCCTCGCGCGACAGCCGCTCGAGCTCGTTGACGTCGGTCGACCAGGTGCCCGACTTGCCCTTGCGGCCGCCCTGCAGCCCCATCCTGCCGAACAGCACCTCGCCCAATTGCTGGGGGCTGCCGATGGTGAAGGTGCAGCCGGCCTCGCCGCAAATCCGTTCCTCCAGCGCCGCGATCTGGGTCTGGAACTCCTGGCTGAGCCGGCCGAGCTCCTCCCGGTCGACCCTGACGCCCTCGCGCTCCATCCGCGCGACGACGGGGACGAGCGGCCGGTCGACCATCTCATAGACGCGGGTGACGCGTTCATGCGGCAGGCGGGTCTTGAACCGAGTCCACAGGCGCAAGGTCACGTCGGCGTCCTCGGCGGCATATTCGGTCGCCCGGTCGAGCGGCACCTGGTTGAACTTGATCTGTTTCTGCCCGGAGCCGCAGACATCCTTGTAGGCGATGCATTCGTGGTCGAGATGCTTCTTGGCAAGGTCGTCCATCGAATGGCTGTTGAGGCCGCCGGCATCGAGGTTGAAGCTCATCACCAGGCTGTCGTCGACCGGAGCGACGCAGATTCCCCGGCGATCGAAGACGATCCAGTCGAACTTGAAATTGTGGCCGACCTTGAGGACCGCCGGATCCTCGAGCAGCGGCTTCAGCTTCGCCAGCGCGACCGCGGCGGGAATCTGGTCCGGCCGCTCGGAGAGAAGATCGTGGCCGCCATGTTCGAGCGGGACGTAGCAGGCCTTGCCGCATTCGGTCGCGAGGCTGATTCCGACCAGCGTGGCGGTGACGCAGTCATATCCGTCGGTCTCGGTGTCGATCGCGACCAGGCCGTTGGCGCTGGCCTCGGCGATCCAGCGGTCGAGCTCGGCTTCGGTGGTCACCGTGACGTAGGCGGAGCGGTCGATCTTCGGCTCGGGCCGCACTTCGCGCTGCACCGGAGATGAAGACGGCTCGGGCGCCCCCGTGCCCTGCGCGCCCAGCCGGGTCAGCAAGGTGCGGAAACCATGATGCTCGAGAAACTCGCGCAGCGGCTCCTCGGGAACGCCCTTGAGAGTCAGGGCGTCGAGCGGTTCGGGCAAGGGCGCATCGCAGACGAGCCGAACCAGCTCCCGCGACAGCCGCGCCTTGTCGGCATGCTCGATCAGGTTGTCGCGCATCTTCGACGGCTTCATCGTCGGCGCCGCGGCGAGCACCGATTCGAGGTCGCCAAATTCGTTGATCAGCTTTGAGGCCGTCTTCGGTCCGATGCCGGGAACACCGGGAACATTGTCGACGCTGTCGCCCATGAGCGCGAGGACGTCGCCCAGCTTGGCCGGAGGAACGTCGAACTTCTCGATGACCTGATCGGGGCCGATGCGCCGGTCCCGCATCGTATCGAGCATATCGACGCCGGGCTCGACCAGCTGCATCAGATCCTTGTCCGACGAGACGATCGTGACCTGCCAATCCTTCTCCCGGGCGGCCTTGACGTAGCAGGCGATGATGTCGTCCGCCTCAAGCCCGTCCTCCTCGATGCACGGAACGGAAAAGGCGCGTGTGGCGTCTCGGATCAGCGGGAACTGCGGGATGAGCTCGGGGGGCGGGGGTGGCCGGTTCGCCTTGTACTGGTCGTACATCTTGTTGCGGAACGTGCTCTCCGAGGCGTCCAGGATCACCGCGAGATGGGTCGGCCCGTCTTCCTTGCTGAGGTCGCCGGCCAGCTTCCAGAGCATCGTCGTATAACCATAGACCGCGCCGACATTCAGCCCGAACTTGTTGGTCAGCCCGGGAAGGACGTGAAAGGCGCGGAAGATGTAGCTGGAGCCGTCGACCAGATAGAGATGGGGCATCCGCCGGCTCTAGCGCAGCCGGGGCGGACGACAAAGACGCTTTGCTTCGCCCGGGATTCTACCGTCTGGGATTCGTTAACCGTCCTGTCCTAGCATCGGCGGGATGAGTCGGTGGCCGTTTCGCCTTTTCTGCTTCCTGTTCGCGCTGGCCGCCGGACCGGCCGCGGCTGCGCCGGCCGTTGGACTGGCCCGCATCTCGGTCGTCGTCAGAGGCAGCGGACCGGACGTGATCCTGATTCCCGGCCTCGCCGCCTCGCGCGGCGTCTGGAGCTCAACGGCCGCCGCCTTGCCCGGCTATCGCTATCACTTCGTCCAGGTCGGCGGCTTCGCGGGCCTGCCCGTCGGTGCCAATTCGTCCGGTCCCGTCGCCCGCCCCGTCGCCGACGAGATCGCCCGTTACATCGTCGCCCGCCGCCTCGATCGCCCTGCCGTCGTCGGGCATTCGATGGGCGGTTCGATCGCGCTGATGGTCGCCGCCCGCCATCCGCGGGTCGCCGCGAAGGTAATGGTCGTCGACATGCTGCCTTCGGCCGGAGGTCCGTTCGGTCTGCCGACGCCGGTGATGAAGCCGCTCGCGCGGTTCATCGGCGACGAGGTGCAGCGCGCAGACCGGACGCGGAGCCGGCTGAAGCCGCTGTTCGCGCGCTTCGGCAATGCCGACTGGCTGGAGAGCCGCAGCGACGCCGGCGTGGTCGGCCGCTCGGTCGAGGAGTTGCTGGCGACCGACCTCGGTGCGGAACTGCCGCGCATCCGAGTCCCACTCACCGTCGTCTACGCCTGCCCGGCGGCCTTGCCGTCCGCCTGCGGCCAGGTCAGCCGCGTCTATGCCCGCGCCTATGCCGGCCGGCCCGGCACGCGGCTGGTGCGGATCGAAGGAAGCGGCCATACGATCATGTGGGACCAGCCGGCCGCCTTCCGAGCGGCGCTCCGCGCCTTTCTCGAAGCCGGCGAGTAAGCCCCCGTTCAAGCCGCAGCGGCTAGAGGCGACGCGATGAAGTGGCCGATCCTTCTTGCCGCCGCGCTCGGCCTCGCCTGCGTCGGTGCGGCGCCGGCACCGGCGCCGGCCGCGCCGGCGGCGAAGCCGTTCGCGCCGACCCGCTTCTCGGTCGAGGTGCGGGGAAGCGGCCCCGACGTCATCCTCATCCCCGGCCTGACCGGCACCCGCGAGGTCTGGACGGGGACGGTCGCCGCCTTGCCCGGCTATCGCTACCATCTCGTCCAGGTCGCCGGCTTCGCCCACACGCCGGCACGCGGGAATGCCCGCGGCCGCGTCGTCGCGCCGCTGGCGGACGAGGTGGCGCGCTACATCGCCGCGAGAGGCCTGCGTCGCCCCGCCCTGGTCGGCCATTCGATGGGCGGCACGGTGGCGATGATGGTCGCCGCGCGCCATCCCGAGCGGGTCGGCCGGGTGATGGTGGTCGACATGCTTCCGCAGCCGGCGGGGATCGTCGGCGGCAGCGCGCGGGGGATGCGCGGCCTCGCCGACAGCCTTCGCGACCTCAGCGCGACGCCCGGCGGACGGCGCCTCGTCGAATCGGCGATCCGGCTGTTCGGCAATCCGGAGAGCGGCGCCGATCCCGACGTCGTCGCCCGCGCCACCCACGAACTGGCGGTGATCGATCTGACGCCGGAGCTGCCCCGGATCGCAGCGCCGCTGACAGTCGTCTATGCCAGCCTCGACCCGAGCCGCCGCGAGCTGGACGACCGCCGCTACCGCGCCGCCTATGCCGGCAGGCGCGGCGCCCGGCTGGTCCGCATCGATGACAGCGGCCACATGATCATGCATGACCAGCCGGTCCGATTTCGCGCGGTACTCAAGGATTTCCTGAGGTAGCGGGCACCAGCACCGTGTCGACCGCGTCCCGGAGCAGATCCGGATAGTCGAGCGTGTAATGGAGGCCGCGGCTCTCCTGCCGCGTCAGAGCCGAGCGCACGATCAGCTCGGCGACCTCGACGAGGTTGCGCAGCTCGATCAGGTCCGCGGTCACCCGGAAATGCCGGTAATAATCGTGGGTCTCCTGCCTCAGCAGGTTGATCCGGTTCAGAGCCCGTTCGAGCCGTTTGGTGGTTCTGACGATGCCCACATAGTCCCACATGAAGCGGCGTATCTCGCGCCAGTTGTGATGGACGACCACTTCCTCGTCGGAATCGGTGACTCGGCTCTCGTCCCAGGGCCGGAGGGCCGGCGGCGGCGGCAGGTCGGCCCAGCGGGCGTTGATATGCTCCGCCGCCGCGACGCCGAAGACCAGGCATTCGAGCACCGAGTTGGAGGCGAGGCGGTTGGCGCCGTGCAGGCCCGACATGGTGACTTCTCCGGCCGCGTAGAGGCCTTCGACGTCGGTCCGCCCGTCGAGGTCGGTCATCACGCCGCCGCAGGTATAATGGGCGGCAGGGACGACCGGGATCGGCTCTTTCGTGATGTCGATGCCGATATCGGGCTCGGCGAGACGGGTGGCGATGGTCGGAAAGTGCGCGCGGACGAACTCCGGGTCGCGGTGGCTGATGTCGAGATGGACGAAATCGAGGCCGAGGCGCTTCAGCTCGTGATCGATGGCTCGGGCGACGATATCGCGCGGCGCAAGCTCCTCGCGCGGGTCGAACCGCTTCATGAAGCGCCGGCCGGTGGTCGGCAGCCGCAGCTTGCCGCCCTCGCCACGCATCGCCTCGGTGATCAGGAAGTTCTTGACGTCATGGTGGTAGAGGCAGGTGGGATGGAACTGGTTGAACTCCATGTTCGCCACCCGGCAGCCGGCCCGCCAAGCCATGGCGATGCCGTCGCCGGTCGAGCCTCGGGGGTTGGTCGAATAGAGCCACGCGCGGCTGGCTCCGCCGCTGGCGAGGACGGTGGCCCGGCCGGTGACCAGGTCGACACGGCCGCTGCGCCGGTCGAGCGCGTAGACGCCCCATGCTCTCGAGCTGGACTCGCCAGACGCGGCGTGGCGTCCGGTCACGAGGTCGATCGCCACACGGTCGGGGATCAATGCGATATTGGGATGGGCGGCCGCCGCTTTCTCGAGCGCCTGCTGCACCGCCCGGCCCGTCGCATCGGCGACGTGGACGATCCGGCGGTGGCTGTGGCCGCCTTCTCGCGTCAGGTGCCAGCCCGCCTCCTCGCTTTGATTGAACGGGACGCCGAGCGCCGCCAGCCGCTCGATCGCCGCCGGGGCGCTGCCGACGACGAACTCGACCGTCTCCCGCCGGTTCAGGCCGCCGCCGGCGGCGATCGTGTCCTCGATATGGCTCTCGAAGGTATCGCCCGGCTCGAGCACCGCGGCGATGCCTCCCTGGGCGAGGGCGGTCGAGCCGGACGAAAGGTCGCCCTTCGCGAGCACCGCCACCTTGAGACGGGGCGCCAGCGTCAGCGCGGCCGACAGTCCCGCGGCGCCGGAGCCGATGACGACGACGTCGAAGGCGAGCGTCATTCCGTCTTGTCCGCCGCCCGGGTCAGGTTGAGGAACACGTCCTCGAGATCCGCCTCGCGGGTGGAGACGTCGACGATGCCGAGGCCGTCGCGCTGGAGCGCCGCCAGCACTTCGCCCGCGTTCACGCGGTCCTTGCGATAGGTGATGGCGAGAGTGCGTTCGCCGAGGAGGTCGATCTTCTCGAAGCAGGTCGCGTCGGGCAAGGCAGCGATGTCGCGGTCGACCGTCACTTCGACCGCTTTCTCCTGGGTCATGCCGACAAGGGTGCGGGTCGCCTCGTTCGCGACCAGGCGGCCGTGATGGATGATCGCGATACGGTCGCAGAGCTCCTCGGCTTCCTCGAGATAGTGCGTGGTGAGAACGACCGTCACGCCCTCCGAGTTCAGTCGCCGAACATAGGCCCAGAGCTGCTGGCGAAGCTCGATGTCGACGCCCGCGGTCGGCTCGTCGAGGACCAGGATCGGCGGTGAATGGACCATTGCCTTGGCGACCAGCAGCCGCCGCTTCATGCCGCCGGAGAGGGTGCGAGAATAGGCCTCCGCCTTGTCTTCGAGCCGTACAGCGCGGAGCAGCTCCTGCGTCCGCCGCCGCTCCTTTGGCACGCCGTAGAGGCCGGCCTGGATCTCCAGCGTCTCGCGCGGAGTGAAGAAGGGATCGAAGACCAGCTCCTGCGGCACGATGCCGATCGAGGCCTTGGCGTTGCGGGGATGCTTCTCGATGTCGAAGCCCCAGATGACGACGCTGCCGGCGGTCTTGTTGACCAGGCCGGCGAGGATGTTGATCAGGGTCGACTTGCCGGCGCCGTTGGGGCCGAGCAGCCCGAAAATCTGCCCCTGCGGAACGTCGACGCTGACCCCGTCCAGCGCCCTTTTTCCGCCGGCATAGGTTTTTGCAAGATCGGCAATCGAGATGGCGGCCGCAGTCATCGCCGCGCTTTAGCTGCTGGTACGCTTCCCGCCTAGGCGCCTCGACCCCAACCTAACTTGAATATTGACTCAATTTTCAATTTTGGGCATCCACCATGGGTCCGCATCGAAACTTCGGCAAGGAGCGCGGATGGGGGAGAGGATTGGGATACTTCACGGCATCGGACGGCGCCTGCATCGCCTACTCAGACGAGGGCGAGGGCCGGCCGTTCGTGCTGCTCCACGGACTGATGGCGCACGCCGGCTTTTTCGAGCGTCAGCGCGCGCTCGCCGACCGCTTCCGTCTCGTCGCCGTCGATTTGCGGGGGCACGGCCGCTCGCCCGCGGGAGACCAGCGGCCCACCATCGCCCGGCTCGCCGGCGATGTCGCCGAATTGGCTCGCGCGCTCGGTCTCGAGGGCGCCGTCGGAGTGGGATGGTCGCTTGGCGCCGCCGTGTTGTGGCGAGTCCTGGTCGGACCCGAGTCGCGTCGTTTCGCGGCGGCGGTCGTGGTCGACATGACGCCCAGGGTGCTGAACGACGAAGGCTGGGACCTCGGCCTGTCGCGCGAAACCTGCGAGGCGCGAAGCCAGGCGATACGCGACGATTTCCCCGCCTTCGCCGCCGCCGCCGGCCAGGCGATCTTCGCGGACCCGGGTGACGAGGCCGACCGCGCGGCGGAGGCGTTCGCCACCAACGACCCGGTCGCCATCGGCGCGCTGTGGGAATCGCTGGTCGGCGAGGATTTCCGGCCGCTGCTGCCCGCGATCCATCAGCCGACCCTGATTGTCCATGGCGCCCGCAGCCACCTCTACGGCGCCGACACCGCCGACCATCTCGTCGCCGCCCTCCCCAATGCCCGCGCCGTCGCCTTCGACCGCTCAGGCCACGCGCCGCATCTCGAGCAGCCCGAGCTGTTCAACGCCGCCCTTCGCGAGTTCGCGGCGACGCTGCCGCCAGTCCGTCAACCCGAAGCCACCCATTAGATCGTCAGGAGAAACCGCCATGACCCGCTTGTCGACCCGCACCGTCCTGAGGCTCGGCGCCGCCGCGGCCGCTCTCGCCGCTTTGCCCGCCCCGCTCGCTGCCCAGGATTACGATCCGCCCGCCGATGCCGCCACGGAGGAGGAGGCCGCGGCCGCCGCCAATGAGGCGCTCGACGAGGCCGCCGCGGCGCCGGCGACCGACGAAGAGGATATCGTCGTCACCGCCCGCCGCCGCGCGGAGAGCCTGCAGGACGTGCCGATCGCGGTGACGGCCTATCAGGGCGAGGCGCTGGAGCAGGCGGGCGCGACCGACATCACCGACCTCTCCGACACCACCCCGAACGTCACCATCGAAACGTCGCGCGGCACCAACACGACGCTGACCGCCTTCATCCGCGGCGTCGGCCAGCAGGACCCGGTGGCCGGCTTCGAGGCGGGTGTAGGCCTCTATCTGGACGACGTCTTCCTGAACCGGCCCCAGGCGGCGGTGCTTGATATTTACGATGTCGAGCGGATCGAGGTGCTGCGCGGACCGCAGGGGACGCTGTACGGCCGCAACACGATCGGCGGGGCGATCAAATACGTCACCCGCCGCCTCTCGGAGCTGCCGGCCCTGAAAGCGAATGCCAAGCTCGGCACCGACGACCTGATCGACGTCGTCGTCGGCGGAAGCGTACCGGTCGTGCCGGGGCTGAAGATGGGCGCCTCCGCGGCGCGGCTGACCCGCGGCGGTTTCGGCGACAATCTTAACATCCCCGGCCTCTCCAATTACGACCGCAACATCTGGGCGTTCCGCGCCACGATCGAGATGGAGCCGACCGACAATTTCTCGATCCGCTTCTCGGGCGACTATACCAAGGACGAGAGCGATCCGCGCAACGGCCACCGGCTGATCCCCAGCCTGTTCACCGGCGCGCCCGTGTTAGCCGACGTCTACGACACCCGTGCCGGGCTCAACATACCGGAGCAGGACATCGAGGCGTTCGGCGGTGCGATGCACGCCGAGCTGAAGCTCGGCGATTCGATCACCATCCGCGACATCGCTGCCTATCGCGAGGACCGCAGCGCGACACCGATCGATTTCGACGCGCTACCGACGCAGGACGTTGACGTGCCCGCCATCTACAGCAACCACCAATTCTCGAACGAGCTGCAGCTGCTCTACGAGGGCCGGAAGCTGCAGGGCGTGGCGGGGTTCTACTATCTCAACGCCGAGGCCAGGAACATCTTCGACGTCATCCTCGCCACGACCGGGGCGCTGATCGGCATCCCCGGCTTCACCGCCTCGACCTTCGGCGAGGTCCACACCAAGACCTGGGCCGCGTTCGCCGATTTCACGTACAAGTTCAGCGACCAGTTCGCCGTATCGCTCGGCGGCCGCTACACCAGCGACAACCGCCGCTCGCGGGTGATCCGCGCCAATCTTCGCGGAGGCCCGTCGCCGGAGCTCGGGGGCGCGCCGATCAACGGCATCTTCAACGCGGTCACCAACCCGAATGGACGCCAGGTTGGGGCGCGGACGTCCGATTTCGCCGGAGAGAAGACGTTCAAGGAGTTCACGCCGCGGGCCTCGATCAGCTTCCAGCCGAACGACGACCACACTTTCTATGCGAGCTATTCGAAGGGCTTCAAGGGCGGCGGCTTCGATCCGCGCGGCCTGTCCACCGCCGCGCCGGACCTCAACGGCAACGGCGTCCGCGAGGCGGCCGAGATCTTCGACTATTTCCTGTTCGATCCCGAGAAAGTGACCAGCTACGAGATCGGCTACAAGGCGTCTCTGTTCGACCGTCGCCTAAGGCTCGCAATCGCCGGCTTCTATGCCGACTATAAAGACGTGCAGGTGCCCGGCTCGGTCGGAGCGGTGATCAACGGCATTCCGACCTTCGTCGGAGTCACCACCAATGCGGGCAAGGCGACGTTCAAGGGCGTCGAGGCGGAAGCGCTCGCTACGCTGTTCCGGGGCGACGACGGCTCCCGCCTCACCTTCGCCGGCACCCTCGGCTATCTCGACGCCCAATATGAGGAGTTCATCACCAACGTGCCCGGCCAGGGCCCGGTCGACGTCGCCGACTTCCGGCGAATCCAGAACACTCCGAAATGGACTCTGTCGGGCACGCTCGCCTTCTCGACGCCGCTGGCGGGCGGCACCGCCGACGTCAACACGACCCTCTCCTACCGGTCCAAGACCTTCCAGTTTGAGACCCCGAGCCCGTTCCTCGACCAGCCCGGCTACGCCCTCTGGGACGCCAATCTCGTCTGGACCAGCCGCACCGAGCGCTGGACCGTCGGCCTCCACGCCAAGAACATCCTCGACAAGCAGTATATCACGTCGGGCTACCAGTTCCTCAGCGTCAACCCGGTGACCGGCGTGCCGAATATCAACGCGGTCACGGGCAACGTCATCCCCAGTCTCGGCCGCGAGGGCGTCGTCACGGCCTTCTACGGAAACCCGCGGCAGGTCTTCCTCAGCCTGGGGATGAAGTTCTAGGGACGGCCGCGGCGAAGCGGGATTGTGTCCCGGCGTTGGCCGGGACCCTCTCCGCCGCCGGGGCGGCTGGACCCCGGCCTTCGCCGGGGAACGAAAGAAGGCGCGATCGCGGAAATGTCGACACGGCCAAACACCATGACCGCTGGGGCCGCCCCGGGCGGCCGAGTCCTCGCCATCCTGCTCGTCGCCTATATCTTCAACTTCATCGACCGGCAGATAATCGGCGTGCTGGCGGTGCCGATCAAGGCGGAGCTGGCGCTGTCGGATCGGCAGCTGGGGCTGATGGGCGGCATCGCCTTCGCCCTCTTCTATTCCGGCCTCGCCATCCCGATCGCCTGGCTCGCCGACCGCCGCAGCCGGGTCAACATCATT
>Ga0196963_10000793_pt1 | contig 24519 bp, 23 predicted proteins | sample S1_5metaG_FD_148600 | JGI IMG/M metagenome (GOLD analysis project Ga0196963, IMG submission 148600) | Soil microbial communities from Anza Borrego desert, Southern California, United States - S1_5 | ecosystem: Environmental > Terrestrial > Soil > Desert | place: USA: California | collected...
GCGATCCCGATCAGTGTTCCCCTCGCCCGCCGGAGGGTCAAGGACGAGCCCGGCCCTCGCTCGAGGGATATGGTACAGATATGATACAATTTGGATGATACAAGCTGCGCTGTATCATAAATATGCGTTTATTTACAATGGTATGATCGGGATCGCGCGAGGCGCCACACCGAAGACATAATGTCGCAAAGCCGCTCCGCGGCGCTAGGCCGGAACCAGCTGGCCGTCGCGCAGGGTGACGGCGCGGTCCATGCGCCGGGCGATCTCCGGGTTGTGGGTGGCGATCAACGCCGCCAGGCCGGTGGTCCGCACCAGCTTCATCAATTCGTTGAACACGCCATCGGCGGTGTGCGGATCGAGATTGCCGGTGGGCTCATCGGCCAGCAGGACCTGCGGCCGGTTGGCCAGCGCCCGCACGATGGCCACGCGTTGCTGCTCGCCGCCCGACAGCCGCGCCGGGCGGTGCGTCTCGCGCGCCGAGAGGCCGACCCTGGCCAGCAGGTCGCGCGCGCGGCCGCGCGCCTCGCCACGCGGGACCTGGTCCACCATCATCGGGATCATCACGTTCTCGATCGCCGAGAACTCCGGCAGCAGGTAGTGGAACTGGTAGACGAAGCCGAGATACTTGCGGCGCATCGCCGTGCGCTCGGTATCGTTCATGCCGCTGGTCGATTTGCCGCCGAGCCGGATCTCGCCGCCATCCGCCTTCTCCAGCAGGCCGGCGATGTGCAGCAATGTCGATTTGCCCGCGCCCGAGGGCGCCGTCAGCGCCACCAGTTCCCCGGCCTTCACCGTCAGCGAGGCGCCGCGCAGCACCTCGAGCGTGGCCCCGGCCTGCGTGAAGCGGCGCACCACGCCCTCCAGGATGAGAGGCGCATCGATGCTCATCGCGCCATGTCCTCATTCACCTCTCCCGAGGGGAGAGGTCGCGAGCGGCGAGTGCTATTCCGCGCGGGCAGGGTTGGTGTGGCGGCTGCGCGCGCGGGAAAAGACTGGGCGGGTGAGGGGCAGGGCCCGAACGGCAAACGCTTCCCCTCACCCGGCGCTGCGCGCCACCCTCTCCCTACGGGAGAGGGAAATTCGCACCAGTCACTCATAGCGCAGCGCCTCGACCGGATCGAGGCGCGCCGCGCGCCAGGCCGGATAGATCGTGGCCAGGAACGACAGCGTGAACGCCATGCCGACGACCTGCACGACCTCGACCGGGTCGACCTTCGCCGGCAGCCGCGACAGGAAGTAGATCTCCGGCGAGAACAGCGGCGTGCCGGTCAGCGCCTGCAGCCACTGGCGGATGGTCTCGATGTTGCTGGTGAAGGCCATGCCGAGGCCGAAGCCGGCGATGGTGCCGATGACGCCGACACTCGCCCCAGCCAGGAAGAAGATGCGCATGACCGTGCCGCGCGTCGCGCCCATGGTGCGCAGGATGGCGATGTCCTTCGCCTTGTCCTTCACCAGCATGATCATGCTGGAGATGATGTTGAACGCCGCCACCAGGATGATCAGCGTCAGGATGAGGAACATCACGTTGCGCTCGACCTGGATGGCGCTGAAGAAGCTCGAATTGGCCTGCTGCCAGTCGAACAGGCGCACCCCGGGCCCCAGGATCTGGGAGAGCGAGCGGCGGATCTCCCAGATGCGGTCGGGGTCGCGCACCATGATCTCGACGCCGGTCACCTGCTCCGGCGTGTGGCGGAAGAAGAGCTGTGCGGCCTCGAGCGGCAGGAAGATGAAGCTCGAATCGTACTCGAACATGCCGACGTCGAAGACGGCGGCGACGCGATAGGCGCGCAGCCGCGGCACGGTGCCGAACGCGGTGGCGTTGCCCTGTGGCGAGATCAGCGTGATGCTGTCGCCCACCGTCACGCCGAACTTCTGCGCCATGCGGATGCCGATGAGCGCCGCGTCCTCGCCCTGGAACTCGGCCAGCGACCCGCGCGCGATATGGCTGGCGATCAGCGTCCGGTTGGCGATGTCCTGCGGTCGCAAGCCGCGCACCAGCGCACCGCTCGCCTGCCCGTTGCCCGTCGCCATCACCTGCCCTTCGATCAGCGGTGCGGCCGCCAGGACGCCGGGCAGCTGGCGGATCTGGTCGGTGATGCGGTCGAAATCGCTGAGCGGGCCGGCCTGGCCGTAGACGGTCATATGCCCGTTCAGGCCAAGGATGCGGCCCAGAAGCTCGGCGCGGAACCCGTTCATCACCGACATGACGATGATCAGCGTCGCAACACCCAGCGCGATGCCGAGCAGCGAGAACGCAGCGATGACGGAGATGAAGCCTTCCTGACGGCGGGCGCGCAGGTAGCGCATTGCCATCATCCGCTCAAAGGCGTCGAAAAGAAACATGCCGGGGAAACGTCCGCCTGATTCGTTCGTGTGGACCGTATCTTAGCGTCGCGACCTTGTCACGAATGAGGCGTGTCAGGCAGGCGCGCTGGCCCTGATCGCTTCCTCTCACCCGCTCGCTGTCGCTCGCGACCTCTCCCTATGGGAGAGGTAAGTTACCGGGCCGGTCCCTCTTCTCCCTCTCCCGCCGGGAGAGGGTCGGGGTGAGGGGAAGCCGCTGCGCAGCGCGCTGGTCATTACCGCTTCCCCTCACCCGCTCGCTCGCGCTCGCGACCTCTCCCTACGGGAGAGGTGATCGTCCGCTGCCCTCATTCTCCCTCTCCCGTAGGGAGAGGGTTGGGGTGAGGGGAAGCGGTCGCCGCGCGAATGATGTCTAGAACCCCAGTGAGATTGCTCAGCACCTCGTTGTTCCAGAAGCGCAGCACCCGGCAGCCTCGTGCTTCAAGCCATGCCGTGCGTGTCACGTCTTCGGCGCTGTCAGCGTGCTGGCCGCCATCGACCTCAATCGCAAGCTTGCCGTCTTCGGAAAAGAAATCGAGCACGTAGGGTCCGAGCGGATGCTGGCGGCGGAACTTCACGCCGTCCAACTGGCGATCGCGAAGAGCGGCCCAAAGCTTGCGCTCGGCATCGGTCATGTTTTGTCTGAGACGTCGAGCACTACCGCTCGTCATTACCGCTACCCCTCACCCGCTCGCTGCCGCTCACGACCTCTCCCGACGGGAGAGGTAATTCACCGCCGCGTCACCTCTTCCCCCTCTCCCGCCGGGAGAGGGTTGGGGTGAGGGGAAGCCGCTGTTGCAGCGCGCTGGTCATTGCCGCTTCCCCTCACCCGCTCGCTGTCGCTCGCGACCTCTCCCTAAGGGAGAGGTAATTTAGAGCTGCTTACGCAGCTCCGTCTTCAGCACCTTGCCGTAGTTGTTCTTCGGCAGGTGATCGACAAAGCGATACTCCTTCGGGCGCTTGAAGCGGGCGATGCTGTCGAGGCACAGCCGGTCGAGTTCCTCCCGGCCGGCTTGCGCCCCGGCGCGGCAGACGACGAAGGCCACGACCTTCTCGCCCCATTCAGGATCGGGCGCGCCGACGACCGAGACTTCCTGCACCGCGTCGTGGCGCAAGAGCACCTCCTCCACCTCGCGCGGGTAGATATTGCTGCCGCCCGAGATGATGACGTCCTTGGAGCGGTCGCGCAGCGTCAGATAGCCGTCGGCGTCGAACGAGCCGACGTCGCCGGTGTGGAGCCAGCCGTTGCGCAACGCCTGTGCGCTCGCCTCCGGATTGCGCCAGTAACCGCGCATCACCGCCTCGCCGCGCGCCAGAATCTCGCCCACCTCGCCCACCGGCAGCGGCCGGTCATCGGCATCGCCGACCCGCGCCTCGACCACGCTTTGCGGCACGCCGGCCGAGGCCAGCCGGTCATCGCGGCCGTCACGCATCGCCGCCTCGAACATCGCCCGCGTCATGCCGGTGATGGTCATCGGGGACTCACCCTGGCCGTAGAGCTGGGCGAGCTTGAAGCCAAGCGTGCCGATCGCCGTCTTGATGTCGGCGACATACATCGGCGCCCCGCCATAAGCGATGCAGCGCAGCGCCTCAAGACGCGCGCCGCGGATGGCCGGATGATCGACGAGGCGCTTCACCATCGTCGGCGCGGCGAACAGGGATACTCCCTGCCAATGCCCAAGCAGGGCGATGAGCTCGGCGGGATCGAACTGCCCGCTCTCCGGCACGACCTGGCAATTGCCCTGCACCACATGCGGCACCGTGTAGAGGCCCGAACCGTGTGACATGGGCGCGGCGTGGATGATACAGCCGGGTGCGGGCGGGTCGATGTCCACGAAATAGCTCATCGCCATCGCCAGCAGCATGCGATGCGTGATGATCGCGCCCTTCGGCCGCCCGGTGGTGCCGCTCGTGTAGAACAGCCAGGCCATGTCGCCGCCCGCCGTCTCGGCGTAGGGGATGGGCTCGGCCTGCAGCAGTGCCGCGAAATCGGCCGCCGTCACGTCGAGGATCGGCGCCGGCGAGTTCGCCTCGCGCCTCGCCAGGGCCGCGCCCTCGGCCATGTCCGGCGTCACGAAGATCAGCTTCGCGCCGGAATGATCGAGGATGTAGGCGATCTCTTTCGGATGCAGCTTGGCATTGACCGGCACGGCGGCGAGGCCGGCATGCCAGCAAGCGTACATCAACTCGGTGTAGATCGGGGTGTTCTTCATCACCAGCGCGACGCGGTCGCCGGTGTCGAGGCGGGCGCGCAGGGCGCCGGCCACCCGTGCGACACGCGCCTGCATCTGGGACCAGGTGGCGACCACCCGGGTTCCGAGGGCCAGCGCCGGGCCGTGCGGATCGACCCGGGCGTTGCGCAGCAGGTGGTGGACGAGGTTCACGACGCTCAGCCCGGCGACGGCGCCCCGAGGATGGCGTACGTCGTGGTGACATGCGCGACGAGCTCCTCGCGGCCATCGGCGCGTAACGTCACCTCGCCGAAGGAAAGTGTCTTGCCCAGCCGCAGGACGCGCGCCTCGACGATCGCGTCGACGCCCGAGACAGGCTTCATGAAGCTGATGGTCTGACCGACCGTGGTCATCGGGCGAAAGCCGCCCGATTTGGCGGAGATCGCCAGAACCATCACCGTGTCGGCGACGGTCATCAGCGCCTGGCCGCAGATCGTGCCGCCGACGCGGACGAGATTCTCGCTGAACGGCAGGCGGACGCGGGCACGTCCCTCCTCGCTCACCGCCTCGACCCGCATATTGAGATCGAGGACCCAGGGCGCGAAGTTCGCGCTGAGGATGGCTTGCGCCTCGGCGACCGACAGCGCCATCAGCGCGCCCACTCAAGCAGGCCGGCCTGCTTGCTGGCGTAGACCAGCCCGAGGACGACCGCGTAAGCGGCAAGCCCGAACAGGGCGGCGCGCAGGAAGACATTGAGATGAGCCATACCGACAGTATGGCGGGAGCGTCCGGCCCGGGAAAGCCGGATCAGACCCTAGGCGCGGGCGACGGCTCCCAGCGCGCCGATCGGAGGGCGCATCATGCGAGCAATCTGGTTGAACACGCCCTCGTAGTAGCTCGGCTGCTTATAGGCGTCGAGGCTCCACGGCTGCGCCGCGGCGGCACGCAGCTCCTTCACCTTCTTCTGCAGGAACAGGTACGTGCGCGGCGCTGAATCGACGAGCCGCGGCGCCAGATTGCCGAGGCCCGCCTTCGGCAGGAAGACCGGACCACCCGCCTCGACCCAGGAGATGAGCAACGCGAAATCCTCATCGAGCATCTGCTGATAGCGAGCCATGTCGCCATCGTGCCACATCCCGTCCATGCCAGGCGAGCGCCGTGTGCGGATGCCGATGCAGTTCGCTTCGCCACGGCACTGGCCGGCGAGGCCGCCCTCGGTCAAGCGCATCTCGTCGTCCTCGAACGCGAAGAGGAATAGCTTGCCGGCGCGCACGCGGTCGCGCGTCACCATAGGTATGTCGAATACCGGCATGTGCCTTCTGGACCCCCTTACATCACCGCCGACCCGAACCGGCGGACGTGTCTACAGCCAATCAGAACCCAGCCGCCGTCAGCGGCGACCGTCCGTCTCCAGCAAGTCGAGAATCTTCCGAATCGAACGCGTGTTGTCGCGAACCCGGTACGACCAGGTCTGCGTCAACTGGCGAATCCATTGCCGCGCGGCGGCATCGTTGGGGTCGAGTTCCAGCTTGCGCTGGATGTCCTCGACAGCCCGCAGGTCGATCGCCGTGTAGGCGCTGTGCATGCCCTGCTTCTGGCAGGTTGCGATGATGCCCCCGAGCAGCTTGGCCGCCGCGAGAGCCGGCGCGTCAGGAGCCGCAGCGCTGTCGTCAAACCTGTCGGAAGTAAACATGGGCAGCCTGTGGATAAGATGCGCCGAATCGAGCGCCCTGATAAAAATTGTTTCAAAGACCACCGACTTCCGTCAAGCGACTGGGCCTTCCTGGAAAAATTTTAATATCGAACCGCTTAGCGGTTTTTTTACCGCTCAAAAAGCGGCTTCAGCGAGGCCGTCGCGACTCGGTTTGACAAACAATCCGGAGAGTTATCCACATATCCACAGGGAAGCGGCCGGGCGGTGAATGCCTCTGCCCGGACAACTTCAATGTCATCCCGTCGGAGAGAAACGCCCAAAAAGACGCCACCCGCGAGAAGACGGTCTATTCCTACTCGATCGCTCTGGGCGTCGGCGCAGGCAATAGGGCGGTCCCCTAGAAGGTGGACCCAGCCCCTGCGACCTCGGATCAATGCCTGACGAAGAACGTGTTGTTATGACGGACCGCCACCGTCTGCTTGAAGCCGGCCGCCGTGAGAGCGTCTCGGGCAAGCCGATCCTCTTCGGGCAGATCGAGCGGCATTTCCACCATAAGAGACTTGAGCCGCGGATCCGCCAGCGTCTTCTTCGCGCCAACGAGGATCCGGCCCTGATTGCCAATCACGTCAATCTTGATGTGGTTGGGAAACCGTACGCCGCTCCAGCTGACGATCTCGTCGATGGCAAATCCAGGCTGCTTCAATTTCGCGGCAACCCCCATGTCACCGCCGGCATTGTCCAGCGCCGTGTCGAAGCTGGCGCCTGAGCCTCCGGATTTGAGACTGACCGACGCGTAATTCATATCCGCGACGAACGACCGCTCGGCAGCCGCTGCCATTATTGCAACCACCTTGTCCGACAAGCCGTTCGCCAGGATATTCCGACTCAGTTCCACGAAGCTGAAGGGGGACGGCTCCACGGCCACGACGTGGACGCCTTTGACGAATGAGGCGTAAAGCGTATAGGCGCCTACATTGGCTCCGATATCGAGCAGAGTCTCGTCGTCGGAAAAGCCGTCGATCCATTTCAATGTTTCAGGTTCGACGCTGAGAAACCCTTGAGCGCGGACTCGGGCGATTTCCCCGCCACAGTGCATCCGCAGGGTGCCTTTCGAGGTCTTGACGGGGTACCAGAGATCCACCCGTTCGACCAGCAGCGGCATGATCTTCCAGTACGCGGACGGACCGAGGAGACGAATACTGCTTTCAAACATCCTCACGCATGAATCGAACGCCCTTGATTTCAAGGATGTCATGGAACCCCAATTGAAAAAGAAAGCCGCAACTGATTAAATCCGGTTTCCAATAACTTCACAAGCCATTGCCATGACTGCGCAAGCGACCCGCCTCGATGCCCGGGATGCGAATGCCGGCACGAAGGTTGTTGAGGCGCTGGCGGCCGACGGGGTGGCCGTCATTGAAAACATGATTCCAACGGACCGCCTCGGACGGATTCGTGAGGAAGTCCTCTATCTGAGACAAGTGGCCGTGGGCCGGCCGCAGCGGGAAGGCCGTGCCGCCATCGGCCCCATGTCCGCACTGAAGCGCTGGCATCTGGGCCAGCTGTCCACCGTGTTCTCTATCGGCGCCGCGCCGCTGGCGCGGGTCATCTGCGACAACATCCTTGGGCGGCGCTGGTACTGCTCCGATATCCTGAGCATGGAGAACTATCCCTCCCGCGACTATATCCTCCCCTGGCATGTCGATGTTTCAAACGATGCACGGGCGGCGTTGGCACGGGTAAAGGTGTTCTGTTATCTCAATGACGTATCGGCGGCTAACGGCGCGTTCTGCTACGCCCCGAGAACCCATCGCTTCGTGCAAGACGTGTGGCGCGGAATGCGCGACGGAACCCTGCCCGCAAGCAAGCTTCACGGCCTGGACGACTTTCGACGTTACTTTGCCGAGTTCTCGACGGCGATTCCCGAGGGCGTGGCGTCGAAATTCCAGGAATTGACGAGTGATCTGGACGACCGGTTTGCGCTCGAAGCGAAGGCTGGAACCGCCATCATCTTCGATGAGACCGGCATCCACCGCGGCGGCCTGGTGTCCCAAGGACATCGCAGCGTTCTGCGCTATGGCTATCGGCGCGACACCGCCAATTATACCAACCCGCTGAAACACCGCATCACACGAGCGGCCGCGCGGGTCGTACTCCCGGCACCCTACCGTCACATTATTTAGTCGGGATTCCGCCGTCGCTACGACGTACTCGGTCCGATCTGGGTGTCGGCGTAGACGAGCGCGTTCATCACCAGGCCGAAGCCGATCAGCAGGGTGATCATCGCCGTGCCGCCGTAGGAGAGGAACGGCAGCGGCTCGCCGACCACCGGCAGCAGGCCCATGACCATCGCCAAGTTGACGAAGGCGTTGGCGAAGAACGCCGTCGAGACGCCGATGGCAACGAGGCGCGCAAACTGAGTGCGCGCGCGGATCGCGATGCCCAGCCCGTAAAACAGCATCGCGGTGTAAAGGCCGATCAGCACCAGCCCGCCGACCAGGCCGAACTCCTCCGACAGCATGCTGAAGATGAAGTCGGTCTGGCGCTCGGGCAGGAATTGCAGATGCCCTTGCGTGCCGTTGAGGAAGCCCTTCCCCCACAACCCGCCGGAGCCCAACGCGATCTTCGACTGGATGATGTGGTAGCCGGCCCCCAGCGGGTCGCTTTCCGGATCGAGGAACGTCATGACGCGCTGCTTCTGGTAATCGCGCAGGAAGCTCCAGGCGAGCGGCAGCGAGCCGGCCGCGGCCAACCCGACGCCGATGAATTTCCAGATCCGCACCCCGGCGCAGAAGAACATGGCCGCCGCCGTCAAGACCATGAGAATGGCCGTGCCGAGCTTCGGCTGCTTGAGAATAAGCGCCGCCGGCACCACGACCAGCATCAGCGGCCAGATCAGATAAAGCGGATTGCCGATCTTCTCCGGATTCATGCTGTGGAAGTAACGCGCAATGACCAGCACCATGGCGATCTTCATCAGCTCCGACGGCTGGAGCTGCAGCGGCCCGATTTCGAGCCAACGCTGCGCTCCCATGCCGGTCGTGCCGATCAGGTGCACGAGGACGAGAAGCACGAGCCCCAGCCCGTAGGCGGGATAGGCGATGCGGAACCACAGCCGGATATCGGTCAGCGCCACCAGCAGCATCAGCACGAAGCCGACGGCGAAGCGGTACATCTGGCGCGACGCCCACGGGTCGAGGTTGCCGCCGGCGGCGGAATAGAGCACCACGAACCCGATCGTGCACGTGGCGATGATGAGAGCGGCCAGCCCCCATGGAATACGCAGGATACGGCGGGCCAGCGGCAGAGGCTGGTTCCGCTGCGAGCGAAATCCCTGGAGGACGGACGACGTCATGAGGCCAATCTGAAACGATTCCGGCCGGGAGTCATCCCACCGGCCGGGACCTATAGTATCGGGATTCCCAATTCCGCGAGGGAGAGATGGCCGGGGCCCCTCCCCAAGCTTGGCCTTGGGCGCCTCAGGCTATCGGCGGCACGTTGACGCCGACCGACTGCGCCGCAGCGCCGATTGCCCGCCAGGTCTCGGCATCGATGGGGATTCCCTCGGCCAGGCGTCTGGCGCGCGACTTGCGCTCCGGATCGCCCGGCACCATCACCCGCTCCGTGCCCTTACCGGGCGGCGAAGCCTTCACGTACTCGGTCATCGCCCGGACCTCTTCGTAGTACCGCCGCGCGTCACCCAGAGCCTTCGGATCGACAATGATCGACAGCATGTTGTTGACGATACACTTCGGAATCTCCTCGCCGCGATAGGCGAGCAGGCCGCCAGTGAGCGCGCCGGCAAAGAGCTCGACGACCAGCGCCAGCGCATAGCCCTTGTGCTCGCCAAAGGGCAGCAGCGTGCCGCGCGGCTGGCGGAAGAAGGCGCCGGGATCGGTGGTCGGGTTGCCGTTCGCGTCGAGCAGCGCCCCTTCGATGATCGGCTCGCCCTTGTTGTGGGCGACGCGGATCTTGCCGATCGGCAGGCGGCTTGTGGCCATGTCGAGGATGATCGGCTCATCGCCCTCCACCGGCACGCCGCAGCAGAAGGGATTCGTGCCGAAGCGTGAATCGGTGCCGCCGAAGGGCGCCACCGAAGGTCCACTGCCAACCGTGCTCACATAATGCATCGAGGCAAGCCCGGCAGCGGCGCATTGCTCGGCCCACCCGCCGATGCGTCCGAGATGATGGCTGTTGCGCAGGGCGATCAGGGCCACGCCGGCCTTCTTCGCCTTGGCGATGCCGATGTTCATCACCTGCTCACCGATCACCTGGCCATAGCCGAAGCCGCCGTCGATCACCGTGATGACATCCGTTTCCGACACGATCCTCGCCGTGCCGTTCGGGGTCAGGGTACGGGCGCGCGCGTTGGCGATGTATTGCGGAATCATCCCCACCCCGTGCGAATCGTGGCCGCGCAGGTTGGCTTCGATGAGCTGGATGGCGATCTTATCGGCTTCGGCAGCTGAGGATCCGGCCGCCTGGCAGATCGAGGCGATATAGGCGCGCAAAGGTTCGGGGCGAACGATGATGTCGTTATCGGCCATGGCAGCTCCGCTGAGAAAAACCGGTCATATCAGGTCCGCGCCGGCCGCACGAGCCCGAGATAGGCAAGGGCCGAGAGCACGGCCATGACTCCGATGGCGGCGGCCATCGGTCCGGGCGTGCCGTCGAACAGCGCCGCGACGGCGGTGCCGACGACGGCGCTTAGACCGTACTGGCAGAGGCCGATCAGCGACGAGGCGTTGCCCGCGATGTGCGGAAATGGAGTCAACGCCCCGGCCATCGCCTGCGGCAGAACCAGCGCGAAAGCGAACATGAAGACGAACATCGGTCCCAGGATCGCGGCGACGTGGTTGACCTGCAGCCAGGCGAGCACGGCCATGCTCAGCCCGCCCAGCAGCGCGAAGCCGATGCCCCAGCGCAGCAGGCGATCCATACCGAGACGCACCACGAACCGTCCGCTGATCAGCGAGCCGACGAGATAGCCGGACATGCAGAAGCCGAACAGGTAGCCGAAATCGCCGGGGGCGAAGCCAAGCACCCGAAGGAAAACGAAGGGAGATCCTGAAATGAAGGCGAACAACCCGCTGCCGACACAGGACGCCGTGAGCGCGTAGCCGAGATAAAGACGCGACGAGAGCAGCGCGACGGCGTTCCGGCCCATCTGGCGGAAGCGCAGCGCGTGCGGGTCGAGCTGCTTATTGGTCTCGCCGAACTGGAAGGCGACCACCGCAAGGGCAACCGTGCCGTAGAGCGCCACGAAGGCAAAGTTGGCGCGCCAGCCAAAGGCGACATGGAGGTGGCTGCCGATGATCGGAGCCACGACCGGCGCGAAACCGGCCACGACCGCCATGTAGGAAAGGACGCGGGCCGCGCGTTCGCGGTCGTAGAGGTCGCGCACGACGGCCCGGCCAAGCACGGGGCCGCTCGACATGCCGATAGCCTGCAGGAACCGTGCGGCGATCAGCACCTCGACCGTCACCGCCGTCGCCGCGACCACCGAAGCGGCAATGTAGAGAGCCAAGCCGGCGATCATCAGCGGCCGTCGGCCGAAGCGGTCCGACAACGGCCCGTAGACGTACTGGCCGATGGCAAAGCCGATCATGAACACCGTCAGCGTGAGCTGCACGCGACCGACGCTCGCCTCAAACGCCTCGGTCATCGTCGGCAGCGAGACGAGATAGATGTCGTTCGAGAGAGGCGCCAGGGCCGCGAGGGCGCCAAGGGCGGCGATCAGGGCCGTCGAATCAAGGCGAAGCATCAGGACGTCATGCTGTCGGGCCGCCGACGGCGGCCAGCGCGCTTTACTGTTTAGACATTCAGCGCTCGAGACCGGTAACGCCTTGCAGCTCGGCGCCCTCGAGGCGGCAATCCTTGAGCGTGGCGCCGGCGAAACGAGCCCGGTGCAGGATGGCTCCGCTGAGATCGGCGCCGGTCAGGTCCGCGCCGGTGAAATCCGCATCGGCGAGACGCACGCCACGCATCACCGTGCCTTGCAGCTTGGCGCGGCCGAGACGCGCGCGATCGAGGCGGGCTTGCCAGGTGCGGTCGCCGATGGCGACACCCGAGCCCGAGACCGGCGTCATGCTGGCGCCGGAAAGATCGGCTTCTTCCAGCATCGCGTGGTCGAAATTGACGCCGCGCAGATCGGCCCCTTGCAGTTTTGCTTTGCGCAGGTCGGCAAAGGCGAGATCGGCCATGGCCAGTTTGACATTACGCAGATCGGCCTCGACCAGCACCGCGCAGTTGAGCACGGCGGCCGCAAGATTGGCGCCGCGCAGGTCCCGGCCGGACAGGAACGCCTGAGAGAGATCGGCCCGCTGACCCGAGCGGCTTCCGGACTGCACCCAGGAATCATGAGCTGCCAGGATCTGCGGCAGTCGCTCGATCATCGTCGGATCGGAACGGCTGAGATTGGAGGCCTGCAGTTCCTTGCTGTTGTAGGCGGACGGATCGACGATCGCGCCCGCCATATCGGCGCCCTGAAAATTAGCCCCGCTCCATTCGCTGCCGAGCAAGGTCGCGCCGCGGAGGCAGGCCCCGGACATGTTGGCAAACGCGAGATCGGCGCCGTCGAGATTTGCGCCGACGAGCAGCGAGCTGCGGAAATCCGTACGGTTCGCTTTGATGTTCTTGAGGATCGCGTCCGTCAGATCCGTCTGAACGACGAAGGCCGTCGACAGGCGCGCCCCGGTGAGATCGGCCCGCGGCATGGCGGCAGCCGTCATCTCCGCCGCCAGCGGCTCGAAATGGACCGAGACGAGATTGCCGGTCGTGTCGGTCTGCAGCAGCTGTCCTTCACGGAGGTCAGCCTGGCTGAGACGCGCTTCGCTGAGATCGGCGCCGCGCAGGCACGCTCCGCGCATGTCGGCGGTCGAGAAATCGGCTCCGCTGGCGATCACCAAACGCAGATCGCTGGCGAAGAGATTGGCACCGGTCAGCTTCGCGCCGACGAGCCGCACCTGACGCAGACGCGCCGCGGTCAGGTTGGCTTCGGTGAGATCGCGTCCCGAGAGGTCATGGCCGGAGAGATCGCAGTATGAAAGGTCGGCTCGCCGCCCGCCCGTCCGCGCCAGGCGGAAAAGCGCATGTGCATGAAGCAGCTTGTCCATCTCGGCGCGCGACAATTTGCGCCAAGTTGTCCGTGCGCCATCCGTGGCGTGAGTCATGCGAGAGTCGGCCCCTTCCGATGCCCTTAAGCGTATCGGACGGCATTCCCTACGGCAATGAATAATCGATGAAATTACGCCGCATCAAAGCGATGGCGGAATCGCCAAGGAGAGTTAAAAGAGCGCCGTGACGGGCCTCAGTGTTCTATTTTGCCTGGGTTTTTGCTGAAATCGCCGTCATTGTCGGCGGCGGCTAATTTCGAGGGTGGCATGGAAGGCGTACAGACATCGATGGTCAACGCGTGGGAACAGGTCACGGCGTTCCTCACGGTCTACGGGCTCGGTGCCGTCGGCGGCATCATCATCCTCGTGGTCGGCTGGAAGGCCGCCATGTGGGCGTCTCACGCGGTCGACCGGGCGCTGGCACGGATGCAGTCGACTGATCTGACGCTGCGGCGCTTCATCGCCAGCGTCGTGCGCTACGTCATTCTGACCTTCACCGTCCTCGCCGTGCTGTCGCAGTTCGGCGTGCAAACCACCAGCCTCATCGCGGTGTTCGGCGCGGCCGGCCTTGCCATCGGCCTGGCGCTGCAGGGAACCCTCGCCAATCTTGCCGCGGGCGTGATGATCCTCGTTTTTCGGCCCTTCAAGATTGGCGACGACGTCGAGGCCGGCGGCCACAAGGGCACCGTCGAGGGGATCGATCTCTTCGTGACGGAGCTGCGCAGCCCGGACAATCTCCAGCTTCTCGTGCCCAACGGCAAGATCTGGGGCGCGGCCGTCACCAATTTCAGCGTGCATCCGACGCGCCGCGTCGACCTCAAGCTGGTGATCGACGGAAGCATCGATCTCGACCAGGCGATCGTCACGGTGCGCGAGCAGCTCGGCGCCGACCAACGCACGCTCAAGAGCCCCGCTCCGGTCGTCATGATGAGCGAGGTGGCGGAAGCGGGAGCGACGTTGACCGCCCAGGCTTGGACCAACAGCGACACGCACGGATCGCTAAAAATGTCGCTGATGCGTGCGCTGCAAAAGGCGCTCGGGAAATCGTTGAAAACGGTGTCGGGCTAAGGGCATTCCGCCAACCGCCTAGGGGTTCGCCGCGATTGCCCTGAAACTTGATCGGCAGTCATGCTTCGACTTGTGTTAAGATAAGTTAATGATTCGGTCCGCTTACAGACTGTAGTCAGACCCATGGCCTTTGATGCGCCCGCACCACCAGACCGTTCGCCGGATCGCGGAACCGGCGGCGAGGTCGTGCTCAACGGCCAGTATCAGATCTTCACCAACGAGCCGGTCGCCTCGCTGGCGGGGCGCGCGGTTCAGGCGTTCCGCGCGATCGACAAGCGCTTCCCCACGGACTCGTTCGTGGCGCTGGTGTCCAGCGGCGAAACCATGCCGCGCCTCGAAACGATGTCGGCCCTGCGGGGACTGTCCAAACCCGGCATGCTCGCCCTGGTGGCGTTCGGGCCGGTGAACTGGGCCGACGGCAAGCAGCGTCTAGCCGCCATTCATACCGCCCCACAGGGGGGCCGCTTCGCCCTCACGACGCCGCTCAAACCCACGCAGATCGTCGAAGGCCTGCTGCGGCCGATGGCTGCCGCGCTGCATGAGATTCACGCGCGCGGCGCCACCCACCGCAGCATCCGCCCCGAGAACCTGTTCATGCGCGAGGCAGGCGCCACGATCCTGACCGTCGGGCCGTGCGTGATGACCCCGCCCGGCTTCGACCAGCCCGAGATTTACGAGCCGGTCACCAGCGCCATGGCCGATCCGGCGGCCCGCGGCAACGGCTCGGTCAAAGACGACATGTTTGCGCTGGGAATGACCGCCCTGGCCCTGCTCCTCGGCCGCCGACCCGGCAGCGAGCACGACCGCGACACGCTGATGATCCGCCGGCTCGAGCTCGGCTCCCTGGAGGCCGTCGTCGAGCGGCGCGCCGTACCACCGGAAATCATCGACGTCCTCCACGGCCTGACCGCGGACGATGAGAGCGAGCGCTGGACAGTCAACGCGCTGCAGAAGTGGCTCACCGGCGGCCGGCCCGAGCAGCCCCGCAGCTACGACACGGCGCACGCACTCACGCCCTTCGAGATTGCCGGCAAGCCGGTGCGTAACGCCCGCTCCCTCGCCTATATGCTCGGCCGGCAATGGGTCGAGGGGGTGCGCCACTTGCGCGGCGAGGCATTGGTCCGCTGGCTGCGCGATTATGCGCCCGAGCGAACGGCCGCGCCGATGCTCGACAGCGCCCTGACCGAGCGCGAGCTCGATGCCGAGGGTGAGGACGCCGATGCGCTCATGGTAACGCGCGCCACCATGGCCCTCGATCCGGAGGGACCGATCCGCTTCCGCAGCGCTGCCGTCCATCCGCAAGGGCTTGGGCCCTACGTGTATGAGGCGATGAACGATCCGGAGAAGCGCAAGGTGGCGAGCGGCATTCTGCGCTACGGCCTGCCGCAACGTGTCCTCGACCGCCGCATGTCCGAACGCCGCGCCAGCGCGCGCAAGGTGACGCGCCAAGCGATCAATTTTGAGCGGCTACGCCGCTGGGCCCAGTCGAGCGAACCTTGGGAAGGGCTGGAACGCTGCCTCTACGATCTCAATCTCAACGCTCCATGCCTGAGCCCGCTGACCGGCGGCCGCTGGGTAGCCGGCGTCGAAGACCTTATCAACGCGCTTGATGCCTTTGCGCTGACGGGATCGAAGTCGGAGCCGACGATGGATACGCATCTGGCGGCATTCATCGGCGCGCGCTTCGAGGCCGCCGGCGACGCCCTTCTGACGCTGATGAAACCCAAGGACGCCGACAACGACGCCACTTTGGGTGCCATCCGGCTCTTCGCGGAACTGCAGCAAAGCTACGGCGGCAAGCCGTTGCGAGGGATCGCGCTGTGGTGCGGCACGTTGGCGCGACGGGTGGCCAACGAAATCCATCATCGGCCCACGCGGCAGCGTCTCAATGCCGCCATCGACCAGGCCGTGCCGCAGGGCAGCGTCGCTTCGATCCTCAAGATCGTGGATGTGATTGGCCTGAAGCAGCGCGACGAGCGCGGTTTCGCGGCCGCGAAGTCGGAGCACATGCAACTGACTCGGGACATCCAGGCCGTGGAGCGCAGCGCCGAGACCCGGCGCGCCTATGCCCGGCAGCGCGGCCGCGACAACGCGGCCCTGCTGTCCGGGGCCGGGGCCGTCGTCATGAGCTTCCTCACGCTCATGCTGGATAATGGCCGATGAAGCCGATCCCGATGCCCGCTGCGCGCTCCCAGATGAACGGCCGTATCGCGATCGCCGTCATATTGATCGGCGGCCTGATCGTCATCGCCGCAAGCGCAATCTCCTACCTGATCTTTCTCCTGCTGGCGATGCTGCCGGCGGCCACCGCATCCTTCCTCGAACGTCCCGGCCAGCGTCAGGCAACGACCTCCGTCGGCACCCTTACCATGGCGACGGTGATCCCTCTGATCCTCGGTGCCATTGCGACGGGTAGCGACCGTGACTTGTTGCGCAGTTCGACGGCATGGACGTTCGTCGCCGCCGGTGCGGTCATCGGTATTGGCATCTACTTCGCCCTGCCGATGATCGCGGTGTGGATGGAAGACATGCGCGCGAGCACCCGTTTGCGCAAAATGCGCGAGCGCCAGACACAGCTGGTCAACGATTGGGGTGCCGAAGTCACCGGTCGCTGATCGCTCGTGCGCGAAAGCAAAACGCCCGGGCCTCACGGCCCGGGCGTTTCTCTTAACGCGTTCGATATTACGGACGCGACGCCGGGCGATCCCCCATCGGCGGCGTGCTGCCGGTCGTGGTGCGCTCACGCGGTGCCGTAGTCGCGGCCCGTGGGGGCGCCTTGTATTCCGGCGCGCTCTTGAGCTGCTCCGCCGTCATGCTGGCCGTCGCTTTCTCACCGGCCGCATCGAAACGGACGTCGCTCCACGGGAGCTGGACCTTCTTGGCGCCAACGCCCAGGACACCACCCGTCGAGACGATCACGTGTGTGATCTTGCCGTCCGAGCCGATGACGATATCGTCGATCTCGCCCAGCGTCTCGTCCTGGGCGTTCTTGATGTTCAGATCCATCAGCCGGCTGCCGAGCAGATCACCGCTCGACGAAGCCGTCGCCATCGGGGCGGACGTGCTGGTGGCCGGCGCGCTCGCCGAAGGAGCGGCCGAGGGTGAGCTTGGCGCCGACGCCGCGGGCGGCGTCGCCGTACTTGGCGTCGAGGGTGTAGAAGTCTGGGCGAACGAGGCCGCGGTCATCAGACCGACCGCCGCGGCGCTCAACAGCATGGTTTTCAACATAGTTCATCCTCCGGAGTTGATGCGTGCCGGTCGGCCTACTTGTTCAGCCGCGGCTGCACGCTAAACGCCGCGCTCACGTCGAAGTTCCTGCTCCGCGGAACCTCCCCTGCGACCTAGGCCGATGCCTCGTGGACGTGGATGTCACGCGCGCCGCACCGGGCAAGAATCTCTCGAGCCAAGCCCTCGCGAGACGGGTCTCGCAAAGCGACCCAAAGGACGATGCCTCCGCGCTCCACCTGCTCGTGCAGGAAGTCTTCGCGATTGCCCCGAGCTTTACGCCCAACGGCATTGGCAAGAACGCTCGCCCCGCCGCCAGCGACGGCGGCTCCCGCCACCGCGGCTAACGCGCCACCTCCTGTCAGAATCGTCGCACCGGAAGCGACCAGAGCGGCAACCACGCCGGCCAGACTGGTAGCCAGCGTTCGACCCTGCCGCACGTCCGAATCCGAAACCACCGAGCCTCGGGGGGCGTTCGGATCATCGGCTGTCCTGCGGCTGTCCTGCACCAGATCCGAGACGTCGTTCGAAAAGACGTGCTCCTGGGCAAGCAGACTCATGTCCGCGCGGTCCCAGCCATTGCCGGCAAGTTCGTTGAGCGCCGTCTCCAGCTGCTCGGCGGACGAGAACACAGCCGCGACTTCGCGTAGCGAGGTCTGGCCGGGGGTGGTTGTTTCCATCTCGGTGCGTACCATGATGCCTAATAAACGCCGCGGCATCGTTTTCCGTTCCGCTTCGTTTCCGCTCCCTCAGGCCGAATACCGCGAGAACTCAAGTGTTTTGCGGAACGTTCGCCATGCGCGGCCGTTCAAGGGGTGCTGTTAATGAATCGATGGAGGGATGGAATGGCGGAGGGTCGTGGCGACACGTCGAAGCGCGGATTCGCTTCGATGGACCAGGCGCGGCAACGAGAGATTGCCCGCAAGGGGGGAGAAAGCGTACCTGCCGAGAAACGGAGCTTCTCGCAGAATCATCAGCTGGCGGCGGAGGCCGGACGTAAAGGCGGCCTTTCGAGCCAGGGCGGGCGCAACCGCAACGCAAATCGCGACATGGCGTCGGATACACGCCCTAGCGGCAACATATCGGGCACGAATTCGCCCGATCAGGCGTCGCATTCAGGAGCGAAGTCGGGATGAATTGATCCGCGGCGCCGGCGCCTCGGGGCGCCTTTCGGCGAACAGAGCGGGGTGCCTTGAACGGCATCCCGCTTTTTTGCTGGCTGTTTCTCGCTCCCTGCTCGATCCCCCTGCTCTTGTGCTCTTGCGGCCGGAACCATCCCGGAATCGCGCCGTTGCCTGCATGTCATTTTTGCAATCAAGGGAGCACACCTATGGCGGAGGCGAAGACCCCACGCCCGACCTCGAATCGTGGTTTCGCGTCGATGGACCAAGCTAAGCAACGCGAGATCGCGCGGAAGGGTGGCGAAAGCGTGCCAGCCGCCAAGCGTAGCTTTTCGCGGAATCCGGAGCTGGCAGCCGAAGCTGGGCGTAAAGGCGGCGAAAGCGTGCCGGCCGCCAAGCGTAGCTTTTCCCGTAACCCCGAGCTTGCCGCCGAGGCTGGGCGCAAAGGCGGTCAGAGCGTGCCAGATGAAAAGCGCAGCTTCTTTCAGAATCCGGCCCTCGCTGCCGAGGCCGGGCGCAAAGGGGGACAGGAAAGCAGTACCTCTACGTCTCCTGATCGAAAGGCAGAGCCGCCTCGCAGCGACCGCCCTGAAGAAGACTAACCCTGCGCCCCAGCCGTGTCACGCATGTGAGGCAGCGTCACACGCCTGCACCACAATGCCTTAATTGCAGCGCATGATACCGCGCGTTGCCCACACCATGTGTGGTTTGGGCAATCGTTGCTCACTGACGTTTTCTTTGACGAGCTTTTCCGGATGTACATACTGGTTAACGCAACGTCAGTGAATCCAGCTGAGGCTGTCAGCCAGGGTTCTGCAGCGATGTATTGCTGCGAAACGGCAAAGGTGGACATTTCATGTCGCAGAGTCCGCACGAGATTGCAGCCCGCGTTCCTTATCTCCGTCGCTACGCACGGGCGCTGACTGGCAATCAGTCGACCGGTGATCAGTACGTACGGATCTGCCTTGAGATGATCGTGGAGGATCCGGAGATCTTGCCCTCCACCGGCGACCTCATGCGCGACATGTTCCGCCTCTTTCACAAAGTGTGGTCGGAGACGTCACCAACCAGCATCATGACGCATGCTGAGCTGCCACGGCGCCAGGATGCCGGCGTCTTCGAAGCGTTTCGCGGCCTCCCCGCCGTAGAGCGCCAGGTTCTGCTCCTGGCAGCACTCGAGCGCTACTCCTTCGGCGATATCGCTTACATCCTCTCCATTACCGAGGAAGAAGCGCGTGGCTATTTCAATCAGGCGCAGCTCGATATCCGTGACGAGCCTTCCGTCCCTGTCATGATCATCGAGGATGAAAAGGTCATCGCCTATGACCTGCGGTCGATCGTCGAGGATATGGGCCATACGGTGTGCGGTGTCGCGGAACGCGAGGACGAAGCGGTCGAGCTGGCGGGACGTACGCGTCCGCGCATCATTCTCGCCGACATCCAGCTCAAGGATGGCGGCAGCGGCATCGCCGCGGTGCGCAAGATCTTGCAGCGCATCGATGTGCCGGTGATCTTCATCACCGCGTATCCCGAGTATCTGCTGACCGGCAACGCGCCCGAACCGACCTTCGTCATCACCAAGCCGTTCAATCGCGACACGATCATCGCGGCCGTCTCTCAAGCCATTTACGTCACGCGGCCGCCCGCCGCCGCTGATGAATCCGGCGAAGCCCCCCTCCTCCATCACGCGCCGGAGCGTTGACGCTTCTTATCCTTCGCGCAAAGGAAGGGCGATCACCACGGCATTGCCGTCCGGGCCGCTGTGGAACTCGGCTTTTCCTTCGAGCTGCTCGATCAGGCTGCTGACGACGGTCCCACTGAAGTTACGGGCAACGTTTGCCGAATCGGGAGCTCGCTCTCCGTCGTCGCTCACGACGAGCCGCAGGCCGCCGCCCGCCCGCTGCATGACCACGGTCACCATCCCCTTCTGACCCGGCAGAAAAGCGTGCTTGGCAGCACTGCTGACGAGCTCAGTCACCACAAGGCCGATCAGGATTGCCTTGTCCGCGTTCAGCTTTACGGGATCGAGAGTGAGCGTGAAGCGGACATCGGTGTCGACTCCCGCCAAGGTGCGCTGCAAATCACCACACAGCGCACGGAGATACTCGTCGCCCGGGATGTGCTTCATATCCGCGGAGCGATAGAGCTTGTCATGGACCCGTGCGACGGTCGCGACGCGGTTCGACGCCTCCTCCAGCTGCTCCTCCACCGCCGCATCGTCGGCCGCCTTGCCCTGCAGACGCAGCAAGGCGCCGACCAGCTGCAGGCTGTTCTTGACGCGATGGTTCATCTCGCGGGTCTGTGCTTCCTTGTCCTCCACGTGGCGCGCCAGCTCTTCGCTTGTGCGCTCGAGCTCGCGGGTGCGCTCGCGCACCCGGTCCTCAAGACTTGCCGCCAGGGATTGCAGCGCCGCGCCCGCGGCTTCATGCCGTCGTGCTAGAAGCAGCGCCATTGCCAGGATGGATGCGATCAGCACGAAGGCCGTACCGCTGAGAATGGCACCCGGCACAATGGCTTCGCGCCACGCGCGGCGAATGTCCGCGTTGTTCAGGCCAACGCTGACGAAGACTGGGAAGTTGCCCACCTTGGCAAAGGCTTCCGTTCGGCGGCGGCCGTCATGCTCCATCTCGAGAAGAACACCGCCCTGAGGACGCCCGGTCAGGTGATCGCGCCCTCCCCACTTCTGGCCGTACGCCTCCGGCATCGGCGGATAGCGGAGGACGATCGCAAGATCGGCCCGGAAGAGATCCACGACGATCGGCAACTCCGGCCGCAAGGCCGCGTAGAATGAGTAAAAGGATTGCGGATCGATCACCGCCATCGCCACGCCCCGAAAGCGCCCTCCCTCGTCATTGATGCGGCGGCTTATGTAGATGCTCGGCCGGCCCGTGGTCTCGCTATCCATCAGCCGGCTGACGAAGGGGCCGGCATCCGTCTGCTGCTGGATCTGAAAGAATTCGCGAGCCGCTACGGTCTCCCGCAGCGCCGGAAAGCGGCGGCTCGTCAGCACTAGCTCGCCCTTCTCGTCAGCAATCTCGACCGCATCGACGAAATGGAAATTCTCTGGCAGGCGCCGCAGAAACTCATGGCTTTCGTGCGAGCCGCGTACCTCCGCCCAAGGACGGCCATTGACCTGGGTCATGGCCATCGAGGTGACGAGGTGGCTGGCATCGAGAAAACGCTGCGCATGCTCCGCGAGCAGCAATGCGAGATTCTGCGCCGTGCTGACAGCCTCACGCTCGACAAACCAGCGCTGCTGCAGGGTGTAGATCCCGAACAGCCCGAGCGAGATGACGAACAGCACCGCCGCGATCCAGCGGATCGATTGGGTCGGGCGTGCGAACAGGCGCGTCTCGACCGCGCGAGCGGAAGAGAGATTACCGGATGCGCCCCATGACGCCCGCGCGGAATATGTCCCGTTCTCAGGCATGTCGGGGCAGAATCGTCGATCCACCGTTGCGGTCAAGCGTCAAGCCGCGCGGCGCTCAGCCATGTTTCGCACACACGCAGTTGGGCTGAGGAATCAGCGTTTTCGGCGACGGGCTGCCGGTACGGATTGAACCCGCTCCCGCCCGATACGTCGCGGATCCTTATCCTCGCGGAGGCCCAGGAACGAGGCCTGGCGCACGACCCCGTCGCGGGTCCAGGTGGCAAACTCGACCTCGCCGACGAGCGTCGGTCTGACAAAGATCGCGCCACGCCGGGCGAGCGCCGGAAGGGTGCCGAATGGGTTTTTGGCGATGTGCAGCTTGTCGAGGCGGCGGCGCAACTCGAAGCCCGATTCATAGGTGAATCCAGTGCCGACGCGACCGGCATAGCGGAACTCACCGTCCTCCCAGTACCCCACGAGCAGGGAACCGATACCACGGGAGCCGACGGCTGCTTCGGTGAAGCCACCGATGACAAATTCCTGACGCTCGCGGCACTTGGATTTGACCCAGCTCATCGTCCGACCGGAAAGGTACGGGTCCTCGGCGCGCTTCGAGATCACGCCCTCGAGCTTCATGGCGCAGGCCTGACGGTGCACGTCTTTACCGGAGGCGTCGATGTGATCGCTGAAGCGCAGGCGCTCGCCGCCGTCTCCGATCAGGCGGCGCAGCATGTCCTTGCGCTCCCGCAACGGTCGCCGGCGCAGATCCTCGCCGTCGAGATGCAGGAGATCGAAGACGAGGTAGAGCATGCCGGTGTCGTTGCCCTCCGACAGGCGATTTTGCAGTAACGAGAAACTCGGATGGCCCTGTTCGTCGAGCGCTGCCACTTCGCCGTCGATCAGCGCCGTGCCTGCCCGCAAGCTCGCGACCGCCTCCGCGATGGCGCCAAAGCGCTCAGTCCAGTCTAGCCCGCTGCGGCTCAACATGCGCACCTGGCCACCGGCCAAACGCGCCTGTATGCGATAGCCGTCGTATTTGATCTCGTGCAACCATCCCTCGCCGTCCGGGGGCATCGCCACGCGCGCCGCTAGTTGCGGTGGTACGAATTCCGGCAGCGCGGCATTGGCCGCTGAGGACACCCGCCGCGTCTTTTTTGTTGCAGGCTTGTGTAGCGGCTTTTTCGGTTCAGCACGGTTCGATTGCCAGACTGCGTCGGCATTGGCCGCAATCTGCTCGAGCGTGCGTCCCGACTTGACGCTCTTGTCCTGAGCAAGAATGGTCTCGCCCTCGCCATCGCGGGCCCAGGCATCACGTCCTTTGATCAGCAACCAGTTCTCGCGCCGGCTATCGCCGTCGCGGTTGCCTTTGATACGAACCAGATGCCATTCACCGCGCATCTTTCTGCCGTGCAGCCGAAACTTCAGATGCCCTTTGCGGAACATGGCGTCGGGTTCACCCAGCGGCTCCCAGGTGCCCTTGTCCCACAGCAATACGGTGCCGCCGCCGTACTGGCCTTTCGGAATGATGCCTTCGAAGCCGCCATAGTCGAGCGGATGGTCTTCGACATGGACCGCCAGCCGCTTGTCGTTCGGATCGAGACTCGGGCCGCGTGTGACGGCCCAGCTCTTCAAGGTGCCGTCGACCTCGAGCCGGAAATCGTAATGCAGCCGCCGCGCGGCGTGCTTTTGCACAACGAAGCTCGACCCCGATGTTGAGTTCACCCGACCTCGCGGCTCGGCCGTGACCTTGAAGTCCCGTTTGTCCCAGTAACGCTGGAGGGGCCGTCGGCGGCCACCGGTGCCGGGGCGCGCTTTCGCGGTTGTGCGCGATTTTCGCGCTACCGATCTTTTCCGGGAAGGCCGGGCTGCCATAAGCGGGCGTTAGCGTCGTCCGCCGGCCGCCTTTTTGCGCGGAGGGTGTTTGCGGGCAGCCGGGCGGGCCGATTCCTTGCGTACCACGCTGCGCTTCAGGGCCTCCATGAGATCGATGACCTCGGCCCCCTTGGCCTCCGGCTCGTCTTCGTCGGTCACGATCTTCTGCCCCTTACGCTTCTTCTCCAGCAGATCGCGGACGGCGTCCTCGTAGTGATCCTTGAACTCGCTGGGCTCAAACGGGCCGGCCTTCTGCTCGATGAGCTGGCGCGCCAGCTCAAGCTGCTCCTTATCGGCTTTCTGGCCGTCGATGGGCTCGAAGAACTTCTCCGCTTCCTTGATATCGTCGGCGTACCGAAGAGTTTCGAGCAGCATGCCCTTGCCGCAGGCCTGGATGGACGCAATGCGCTCGCGTCCGCCGATCACGATCTGACCGAGGCCGATCTTGTTCGAGGATCGTAGGGCGTCGCGAATGACAACAAACGCATCGACGGCACCCTCCTCCGAAGGAGCCACGTAATACGGCGCGTCGAAATAGATCGCATCGATCTCGCTGTGATCGACGAAGCGTGTGATGTCG
>Ga0196963_10000794_pt1 | contig 24508 bp, 49 predicted proteins | sample S1_5metaG_FD_148600 | JGI IMG/M metagenome (GOLD analysis project Ga0196963, IMG submission 148600) | Soil microbial communities from Anza Borrego desert, Southern California, United States - S1_5 | ecosystem: Environmental > Terrestrial > Soil > Desert | place: USA: California | collected...
GGCGGGGCTCTTTCAGTATCGCAGCCGGCATGGTGCTGTGAGCCTGCTCGAATATCTGAGCAACCTGCCGCTCGAAGCTCCTGCGGAAGTGGCGAGCGAAGTGCATGGTCTTCTTGCAGAGTTTGCACGGACAGTCCTCCAGCCTGACGGACCGGGTGAAGTCGCCGAGGATACAAGCCTCCGGGTTTGCGCGCTGCGACTCCGACACGAAGACCGCCATGGGCTCCGTCATGAGTCGCGGGTCTCGCTCGACCTGTTGCTCGGTGAGCGTGAAGGACGTCTCCTGGCCGTGGCACTTCGCAGTGACCAGAATCGAAAGTGTGGCTGGCGACCACTCGCATGTCATGGCCTCGACGGGTTTTCCGCATGCTCCACACAGCGGGGTTGCTGGATGCCTGAGTCCCATGTCTCTCCCTACTCGATGTCCTTCGTCGGGTAAACGACGCCGCCGGGATGCCCCGCGCTCGTCGGGGCTGGCAGGTTGATGGTGGCGTTCAGCTCGCGGATCGTGACCTTGCCTCGGTGTCCGCGGCCGCGCGCGATGCCGACCAGGAGCTTGCTCGCGAGCTCGACGCCGCCGGGCATGTCGGCGCGCTTCATCCACATGAGCTTGGCCAGCTGGAGCTTGCGCCGCGCGGCTTCCTCGCCCAGCTGCTGCACCCACTCGGGCGGCGGGTCCCGTTGCTCGGGCGAGACCTCGTGGAAAGCGAGGGCCGCGCTCACGATGCCCGAAGCTTCGACGAAAACCTCGTCTTCCAGCTCCGTCATGCGCGCGAGCCGGTCCTCCCGAGCCTTTTCGCTGCGGATTTCATTGGTCAGTTCGACGGCGTGGGAGGATGCTGACAAAATCCTGTCAATCAATATGGCATATCCCCGCGCCATACGTCCAGCCAGCCTGGTCAATTGGGAAAACCTGGGCCCGCTGGTGCCGAAACCACCGGATCTGCCTCCCGAGCCCCCAAAACCCGAGCCCGAGCCCAAACGCCCGCATTTCGAGCGCTTCTACACGGGAGAAATCTCAAAATTTCTGAACGTCGACCCCCGAGCGGTGCATCAGTGGGCGAAAAAGCGCCGCATCCTGCACAGCTTCACGACGAAACCCGACAAGACCGAGTATTTCTACGTGACCAAGCGCGGTTTCGTGCGCCTGGTCCGCCACTTCCGCATGCTGCAGGGCGAGCAGCTACGCAACGGCTTCGATTGGCACGACATCCAGGCCGCGAAACGCGCGATGTGGCGGCGCAAATGGGACAAGCGGGTCGCCCGGAAGCAGGCGGCGAAGAGGCTGACGGAAGGCTGACAGGCGCAGGGTGGGTACCCGTTGACCCGGGGCACTTCCGCAGGCAATAATTGAAGAGCGACGCGGCGCCAGGCAGAACGGGCCCCCGCCCCCCCACTGGTTCATCGCGGGGAGCCCTGCGATTCTAAAGATCGCCTGGATCCACAGAGGGTCTCAGTCCCTGCGCAAAGCGGCCTTGAGGTGCCTGATGAGCAGCTTCAGGAGCAGCGGGTCGCGTCGCTCGAGCAGGAGCACGTCGAGCCCGCGTAGTTCCGCACGAAGCTCGTCGGTGAGCGGACACGTGATGGCGACGACCACCGTCTTGCGCGGCGAGGCGTACGCATCAGCGATGTCGAAGCGCTCAGACTTCGCTCTCAAACACCTTGGCCCTGACGCGGAAGCGGAACTCCGGGTGCTTGACGGCGTTTAGCGCCTCCGCTGCCCACGCCTCGATCGGTCCGTGGACTCGGCATTCGTCGACTTCGAGGCCAAGCAGCGAGTGGATGTCGTCGAGCTTGCCGATGCTTCTGAAGAACGCCACGTTCCCGTTCGCGTCGTCGTACGTCATGCGGCTCAGCTTGATGCGCCCAGTAGGCGTGGAGCGCCCCTTGGCTTGCAGCGCATTCATGGCGAGATGATGGGTGGGGTACAGATGCAGCTCGTACTTGGTGGGTTGAGTTTCGGCCATTGGGTTCTCCGTGTGTGTTTTGCAGAAATCTGGACTGGGATGCGCGCCCTCCGTCCCGCCCTCTGCGCCCCTGGGGGTACCCGGGTGTCTGGTCATGGGTCGCGTGATGCGAGCAGCTGGTGGACGCGCTGACGTGACGTGCGCATGAGTGTGGCGAGCTGCTGGAGAGTCCAGCCGTCGCTGCGCAGCTGGTGGAGGAGTGCTCGGCGTGCGCGTAGCAGTTCCTGCACTGCGGGCACGGTGCAGCGCAACACGAGGGCCTCCTGCTCTTCGGTGAGGTGAGGGAGGCCTGCCCCCGGATCGTCGTCGCCCATGGCCCCGAGCATCGCCACTGACAGCCAGCCTGTCAACGGTCCTTGACTGGTCAGCCTATCATCGAGGTGCCGTCAAGTTTCCTTGACCAGGTGAGGGGGCGAGCCGTACTACTAGGGAGTGGGCACGGACGGGATGTCCAGCGCACTAGACAGCCCTCCATTCCGTTAGACGTCCTCACCAACCGCGTAAAGTCTTACGCACCACGTTCTAGATTCCCCGCATTGTCCATCGGGAATAGCGACAAGGATAACAGTCATGCAGACCACCATCACCGTAACCTGGGCCAACAGCTCGAAGCCATTCACCAATCTCGATGCCGCGCACACCTTCCGTCGCTGGGTCGAGTCGGCCTACCCGAATCTGCGCGGGCAGGTGCTCGTTCTGAGCTGACCTTCCGCTCTGCCCTCTCAGCTACGGCTCGGAGGGCATGGCGGGCATTCAGCCCGATAGGAGATACCCATGACCCGCTTTCTCATCGCCGCATCATTCGTGACCGTCGCCGCCTGCGTTTCAGGCTGGGCGCATGCGTCCACCAAGACCTGCACCGTGACCGAGCGCCTCGTGGCTCAACACATCGTGCGCAAGGTGGTATGCGAGGTGAGCCAATGAACCACAAGGACTTCGACTTCCCGAACCGGGAGGGGCTCAGCTGGACCGAGTGGCTCCAGGCTGCTGGCTACGACCTGTCCACGATACGGCCAGGCGCTGACCTGACGGTCGCGCTTATCGACGCGTGGAAAGCCGGCGAAGACCCCTGCGAGTACCGCGTTCAGGCCCCCAAGCGCACCGATGAGGTGACCAAGTGACCCGCTTTCTCGCCGGCATGCTCTTCGCCACGCTGCTCTACCTCGCCGGTTGGGGCACCGTGGAAGCTCTCACGGTCGCCGCTGGGCGCGCTTTGGTGTCCGTGGCGGAGAAGGCTCAAGCCCACGCCGAAAGCGCGTCCAAGGCGCTGCAGGAGGGCTCGAAGTGAGGCCCTGCCATTGGCTCACGGTGGCGGCGCTCGCCCTGTATGCCGTCACCCTCTACTGCTGGACCAGCGTCGGCAAGCGCCAGACGTGCGTGCCATTCGAGCAGCGCGTGTGCCTTGCTGACCGAGTCCAATACTGCAAGGCGGACGGTCGAGCGTTCACGAGTTGCCTGACCTACGCCGAATGGGGCGCCCGCTAACCTCCCGCTCGGGCTCGTGACCCTGTCGCGGGCCATGGCTGGCGGTTAGCTCAATCCTCTTCCCACTCAGCCAGTGCCTCGGCTCCGCCCAGATCGTATGGGCACCACTTGCCCGCACTGATGTCGCCTGGGTCGCTGTCCACAGAATACGCGCGCCGCTGGTCGTAGTCCGAGTCACCGAGCAGGCGCGCCACGGCTCGCTCTCGCTCCACGTGCAGGCCCCGCGAGATGCGCCGCTGCATGGCCTGGAGGCGCTCGCTTAGCGGGGCCAGATCCATCAATCCTCCCTCACGTCGATGAGCCGCTCGCGGTCGGCTTCGCGTTTCCTGTCGAACTCGGCGTCTAGCTTGTGCCGCATCCAGCACGCTGTGCATACGCCGTTCGGGTGGCACGTGTGCTTGGAGCACAGTACGCATGGTCGAGGGGTAGCTTTCATCCTCGCCTCCCAAAAACTCCCGGGTCCAGCACCTGCGTCCGGGTCAGGTTGTTGCACGGCACCAATGACGCTCTCCAAGCTGCCCGTCGCGGTGTAAGAGGCCGGCAGCCGCAACGCTCGGGGTCCCGGCAAGGCGCCGAACTCGCGTGCCGCCGGTCGTGCCAACTCATACAGCGAGCCTCTCCGGCGTTGTCTTGGCATCGGATGTACTCCACGTGGGAAAGCTCAGGGAGCCATGCCTTTCGACGCCATACGCTGGTGCACGGGTGCCAACTCACCGCTTCCTCCACACCGTCGCATCCATCACCTTGGTCTCCGTGTAGTCGTCGCCGACGCCGATAATCTTCCCGATTCCGAGCACGTGCCGGTGCGTGTCATCGGCCTTGCGCCTCAGATGCGTGAGCGCCACCGAATGCTCCCCGCTCCGCTTCCGCTCCCGACGCAGCACCACCAACGTCACGACCTGCCCCACGAGCACGAGCAGCACCAGCGCGATGCCGGTGAGGAGCCAGGGGGAGGGCATGGGACATATATACCCCGAAACGGTTAACGCTGTGTGTCAGCCTGTCGTCGCAGCACGTGGGCCACGCACGCGCATTCCAGCGCTCCTGCTCCGCCAGTTCTTCCTCCATGTCCTCCACTAGAGCCCCTCCCGCTGCAGCTCGTCCCAAAGCTGCTTCGCTCGCCTGACAGCGGTAACGTGGTCGTCGTACTCATCGGCAGTGTACATCGCAATCGCCGCCCGCCGGATGAACTCGCGCTTTTCGCGGTCCTCGCGGTCGGGGTCCGTCACCAGCCGCTGCTTGGGATTGATGAGGCTCGCGAAGTAGGGGTCTGGCTGCGCTTGCCACCCCGTAACACCCGGCGCCGCCTCGAACGGTTCGCCGAACTTGGTCTCGCCCCGCTCCGCGCGGATGTGGTCGGCGAAGGACAGAATATCGTCCTCGAACAACGCCATGGCATGCCCCTGATACTGGAGCGTGACGGCCCCGCCATGTGTCGGGTGCAGCACCGCGCCCTTGGGTCCCTCAATTGGTTTCATCGCTCTCACTCCTCCTATTCGCCTCTTGTCAATCGCCCCACCGTAGGGGTGATTAGAGCCACTCTTTGCCGAGTGCCGTGAGCTTGCGCGGGATGACCTCTCTCGGAGTGATATAGCCCTTGCGCTCTATCCGCCGCATCGTGGCGAGAACCGTTGGCTGCGAGATCTTCAGCGCCGCAGCCACGTCGTAGTCCGATACCTCGCGTCCGCCGTTTTTCTCGGTGAGCTTCGCCCACGCGCGCAACACTTTCAGTTCGGCATAAGTCAGGTCTTCAGGTTTCACTCTCGGCATTGTATACTCTTTTGATAGCTTTCATGCAATGATGTTGTGATAACCACCTACACTCCCGCACCAATCAGCCTCACCCTTGTCGTTTCGTTGTGGCGTAATGCTACCGTGGGGCGTAATAGTGACACCCTGGCTTCTGGGGGTTGAGTTATGACGGACGATCCGGTCGACGAGATCACACGCGAGGTTTTCCGCAGACTGTCCGAGCAGTTGCGTCAGCTCGCGCAGCTCCCAGAGATGCCATTGCGGAAAGCGGAGCTTCACGTCGACGAGCCACCGGCGGCCGTGCCCGCGGACGAGCGGCGCGCCCGGTTTCGGCGTGACCTGATCCAGAAGATTCGGGGGGCGCGATGATCAAGCCGACCCGCACCCGCTCCGGGTGGGAGCTCCGTCTGCGATTGGGCGGCGGTGAGCGCTTGAGGCTGCTGATGCCTCATATGGCGGACGATGTAGCTCAAGAGCGTGCAGCTCGGCTAGAGGCGATGCGCGACCTGCTTCGGGACAATGCCGATCTGGAACAGATTCGTCAGCTTCTGACCGAGGCTGCTGCGCAGGTCGATGCGACCTTGTTCGACGAGGCCGAGCTGGTCGCGCGCGAGCTAGCTGGTGGCGGCGTGGTGAGTCCTCCGCCCGTAGCCATCCGCACTTTCCGGGATGCGTGCGAGGCGTGGACCTCGGGCGCGCTTCACGAGCGGTTTCCGGATCGCGTGGGTCCTCTCACTGACCGATACCGCAGCGCCCTGGAGTTCCGCCTCGGGCACATCTGCAAGACCATAGGTAACATACCGCTCGCGCGTCTCACCAAGGCCGATTGTGAGCGTGCTCTGGCGGAGCTGCCGCCGCAGCGCATGCAGTCGACGCGGAGCGAATACGCGCGGCTGATTCCACGCGTCCTCAGGCTCGCGGTGCTCGCGGATGCGCTGGAGCACAGTCCGCTACCGACCGGGTGGGCACCGGGCAGGGGAGAGCGGCGGGAGTTCCAATTGCTCTATCCGGACGAGGACGCGCAGCTCATTCGGTGCGGGCGTGTCGCGTGGGAGCGCCGGCTGCTCTGGGGCTTTCTCGTACGCGAGGGCCTGCGGGTCGAGGAGGCGCTGTCGACCACGTGGGCCGACTTCGACCTCGAGCGCGGGACCATCGTCGTGCCGGACAGCAAGACTGGCAAGATGCGCCGCTGGCGCCTCGGCGAGGACGTGCGCCTCGCGTTGAGCGCTCACCAGGAGCGGACGGGCGAGGGTGGCAAGCGTGGCGTCTTTCCGTCGCTGTACGCGGCCGCCGCCCAGTTCCGCCAGGACCTGCTCCTCTGCGCGCTCCGGCGCCGGGAGCTGCACGAGACGACGGCCACGAGCCGCAACGTCACCGTGCACGACCTGCGCGGCACCTTCGTCACCATCGCGCTCGCCGCCGGCAAGCCGCTGCCCTGGATCATGACCCGCACCGGCCACACCCGGACGGACATGGTCGACCGGTACCGGCGCGCCGTGGACTTCGCGCTCGAGCACGAGATGAAGTGGTTTGACCCACTCCATACTGGGCTCGGGGTGGGCCAGGATGATGCGATGCCGCTTGTTTTCAGCCGTGAATCGCATCGTGATCGAGTGCCTGGTACACTCAGTGACTCACCTTCGGCCCATCAGACCAGCAATGTAGGTGCTGCGTCAACGGGCCAAGACGATGCTGTGGAGCCTCCCAGCCCACCCAGTTCAGGGGGTGGGCGCGAGGTGGGCCCACCCAATACTTCGGGGGCGGAGGAGCAAACTGCCGGCCGCGAGCGGTCACTGCCCTCCGCCCCCGCGGACCCTATCGCCCAAGCCATCGCCGACCTCGCGCTGAGTATCAGGCTCGCCGCGCAGGCGGGGGAGTGGGGGTTCGCAGCGAAGCTGGAGGCGAAGCTCGACCGGCTCACGGCGATGCAGAGCGGGGTCGCCTCGCTCGAGACGGCGCGCGCCAAGCGGAACGGAGACAAGCCGTGAGCAAGTGGACCCGCAGCCACGACGGGCTCAGCTCCGTCCACAAGCGCGACGGCTGGGTCATCTCCCAGGTCGAAGAGCTCATCTTCGGCACCGACCGCTGCCGCACCGTCTGGCGCTGTCATCACCCGGGAGCGCGTCACTTCCTGGGGACCCACCACCGCACGCTCGCCGAAGCCAAGGCGCGCGTCGACCGCATCATCGAGCTTCAGGGCGATGACACCTCGCTCGAGACGGCGCGGAAGCGGAAGGGGAACGGCAATGAGTAGGCCCGCGAGCAAAGCATTCTTGAAGGCGCTTGAGCAGTCCAGGTGCAGCCACAAATTCGTCGACTCGAAGCACTGCCTCAAGTGCGGTGTCTCGTTCAAGAAGCTGCAGCGCGACTCGCAGCGTGAACTCGAATGGCTCCAGTCGCTCGAGACGGCCAGGGCGAAGAAGGGTGAGGGCAAGTGAGGACCGTTGCTGCCCTCTACGTGGACCCAAAAGGTCCCTACCCGAAGATGCCCGGCGTCGAGTGCTGGGACGAGGCCAGAGACGCGCGCAAGTACGCGGGCCCGCATCCGGTCGTTGCGCATCCGCCGTGCCACCTCTGGACGAACCTAGCTGCGGTCAACTTCAAGCGGTACGGCGGCGAGCACAATCGCCCTGGCAACGACGGCCACTGCTTCCGACTCGCGTTAGCCAGTGTCAGACGCTGGGGCGGCGTTCTCGAACACCCGGCGGAGTCGAAGGCCTGGGAAAAGTTCGGTCTGTTTCGCCCGTCCGCGTACGGGTGGAGAGCCTGCGCCACCGATTGCGATTGGGTCTGTGAGGTATGGCAAAGCGCTTACGGGCACAGAGCGCGGAAGCGCACCTGGCTCTACTACGCAGGTCACCGTCCTCCGCCCGAGGCTAACTGGGAGCGCAAGCCAGGCACGCACCAGTGTGGCTGGTTCGATCGAAACAAGCCGACGCTCGGTAAGCGTGAGGCATCGGCAACTCCACCTGCCTTCGCCGAGTTCCTCATCGAGCTCGCCCGCAAGTCCTCCACCTGACCGGCGCCCGTCCAGCGCCAGGAGTCGTCCAGTTATGTCCATGTCCGAACCCGAATCGCCACAAGTCCAGTCGCTCGAAGAAGTCGAACGCGCGCACATCGTCCACACCATCGAGGTCGCGATGGGGAACCTGAGCATGACCGCGAAGCTGCTGAAGGTCGACCGCCGCACCGTGTACCGGCTCATCAAGCGCTACGAGATTCGCCTGCCCGATTACCGGCCGACGTGCGTGCGGCTGGGGGAGGAGAGGCAGTGAGCAAGCGCCTACGTCGCTCCGTTCAGATGCGGTGCCCGCACCCGGAGCAACACATCGAGCTAATCCCCGCCCCTTCGTGGTCCTCGTGGGGGAAACACCAGCGCTGCTCGAACTGCGGCGCCCAGCGTAGCCAGAGCCCGCCTAGCACCATGTGGTCCGCCTGGCGGCGACCTCTCCGATGGGAGGCGCGCCCATGAGCGCGCTCAGCTTCACCAAGCTGTTCTCGTCCCTGACCGAGTCGACGCTCTGGGTCGAGCAACCGCACCACGTCCGCATCGTCTGGATCACCATGCTCGCGATGGCCGACAGGGATGGCATCGTAGCGGCCTCCATTCCCGGTCTGGCGCGTAGAGCGTGCGTCACCGTGGCGGAGGCCGAGGAGGCGCTGAAAGTCTTCCTGTCGCCGGATAGGTACTCGCGAACGCCCGATCACGAAGGCCGGCGCATCCGTGAGGTACCGGGCGGCTGGGAGCTCCTCAACTACGCCAAGTACCGCCGCATGCAGAGCGCCGAGCTCGAGCGTGAACGGAAGCGCGAGTACATGCGTAATCGGAGGTCATCCAATGTCGCACCTTTTCCGGAACATGTAGCGGAAGTAGCGGTCGGTAACGAATGTAGCTCTGCTTCTTCTTCTCCCTCTGCTTCTGGATCTGATCCGGATCCGGAGGGAGTGCAGAGGGAACCATCGAACGATGTCGATGACGACGAGCCGCCGCAGACGACCGAGATTCGCCAGATAGGTCCTCGCCGCTGGCCCCCGTCCAGGTTCGCGCCCGAAGACTGGGAGCCGAACGCTGCGCATCGCGTCCGCTGCCAGGAGCTCCGATTCCGCATCGACGACCTCGTGAAGGACTTCCGCGCCCAAGAGTTCAACCGCGAGTACACCGACTGGGACCGCCGATTCTCGAAGTGGATCGAGGACCAGCGCGTGAAGCGCGAAGCGGCCTGGACCGCCAAAGCGAAACCGCCAGCTAATGCCCCGTCCCCCGGTCGCTCCGCCGACGAAGCCCTGGCCGAGGTGGGTTACCGCAAATGACACTCCAGGACGAAGTCACCCGTCTCGAGGCGCGCGTGCTCGCGGCATGGTCCCGTGGCGCCGCGTTTCGCTCCCGCTACTCGCCGGACCCGTCGAGCTACTGGACGGTGAAACACCAGGCGCTCGCCCGTGCATGTCAGGCCGTGGCGCGGCTCGGTGTCACGCCCTGGGGCAACGGCGATCTCGGGACCGCGGTCGTCGAACAACTCGCTGCCGCCGGTGACCTCGCCAAGCATTGGGCGATTGGTGACACGCCACTGGCCCAAGAAACGCTTTTCGACCCTGACAAGGACCTGGGCCGCCTCCGTGAGCTATGGGCGCTCCTGAGGCTCAAGAACGACCTTGGCGGGCTGGTTACTGGTATCGACCAGAAGAGCGACCTCGCCGCCGTCCGCTCGCGCATCGTCGAGACGCTGAGCCAGGCCACGGTCGGCACGCCCCTGCTCGCGTACAGCCAGTACGACGGTCTCGCGCGGGTCCTGGTCGAGAGCGCTGCCGAGCGCAGTGTCGGAGCCAAGAGTGGCATTCCAACTCTCGACCGTCTCGTCGGCGGCATCCGTCCCGGTCATGTCTGGGTGGTCGGCGCGCCCACGAACTGGGGCAAGACCAGCTTCGCTGTCGCAGTCGCCGACAGGCACCAGGGAAAGACCCTCATCATCTCGTGCGAGGACGCGCCCGAGCTCGTCTTCGGTCGCTTGCTGGCTCGCCGCGCGAAGGTGAACGGGCTCGCGCTCCGTGACGGCAAGCTGAACCGGGACGAGCGGCTTAGCGTGGAGGAGGCGGTCCTAGAGGCAAAGGCGCACGGCACGACCCCGTTCGTGCTCGACGGCCGCGGCCACAGTGTTGAGCGCCTGGCGGACTTCATGCGCATCGCCATCCGCGTGCACGGCATCTCGCTCGTCATCTGCGACTACTTGCAGTGCATAGCGACCGAGCGAAAGACGGACGACCGCCGGCACGAGATCAACCATATCGCCCGGACGCTGACCGACGCCATCAAGAGCAACGGGGCCGCTGGCATCATCACGTCACAACTCACCGACGAGAACATCCGGGACAGCCGCGACGTGGAGCATGCGGCGGAAGTCGTGCTCATCGGTCGCAAGCAGGACGGGGCGATGAGCCTGTACCTGAAAAAGTCCAAGACCGGGCCCGCCGACGTGTCGCTGAAGGTGCACCTGAATCGCGAGACGGGCGCGCTCGATGAGCAGGTCGACGAATGGGACGACTACGTGCCTTCGGGAAGCGAGGAGTGGACGCCATGAGAATGCCGAACCGTGACCTATGCGCTGACCTGCGCGTGGAGCCCGACGACCTCGGGAGCCAGGACCTCTGCACGGCGACGAACCGTCACCTGCGCCTGTACGTGGCCGCGTGGATGCTCCGTGACGAATGCGGCACGGACCGCGCTGCAGTCGATGCGGCGCTGCACCTGTACGAGGGCTGCGGACAGGACCTGCTCCCGCGGCTCGGCAAACTGACGACGGCAGGCATCGCGGCAGAGGTCGTGATGATGCGCGCGCATGCAACACGAAGGGAGACGGGAACGTGATTCGATCTTGGGAACTGACACACGAGGACCTGACCAGGGCCGCGGTCTGTTACGCGATGGCCATCAACGGCGTGCCGGGTAGCTCGGCCATCGGCAAAGGCGTGCACCTCGTCATCAACACCGACGACGCCGGCAACATCACAGGCGCGGTGGTGACACTGCGCGAGAAGACGGATGCGCCCGAGGCGCGGAAGGAGATGGAACATGGCTAAGTTCAAGTGCTTCACAGGTCCCAACCGGACCATCTTCAGTCGCGACTATGAGGACGCAAAGGAAGGCGAGTGCGCCGTGTTCAGCGGCGGCGCCGAGATCAGCTGCCTGGCAGGTCGACGCGGATGGCACCAGCACGTAAACGTCGACGACATTCTGGCATTCGCCAAGGTCGTACTCGCCGAGCGCGGCCTCCACGTCGTCACGAGCGCGGACAAGGCGGCGCTCGATGAGTGCGACGAGGTGCCAGGGTGCACATGGGCTTACCTGCACGCGAGCGTGCCAAGCGCGTCTCTCAATGCACTGTGCTCCACGATGCGGGACCGCCGCGCGCAACATCCGCCGGAGCCGGAGCATTGTCGATGCGCTGTTGAGCACGGCGACATGTCCGATTGTCCACTGCACCCATTCGCCGATCCATGCCCAGACACCGGGCTCGTGGCGGTGAAGAAGGAGGGGCGGTGACCATCAAGCCGGCGCCGATCATCTGCATCCCCAATGTGCCCGTAACGCGTGCTCACCACATCTGCACATCGCGCGGGCTCGGCGGGATCATCGTCGAACGGAGCGGAGTCACGGTCATGACGATGTGGGCTGGATGGTGGACATGACCGACTTCGACGATCTCACCGAAGGCGAATCCGAGATGCGCCTCATCCTGTCCAACCCCCAGAAGCTGCACCGGTTCGCGAAAGCCGTACGCGCAGAGTGGGCGGCGACGGAACGGGGGCAGGCAGCGATCGCGAAGTGGGAGGCGGATAAGCGGCAGGAGTGGCCGGGGAGGAAACGCTAATGCATCCAGGATTCGTACCAACCAACCACCCGAACGCGGTCAAGAAGCGCGGCGTGGACGACACCATCGACGACCGCGAGACACCGGCCTGCGTGTTCGATCCGTTGAACGAGGAGTTCCGGTTCACGCTCGATGCGGCCGCCGCTCACCACAATGCAAAGTGCCCGAACTACTGCACGCTGGAGGGCACATTCGAAGGAACCATTGGGGGTCGCCTCGCGTCCGACAACGGATTGGAGTTCCCATGGGAGTGCGAGCGCGTGTGGCTGAATCCGCCCTTCAGCTCGCTCGCTCCGTGGGTAGAGAAGGCGTGGCGCGATGCGGCGGAAGTCGTCTGCATGCTCCTGCCCAATAACCGCCAGGAGCAGCCCTTTTGGCAGGACATGATCGAGCCCTTTCGCGACCGCCCCGGCTCGATTCTAACCACGCGCTTTCTCAGGAAGCGGCGTCCGTTCCTGCACATGGGCCAGGGCATCGGCAACCGCACGAGCAAGAACCCACCATTCGGGCTCGTGGTCGTCATCTGGGACCGCCGCAATCCACTGAACCGCTGACGCGTGCTGAACGTCTGATCGACAATCGACACCCACTAGCTTGACTATCGTGATAGCTACCATCATAGTTTATTCAGGAGACAACGACGATGCGAACCGAAGGCTACTGCAACTACAAGGGCGACGCGAAAGTGAAGCTGCTCGACTGCCACGAGCGCACGGTCACGACCATGAGCCTGAAGCAAGCCGAGGAGCTGATGGCGGACCTGGCTCTAGCCATCGCGCAGGCCAAGGACGCGGCGGCGGAGTGGGACAGCAAGGCTTCGGCGGCGGAGTGAGTGAACGAGGGGGATGAGATGTCACCGCAAGAGAGACCAACCCAACGACCGCCAGCACAGGACGTGAGCCCCGACGGGCTCCGCCGGTTGGCACAGGATATTCGCCGGGACGCATCCCGGTGGCTCAGCAGAGCAGCGGATTTGGAAGAGGCAGCGAAGAGGCTGGAAGGAGGCGAGTGATGAACAACGTAGTGAACATGGCCGCTGAGCGGCGACAGCGTGCAATCGATGGGCTGATCGACGCTGCCGAGAAGTTCGCAAAGGCGGACAAAGAGTGGCGGGCGTTCGACCCCTACCCGAGAAACGACCCGGAGCTGGACCGGCTCCACGACGTCAGGGACCGCGCCGAGTCGAGGTTGCACGAGGCGGCTTACACCCTGTCGAAGATTGGGTGCACACGATGACCCGCCGCGACATCCGCATCCGCCAAGAGCATGCCGCCCGCACGACCTGCACGGAGCTGCTCCAGCAACTGCGCCTGGAGATCGCCGCGGGTCCGTGGCGTGTCATCGAGGTGATGGAGAACGCGGCCCGGTGCCTGCTGGAGCACACGGGCGGCAACCTGTACACGCAGGCGCTCCGGACCGAGCTGGCGGAGTGCCAGCGGCTCATCGCGCAACGGCGCGGGGGAGAGATTCAGAAGCGGCGCCGGGCGCTGAAGTTGGTCGTGAACGCGCCAGGAGGTGAGTCGTGAGCGATGCGATTCGACGAGTGGCTCTGCAGGATGCGTTGACCGAACAGGAGCGCGTCGACTGTCTGCGCATCACCAACGACAACGAACTTTATGTCATCCTCAACGCGGCATTTGCTCGGGCCGAGCGCGAGGGGTTGAGACTGAATATCGACCTGAGCAGATCGCGGCAAATTGCGAAGCGCAGGAGGAGACCATGAGAGCCATCCTCTGCAACAGCTGCAGCGACAACGCCGTCCACATCCCCGAGCACTGGACCGCGGATTTCGCGCTGGAGGTTCTGAACAGGCCCGGGCTCCCGCTGCGGTGCGAGTCGTGTCTGGAGCTCGGCGAGCTGAGTGTCCGCGATGATGGCGAGTCGGCGATGTTGGAGTTTCGGACGGGAGGTGAGTCGTGAGTGATGCACAAGAAAACGCGCTGGCCCGCTACCTTGCCGGGCCGCATTGTCCAGAGGGAGACCGTTGGCTCATCTCGGACGGGTTCCGCGCCGGCTGGGACGCGCGCGATGGCGAGGTGGTGAAGCTGAGGGAGCAGCTGGCGAAGGTGCGGGAGGAGATCGGGGTTTGCGAGCGGGAGATCGATGTTCGTGATTATGAGGACAAGGTCTACATAGAAGCTGACGGGTTCCGTCGCATCCGTGGCCTCCTCTCGGGGGCCCCATGACCGCCCTCTGCCCCATCTGCCGCGAAGGCGAGCCGCTCATCACCACGGACGGCGGCGCGTGGCGGGCCCGGTGCGAGCGGGAGTGCGGAGGAGCTAGCGTGGTCGGGTTCGGCGAGAGCGAGTGGGACTCCGTTTGTGCGTGGCTCGAAGCCGTCGACGATCTGCTCGGCAATGAGCGCCCAGCCATCATCGCGGTCGTCGACACCATGGGCGACCTGCAGCGTCAATGCGACGAGCTGGAGCCGGTGCTGAAAGGCGCCACGTTTCAGGTGCTGGTGCCGCTCGGGATTCAGTACCTGGGCACGGTCCTCGCGGTGGCTGAGGAGGAGGCGTATGGGCACTACAAAGCGCGCATCAAGGTGATGTTGGTGAGGGCATGACGATGCCGGCTCTTCGCGTGTGTCTCGAATGCGGCTGCGACATCAGCCACCTGAACGCCATAAGCTTCAGGTGCGTGCCGTGCCAGACGAGCGTCGAGCGCGCGAACAAGCGGGCTCGGAGCAAGTCGCGCGGCTACGGCAATGCGACGGCACCGAACCAGAGCAAGAAGCCTGCAACGATTCGGTGCCCAGCGTGTGCAGGAATGCCTGACGCGCGGCAGCCGGGGCGGTATGATGAGCGACGGCGAGAGATAGCGCCCGAGTGGGAATGCATCGAGTGCGGCGAGCCGTACGAGGATCCGCCGGAGATACACGCCGTGGCGACGATAGGTTCGAGCGCCGGAACAGCCGCGGACCACGGAAGATTGCACGGCCTCCCAGGTCAGTTGGAAGTGAGCATGAGAGCGATATCCGGCAGCGGCCCGATCGTGCGGCGATGCATCGGATACCGGACAGAACAAGGTCCTAGGCACTGCCCGAAGAGCGAGAAGATTTACACCGGCAAATCGCGCTGCGTCGCGTGCGCCGCGAAGAACGAAGAGGGCCGGCGGCTGAGAGCGGCGAGAGAAGCTTACGAGAGGAAGAAGGGTGAGAACGATGGCGGCTGAACAACTCAGTGGGCGGTACCGAAGTATTGCCCTGGTCGATATCTCGTACCTCTGGAAGAAAAACTGGCATGGGCAGCCGCGCGACGCGAAGCCCGGACACGCTGCGCAGCGCACGCTGGATGACCTCGCCGGCATCCGTGAGAGCGTCGAGCATGTCATCGTGTGTTGCGACTATCCGCCGTATCGACGCCGCGAGCTATTCCCCGAGTACAAGGCCCAGCGAGCGGCACCCGAGAGTGAGGAGCTGGCGCAGAAGCGCTGGCTACTGGAGCGCATCGAGAAGGATGGATACGTCGTGGCGCGCGCCAAGGGCTTCGAGGCCGATGACGTGATCTGGACCCTGTCATGCGAATACGGGCGTTGGTGCGAAGACGTTCGCATCGTGGCGTCGGACAAGGACCTGGCTTGCTGCGTTCGTGGCCCGGTGCGCATGTTCGTTCCGCCTGTCGGTGAGCGGCCCGCGGAGATTCGCGACGAGGAAGGGATTCGCGCCAAGTACGGCGTCGACCCGTGCGACATGCCACTGTGGCTCGCGCTCTGCGGCGATAGCAGCGACAACATTCCCGGCGTGCCCGGCATCGGCCCGAAGAAGGCGGCTGAGCTCATCGGCAACTGCGTCGACATGAACGGCATCGCGGAGATGCTGGCGACCAAGGCGCAAGACCCGAAGGCGGGGAAGATGTGGGAGAGCCTGGCAACCCACTGGGAGCAGCTCCGCATCTCGGAACGCCTGACGCGGTTGGAGTTGGCGCCAGTGGATGCAAATGCACTTTTGGATAAGCGCGAGCCAGAGAAGCTCGTGGAAGACGACGGAGAGGAGAGCGAGGAGATGATGAACGGACACGATACGGCCCAGAACGAGGTACAGGACGCGGAGTTCGTCCCGATATCGAAGGCGCCCGATGGTTACGTCGCGCCGCCTGTCGAGAGCGCAGTGAAGACCAAGAGCGACCCGCCGCCGGCAGAACCCAAATCCGACGCGCTGGCGAAGACCAAGCCGGAGCCCGGCATGGGACTGGTCACTGACGACCTGCAACCAACCGACCTCAAGAGCGCCACGACCATCGCGCGTTGGATTCACAACGGGCGCCTCTATCCGCAGTTCGCTTCACCCGAAGCCATCTTCACCATCATCGTGCGCGGCAAGGAGATGGGCCTGGGCGTCACCACCAGTCTCGCCGGATTCCACCTCATCGAGGGCAAGCCGAGCGCCAGCGCCGACCTCATCCGTTCGCTCGCCGAGCGCGACCCCGAGTGCGAATACTTCATGGTGGTCGAGAGCACGCCGGAGAAGGCGACGTGGGAGACCAAGCATCGCAAGCACCCGAAGCCCATCCAGTACACGTACACCATCCAGGAGGCGAAGCAGGCCGGCCTAAACAGTGGCAACTGGGCGAAGCGCCCCCGTGACATGCTCACAAAGACCGCTGCGTCGAAGCTCGCACGCCTCGTGTACCCGGGCGCAACACTTGGCCTCTACTGCCCCGAAGAGATGGAAGAGAGGGGTGCAGCGTAATGCCGGAGACGAGCGAAGACTGGAAGAGTGTCCCGTGTAGGGAGTGGACCGGGAGCATCTGTCGAAAAGGCTACGGCAGGCGTCACTTCCGCGACCCCAATCGCCCGCATCGACCAACCACTTCCATTGGCGTCCACAGGGCCGAGTGGATAGAAAAGAACGGGCCGATTCCTAGGTGGATGCACGTGTGCCACCGATGCGACAACCGCAAGTGCTACGAGATACGGCACCTGTTCCTGGGCACAGCCGCGGACAACAACCGAGACATGATGGCCAAGGGCCGATACCGAGTGCCGCGCGGCGAGGAGTGCGTCACGTCGAAGCTCACGGATGAGGATGCGGTCCGCATTCGCGAGCTATGGAACTCGGGCAGTCGCAGTCAGCGCAGCCTGGCTGCTGAGCACGGAGTCGACAAGATCACAGTGCGCCGCATAGTCCAACGCATCAGCTGGAGGCACTTGCCATGAGCCGACAACCAGAACTTGGGAGAATACTCCGCGACCTAGCCAATCTGTGCGACCGCGCCGACCCCGTCCCGTGCGAGAGGCGGATGACGGAGGCGGAGAAAGCGCTATGTGACTTCGCCGCTGGGCCTGAACCGAGGGATTCTTGGCGAACGCCATGGAGTCGCGATGGTGTTGTGTACCGCGCTAAGGACCTGGCGCTATTGATGGAAGGCGTCCGCGACGAGCGCCGCAAAGCTCCCGCCCCGTGCGCGGAGGCTGCGAAGCCGGTGGAGAATTGCCCGCGGTGCTGTGGCGACTCGTTCGAGTGCGGTGGTCACATAACAGGACGGTGCCGCAGGGAGCCTGATCCGGATCCGGCAGAGCAGCGGTGTGGGTGCGAAGAAAGCCAATGGTGGCGCAGCCGAGTCAGCCACGCGCTGAAGCACCTCGAGCGGGGCTACGTTTACGATGGGCTTCTGCTACTGCGCGAGGCAATGAAGCAGGACGGGCCTGCACCGAGGGCTAAGCCATGACCACCGACGAAACGCCGCTCGACGAGCAGAGCATCCGCGAGCTGACGGCGGAGAATGAGGCGTTGACGGAGCGGGTGAGGGAGTTGGAGGCGCAGGCAAAGCTCTACGACCAAGAGTGTGGCATGTGTGGCTCCAGCGCGGCGGAGTTGGTCGCGTATGCCGAGTGGCGCGATACCGACAACGCCAAGCTGGGCGCTGAGCTGGCCCGTGCCCGAGACATCATCGAGCGCGCGCACAAGTCACTGTTCCCGTTCGCGGTTAGCCTGTGCCGCGACATGGCGGACTTCCTCGCCCCCGCACCATCGACGGAGCCGGAGAAGGGATGAGAGCGCGCAGGACGGACGCCAAGCACAAGGAGGTAGCCCGGGCCTTCGAGACGCTCGGGCTTCCGTTCCTGGACACGAGCGGAGCCGGCGGCGGTCTCGAAGACTTCGTCGTCGGCTTGCGCACGGGCTGGCTCATGGTCGAGGTGAAGACCATCCTCAACAAGCGCGGGACCGTGAAGCCGTCCCAGTACACGCCAGCTCAGCAGAAGTGGCGCGCGATGACGACCGGTCTCCCGCGCATCACCGTTACCGGATTCGAGGACGCGATGACTCAGCTGCGGGCGGTGCTCGGAATATGACGCAACGAATGGACGCAGAGCTCGCATCGCGCCTGGCGCAGCGGTGTCGCGGCAGTGCCTACTACTCGAACAAGACCCGGGCCAAGCACGCGGCGCATGGCGTCAGGAAGCGCGCGGCCGTGAAGCTGAAGCCGTACCTATGCACTTGGTGCGGCAAGTGGCACCTGACGACGGCGCGCTAACGCTTCCGTCTCGCGCTCGGTGGCGGTGGCGGGATCGCGTATCGCTGGGTGATGGCGCGGGGACTGGAGGGTGTGTCTTCGCCACCGGTCGCGTGCATGCATCCTGCCCAGTGTCCGCCGGCACGAGAACAGACACTGCAGACCTTATGCGCCTCCGGCACGTGGCTCGCGCGGTTCTGAATCGCCACGTCGCGGGAACTGAACTCGCCCGGCGCGCGCTGGCGCTTCGTTGGCAGGGCCCGGTCCAGCAGGCGCTTTGCCGCCTCGGGCACGATGGCCTTCGCGACTGCCTTGAGGAGATCCAATCCCCAGCTCACGGGACCCTTTCTATATGGGGTCTATCCCAGCTGATGTCGAACAGGTCGATGCCCAGCGCGTGAGCAACGCCCGCGGTGTACGCGTGCAGCGCTTCCAACTCACGCACATACGCAGGGTCTTTCCAGCGCACGGGATACGGCGCGATGTCCACGGCGTCCGATGGGAACCGGTTGTGCTTCGAGCGCGGCCAAGGGGTCTTGCTCGCGCCGTCGGCCACGGCCTGGTTCTGCTCGGTCTCACCGCGATACCCGCACAGCACCGTGATGTCTCGAACTCCGGCGTACGCCAGATCGCCTTCGTCAACGCCCTTGGAGACTTCGCGAACCAAGCGCTGTAGGTCGAGATGGCACGTCGCCAAACGGTCTTCGGATTGCTTGCCTAGGGCCACAGCAGCTCCCACTCCCGCCCGTACGCCAGCGCCGGGCCGCGGGGCATCTGATGCTGCTGACCGAAGATGGGGCCGCGCCAGTCCGAGAGGCTGGCGAATGCGCTCCACCGAGAGGGCCAGTGGGTGACCTTCACGGGCCTCCGAACATCTGCGCAATCGCCTCGATGGGGCCCACCATGCTCGGCCGGTACATGCTCGCGATCTGAGCCGCGAGGGTGAGCGCCAGCGACGCGACACCGGTCCAGCCAGCGGCGACCTTGGCCTTGGTCCCTAGCGTGCTCGTCTTCTGCTCGACGGCGGCGACGCGCGGTGTCAGGTCATCGCGAAGCTGCACCATCTCGCGACGAATGAGCGTCGTGTGTTCGCCCATCGCGCGGTGCACCTCCATGAACCCGCCCATCATCTGGCGCTGCAGCTGCTCCAGAGTGAGCTCCGGCACCGAGACCACCTCGTCATCGGCGGGCAGGTACGGTTGCCGCGTCGTCATGTGGCTCGTCTTCGTGGCCTTCTGTTCGCCGCTCATGGTCCCGCGCTTTCGTGTGGGCAGAGGTTGCCGACCGCGTCGCCCGGCTGCCACTTGCAGCGCAGAGTGTGTTGCGGGTTGAAGTTGACGAGCGCCCCGATCTCCTCTGGCATCGGGTAGTGGAAATACGTGTAGTAACTCTGCGGCGCCGTCGGGTTCATGAGCCGCGTGTTGTCGTTGACGTGCCCAATCCCGACTGAGTGCATGAGCTCATGCCACACATGGTTATAGATAAAGACCAGCTTCTCATGGTCGTGATGAAACGACTGGTTGACGTACGCCAGAATGTGGTCGAGGTGTATCTGCAGGACGTGCGTGCTGGTTGGCTGGAAACAGAGGTCCCTGGGTCCGCCGAGCGGGCTCAGGTCACGACAACTAGTCCCGCTGGCGGGGCCGAAGCTGCCCATCTGGTTGGCGGGTGCACCGAAGCGATCCTGGCAATCCATCACCACCTGATAGCCCGTGGACCCGGCTTCGATGTCCCAGCCGACCTCGGTCTCTGCGAAGTCATACCAGTCCGCGAAGGCGTTCATGATCTCGGCGCTGTACTGCCATCCGCCATATTGCTGGCTGATGGAGTCACAGAGACTCATGTCGATGTTGAACTTGACGACGCGGTCACGCGGCACTGCACAGTTGGCGGTCCAGTTGGCGACGCCTGCTGCGCACCGCATGCCTAGCCCCGTTCCGGGAGAGACGTAATACCCGTACCAGTCGGGTATCCAGTACTTGCCGCCGCCATTCGCGGTCCATGAGAGGTAAAAATCCTTGTCGACACTCGCGTCATCGGACTGGCCTTCGAACCCGAGGTCGACGGGTACGGGCGGCTCCTCGGCGGTCTCGATCGCGGGCACGTCATGAAAGCCACACGTCGGGACGAGCGCGCCTTCTTCGGCCTGTCCGCCACAAGCCGCTAGCAGAAACAGCGCCGCGACGGCCGCCAGCTTGCCTGCGGGGGGCAGGGCTGATAGGAGAGCCGTCATGCGGTGGGCTATCCTGGTGGTCTTGGCTTCGGTTCTCGGCTGCGGAAGCGACGATGAGAAGTGCGTGGACTGGACGCGTCCGCCGGAGCGCGATGCCGGAGCCGATGCCGCGCCGCTGAACGATTCTTTCGACAGCGTGCCGCCACACGACGCCTGCATCTGGCGCGAAGTGGACCTGTGACTCACTGCGCCCCGCCATCGGCGGGAGCCAGTAGACAAGCCTTGAAGCGCTGAGCCGCGTCTCGCGCGTCACCCGCCGTCGCCTCCTCGGGTCGCTCGAGGGGAAGCGCCTTGACCGCGTCGAGTGCGCAGTCGGCTTGTGATAGCTGCGCCTGGCAGCCGAGGTGAAAGCCGATGCAGATGTAGCCTGCGCCTGCGACCATCAGAATCGCGGGCAGTACCTCTATCCGATGGGGACGGACCATGTGGAGCCTCCGTGTGCGCGTCAGGCCATCTGTGCCAGCAGGCGGACTTTTGCGCGTTGTCAGGACTTTGTCAGTATTAGCTGAACGACTGACCCGGGTCAATTTAGACCCGCTGCACACATGCGCCACTTGCGTGCTGCGGTGGTGGTGCCACCCTCACGGCATGCGGTGGGCGTGGATTCTGGTGCTGGCGTTGCCCTGTTGTGGGGCGGAGCCTGACTCCCCCCTAGACCCGGCGGGATGCGGCGTCGTTCTGTCGCCGGATCCGGAGTTGGCCGACGTAACCCGAAAGTGGGCCGCGGATTGGTCTGTGGCGCTGCCCGAGTGCGACATCCGCCTGGGGGAGAGCGGAATCCCAGTGTACGCCGCGGAAGACCTGACAGGCGCGGACGGCGAACGTCGCTGCGGACAGACTTTCAACGAGCATCGTGGTGGCACGTTTTCCCGCGCCCTAGAAGTTCGGGTAGACACGACCCCCACCGGCGATTGCGCAGGCTGGGGCTACACGCTGGGGCACGAAATCGGGCACGCGCTGGGCGTGCACGGGCATGTCGACGATGAGACGAGCCTGCTCTCCAACATCGAGGCTGGTCGCGCGTATACGCTCGATGCGGTGTCCATCGCGTTCGCGCGCGAGCAACTAGGGCTCAACGCACCGGAGTAATCTGCGTGCTGTGCCTACGCTGCGTCCTCTTCGGCCTGCAGCTGGGCCCGGGTGATGCGCAGGAAGCGCGCTATGTCCGTGCGACTCAGGCCGCGGCGACGAAGCGCGACAATCAAGGCACGTCGCAACACCGTTCCCTGATTCAACGGCAGCCGTGCGAGTCGGCGCGCGAGAGCGGCCTGTGCCCTGGTAACGCCCGGAACCATCTGGATCGCGCAACGCATATATTCCCCTTAGAAGGCCACCAAACGCCATCGGTTTGATGCGAAGTCGTACCAAGCGAATATAGACTCGTTCGTCGAGAGAACGAACGAAGCCGCGCCAGGGCAGATGATGCGATTCACGTCTGTACTGCTGGCGCTCTGATGTGCGAACGTGAGCGACGCGCTGCCAGAGTTGCAGAAAAGCCGCAAGTGCCCGTTGTCGCTGGGTGGGACCATGCCCGTGACCGTGCGCGGCGTCGCATCCGTCTCCGTGCGCACGACGTTGCAAGTGCTGAAGCCGGTCGGGTTCCAGTTGTTCTGGTCCGCGGTGATCGTCGGCGAGATGACGTCGTCGAGGCGTATATCGCCGCTGAATACGGCAGCTCCGTTGAATGTGCTAGCCAGGTCGAATTGAGTGGTGCCGTCGAACTCGTGTGTGCCAGTCCACACCATGTTCGCCTCTTGGCGCGCGATCACGAAGTCCGCGTTCGCGTCGTCAGTGAACATGGGCGTATTCGGGGTGTCGCTACGGACCCAAAAGCTGCCGATCCCGGCGGCGTTGGTTAGAACCGACGTCGCGGCCTCCGCGAACTGCAGGTAAGGGGATGTCCCAGAAATCTGGCACCCGTTCACGTTGACGTCGAAGTTGGTGTTGGCGCTCGAAAGAAACACCGAGTCGCCTTCGTACGCCATGGCGTTGCCCAGAGTAAACTCCGAGCCGATCGCGGTCACCACAGTGAGAGTGCTGCTTACACGGATGTCGCCCGTTGCCGGGAGCGAGCCAGCTGAGCCGAACCCGATGAACTCGCCCGTCGGCACGTGTGCTCCACCGTTGAGCGCCACCTCTTGAGTAAACGAGTGCGCGCCGGTCCACGCAAAGCCCTGGCTTTCGTCTACACCGTAGGACAGTCGGATCGAGTCGCTGCCCGAGTCGTCCGTGTACGAGAGAAGCGTCTTGGTGCCATGGCGAAAGTCGATATTGGTACGGTCCGTGGTCGATGCGCCGTGGCTCAGCACTCCCGAGAATAGAGTTGCATTGGCGTTTGCTGATGCCGCAATCGCCCCCGTGAGCGCTGCGCGCTGGAATGTCACCTCCAACTCGTCGTTGACAGAGTCGTCCGTGACTACGGCCGTGGCGCTCGTGGACGATACGAAGTTGAGGTTGGTCCTGTCGCTCTCCGCGGCGCCGTTATCTCGGATGCCAGCGAACAATGTCGCATTGCTGTTGGCGCTTGCCGCAATCGCGCCCGTCAACGCAGCGCGCTGCGCAGTGATTTCCAGCTCGTCATTGCCCGAGTCGTCCGTCACGGCCAGCGTGACACTGGTGCTGGAGACGAAATTCAGATTGGTGCGGTCGTTTTCGGCAACCCCGTTGTCCCGGATGCCTGCAAACGTGGTGGCGTTGCTATCCTGAGATGCCGCCACGGCTCCGGTCAGAGCTGCGCGCTGAATCTCGGCAGCCGGACGCGGAATGAGCGCCACCGTTGCCACGCCATGCCGTCCGTTCGAGCTTGCGGTGTACGTCCACGCGCCCGGATTCTCCGAGCTGCCGCGCGCCTCGAGCTCGGCATAGCCGATGAGAGCGTCCAAGTTGCTCGCGCCCGAGATACTGTCTTGCCCCGTGTTGGTGTACCCGGCGGGGAACGCCGTGATGGTGTTCTCTTCGCCCGCGAGCCCGAGCATGGCGATGTAGGTGTAGTTGGCTGCGGCCGAGCCATCTCCGGGCACGGGCGTGATCGTTGCGGGGTCCGCAGAGCTCGTGGCCGCGGTCGTGTTCACCGCTGACACGATGGTCGGGTTCTGCGTGCGGTTGTGGTCGTCGATGACCCAGATGCGCACGATGCACGTCTGGGCCGTGGCGAACGTCACGAGCTCTGGCGCAGTGTTCGCCGCCTCTGCCGCGTCCACGGGCGGCAGCCAGAACACGCGCCCGTTTTGCGTCGAAGCGCCGAGCGTGGCGAGCGAGACCCACCCGGTGTGCACGGCAGGGATGTTCGGCGTGACGGCAGTGCCGCACTGCACGAACATGAGCACGGCCTGGCCCTCACTGAGACCGATGAGAGGGACGGCGTGCGAGGTGGACGCCTCCGCAAACAGGAACGTCTGGCGAACCGCTGGCTCCGGGAAAGGGCCCGATCCTACCGAGACCGTGTGCGTGAGGCTCGCGCCGAGCACGTCGTCGATGGGCATCGCGCGCGCCTCGTCCGCCTCGTCGAAGGGGTTCATGACGATGGTCTCGCCGGGCACGCTCGTGCCTTCGCTGAGCGCGAGTTGTACCGTTGGGCGCGGTGGCACGGCGACCGTGTAGGCCATGGACGGGCATGCGCTCGTCCAGGTCCAGCTGGATGGGTCCACGCCTACCGTGCGCAGCTGAGCATGGCCGATGGCCACGTTGCCGTCGATGGAGCCGCCAGCGTTGTCGATCTCGACTTGGTCCGTCGTCGTCAGGTAGCTGGGG
>Ga0196963_10000795_pt1 | contig 24484 bp, 14 predicted proteins | sample S1_5metaG_FD_148600 | JGI IMG/M metagenome (GOLD analysis project Ga0196963, IMG submission 148600) | Soil microbial communities from Anza Borrego desert, Southern California, United States - S1_5 | ecosystem: Environmental > Terrestrial > Soil > Desert | place: USA: California | collected...
GCCCGTCAAACAGTGACTGGTGTCGCAGGATGACCCTCTCGACAGTGGGAATCACTCCGTAATAATCCATGATCTTCACCTTCTCCCTGCGGATGTATTCGATCCTCTTTCCCCATTCGTCCTCCTGGATGGCGCGCACGACGGTCTCGAAACTGGACTGAAAATCGTCCAGGTCCAACTGGATTATGGCCCTCGGATCGACGTATTCGGTCACGTTAGGCGCCCCCCAGTAGAAACACAGGCACTCCGAAACCATGGGTTCCCAGAGCTTCTCCGTGATGTAATTGTCCTCCCTGTTGTTCTCCACTGCCAGGCAATACCTGTATCCGAAATACCCCCGCTCTTTCTCCCCATCGGCCAGGGATCCCCTGTACTGCCGGAATCCGTGGTTGTTGCTGTACCCGTATATGTCCATCATGATGTTGCGATCTTCCAGGTATTTCAGGAAGTCCACCCTTTTGATGTGCCCGGGATCGTGGTATTTGGAACTGCAAATGGCCGTCAGGATCCTGTCCTTGACGAAATTCATGCTCCTCAAATCCGAATATCCGGTTTGGAACTTCCATTGGACCAGGTTCATCCCGTTCCTGGGAGTGCTGACCCAGAGAAACTTATTGGGATCCGGATCCGCCCACTCCCCCCAGGTCTTGGCGCCCCATTGTTGCGCCGGATCGTGGCACCAGGGTTCGCCCTGGATCACGATGGTCCTGTCCGCTTGGTATTTTGCATTCGGCGGAGGACTGTTGATGATGAGGAAATAGTCCGCCTCGTCCGATGACAATTCCAGGCGACTTTCTGTCTCGGTCGGCATCATGGGTGCCAATTCCTCCAGCAACCTGTCGGACGTGGTCCAGTTGCAGAGGAGCTTCAACCTGATCTTCCTGAACCTCCTGTACACCCCCTGCGCCTCCGCATCCAGTGGAAGGCTTTCCAGGACGGGATCCGGATCGGTGGTGGTCCTGCCACCGGTGTCAAAGGCCCATACGCCATCGCCTATGCTCTCGACGATCGCCCTTGGGTCGGATTGGTGAACCCGACCCGTGTTTAGCACTTCGGCGATGCGGCAGTTGGGGATGAACCTCCATCCGAAAATTTCGAACCTGTGCCTGTTGCGGCGCACGGATCGCCTGTAGCGCTCCTTGTGCACGTACAACCCGTCCGTGGGTCCGAAATAGGGCGAGACCGCCAGTGATTCCGGAGGATTGATCCGGTTCTTCAGGTATCCCAACGTGTTGAAACCCAGGCAATCGGGCCTTTCGAGGCACAACCGCATCAGCCGATCGATCGATTGCCTGCCCACGCACGTGACGTCGCCGTTGAAGGAATCGCGCCTCGGATGAAACTCGAACTCCCTTTCAATGCACCGGGATGGGTCCATATACCGGAATAGGACCGTTGGCCTTAACTCCAACATCAACGGCTTCCGCCCCTACAACGGCCACGCGTGAACTCACAGGCAGCTGCAGCATCAAGATCCATTTTCAAGTGGGGCACCTTTCCAAAAAATGCATTTATATATACATGAGACAGGTGATCACCGAATACGTCCTTTATAAAATGCTCCTTTTCGACACCGCACTGTTCAATCCCAAATTTTTGGGAAGCGTAGCACAGGATAATTTCCACAGTTTGTCGCGTTTTTTCAAACGGAACGAGGCCAAATTCGAAAAAACGGAGAAGGTGTGGATAAAACAGTTCATGGGGAGCAAAAAACACTTTGTTCTAGATTTCGTCCAACTGAGAAATCGGCCTTTCGGTCCGGACGGGATGTACGTCTTTGGGCTTTCCAATCACGCTTTCGGCATCATCAAGAAAGGCACCAAAATGCACATATTGAACAGCGGTTTGGGCTCGCAACATCATCCTCCAAACGGGAATCCTCTGTTCACGAACAGCATTATTTGTTTCGAGGGCGTCGATTTTAACCAGCTGAACCGGAAATTGGGTGCGGTGTTTAACAAGAAGGACCTGGATGAAACGATCTGCACGGGTGGTTTGCGGGAACTTTATGTTTACGAAATTGAGGACGATTTGATCGACATGTTCTACGGAATCATATTTGATACCGTCGGTACCGAACCATCCAAAATATCCCCATTTTTCATACAGAGCTTGCACAACTGCGCACTGTTCGTCTATTTCCTGGAGATGTACCATTACTACCTGGAAAGCTCCGATCAAGGCGGGAGGAAACCGGAGGAGGGCCAAAAGGAATTCGGCAAATTTGTCGAGAAATGCCGTCTGGTACTGTTGGAAGAGTTCCTCAACGAAAAGGATCTGCAGTTTCAGCATTACGAGAGTGCCAGGTGCACTTTTTACAGCCTCAAGCACGATTACATAAACAAGCCCGCATATGCCGAAACGCCAAAAACCAGGGAAATCGAAAAGAGGATCATTGCCATACTCGACCAATTCTTCAAAAATCCCACACTCCCCTCCTTGGAAAATTATGACGACAACACGTCGTTGGACCACGATCTTCCAATAATCGGTCTTCCAAAGTTCACGGTTTTCACCAAATTCGGAAAAATTGTCGATGACCATCGGAAAAATATGGTAAAGCTGGGAAAGCTATTGGGGTCGTTCAAAGAGAGGGGGATCGTTGAAATAGCAATCTACTTTGAAACTTTCATGATGTCGGTCAGAAATATCGAACAACTGAGGGATAACAACAGCTTTTTCCGCATTCAGTACATGATGCTCGGAGAGGAATTGATCAAGAGTACGATGGAAATCTTGCATCACATCGAGCTCGATTGGAGAGTGAAGGATGAAATGGGGCTCATCCGGTTGTTGAGTGACTTCTTTTATTACATGAAAACCCCGAATTTCGTTCCGGTGGTTCTGTTAATACTGGTGATTCTTTTCAAACTCGAAATGGTGAAGAATTCCGGGGATACCAAGCACGACAAAAGTTCCAAGATGTTCAGTCTGTCCACAATGGCAGGAATGCTCCCCCTTTCGAGCAACAACCAATCGATATACCGGTCGATCAGGAATTCAAAGCACCATAATTCCCACATTGGACACATATTTCAGTCCCGCCCTGCAGAAGGCGTGGGACGGGCCAAGCACGCGTTGCTGATGAACACTTGCTACATGTACGTCCATAGAGATCAAATATTCGTCCGGAACAGCAGGCTGGACGCGTTCCACGAAGCGGAATCGACCAAATTTGCGGAACTCGTTAGGCTGTGTTCCGAAATCAAAACTTGGAACGACGTGAAGGCGTTGGTGAGCACCGTCGAAGATATTTCCAATAACGTACTCAGAGAAATCGAATCCGATTACATATTTGCAGAGAAATTTGCAGCTGTGCTGGAAAAATGGATCTGGGACAGTTTTGCCTCCCCCCCAGAAGAAGATGCCGGCATATCGGAAAGGGAAGATCCGTCCATTTTTGCCCGTCCCCCGGACGATCAAGCCGATCCGGACGTGGACGTGGACGTGGACGTGGACGTGGACACCAAACGACAGGGCGTTCCGAACGAAGCGAAACGCCCGAAATTCGTCCGACCCGACAAATACTATCCGGTGTTTTTACCGATCAGTTGGATGGAAAGGATTTTTCACATGTTTGATTACAAGATCCATGCGATCAGATCGGGCAACACTTTCATGGAGAAAGCCGTGTCGTCCGGCATGTTGTTGGAGACGAACGAGGTGGATACAAAATTGCTGAATTTTGAGAACGGTGTGCACTCGTCACTTGAGGGCCCCCCACAGTATCCAATTTTGGGACTTACCACGACCGATTTGGAAGAGGAGAGCCTCACCTATCGCCGCATCGTCATGGCCCACACGTTCTTCCGCAAAAACGCTTATGAGAGGTACAGTGAGAGGCACGCGGACGACGAGGAGTTGATCCGGTACATAAATCGGATCACCGATGAGAACCAATTTATTTATTACCTGGTCCTTTACATCGGCATGCACGGTTGGACTCCAAAGATCAGCAAGCACATCACGGAATCCCTCAAGAACGAAGGCAGGTATTTCGACCTGATCAGGGACGTGTCGAACATCTTGCTGGAAAAGAAGCACAGGTTGGACCCGGGATCGCTGAGGTACCTGTTCGAATTCAGCATCAGGGAGACGATCTTGTTGGATAGATTTGTGCAGTACCAGACCATTTGTAAGATGCTCCTCCACCACAGCCCTTGGTACATCGTGTACCACGCCCTGCAGAACTCCATAAATAACGGCAATGCGGAACTCCAGAGACAGTTGTTCGAGGAGGAAAATTATTTCATCGATAATGGGTTCGCGAAAATAAACCAATCAAAAATTGATGAAACCCTGCGACTTGCTTTGCAAAATGCCAAGACCGATATACCCGACATTCACAACCCCAATCGGGAACTGACCATAGGCAAAATAGATTACCGATTGAAAACGATCAGCACGGAGGACGGACAGATCTATGGCCTGGACCAAAAGTTGCCGGTCAGTGGGGAGCCATTTTGGACCCGAATGTTCAATTTGTTCTTGTCGAGAACCGACAAGAAACATTTGGTCGTGAAATTCTCGCCAAATTGGTCCTATCCGGGTCAGGATGCACCCGCGACATGGATACAACCCACAACGCCGGATCCGTTCAGTTATGCGCCAAAAATGAGGTACGACCGGAAGTACGTTTTTGACCGAGTTTTTACGAATTATGATTTCATAGACGAGATCGAAATCGGATCAAACGATGAGGTGCGCCTGCCGTTCAATTTGAGATTGATCATCGGTAAGAACGCCTGTTTTCTGGAAATTGAAAAAAAGCGCCATCGCGTGATAAATTTTTACGATCTCATGACGATGGTCGGACACCGGGATGTTTACTGCATGATCTATCACTGGATGAGGCATTATCTTGCGGATCAATGCGAAGGCAAACTGTTGATTGCCGTACAGGGGGAGAACTACCTGTTATTGGACCGTAATTTGCGTTATCTCATCCGTTTCTCACTTTTCCAACCGGGCGAGGTGCAATTGACTAGCAACGGCATCGGTGACGAAAGGACGATCACCCTGACCAGGAATGCCGACCTTCCCAATTACGTCAAATGGCATTTGGGGGGCACTTCCAATTGGATCCGCCAGGCAAATTACGAGTACCACCTGTGCTTCTTCTCACAAACCGGTCTCAGGGAGGTGAAAATCCTGCCAAACGGCATCATAGAACCACAGGTCAACGAAAACCTGTTTTGGTATTTCATGGATTGCCTGGGCTGCAACCATCACCATCAAACCATCTGGCTATTTCGACTGTTGCGCAATTGGATAGTCGACAACTCTGATGTGTTGAAGGCCTACTGCAAGAGACTGACGCAAATCTCCGAGGCCATAAACCAGGAGAGCATCTGGTACGCCTACTACCATTCAGAGTTGCACCGCATATTCGAAAACTCCGGTTTGGGCATATCGGATCTGTATCACGCCGTGGACGCAAATGAGCCTTTTCACGAGCACCTCGTCAACGGCATCCGATCAACTTATGGCCGATTCCAACCCGGAGCCTATCTCTATCCGGAGATAAGCGTAACGTGGACCGTCTTTGAGCGGGACGACTGGAGGAACTGGGTCTACCTCAACAAAATGATGATGGGCCCGAACGCGATGACCGACGGATACGAGATTTGCCCGAGTAATATCCTGCTGTTCAAGGCGAGCAGAATATTTTCCCACCGTTCGAAACGCGTCGATCCCTTGGAGGAGAAGCATTTTACCGACGAGGAACTCGCCCACGAGGACCTGGATCAACTGGGGTCACGCATTTCCGATTTCATCGAAAGTGCCAAAAAGAGCAGGGATGCCAAAAGCCTAGAAGCACTCTGCAAGAGGCACTCGGAAAAGTTGCAAGCGTGTTTCGACGGGTTGGGATTCAGGTATGCGATCGAGGAATTGCTGGACCGCAACGGCCCGGACAATCTGGAGCTGATCGTCCAGTCGATATTCGTCGCAAAACTGGTCCAACTGTACAACAATGCAGGCAATCCGGAAGAGGTCCAGTCCATCCTGGGACAGATCAAAGATTTTTTCCTGTACCCGGCGAAATCGGAAATTTGGTACTCCTACATGTGCATGCAGTTCTTCTTCCGATCTTTCATCAGGAACGACCAGTACCAGAAATTGGTCGAGATCATACCCACCATCGATTCCGAACACCAAATCCACAGTTTTCTGATGGGCCTGGGCAAGTCTTCGGTCATCTCCCCATTGCTGATTTTGAACCATTTTGCGACCAGCCACACCACCGTCTGGTTGGTCATGCCCAAAAGCCTGGTGAAACAGTCGTACTACAAGTTCCTCCTGCCCCAGATTTCGTTCATGTACCCCCACATCACTTATCACGTCGAGGAAAGGAGGGAGATGGGTGGTGAATTCCAACTGAAGGGTTTCAACATCCACGTGGCATCGGACAGTTTCCTGAAATGCCACAAATTGTCGCATGCGGAAAACAACCAATACGTCGATTTTACTGGCCACACCTTCATTTTCGACGAAATAGACGAGCTGCTGGACCCCCTGTCCTCCCAGGTCAACTTTCCCGTGTGCCAGACTTCACTGCCACATTTGAAAGCGATATTCGACCGCGCCTACGATCTGATCGAGACCGTCTACAAGAACCCGTCCCACAAGGGACGTGAAGTGTTGGAGTCCGATGAACCCACGATCGTCCATAAATCCAAACCGGAATTCGAAACCTATCTCCTCGAACTCCTTCATGACCGTTTCGGTCTTTCCGCATCGGACCTCACGTCTCCCAAGTGCCGTCATGGCGAAACCCCATTTTTGGACCAAGAAATCTACTACAACCTCTACCATCACCTCATCTTGGCTTCTGGTTCCAGGTTCAAGATCAATTATGGGCACTTGGAACCCGTCGATAAGCGGAGAATCCGAACGGAGGATTTGAAGCGACAGGACCATTTTATCGCCATTCCGTTCCGATCAGCCAACGAGCCGATAATAGGTTCGGAATTTTCCAACATATACCAGGTGATCCTGTTCACCATTTTGTGCTACCGCCAGCAAGTGGATCCCCAATTCCGCAGCGTCGACGTCTATTTCTACTTCTACCAAAAGTATTACCAACCCTACACAGGTTTACGGCCCCATGTCGACGATTCGGAAAACCCTTATTTCAAAATGTTCACCGAAAAGTTCCCGGACATCGGCCTGAAGAAATTCGAGATGTTCGGATATTCGGACTCCCAATTGGAGAGCATGGCGTCAGCAATAGATAGGCGGGAACTGGTCTCCATGGTCATCCAGAAATTCTTGTCTGTGGATCAGATAGTCTACAACATATCCACTTGCGATTTGGTGCAAGCCAAGTTCTCCAAAATGCGGACCGGGTTCACCGGAACGCCGAGACTGTTGCTTCCCCTTGAGGAAGAGGGTGACGGGTTGAAACCGTGCGATCCCGAGTACGACGAATTGGTCCGCAAGACCATAAAGAAGCACCCATTGCAGAAAATAAAAGACCGATCGATCGAGCGGTTAATCGTGAAAATGTGCTCGCTGAACGCCTCCGTCCTCATCGACGTGGCCGCCTTTTTTGTCCGACCGGTGACCCAGCTCGTGGAGGAAATCCATGCGATGCTGGGAGAATGTGAGCGTGAGCGCAAGTTCGAAAGCGTGGTCTACGTCGGCAACGACGACTTGCCCGCCATCTATGACGGCAAACAGCACCGGAGGTACACGTATCGATCGGACGACCCCATCCACCGGTACTTTTTCTTTTTTGACCACAAGCACATCACCGGGCAGGACCTGATCATCAGTTCCAAGGCGGTGGGCGTCGCCACATTGGGCATGAAAACCCGGCTCAGGGATGTTGCTCAGGGAATATTCCGCCTGCGGAAATTGGCATGGGGACAGCAATGCTACCTGGTGGCAGTGGAGGACGGCTTCGAAGGGGACGTGTACGAAAGGCTCGATCGAAACGATTGGGACCATTTGCGCGACATGAGTTCCCTGTTCTACAGGCAGAACTTTTTGGCAACCGCCCGACTGTCGCACGAACAACGGTACAAGAACTACTGCAGATCGCCGTCGTGCGTCGCCGACTGCAGCGTGGACGTGGAAAGAGTGATGTTTCGGAACCATTTGTACCTACTGCCCAACAACAAGATCACGATCACCCCAAATAATTGCAAAATGGACATTGATCAACTCATTTTGAGAAACCTCGGACCGTACTCGACGGGTGACGGAGGCACCCCCGTCATGCGCGACATCTTGGACAAAATTCAGGAAAGCAAAAAAATGGGTCCCGGCATCTCCCAGCACAAGGCTATAGAGTCCGAAAGGACGGACGAGATGGAGATGGAATTGGAACGGCTCGGTCAACAGGAGATCCAGCAAAACAAGGACAAGATCCATCAGCTGATCATCGGATCGTTCGGCGGATTGGACACCACATTCCGGGCCGACCTGAATTCATTGTGCGAAACACCCCCGTTCAGAGAAAACTCCCCTTTTTCAATCCTTAATCAATTGGGAATTTACGTGATCAATCTGAAATACACGTCCGACCATGCCATGAACGTGATCGCCAGGTCGTACCCTTCGCTTTTCACGAAATTCGAGAACATGCTACCTCCAAAAGTCGGATATGTCGCATGTTTCGACCCCCTCTCCCCCAAACAGTTCCAGAAGATAGTGATAATAGACATAACCACTTTTTCGCTGTTGGAAAATCCAGGGTCATTCCCCTTTTCGTACTTACTGTTCGACCTGAACTCGCGATTGGTTCGACGGCACGGATTGGACGAATCCCAGGCCGAAGCGTTCCTGAAAAGGCACATGGTTGCGTACGACATGATCATCAGGATGTATTGCGAATTGGAGGACCTCCGAAACCAGAAGTACGTCTCCATTTTGGACGAAATTTTCCTATCGGCAATGGCCAATCCGAATATCCATGAGTTGTACCTATATTTCTTGAAGATCAGGGGGGAGCACCCACAGGGAAACCCTTGTTTGGGGGAAGGCAAGAGGCACACCGCGGAGGCACCGTTGATCGACAAATGGCTGGAGTTCTGCTGCCGGGAGGACAAGGGCCATTCCAGTTTGGAGAATTACTATCGAAAACTGGACGAAAACAAGTGGAACGAGAGAACGATCAAAAAATACGTCAAAAAACACTTGGGTTCTTTCCGTTGATGGCGTCATTGGCGAATGGTCTTGAAGAGCTTGCCCATCATGTTCTCGTATTTGAACAGTTCGAACACCCTGTCTTGCAGCGAGACGCTCTTACTGTGGAGGAGTTGCCTGTCATCGTAGAGCTGTTTTATCTTGTGTATGATGCCGTCCGTATGGTGCATGCTCACGATGTGGAAATCGTCCAGGAAGAAACGGTTGCGCTTGTTCAGGTTGTCGTTATCCGTGGTCAGGAGCACCGCCCCATTGATGGCCGCCTCGGTCCCCAAGGGCCAGCCGTTGACGGTCTTGTTCCTCTCCAGGTTGAGCATCACGTCTATCTCCTTCCTGTAAAAGGCGTCCAACTGTTCCTGGCTCATCAGTGGGACGAACGCGATCAGTTTGGAGATGGGGGACGATCCGACGAAGTAGAAGGCCATGTAATCGTTCGGGTGCCTCTTCCGGTACAGTTCCACGACGTTGATGTAGAGATCCACGCCTTTGGCATAGTGCTCGCCCAGGCAGGTGAAGCAGACGTTCAGCGGACCCGTGTCTTTCTTGGGTTTCCTGACGGGCGCCTCGTTCCGGTAGAGGAAAGGTGCGCCGAACATCTCGATGTACCTCTTGCCCAGTTTCCGGCCAACGATGTAATCCGAGACGAAGGCTTGCGTGGACACTATGGTGGCCTGGGGATTTATGTTGTTGATCTGTTTCAGGTCTCCCTGCAATCCACCCCCGGGGTAGAGGTGCACGTATTGCCTCTCAAACGGGAATCGGTAGAGCCTGTTGAAACTGTTGTACGAGGTGTAGAATATGTGGTAGACGACATCGTAAGCATTCGCGTTGAATAAGGTATCTTGGTACTTCTTGAGTTGCAACAGGTAATCACCCGGGAACCTGCCGTTGTGCACGGTTCCGTCGTACCCCACGTTGTACTTGTTGATCGCATTATAGGCGGGATTGAATATGAGTATGTTGTAATTGTCCAAATTGTGGGACTTTCTCAGGTGTTCATAGTCGAATTCATAGAGGGAAAAACTGACCTTGTCGATCACCAGTACGTCCGTGTCGAACTCGTCCATACACGCCTTGATGCCGCACAGTCTCCATCTGGCGAATTTATTGGGGAAGAGGACGTCCGTCACCAGCATCCTTTTTGCGTTGCCCCTGCTCCTGCCCCTGGTGGACGAATCCTCCAGTTTCCTGAAACAGAGCCAGTTATGTGTAGAACGGACCACCTCGGTCTTCCCTTGCTTCTCCCCCAAAAAATCGGTGTATGCCCTGTATATGGATTCCCAACAAATGTTGTCCAGTATGATGAAACCTCCTATCGCCACTTTGTCGAAATAATTCCGCAGATCGTCCAAGACGAAGGAGTGATCGTGGCATCCGTCGATGTGCAACAGGTCGATCGAATTGTTTCCCAATTTAACGTGGGCGCGATTCGAAGACTCGCGAATGATTTCGCACATGGATCCCAGTCCCAGGGCTTGGATCCTCCCTTTCACCTCCTCGTGGAGCTGCTCCAGCCTTTTGCCGTTCTCCGTGATGGTTTTTGCTATGTTGAAAGTGTAGGCGTCGGGGATGTCGTTTTGGATGTAGGATTCGTAAGGATCGATGCCGTAGGCACGGGTCTCGCTCCCGTTCTCGTTCCGGGCACGGGTATTTGCCACATAATAAGCGACGGGGAGGAGGAACGCCCCTTTGTAGACCCCGATCTCCGCAATTCTGCCGATCTTGTTCGCTTCGATCAATTTGAGCACGAACTGGATCTTATCGTAGGTGCAGTGCCCTCCCAGATCGGGAGGTATGGATTTGTATATTTTGATGGATTCGTTTACTACTGCGGTTTGATCGGGTTCAGGATTATCCATATATATTTTATATAAATGAGAATCTCTTGGGTGAGCGACAAGATAATCGATCTGAAAACCGTGAATGAGAAGATGGAACAGTGCCTGAAAGACCGACATTTGACCAACGGGGGGAAGAACGTCGTCCGATTGCAGGATTGGATCCGGCGCAATTTCCTCATTAACGACGACAAGGAGGTCCTCATGGTCTGCAACGGTGCCATGGGGCTCAATGCCCTGATAGGTGGATTGTGCATCCATCACAACCGTAAACTCAAATTCGCGGTTCAATCGTTCACCTTTCCCTGTTCGGTGCAGGGGATGTTGACCGACAGTCTTGTCATGGACCTGGACGACAATTTGGGACCCGACATCACCCGATTGGAGGCCGAGAGGGACAGATACGACGGAATCGTCATCACCAATCCCTTCGGTTGCGTCACAAACATCTCCCTGTACGAACGGTTCTGCTCCAAGCACAACAAGATGCTCATATTCGACAATGCGGCATCCCCGATGGCCGAATACGAAGGCGGGAACATCTTGAACCGCGGAATCGGTTGCATGGTGTCCCTGCATCACACCAAACCCGTCGGATTCGGAGAGGGCGGATTCATCGTTTTCGACAAGGAACTGTTGGGACCGATGTCGAAGGCGATCTGTTTCGGTTTCACGTCCGTCGACAAATACAACTTCAGCCCTTACGCCGGAAACCACAAGATGTCGGAGGTCTCGTGCATCTACATAGCCGAATACCTCAAACGGTTGCCCGAGATACACCGACACCACACAACAACGGTGTCGCGTTTCATCGACAGGCTCGAGGGGCAGGACAGTTTGAGGCATCGGGTTTCCCTGTTCCGCTCTTACGCCCCATACGGCGAATCCCTAATGTCCACCATACCGGTCCTGTTCGACTTTCATGCCGACGTCTCCTTTTTCATCGAGAGGGGGATCGAGGCCAAAAAATACTACTACCCGTTGGACGCGACGCACAGGTACAGCAAGGACCTGTTCGACCGGATAATTTGCCTGCCCCTGAACATGCAAGTCGACGACGCGGCAGTGGACCGCTACATCCGGGTGTTGTTGGAGTACGTCGATGCCAAGGCCCCGGTCGACGTCCGGGAAGGGGACTCGCTTTAAACTTTGCTCTCCCCCTCGACCGGATGGAAGCACGTCAGGTGGGGGACGTACACGGAACAATACCGGGGATTCCCCTTGATGAATTCTCCGATGCGATTCAGCATGATCGCATCGGAAGGGTCGTTGCACTCGCGAAAATCGGGGTCCCGGTTAAGGACGGTGTTATACGTGAAATCGATGACGTCCAACCTGAACGAGATGGAAGAATGCACGCATTTTCCGCCCCCGGGGATGAAGTTGTTCGGGGATATGCCCAAGGACTCCTTGGGCAGGAAAGACCTCTGATAGGTCGATCTGGTATTCACAAATACGCAGTTGTCGTATTGCGAGTAAACGGTGGCCATCACCTGGAGGTGCTCGGGGGACCAGTAGTCATCGTCGTCCAGATGTGCATAATAGCGGTGTCCCCTCTCCTTTGCGTAATCAAGTCCCAGGTTGAAACTGTTGGCACCGGCGCAGCACCACAACTTGTCCCTGTCGACTATGGACTCCCTCTCCACATTTTCGTTTTTCAGGTAGATGACCGAATTGGGAACCGTCCGGGCGAATTCCTCCAGGACTTCCAACAGTTCCGCTTCCGGTTCGTATTTGTCGCCCACCACCAACAGGGTCCAACGCGTGTGCCTCTGGTTCACGACCGATTGGATGGATTTCCGCAGGTATTTGACAGTATTGCCGTTCGGGCGATGGTAAGTCGCCATGATGACGACGAACGGCACCGACGCGTTCTCCGCAAGGCTCATGGCATCCAACTGTATGTCGCTCTGTCTGGCCATGGGCGAGGGTGACGCCAAATTCCGCTCGCTTACCCAGAGTCCGCTCCGGGGGAGACTGTCGAAGATGCCCTCTATGGCGTGGGTGAGGCCCTGACGACGGACCCTTTCCACGTAAGATTTCGCCCCGTGGTGACTGATCAGATAAGCCCTGCGCGTGAGGCCACTGTCGCCATCCCTGAAAGGGACGATGCAGGAAAAGCGGGATCCACGGCCCCCCTCCAAGAACACGAAATTCCAGTTCCGATCGTTCAACGACAGCAACAGTCCGTTTATTTGATAATGCAGGTCGTTGGCCAGTTCCAGGTCGTCTTCCAGTACGAGACACGCGACCTCCCCTCCGTTTTGGGCCAACTGTTTCCACAACAGGTAGTGACTCAAGGATCTGGCGATCACCCCCCTTCTCCATCCTATGGAGTTGTTGCGGAATATCTCCTCCACCTCACCATCGATCGACAAGTCCCGGCCATCCGTGGCGGGATGGAAGGAGGCGCGATGGGCCAACCCGAGTTCCTGGAATTGCCTCATCATGTGTTGGCGCCTGTCCTCCCTCCTGGCCAGGTTTATGCAGCGGATTTGATATTTGACCTCCCGCAACGGTACCACCCCGTCCTCCAGTGGCATGCGCAGGACCCTGGCCTTTCGCCCGTCCGTCCATCCTTCGACGCCTTTCCTGTCGTACCCCACGTACGGCAAATGCCGGATGTGATCGGATTTGGCCCACCAGATGCCGGGATGGGTGCCCCTGATCAAGTCGTACGTCTCCAGGTGACGGATGCACGCCTCCCATTCGTCGATCAGGTGTAGGTCTGACGCGAAACCGGTCCGGACGTACAGTATTCTGCAATTGCGGTGTCGAATTGCGAAGTGGTGCAACAAGTGCAGCGTCGGTGCACCGGTGTCTTCCGAAGTGTTGCCGAGGTTGAACGCATGCACCTTGTTGGACCTCTCCACCTGGATCGGATTGCCGAAATTGACGATGAAGGCGTGATCCAGACGGCTCAACAATCCCGTGCTCCTCATCCTTTCCACCGCCTTCTCCAAAGGCACGTATTGATCCCTCCCCTCCGTGTAATTATGCACGAAGGCCACGATTTCCGGGTGCCCCTTGACGATCGGGGCTATGAGAAACTTGTAATTCTGTCGACCGTTGATGAGTCCCCTGTGGCGATTCACGGCACGTTCCACGATGGAGACGGGATTGTAATAATCCAGGATCTTCACCCTTTCGGCAGATATGAATTCCAAATTCCTGCTCCACTCGTTGTTCTCTATTGCACTGGTGATCCTCCTGATGTTTTCATCGTGTGCATCGGCATCGAGACACACCACGGCCCTACGATCGATCGAATCGACGTCGCCGGAACGCGGACCGATAAAGAAACACAGGCATTTGGCGATGATGGCCTCCCACACGTGTTCCGCCTTATCGACCAGGCAATATTTGTATTGGAAGTATGCCCTCTCCCCATCGGTCGTCCTCCTGTCGTGGACGTCCATATCGATCCCGCCGATCATCCTCCGGACGGCCTCACCGATATCGGCCGTGCAGGATAGCTCCTTGGTCTTGATGAAGTTGTGGTGCCTCAGTTGTCGACAGTTGAGTTTGTACCCCCATCTGACCGTCGGACCGGAATGGACGGACAGAAAACGGTTCCCGCTTGAGGCGTTTCCGATGAACACGGTCCTCCCAGGTGGGTACCGGCGTCCGGGCGGGGCATCCTGGAGTATCAGGTAATAATCGGCCCGTCCTTCATGGATCAATCGCAAGAGGTTCCAACATCCGTCGCCGTCCGTCAGGGGTTCCAGTTCTCGGCACAATTCCTTCGAGGTGGTTCCACGGCGGAGGGGTTTCACGGTGATCATCTTGCGATAGGTCCCGGTCTTCCAATAATCCTTGCCATCGACGGGTTGCAACTCAAAATGGCAGTCCTCGCTGGCGTAACCAAGGGTGTCGAACGCCCAAATCGCGTTACGTGCCTGTCGGTTCCTGGATTCCACCTTGTTCAACAGGCGCGACGGGTCCAAGCGTCCCGATGGGTCGGACGGGCCCAGATGCAAGGTCGAAGGGGACTTCTGCAACCGTTGCCCAGGTACGTACTTCCAACCTTGAAATTCGGGATTGAAGGCTTTCCTGCTGATGAAAGAACGGAGCCTCTCCCTGTGGACGTAGGTCCCATCGTCGGGCCCGGTGAGGAATTTGGAAGTGGTCATATCGGGATCGATGTCACCCTTCAGGTATCCCAGGGTGTTGAAACCCAGGCAGTCCAATCTTCCCAGGCAGGCCTTCATCAGGAGATCCACGGGTTTGCGACCCAGGTATATCAGGTCCCCACTTTTGGAATCACTGTTAGGGTAAAAATCGAAATGCCTATCCATATATTATAAGGGGGCGTTCTTGCTTAATTATAATGAACACATCCGTCTACATCATCGGAGCAGGAGGTCACTCCAAGCAGGTCATCGACATTTTCCTGGAAAACGGTCGCGAAATTGCCGGAGTGTTCGACGATCACAAAATCGGCCCGTTCTATCGCGGGACTCGCATAATAGGCACCTCGCGGGACGCGGCGAAATACGCCAACGCCAATGGCGATGGGTCCTTTTTTTGTGCCATTGGCGATAACGATCAGAGGAAGAGGGTCACGGAGGAACTCGTTGATTGGGTGCACGACTGGACAAACTGCATAAGCAAGACCGCGTACGTCTCCCCATCGGTGAGGATGGGCAGAGGAAATTACATCGGTAATCACGGCAAGGTGTTGGCCGACAGCGCGATCGGCGATTTCAACATCGTGAATGAAGGGGCCACGTTGACACACGACAACCTAATCGGGGATTACAATCACGTAGCACCGAACGCATCGTTGGGGGGGAGGGTGAAGCTGGGAAATAGTAACCTCATCGGTACCAATGCCACGATCAATCCAGACGTCCACCTTGGGGACGGTTTCACCATAGGAAGCGGTTCCGTCGTCTTGCGATCCCTTCAGAATCCCGGTACTTACGTCGGCGCACCTTGCAGGAGGATTCCCATCCTTTAAGAAGTTTTTTTTGAGGACCACTAGCGCTCAGTCGCCTTATAGGGAGGCCAGACGCCCTCTTTTTGAGTATCGCGGATTCCATTTAATTTTCTGCAATATTGTATAACCAACATGAACGTTGCCCTCCTGCTGATACTCGTATTGGTGTTGTTCCTCGCTCCGGGGTTGTTCATGCCCCTATTATTGGTCATGCTGATACTCGCACTCCTACCCGCTTTTGGTATAGCCACCCTCGCTGGGGGATAGGCAATGCCGAACTAAAGATCGGGACAACCCCCTGACGAAGGCAACCCCCTGACGAAGGCAACCCCCCTAAGTCTTGTACGTCAAATACAAGAACAGGAGACGACCTTTGAACGTAACTTGGTGGTTCTTCGGAACGATCACCAATCCGTTTGGCTTCAATGCCAGTGCGTTTTTTTGGAGGTCGTTCAAATTCGACAGGACGCATTCGCAGCTTTCATCCGCTTCCAAAGGGATGACGGCGGCCAATTCGTCGGGAAATGTGGTGAACGCGATGTGCTCGTCGATGCGCATCAATCTGGCTTCCGTCGGTTTCAGGACACCATGGGGTCGGATAGAGTTTTCGAGGTGTTCCTTCAACTCGAATTGTATCAATCCGGACACGATTTCATTGACGGCCGATATCCCACCATTGCTGTCGCCACGACCGTCCCCGGAAGAGACGGTAGGCAATCTGGAGTACTTTATTGCCGATTTGTAATAGGACACCACGTGATCGAAAAGCTGATAGGTCAAAATGGAACCCGGACGGCCTTCCTCGAAAATGGATTTCCTGACCCGTTTCAAATCGTGCATCTCCCTGACGAGGATGTAATAATCCAATCTATCGATAGAGTAGGTCCGATATTCGCTCTGGAGGTCGAGTTGATCGTTCAGGACCAATTTGTACAAGGAGGGGGGTCCGTCCATGTCCGGAACGTGGTTCCGACGTTTTGGCTTTGGTAATGGAGCCTTAAAATAGTTGTTCTTGACGTTTTTGTTGAGCACCGACTGCCGTTTCAGGGTGTTTATGGCCTGTTGGCGCCTGATCCTGTTGTTCACCATGCCGTGATCGGTGAAAGACGATCTCACTTTTTGGACCGATTTAGGATTGGCGGCCACGGTTTCGGAACTGTTGGGCATCTGGATACCTATCACCCTTTTGCGTTTATTTTTGGCATTTCGACCCACCCCGCGTACGGCATCCGAGGCATCCGCGGAACATCGTTTCCCGACCACCGTGCCCGTTGCCGTTGCCGTTGCCGTGCCCTTTGCCGTTGCCGTTGCCGTTGCCGTTGCCGTTGCCGTGCCCGTTGCCGTGTTTGTGTGTCTCTTTTTGGAGGGTAATGCATGGTGTCCTGTCCCTCCACTTTTACCGCCTTCCTTTGACGATCTCCCATTAGTGGGTCCGAGGGAGTCGTGACGAGGAAAAGATCGATCCATGGGTTCCAGACGTCTCGGATCGGGATCCTCGTCAACAATGACGTCATCATCGAGATCGATTGGTTTTTTGGTGATGATCTTGTAAGTTTGGTCTGTCAGGAGGGATTTATACGTGAGTGACATTATTTAAGAAAATATATATAGTATAATGTCGGAGGCTCTGTTGGAGAAAATCAACGAATTTTCCTTGAACGAGTTTGACGAATTGGAAAACCTGATAAGGGTCGCCCTCATTAAGAGGGAGGAATTGAAGGAGCAAAAAGCCAAGCTGGACTGTCCCAAATGTCAGGCGGACAGGGGATTGGAGCCTAGGTCGGTGAACCTGAACAAGGTCGGGAAGGTGTTCAAGTACCAATGGAAGGAATGCAACAAGTGCTGTTATCGTTTCGACCTCCAACAGATTGTTTGATCGTTTGATCGATGCGCAAAAGGGAAGGGATCCCATCAGCATGTCCAATCATTCCGAAGTTTTTTGATTCTTCCAAATAATATACTACCCATGCCAGTCAACAGATGCAGCAATACAACTCTGCAAAAAACTCATGCGTCATTGGCGACGCTCACAAAACCAAATATTCGCAGATTGCCGGTTGGATCCCGTGTTTGTCCAACAATCGACAAAGAGTTCGGTGTGTCACGACACTGATTGCACCATTTCCGCGAAATGCAAACATTGCAAAAAGGGACACAGGGGGGGAAAGGGCAGGAGGGGCAGGAGTGGAAAGAGGGGCAAAAAAGGGGATGATGGTGAGCGCGGCGAACGCGGTGAACGCGGCGAACCCGGGGAACCCGGGGAACGTGGAGAACCAGGGGAACGAGGTGAACCCGGTGAGACCGGTGGCACCGGTGAGACGGGTGCCACCGGACCAACTGGACCACCGAGCTCGGAGGGACCGACGGGACCCGCCGGATCAACTGGTGAAACAGGATCGACGGGACCGACGGGATCGGTTGGTGCAACGGGTCCAGAGGGACCGACCGGACCACCTGGAACGGCTGCAACCACTGGTGCGACGGGACCGACGGGTTCAGTCGGTGCAACGGGTCCGGAGGGACAGACCGGACCACCTGGAACTGCCGCAATCACTGGTGCAACTGGACCGACGGGTTCAGTCGGTCCAACGGGTCCGGAGGGACCGACCGGACCACCTGGAACTGCCGCAACCACTGGTGCAACGGGACCGACCGGTTTCACGGGACCGACCGATTCGGCTGGTGCGACAGGTTTCACGGGACCGACTGGTGCAGCTGGTTCCAATATAATCCCTTTTTCGACGGGGATTATTTTGAGCGGAGCAACGGTGGTATCGGCCGCACCCGTACTGATGGGATTCGGCAGTCGCACCGTTGAAGTGATCGACGGGAGCGGGGAATCGACGAGTCCACCGGAGGCCGGTGGATTCGCATTTCCTATTCCTACCGCTGGTGTCGTCGGCAATCTACAGGTCAGTGCAGATCTGTTGGTGGCTTCTGTCGTATCCATCAATACACTGGGTATCCAGTACGACTTCACCGTATTCAGGGCTCCTTCTGTTCCAAATAATGGAATCGATCATCCATCCTCACCTTACGTGACCACCCCACTGACGACCTCCGTCAGGTTCGGATTCCCTAATACCGTGATTACGGCTGGCACTTTCAGGACCGCGACCAACTTGAACACCGGCTCGATCAATGTGGCGGCGGGTGACAGAATAGGCGTTCGCGTCAGGACGCTGGGCAGCACGGATCCCTCCGCTGCTGACATCACGCAACTGTCGTTCAGCGCGAGTTTATCCTTCACCCCGTCTTGATCCCAGGTGCATATTGTAGAACCGGTGCATCCATCGGTTTTTGAATCCAAGGTCAACCCCGATGGGTGCCGCACGATTATTCACGATTTGGGAGGATGCGATCCGCCTTCCTGTTCAAGAGGAGGGGATGCTACGGGTCCCACTCCCACCAGTCGCCCGGTGCTTTTCAGATGGCCGTACCTCTGTGCGGCCCATCTCGCTTTCCAGAATTCGGCGATTTCGTCGCAACTCTTCAGAAGGTCCGGATTGTGGGTGGATGCCTTCTTCAGGAGATATTCCCTGGAGTTGGTGCCCGTAACCCCGGCATAGATGCCTTTTTGACGGCCGTGATGCAGATACCCTCCGCCCAAACCCAATCGGTCCAACGCGAAAGAGAGGGTGGTGTGTTTGGAGGAATCGTCCAAATCGAATTGCGGATGATTGCGCTTGACGAACACCTTTACCTGGTCGTACAACTCGTCCGTTACGTGTCCGGTCCCGTAGCCGTGCGTCAATCCCAGGTATTTCAGTTGCTCCAATCGGTCGTACTGGACGGATTTCCCGTGTATGGACGTGGTCACGATCATGGCCAGGACCGATCCCTCCTTCCGTATGGAGAAATCGCGATACACCTCTTTCGAGAAGGCCAACATGGCCAACAGTTTCCCGCCGCAAAAATTGAACCCGAAAGGTTGCAGCGGCACGCATATCGAGAGATTGGCGGAATTTTTCCGTATGTGACCCTTTAGCCGACCGCGATGGCGCGGTTCCAATCCCAAATATGCGTCTTTGTACTGGCTCTTCAGGAGATCGACCGATAACTGGATGATCCCCAAATATTTGTTCGTTTGTTCGTCCCTGACGAGGTATTGGACGGATCCGGGTATCTGGAATTGAGGCATGCTGGAGGTATGGCGAAAATAGTTGAACAGGTCGGTTTCTTCACTACTGGTGACCGGGACCAATCCGATCTTGATGTTTAACGCGTCGCGAATATCGGTCGATTTCCACACCAATCCCTCGTAATATTCGGATGGATGGTTCAATGACAATCTTTCGATCCTGTCCCGCCTCATCTTATCGGAATTCTCTTCGAACCGACCTTGTTCGAAGATGTTCCTGAATGCCTCCCTGATTCTGTGAGCCTCGATCGACAGTTTCTATGAAAATTCGTACGCGATCATTTTTTTGGAAGGACCGTTTCTTGCAGCGCGACGCGCCGTAGCGCCGTTATAATGCAACCAAGGCGTGGGTCCGTCACACTTCGGTGCATCCGTGCAATGCAATGCAGACCCTCGACAATTTAGTTCCTATATAATATACAGACGTATCGCGAACAATGACCGAGATGAGAATCATCGTTATCAATCATGACGAGCACGGATTGGGATTGCTCCGACGGTTCACATCCAACGATTTACCAACAACTTTCCGGTATTTCGACAAGAGGGACATCAGTGTGATAAGGAATCACAAAATCACACTGTTGGGCATGTTGGAAAATGAGGTCATGGCATACGCACATGTAGACACCGATGATGATGGCAACAATTGGTTAGGTATCTGCGTGCTCGGGAAATACACAAATAGGGGATACGGGAAACGATTGATGAAAGAGCTGCTGGATCGTGCCAGTGACCTCAATGTCGGTACAATAAAACTGACGGTTGACGTGGATAACGACGTAGCAATTCGATTGTACGAATCGTTCGGATTTGCGTCCGACGGTTATCACAATTCCCGGATCATGAAGATGATCAGGACGTGATCCGGATCACGTCAATCTGTTATTTCGCATGTGGGCGATGACGTGATTGTACAAATACATGTCCAATCCGTTCATTTTACGCACAAGTCCGATTATGTCGTCGCTCATCCGCTGTTTTTCGACCGTCTTGTTTTCATGGTTGAAAACCGCTTTTTGGTTGCATTTGAATCCGGCGATTTTCAAATTGTGGATCAAACGCTGGAAATCGTGTTCGATGTGTTCGAACCTACCGATGAAAAAGAACCGTTTCAAGTTGACGACGGCAGTTTTGAGCGACTTCTCGTCATCATTGTTTGAACCGGACAGTTGGCGAGTCATAAAGTTGGAAACGCTCGGTTTGATCTTTTCCGAATTAAAAAAATCCAGTGGATTCAATTCGCGACCGCATATCACCTTCCCTTTTTGGGAATAGAAATAGAACGATACGCACCTTTCGATCGGATTTCTCATGAACGTGATCAAAAGATGTTTCAACGATTTGGGACGGGAATTAATCAAAGATTGAGCAAGGTTCATGTCAAAATGACCGTAAATAAAATCCGTATCCATGCATTTCTTCAAGACGTTTTCGTCCCCCAATTCATGGGGCAATATGATATAATGGGAATGATTTGCAAATGATTTTATGAGACTTGATGTGACGGATGTACCTGCACATTTTGGTATATGCAAATATAAGACTTTCATCGATATACTTGTTGCCCGATTTTAAATGTTTGATAATTCATTCGCCATCGAATTCCAATTCCTACAAAAAACCCCATGGGAACAGATTTCGAACAAAGGATGTTGCATATCGACATGTGCGATAAATTTCTTGGAAAAAAAACACGTCATTACCAAATTACCTCCCTGTCCAAAAATTACGTTGCATTTGGCATTATGGATCAATGTCAGATCCCTCATAAAAGAATCGGCATTGGGCGTCAATTGAAGATCATCCGCTGTGTAATCATGAACCGTGTTATTGATTCGAAGTTTGCCGATCAAAATGTCGTACAAACTCACCACCTTCAAGACGTTGTTTTCGAAGAGATTCGAAATTTTCCTTTCCCCAAGTAGAACGATCGGAATTGACGTTTTAAAAGTTTCAAAGAATTTTGCTATTGTATCATAACACAATTTCGGGGTATATCCTTGCCTGCATTTTGTATGAAATACGATGTATTCTTTTGGCAGTGCATGCGAAACTGATAATTTGAAGGTGTTGGGGAGTAAATATTTGTCCACACGCGTAATCTTGTATTCCGAGATCATATCCGATGTTGACAAACATTTTTCCGATCCGCCCGTAGCGGTCCAGATGCATTTTATTTTTGCGACGTTCAAAAGGTACGATATCAAATCCGCGTGACTCTTGCTGTTGTTGCGAAATTTGTTCAACATCTCTCGACTGAATACCAACATCACTTTATCGACATCGTTATTGTGCAAAATACAGTATGTGTATATCAGGATATCTCCAATTCCAATACAAGCATTGATCATTTTTAGGGGGACGTGCTGCGCCAGACCCCCCAACGCTATTTTTGGGGGAACATTCTGCGCCGCAGGTGCCAAACCCCCTGGCACTATTTTTGGATTGGGGTTTGGATTTTTCGACATTGTGCGACCGTTCATAAAGAGGTTATTTTTGTGCATTTTCCAGTTCATATCCGAAAAATGCCTGAGGATCACTTTATTTTCAATAATCACCCGTCTGGTAAATTGCTGATCCCCGCTTAAAATTAGATCCACTTTGCGTTTGGCATCTTCGTACGAGTCACAAGCTGCAATCGTATTTTTTACTGCAAAATTGTACAACAACCCCCGTTTCATGTAGATGACGGGCATGCCAATTACAATGGCTTCCAGCGGATGGTAATGTAGATGTCTTGGTTCGACGCCGTGATAAAACATGACCCTGTAATTCTTCATGGCTTCATAATATTTGTCGTCGGGCAAATTACTTATTATGAAAGGATCTTTGATGTTGGATTCCTGTTTTCCGAAAATGTTATGCGGGCGATCGGCGAACGTCTTCTTGAAATTCGCCAAAATTCCGCGATAATAAGGATTGTCGCATCTGGAACAGACGAAAAATATCTTCTTGATCTGTCCGATCCAATTGTTTTCCATTTTTTTCATATTGCGGGGAATGGGAAGTGGTAAAAAGACGTATTTATGCCTGTGTTCCGGTGGTTCGTTCAAAGCGATTTCTTCATACGCCTGTAAATAGTTGATGTTTGGATTGGACATCACAATGTGGAAAATGTTGAAATGGTCGCTTATGCTCTTGTAGGTCAGAGTGCCTTCCCTCCCGAATATCCGGATGAATATTCGCAGGTCCTTGTTCTTGCACGATTTGACTATGTGCGTGTTGTACAAACTGATGATGAGCAGATCGAAATTCGATAACAGGTCCAGGAATTCTTGGCAATCCTCTTTATAGACGTCATACCGGTCCAGCGCTGAAACCCAATCGTGATTTCCGATGTTTCGGATCGACATGATTTCTTCTTTTGACGGATAGAAATTGTTCTCGAACGTTATGATCAATGGTAGATACACTTGATGTCCCTCTTCCTTCAGTAATTCCACCTCTCCGTTCAACAAAGCGTTGTGGTGAAAAAGATACCCAATCTTCATCTATATTATCTGTCCCCTGAAATCGAAAATTTGGTACTTGGTCAATTGTGATTCGATTTTCTCAAAATCGTCGAAATATTCGATCGTGGGATCGTCCCTGAATGCTCTCATCACACCCTCCTTAGAATTAGGTGTCACTTGCAGATAGATCTGGTCGAATTTGATCGATAAGTGCCTCACCTTTCCTATTCGATCAGGATCCATGAATTCCCGATCGCACAGGATGACCACTATTTGTGGATCGTAACTCTTTTGTTCCCTCAGTGCGGAGTTGAACAGGATGTTGATCTTGCGTTTGATCCTGAAACGGTCGTCGTTATCCTTTATGATTTTTTCGCACAGGAAACCGTAATTTTCACCCGTTGTCATGTTCCTGATCTTTTCTTGATCCTCCCAGATGGACAGGTTCACGCGTTTCAATTGATCCATCCAATACTCGCATTTGGGTAGGTAGTTCTGCAATTTTTCATGCAGAACGTCGTATTCCCGTTTGACATCGTCCCTCCTCTCGTCCTTTATCTTATCGAGTTTGATGCTCAATATGGTGAATTTGTCCATAGCTTCCCCCATGGACACCGGCAAGTCTATCATATAACAGATGGATCATTCTTTATCAGTCCCTCCACCTGTTTCACGATGTAAATCTGTTGTTCCTCGGTCAATTGTGGGAAACTCGGCAACATGATCACCTCGCGACTCAACCTGTGGGAATTATCGTCATCGAATGTCACCTTCTTGAAGTGTTCGTGATAGTTAATCGGATAAAAAAATGGCCTAATGTCTATGTTCCGCTCGTTGAAATAACGACTCAATTCATCGAATGTGCGTGTCATACCGGGCATCCTGATGGCGAACATCCATAATCCCGGTTCCGTGTCGGGTGCCTCTTTTGGAAGGATGACGCTGTTCCCCCTTA
>Ga0196963_10000796_pt1 | contig 24476 bp, 50 predicted proteins | sample S1_5metaG_FD_148600 | JGI IMG/M metagenome (GOLD analysis project Ga0196963, IMG submission 148600) | Soil microbial communities from Anza Borrego desert, Southern California, United States - S1_5 | ecosystem: Environmental > Terrestrial > Soil > Desert | place: USA: California | collected...
CGTCCATGAGCGCGATCAGCTTGTCGTCGCCGTGGTACTCGGGGCACCGGCTGGTCACGGCATGCTCTGGCTCCACTCTGGTGTCGCAGGAGTCGCAGACGTATCGGCCCCCGGGGGAGAGCCTTGGGGGGGAGGCCGGGGTCACGGCTCGTCTCGCTCCACGTTCATGAACTTGAGCGCCCACACCACCCGCTTGGCCAGCTCGGCAGAGATCGCCTTGTAGTCGCGGTCGTCGGGGTTCGCCTCGTTGCTCATGGCCTCCTCACCTCCACCGGCTTCCCCAGCCTCTCGAACCTCGCGATCACGTCGGACGTCCCCCGGCTCTCCCCGTCCCAGAAAGCCACGCACCGGTCCGCGTACTTCGCGATCTCGTCGTTGCGGATCATCCCGGCGCTCCTGCCGTGCTTGGCCCAGTTCGCCGGGAACAGGCGGACCCTCATCCCTCGGGCGTGGGCCTCGTGCTGAGCCGCCTCGGGGCCCGGGAAGCTGGTCCCGATCGGCGAGCGCTCGCCGGATGATGCGCCAGTCCTTGCGGGACTCGAAGTGCGAGGCTATGGCTCCCAGGACCAGGAGCGCCACGAACGAGACCGCGCCCACCGCAAACGTGAACCAGTCGCCGATCACGGCGCCCCTCTTGGGTAGTTGACCGGCCCGCGCCAGCAGACACAGCAGCCGTTGAGACAGCCACCGGCCGGGATCGCGGCACGGCCCACGCGCAGGTCCACCGAGGCGTGCCAGCCGATCTCAGCCCATGCTTCGCACCACTCCAGCCAGTCCACGGCGGCGAGGGCCTCAGCGGCCGTCTGTGCGATTACCACCCGCTGCGAGGCCGTCATGACAACGTGCCGCCTCACGGCGCCCCTCCTGTGCTGGGATCCCGCAGCCGCTTGAGCCACTCACCGATCGACTCTAGAGACTCCTCGCGTTTGTGGCCGTAGGGCCAGCAGCCGCCACGCCACCCGCCGGGGAGTTGGCTGAGATCCCGGAGCACGGCCACGTCCACCGTGTCGGCGTCGTCCGACGCTTCTTCCATCACACGCTCGGCGGTGTCGATGGCCTCCGACTCGGAGTAGGCCAGCACCACCAGCGGACGAGTCACCCGAACCACGTAGAGACGCCGGCTCACGGCTTCTCTCCTTGGGGGTCCCCTGGCTTCGCTCGTCTCAGCGCCTCCACGCTGACGTGGCTCACCGCCAACGACTGCGCGAAGGACGCCGGCCACGGCACGTCCGTCTCGCGCATGCCGAGGACCTGCTCCCCCGTGTACGTCCCGGCGTCCTCCAGCGCGCAGACGTAGCCGGCGCCGTTCGGTCCCCACCACTGCGCGCAGTTGCCGACGACCTGCCGCGCGTCCTGCACGTAGTAGCTGGCCGTGGGGCTGATCGGCTGCCCACGGCCGTCTCGGTTCGAGCGTCCCATGGGGCTAGCCATCCTTCCCTGTGGGGGCCGCGTCGTCCTCATCCGCCTCGTAGGCGATGCACCCGCACTCGTCGCAGTTGGTCGCGTTCCGGTGCAGCGCGCTGTTGCCGTGCTCCTCGGGCGAATGGCCGCAGGTACACGGCCTGGTGTCGGCCACGCTCACCCTTCACCTCTCTGCTTCTCTTGGTCCCCGAAGGGCTCCAGGGCGCGGGCCAGCGCCGAATGCCGCTGACCGCAGGACAGACCGTCAAAGTCCACGCCGTTGCACTTGCAGGCGAGGCTGTGTGCCCGGCGCACCCCCGCCATGGCAGAGAACCGCCGGGCCGCCTCCACCAGCATCTTCACGTCCTCAGGCGAGTAGGAGGGGGCCGGCGGCACCACGTCCGGCACGGGCTCGAACATCACCGGGAACAGCCGGCGGCTCACGTAGGACAGGCGATCGGTGGCGATGTTGCGGACAACCACGCGCCGCTCCTCCACGCCCACCACACGCACCCGCCGCCCGCGCCGTTGGTCCCGCGCCGCAGTGCTCTGCCAGACTTGGCCCTCTCGGACGTCCGGGCTCATGCCCCCTCCTTCCCGGGCCCGCCCTCGTCTAGAGCACGGAGGGCGGTCCGCGAGCGCCTCCAGCTTCTTCACCCTCTCCCCGTAGGCTCGGCCTGCCGTGGAGGAGAGGGCGGCGGCCGCGGCGTCGTGCGCGGCACGATGCTCGGCGATAGTCGCGCCGCCCGTGTTGCAGCACGCGACCACGCCATCCAGCGCCTCCCGAAGCTGCGCCGCCCCGGCCTCGCTCTCGGAGAGGCGGCGCCGCAGGTCGTCGGCCTGGTCCTCCGCGGCGAGGGCGCGCTCTAGTGCCGTCGTCTCGCTGCGCTGCGCCACGCCGAGGATCACCCGGGCTTCGTCTCTCTCCTTCAGGGCGGCGTCTCGCTCGGCCTCGGCCAGTTGCGCCCGTTGCAGGGCGAACCATGCGATGTCGCTCACGGCGCTCCCTTCTCGATCTGGGCCAGCAGCACCCTGGCCCGGCATCGTCGGCAGAACGGCTCCCGCGGCTCCTCGGTGTCACACCTTGCCGGGGCCAAGTAGTACTCACAGGCCATGGAGAAGGAGCCGAGGATCTCCCGCAATGCGTCCCGCTCGGCCTCGGCCTCCCGAAGCCTGGCCATACTCGGGCACCCGTCCGCGTGGTCGTAGCCCTGGGCGTAGTTGGGACAACACAGGGCCGCCCGCGCGGCGTCCCGCTCCTGGGTGAGGCGGGCGATCTCGGCCCTCAGTTCGGGCCGGCTCGGCGACCCGCAGTTGGCTGCCTCACTCCAGCACAGATCCTCACCGCACCCATGCGTGGTGCAGCACTTGTCGTGCTCGTCGGAGCCCGCGATCTCCCAGTCCTTCGCGTTTGCCTGGGGCCTGCCGCACTCCACGCAGGGGGTGCGGGGGCCGGTGTCCGGCCAGGGATGCGTGCTCACGCCCCACCTCCCTTGCTGCTCTTGAGGGCGTCCCACTCGGCGAGGGCACGCGAGATGCGGTGATCACGGCAAACACACCCCAGCGGGTGCTCGGCGTGCGCCCAGATCGGCGGTCCCCCATCGGCGGCCGAGGGGCACCTGGCTGCATCCGCCAGCTCCTCCGCTACAGCAAGGAGGGCTGTGAGGCGGGCGTTCTCGGCGGCCAACTCCCCGGCCTCCGCGTGGACGCCGCACTCGTCGTCGCACCCCTCGTGCGCCGCGTCGCCGTCGAGACAGGCCTGGCAGAGCGTCGCATCGTAGGAAAACGCTCCACACTCTGTGCAGATGCCGTGCTCGCTCACGCCCCCTCCTTGCTGCTCTCGGTACCCAGGGCGCGACACACCACGCACGGGATCCGTGGCCGTGGCTTCGTGGCGCAGGTGTGGTAGGGCCCGCCGCCACGTCGACAGCCGATACTGTTCAGAACGTCCCTGAGCCACCTCACCTCCGCCACCAGCGGCTTGATGTGCTCGGCCAGGTGGTTCCCCTCCACCGCCTCGTCGGTCGCGTCCCCCACGCCGTGGAGCAGGTAGTGGGTGACCCGGGCCTCGATCTCTTGGAGCCGCTCCTCGGTGATCATGGGGTCTCCTTGGCAGCGAGGGCGCGCAGCCTGGACGAGTAGCAGAGAATGCGGCGACCGCTACTCGACGTGTGCCGCTCGACCAACTCGTCCGAGATGGGCCAGCCCTCGGCGCATCCGACGCATGCATCCACGATCGCGGCGGCCAGCGCCTCCCTCCTGGCCTCTCGGGCTACCTCTTCGAGAGCGGCGGCGATGACTTTCGTGCGCGACGAATAGCTGAGGATCTCCATCTCCTCGGCCAGTCGCCGCGCCCTCTCCAGGTACCTGGAGTCCGTCACCGGGACACCTCGGGCCGCTCCGCCGTACACGGGTAGCGGTCGACGAGCCCGCGGACGCCGCGCTCCTCTTCGTGGTAGCCGTTAACGAGCGGCACCCCGCACTCGCAGCCCCAGCACGTCACCGGCTTCTCGCTGTCCTTGCCCACCGTCCTAGCCTCCCGTCCGGCGGGCCCCTGCGCTGAGGTACGCGCAGTACGCCTCCGCCGCCTTCTCGAACTGCCACTCCCTCCGCCCCTCGCGGCTCAGGTCCACGAACACCCCTCGCCCTTGGTGCAGATCCTCGTGATGTCTCTCGCAGAGTGGGAGCGCCCCGCCAGCATCGCTGGCCTTCTGCGAGAGCCCCCGGCCGTACGTCACGTGGTGCGCCTGAACGCCGGGGCTGCACCGCCCCAGCGAGGCGGCCGCACAGGGCACGGTGTGGAGGTACGCGAGAAAGGCCACGTCCCTCACCCGGCTCCCCTGCCGTGGCCCTCCCTTGCGCTTCCTTCGGGGAGGCCCCGAGCGGGTCAGCCGCTTCGGTGGCTTTCTCACCCGGACGGGCTTGGGGAACGCCCAGGTCACGGGACGTTCCCGATGGCGGCCCGCAGTAGATTCAGGCACGCCCAGCAGAGTGCGATGAAGGTGGAGCTCCCGTGGTTGCCGTCCCGCCAGCCGATCTTCAGCCCGGCATCGGCCTTGCTGCCGCAGCAGTTGCACCGACAGAACACCGGCGCCGGCGACTGAACGTCGATCACGGGCGTCACGCCGCCGCCTCCTCGCGCCGCGCGTCGGCGAACTGCGCGCGAACGATCGCAGCCGCCACCGGTGGTGGGACGCTATTCCCGCACTTCTCGATCTGCTCGGTCTTCGTGAGGGGCTTCCCCTCGAACATCGGGTCGATGACGTACGAGTCGGGGAAGCCCTGCGCCCGGTAGAGCTCGCGCGGGGCGAGCATGCGCATGCCGATGTCGACGATCGCGTAGTCCTGCCCAGCGACCGTCACGAGCCCGAAGCGGTCGCGCGTTGTCACCGTTGGCAGGGGGAGCTGGAGCCGCGGGTCCTGGTCGGTGCCGTAGTAGGCGACGAGGAAGGCGCGGACCTCGCCGATGTGGTTTCCCGTCGAGGTGATCGTCGGCATCGGCGCGGTCACCGGCGCGCCGTAGGACGTGCCGTAGAGCTTCACCAAGTGCGACGTCACCACCGCGTGGTGGTCCACCGTCGTGATGGTCGGGATCGGGCGCAGGAGCGGCGCCCCGTCGTTCTCGTGGCCCCCGTAGTGTCGGGCGAGGAATGCGGCGACGAGGGAGTGCTTCACCCCGCCGCCGACGACCGTCCCGAGCGGCTTGTGAAGGTCGAGCGTCCGCGGGGCCTGCCCTTCGCGCTCGCCGTAGCTGGTCTGGATCAGCGTGGGAGCGACGAGCGCCATCTCCCCGCGCTTCGACGCCGTCACGGTGCGGAGCGGCTCGCCGAGTCCGCGCGGCTCGTTGCCTCCTCCACCCCATGACTTCACCGGGATGATGAACGGCTGCGCGGCGTCGAGTACGTACCGCCGGATCCCGCGCGCGATCCGGCGGAGCGTCGCCTCCGCCAGCGGCTTCTTCCGCTCGAAGATGGACGGGCAGGGGAGCGACCAGTCGATGCACTCGGCGGCCACGCGGTGGGGCTCGGCGCGCCCCGGGCCGTGCGTCGCGCTCGGCCACACGATCGGCCTCCCGTCGCACCGCGCGATGACGAACAGCCGCTTGCGGATGGTCGGCGCGCCGTAGTCGCACGCGCGGAGCTGCCGCCACTCCACCCGGTACCCGGCGCCCTCGAGCTGCGCGACCCAGCGGCGGAAGGTGAACCCCGCGCGTGCCTTGTCGGGCTTGCCGTCGTCGCCGAGCGGCCCCCAGTCCTCGAACTCCTCCACGTTCTCCAGGCAGATCACCCGGGGCTTCACCGCCTTCGCCCACCGGACGACGACCCACGCCAGGCCGCGCCGGCGCCGCGCCATGTTGCGGTCGCGGAAGGGTTTACCGCCCCTGGCCTTGCTGTGGAACGTGCAGTCCGGGGAGAACCACGCCAACGCCACCGGCCGTCCCCTGCAGACGGTGACCGGATCCACGTCCCAGACGCTCTCGCAGAAGTGCTTGGTCGCCGGGTGGTTGGCTTGGTGCATCGCGATCGCCTCGGGGTCGTGGTTCACGGCGATGTCCGGCGAGCGCCCGAGCGCCCACTCGATCCCCGTCGAGGCCCCGCCGCCCCCGGCGAAGCTGTCCACGATCAGCCCCTCGTCGGCGTGGAGGCGGAGAATCGGGGGGCGCACGCTAGTGGACCACCCTCTCTCCCCGATAGCGGAGGTACTCCAGGCGATCTACGAAGACAGCGAGACAGCCGGAGAGGTCGTCATCCCGAAGGGCCAGGTACTGAGCCAGGGTCATGACACGAGCCGGTAGCCCTCCCGGGGGGAAGACCCGGACAAAGCCGTAGACGATCACGCCGCCACCCCAACGCGTAGAAGCTGCCGGTTCGCCGTGCGGTCGTAGAGCACGATGCTGCCGGCCACGGCCACGTTGAGACACCGGCCGGCGCACGGGATCGTGACCACCGCGTGGCACTCGGAAAGGACGCCCTCCGTCAGCCCGTGGTCCTCGGCTCCAAGCAGGTAGCAGGCCCGCTCGGGGTGCCTGTACCGCGGAAGGTCCTGGGCACCCGGCGCCAGCTCCACGCCGATCAACTGGCAGGAGTACGGCAGGTGATCGCGCAGGTCATCGAGCGTGGTGAAGTGGTACAGCGGTCGATGCCGCCACGCCTTGACCGTGTCCGAGCCCTGCTCCCGATACCGTCGCCCAACCGTGAACATGAAGTCGGCATCGAAGGACTCGCAGCTCCTCCAGAGCGTGCCGACGTTGTGCTCCGTCTTCGGGTGCCAGATCCCGATCCCGAAGTAGCCACGGCGGCGAAGGTCGTAGGTACTCACGGCTTCACCATCCAGTCCGGCCAGTCGTCCGGCGGCCACGCCTCCCGCGCGATCTTCTCCGCCAGGGGCTTCAGCTCGTCGTCCCCCAGCACCTCCAGATCCGCGAAGGCCAGGTCTCTGCCCACCACGCGCTTGACGTATGCCCGCCGCTCGGCCGAGGCCGCGGAGCGAGCCGTGGCATAGGCTCGCTTGTCTGCTTCCGTGGCCCCGGCCGGCAGCTCGGTGGGGTCGGGAAACAGGCGCGAGAGCCCCAGCTTGATGCTCAGGATCCACGCCGCGCGGTCGAGCTCCACGCCGGTGTTCTTCTGGACGGGCCCCAGCTTCGCCGACTCGGCGGGGGAGAGCACGGCCGGCGCCGGGCGGGACGGGGCAGGGGCAGGGGCAGGGCTGGGCGCCTGGCGCGGCCGAACCTCGTGGCTCTGCGTTTCGGTGTCCGCGTCCTGGTCGTCGGTCGGGATCGCGAAGGTCTGGATCAGCGCGTACTTCAGCGCCGCGGACATGGCCTTGTTGCAGCTCTTGTCCCCGGAGTCCATCGCCTCGCCAACCGTGACCACGTCCACGTGCGAGCCATCGGGCGCGTAGAAGCGGTGCTCCACCGTGAGGATCGTGTAGAGCAGCGTCCCGCCCTTGCCGCTCTCCCGCTCCTCGCGCTGCCGGTCTACGACGCGCGTGGCGATGAACACACCGTGCTTGGCCATCGGCCCGTGGCAGGCGTTGAGGAACTGATCGATTCCGCGGAACTTGTACTTCTGGATCTCGTTCCTCCGGTCCTTCGCCACGGCCCCGATGTCGTCCATGACGCGGGGGATGAGCGCGTAGATCGCGCGGCCCGGGGCCGGCCCGAACTCCGGCGCGTCGTCCAGCTTCTTCGCATGCGCACTCACGAGAGTCCCGCCTTTCCGGCTTCCGCCGCCCCTTCCACCAGCTTGCGCAAGCTCTCTGGCAGCGGCCCCGAGACGCTCACCGAGAACTGGACCCGCTCCCCGCAGGGCATGCACGTCAAGTAGCCGTCCGCCTCGATCGCCACCCCCACGAACGTCGTGGCCAGGGCCATGGCGTCGTCGGTGGTCGTGGTCGTGAACCGAATCGCGGCATGCATGGTCCCGATCTGCTCGGAGATCGGCGGCATGTACCGCTCGGTGAACTCGGAGCCGTCGAGCACCGAGGCCAGCTTGCGGAGCACCCCCGTGGATCGCTCGTATTCCGCGCGGGACTTCACGAAAGAGCCTCCTTCGGGGGAGCATTCTCGGCCTCGCACTCGGCGCACTTGTGCTTCTCATGCCTGCTGTAGCCGTGGTCCGGGCAGACCTGGCGGTAGGCCATGCGCTGGAGCACCTCGGCCACCCGCTCGATCTCTTCGGCGGAGAACTGCGCCCCCTCGCCGGGCATGTCGTCGTCGATCCGGACCGAGACCGGCCGGCCGTCTTCGTCGCACACGATCACCAGGTCCAGCCGCTTGTCCCCGGTGCCGATCTCCACGTGTCGGGTGATGGCCAGGGTCTTCACGACGACGCCTCCGCGCTGTTGGCCACGGGCGTGAGCGCCTCGATCCAGACCCCGCCGTGGACGCCCTGGATCTTGACCACCCACTCCCCGTTGCCGAGCTGCCAGGGCGGGGTGAGGACCTCGCGGTTCGGGTGCGTGACCGGTCCGGTGACGATGGACCGGTAGTCCACGCGCGCGCCGACGCGCAGCCACTCCGGCGGCGGGCTGATCCGTCCATGACTGCGGCGGCTCACCGGCCACCGCCCGCCAGCTCGATCAACTCCACCAGCACCAGCGCCCCCGCCAGCACCGCCCCGAACACCGCGATCGGGATCGCGGCCATGCGCAGGAACAGCCACAGGAGCCCGGTGTTTGGGGGCTCGATTCGGTTGTCGAACCCCAGCGGCTTCGGACTGACGTCCTGGTCGCCGAGGATTCGGAGCTTCGGTGCCGCGGTCCTTGATTCACCCATGTGTCCCTCCCCCATTGCGCTTCGTCTTCCTGGGCTTCGGCGTCCCGCACAGCCGGCACGCCCCGACCTCGAACGAGTTCAGCGCACCGCAGTGGTTGCAGCGAAACCCTTCGTTCACGGCGAGACCTCGTCCTCACCGAGAATCACCAGCCCCTCTTCGTCGCTCACCCCCAGGACCAGCTCGTTCCAGGCCCAGATCGCCGCGGCCCGGGACTCGTCCGTCATGGCGAACGAGTGATCCACGTCATCATGCTCGTGGCACCCGGCCCAGTAGTGGCGGTCGTCGGCGCACGGCTCCACCGTCGCTGGCTTCCCGCACTTGGGGCAGGGGAGCGGCTCGATCGCCAGCCGCACCTCGAGCCGATCTGGATCCGCGCCAGCGGCAAGAAGTGCCTTGGTCCCCCTGTCCAGCTCGCCCGGTCCTTCGTACGGCCCCGCGGCTAGCCGTGCCTCTCGCCCCCGGATCCCGTACAGCAGATAGAAGCTCACGCCGCATCCCTCCAGTTCGAAACCCAGCGGGCGCAGTCCAGACAGCGCGTGTACCCGGCCACCACGCACGGCCTGCACAGCTCCCCACCGCACCCGCTACACAGGACCGCCTTGCGAATGCTCGGCGTCCTCGCGTCCTGGTCCCACTCGTCCCCCTCGTGACCTTGGGTGCACGAGAGGCAATAGACCCCGCTCACCGCGACCCCTCGCGGCCCGGATGGGCGCACGGGGCAATGCCGGTGACCAAGCGCCAGCACGCCCACGAGAGTGCGTTGTCGTGCAACGCGCGCTGGTAACGCAGGACCAGGTAGTCCCCTCGGCGGAAGCGCCTCTTCCGCACCACGACATCGTCGGCGATGCTGCGCGAGACCGCGTTGACGTCCTCCGACGCGAGATCCGAGATGCGCCCCCAGTGGTTGCGCTCGTCGTCGGTGTGCGCGCTCCGGCAGACCTCACAGATGGTGGTCACGCGTCCCTCCACACGATCGCCACGATCTCGTCGGCGATGCGCTGTTGCTCACGGGAGGCGTGGACGAAGTCGGACCCGCCGGCCACGTTGCGGTCGCACTGCCCGAAGTCCACCCGGGTGCCCCAGATCTGGAGCCGGTCCTCTCCCTCCTCGTACGCGTTCGCAGCGAAGCTGCGCAACGTCACGAACACCGCGTACGAGACGCCGGTGTCGTCACGGTCCGTGGTCTGCACCACACCGGCGATGTCCTCGCGCGCCTCGCGGGCGGCGCGGCGCCAGTCACGATCCGCCGCCCACGCGCGCATGTCCCATTCGCCGCGCATCACGCATCCCTCCACGCCTTGTAAGCGTCCAGCGCCCGATCCAGGTACCCCGCGGGATCCGCGTCCTCCCTACAGCGATCGCAAACTCGGCACGACCCGCAGAGCACCTTCCCGCAGTCGTCGCACTCGGCGACATACCCGGTCTCCGCGTCGATCTGCTCAAGGCAGCACTCGTTGGGGCACGCCTTGTCCACCGCCCCGTCTCGTCCTCGCCCCTTGCTGCCAACCCGTAGCGCCACGCTGCAGCCCCCTTTCACCAACTCCGCCCACCGGCCCTGGACTCACCCGCCTTGCGCCGTTCGCCCTGCGTCCCCCGATGGGGGACGACTCACGTCACGAGCGCTGCAGATCCGGGACGGCTAGTGCGCCGTTGATGAGATGAATGTAGCTGTGCCGTCACAAAATGTCAAGTCCAAAAACGACGTGACGAACAGGGACGGACACTGCGCGCCGTGTTGGCGACCGCGACATCAAGCCGTGGAAAAACAGGTCGCCCGGTTCCGTCCGACCCGCTGCAAGCATGGGTCGAGACGAAAATGCTTGCAGCGGCGTCACCTGCCGTGCAAGCATTGAGACAGGGAGAGGATGCTTGCACAAAATGACAGACGACAAACCCAAGCCGAGTCCAGATAGAGCCGCCGGGGGCCATGCCCGCGCCAAAGCACTCTCGCCCGAGCGCAGGCGGGAAATCGCCAAGAAGGCAGCCGGCACGCGCTGGGCCGGGGTTCTGCAGGCGACCCATGAGGGGAAGTTCCCGATCGCGGGCACCGAGATGCACGCCTACGTCCTGCCGAACGGGAAGCGGATCCTCGCCCAGGGGACCTTTCTTCAAGCGATCGGGCGCGTGCGGACGCCGAAAGCCGGGACCGGGGCGCTCAGTGCCGACGTCGACGAACTGCCCTTTTTTCTCCAGGCGGAGGCCCTTCAGCCCTTTATTTCCGCCGAGTTGCGCGCGTCGACGAAACCCTACTTCTTCACCACGATGGCCGGCCGGGAAATGGTCGGGTGGGACGCCGAGCTCCTACCGATGGTGTGCGATGTCTACCTCAAGCTCCGCGACCAGTCGCTCGCCGATAAAGGGGTGGTTCCCAAGCGGTACGAGAGCATCATCACCGCCTGCGACCTCCTGGTGCGCGGTCTCGCGCGCGTCGGCATCATCGCCCTCGTCGACGAAGCGACCGGTTACCAGTACGACCGCGCCCGCACCGCCCTTGCCGAGATCCTCGAAGCGTTCATCTCCAAGGAACTCGCACGGTGGGTGAAAACGTTCCCCGACGACTACTACGAGAACATCTACCGGATCCGGAAGTGGAAGCAGTCTCCGCTCCAGGGGCGACGTCCGCAGATCGTCGGCAAGTGGACGAGCGATATCGTGTACGCCCGCCTGGCGCCTGGAGTGCTGGACAGGCTTCGGGAGGTCACGCCGCGCGACGACAAGGGGAGATTCAAGAACAAGCTGTTCCAGCGACTGACGCCGGACTACGGCGTTCCTGCTCTCCGCGAACACCTGGCCTCTGTTGTGACCCTGCTTAAGCTGACCAAGGAAGGCGAGTGGGCGTGGTTCATGTCCAAGATGGACCACATGCACCCGAAGTACACCCCACAACTTCTTCTGCCGGGTATTCCCGAGCCGACCAGGGGAGACTGACCCTGGTCGGCCAGCGCGCGCGCCGGGCAGGACATTCCCGCTGCGTAGGTGCAGGAGCAGGCTAACGAACGGTCGCGCGGTCCCCGGCGGTGATCGATGGTAAGTACCGGCGGTTATTGGCTAACGGTGCGCGCGCAATGACAGGCAGCAGGTGGCAGGGCGGTGAGCAGACCTAGGACGGTGGCCGGATCATGTGCAGGCGAACCCTCTCGCCCGAGTTCTCGATCGTGAAGATCACCAGGACGGCCGGGTGGTTCTTCGTGGCGATGGTCTTGATTGCCTGCGCGCCGCCATGGGACACCTGCGGATACCGCCCGATCGCCGGGTCAGTGGTGAGGGCCCACAACGCCGCCTCAAGGGCATCCTCGGCCGCGTCCTCGCTGCCGAAGATCTTCAGCTTCTGGGCCCTGAACCCGGGCTCCTCGACCAGGTCCCTGAGGAGCCTCGGGGCCGACAGCATGATGCCCGCCGGGCGCCTAGATCCCGAGCCGTGCGCATTCGTCGGCCGCCCACTGGCTCTCTTCCTCGGTCAGTGGAAGCGGGGTCGCCGGGACGCGCGCCGACAGGTACGGGATGTCCTCGTTCATCGCTACGAGCTGCCAGCCGCTGCTGATGTCGTGCGACAGTTCGCTTATTTCGTTTGCGTTTAGATGGCGGGTCCGTTCGATGATCTCGTCCACCAGCGCGATTTCCTCGGCGGTGAATACGTCCATCTGCGGGTCGTCAAGGGGAACGAGTCGCTTCTGTCTGTAGCGTCCGAAGCGGAGTTGCGCTCTCTCAATGGCCCTTCGGGCATCCTCCAGCTCGCGCTTGAGTGGTAGCAGCGCTCGCGGTGCCGGCCCCTGTGGAAGCTTCTGGTACCTGGCCCCCGTGATTGGAGCGCCAAACCTCACGTAGGCGGCGAAATCGCAAAAGAAGAGCAGCTTGTTCAGCTTCACCGCGCCGAACGTTTCATCTTCCTCGCACTTCGCGGCGACGTAGAGGATCAGCTCGCGAAGCTTCCGCTCGTCGTAGCGAATCCGCGCCTCGCTGCTCATGCGTATAGGTTACGTCCCGGGCGCCCGGATTTCAAGTGCGGTGGTTTCGCTCCCACAGGGGTCGGCGCTACGGGGTGAAGAAGCTCGACCGCCTGAGGTGCTGCAGGTCGCGCGCGCGATGGCGGATGAACTGCGGTGGCACCTTGAAGGTGCTGGCCGCGTGGTCGAGCATGTCGTGGAAGTGGCGCTTCTCGGCCGGGTCCGACGGGAACAGGGCGAGATCGCCGAGGGCTCGGTCCAGATCGATGAAGGGAACGAGGATCTCGCCGGCGAACAGGTCCGCGCGCACCTCGTCGGCGCTCAGGTGTCGGTCTCTGCGGAAGTCCATTGAGCAGTGGCGATCGGGGTGCGAGAGGTCAAAAATGAGGTGCCCGAGGCCGTGGACGATTCCGACGCGGTGGGCCGCCGTCGAGATCCTCCGGTTGTAGAAGATCGTCCGGCGGCCCCCCTCATCGACCGTCACCATCTCGTGGATGCCCTTCGGCAGCGGGGCGCCCGTGACGAGGATATCCGGGAAGCACGTCTCGATGAGCTGCTTGGCGCTGTAGGGCGGTGTCGTTAATCCGGCCTGCGTGCGGAGGTCGGCGGCCACAGACATGACGCGCGCGACGTCGAGCAGGGGCACTACTTCGTGGACCCCTTGCCGCGCTTCTTGATCTCGCGCAGCTTCTCCTGCTCGCGCCGGTTCGCCTCGTCCACCTGCTTCGCCAGCCAGTCCTTAACATCCGGTGAGGTCTGCATACCCGGCGTCGTTCTGAACGAGTAGAACGGGCGACGCGGCGTCCCCCCGGCCGGAGGGTCGTCGAGCAGGAAGTGCTCAGCGGACCGGCCGAACGCGTCGGCGAACTCTGGAAGCTTCTTCATCCCGAGCGGGCGGTGCCCGCGCTCGATTTTGCTGTAGTAGCTCGACGAGACGCCGACCAGCGCAGCCGCCTCCTCCTGCTTGATACCCATCTCGCGCCGAAAGCGCACGACGTTGCGGCGAATCTTGAACGCAAGTTCGGTCTCTCCGTCGAGCGGCTTGAGCGTCTTCCAGTCGAGTTCCTTCTCTGCTTCGGGCTTCGGCTCGGTCTGCCTGGTCATCGGGTCGAACCTAGCACAATTTGTGCTGGCCGACTCCACCTCCAGTTTGTCCTTGACTATTTGTGACGTCACAACTACGATGTCCAACTGTGAGCGTCACTTTGACGGCGGGGGCCGTAGCGCTGGCGGACTGGCGGTCTCGCCTCGCCTGGACACAGGAGCGGGCGGCGGACTTCCTGGAGGTCGGCTACTCCCTGTTCTGCAAGCTTGAGCGCGGCGTGCGAACGCCGAGCCTGAAGCTTGCGGCTCGCATCGAGGAGCGGACCCAGGGCGCCGTGCGTGCCGTGGAGTGGACCAAGGCGGCACCGCCTGGCGCTGCAGCGGCGGCGGGGGGCACGTAGACGTGCCAGCCGGGGGGCTAGTGCAGCGGACATGTCGCGTAGATGTTGCCGCAGGGCGTGGCGGTCAGCTTCGCCTCGCACTGGACGCCGTTTCGAGTGAACGGGATGGTTCCCTTGTAGCTGACGTGATCGCCGGTGTTGTTGGTGAACACCTCGCGCTCCAGCCGCCCCCCGCCGATCGTGTAGGTGTTCGTGACCTCGCCAGCGTCGAACTCGGCCGGCTCCATGGCTCCGAGGGTGACGCCGTCCGCGTCCACGTCCACGCTCCATCGTGCGAGTGGGATGAGCCCGGTTCCGTCTTCCGTCAACCGAGCAAGCGTCACGCGTCCGTCGCTGAGATCGGTCGCGCCCATGTAGTCGGCCGGGAAGGTCGTGGCGCATTCTCCCGGCGCCGTGGGGTTCTGGTTGATCAGCTCGTAGTTCTGCCCGCCGAACGGGAAGTCTGGGTGCCCGGGGACCTCCGAGCCACAGGAGACGAGCAGCAGGGCAGCCACGGCAAGGCGCATCTATCGCAGGTCCTTCCCGCCGCAACTGCGGCACTCCGTGATGTCGGCGTCCCAGATGTTGCCGCAGTTGACGCACGCCCGCTTTCCGCTCGGGGCGACGTTCGCCTGCCCGGGTGCCACGGCGGCCCTGAGCCTGTCCACGGACTCGATCACGCCGGCTGCGCCCATGGCGACGACGGAGATCAGGAAGCCGATCCCCGCCTCGATCTCGTGGAGTGCGCTGCTGGAGTTTCCCAGCATCACCACCGAGAGACACAGCGCGCCTATCCCTACCAGGCCCAGCAGGTTCTTCATGGTCCCCTCCCACTCCCATCGTACCCCGCCCCCCGGGTGGGGTCACCGGCCGAAAGATCGGCCTACCCCGCCCTAGAGCCGGGGTCACGTCTGAGCCGTGCCCCCCTGTCCCCCCCAGGGTGTGGCGTGAGCTGGATCGTGATCTCGGTTGTAGGGCTGGGCCGCACCGAGAGACGGCCCTCAACGAACCGCCGCGCCGAAGGCCAGGTAGGAGGCCATGAGGCGTGGCTGGTGCCTTCAAGCACCACGACGGTCGAGCGGCGGGGAACACCCGCGGCCACGGGTGGGCGCCGGAAGATCCCGGTGGTCGCCGCTTCGACTGGCCCTTCGTGGTGCTGCGCCCCTGGCGAGGGGGCCACGAGCACGCCCGGATCCGCGTGCACCTCGCTGCGTGAACGCCGACGTGGCGGCGATGGGCGTGACAGCCGGGAGAGACCGGCACCTTTCTCCCCGTGCTCGGGCAATGGCGCAATGAACAGCGCCGCTGCGCGGGCCAGAGCATCAAGAGCAGCGGCGGCGGGCCGCTGTGCCGATGTGGTCGCTCCAATCGGTCGAGCGGGGTCGCGTGCACGCGATGTCGCACCCGCCATTTCACGTCACCCCTCATTGACCCCCAACCAAGGAGCGTAACGATGACGACCCAGTCCGGGAAGAATGTTTCTGCGACCGCGCCGTCACCTGAACCGACGACACCGCTCCGTCTGTGCTCGCCCGATCCGATTGTGCGCAGGGATGCGACACGGGCGATCATCGGTCCGCTGATGGCCTCGAAGGCGGTCTCGGCCGCCGGCCTCGCGCGCGAGTGCGACCACAAGCCGCAGCTCTTCCACCGCATGCTCGCGATGGGGGAGCGGCGGTCTCTTCCGCTCGCCGACCTGCCGCTTCTGATCACGCGCCTTGGAGCCGAAGTGCTGGAGCCGTTCGCGCAGGTGGCGAACCGGCGGCTGATCCCGATCGTGGCGCACGCCGTGGAGCCACGCGAGATGGTGTCTGCAACGGCCGCGATGATGCGTGAGTGCTGCGAGGCGGCCGCAACCGCAAGCCAGCACACCACGGGCATGACGCCGGCCGCCGTGGCCGAGTGTGACCGGGAGATCGACGAGGCGATTCGCTCGCTGCTGGCGCTCAAGGCGAGCGTCCACGCGGCCGCGGTGACGCCAATTCGGAGTGCGCGGTAATGACCGTCCGTGATTTCGGCGGCACCCTGATCACCGCCCGTGACGTGGAGATCAACTCCGCGATCGCCTCGGGTGCCTGGAACAGCAGCAAGTGGTGGGTGGCCTCGCTCTACGACGCTGCGTCTAGGAGCGTGCTGGCGGACCAGAGCGGGACCGTGGGGGCCGTGCTGTTGGCGGCGCTTCGTTCGGGCAATTGATTAGCAGTGGCCCCCACGTGGGGCCGCCGAGAAAAAGGGGGCCGATGAGGGCGCATCCTGCAGCGGACATCTTTCCGATGATGGGGAGCCTGGAACTCGCCGAGCTCGTCGCGGACATCGAGCAACGCGGGCAGATGGTTCCGATCGTGGTCCACGAGGGAATGATCCTCGACGGGCGGAACCGCTACAAGGCGTGCCTGGCGGCCTGCAAGGAGCCCCGAATCGTCGAGTGGGGAGGCGAGGGCGGATCGCCAACGGCGTACGTGATCAGCCTGAACCTGAAGCGGCGCCACCTCGACGAGTCCGAGCGGTCGATGGTTGCGGGACGGGCCTTGCCGATGTTCGAGCAGGAGGCGAGGGCGCGGCAGGTTGGAAGCCTCAAGCACGGCGCGTCCTCCGTTGGCTCAAATCTAAGCCAACGGGGAGAGCGCGGGCGTTCCGCCGAGAAGGCCGCCTCCCTCGTCAACGTGAGCCGCTCCTCCGTAGAGAACGCCGCGAAGGTCCTGCGCGATGGCGCACCGGAACTCGTCGCAGCGGTGGATCGCGGAGAGGTCTCCGTCTCCGCCGCAGCCGCACTCGCGCGGAAGCCCAAGGACGAGCAGGTCGCGGTGGTCTCAGCCGGGCCGAAGCAGGTGAAGAAGGTCGCGAGGGAGATACGGGATGGCGATGTGAAGCGCAGCGCCGAAGACGGTGTCACTGCCGCGCCAAGGGGGGAAGTAGTGTCGGAGAAGCCGCAGCACGTCGCAGCCCGGACACGTCGCTACCGCGAAGCAACTCTCGGGGTACGCGACATGCTCAGCAAGTGCCTCGGGCTCATGGAGGGGAGGACGGCCCTCCAGATGCCCTTCGTCGATATCCGTCTACTGATCGTGAAGTCCATCAAAGCGCTGGAGGAGGTCGAGTCCAATGATTAAGCACATCGGCACCAAGATCGCCCCGCTCACGCGGGACCTTGCCTCGCGGTTCGCCACGATGACAGCGGCACCCGGTGAGCGTCCTCTGAAGGAGAAGCGGGTTCAGTTCCTGAGAAACGAACTCGAATCGGGTCAGTTCTTCTCGCCGAAGTGGGCGACGGCGCAGCTCGGAGATCGTACCTATCGGGTTAACGGCCAGCACTCCTCGCACATGCTGACGCAGGCAAACGGCAGCTTCCCGTCCGGTCTGTCGGTCATCATCGATGAGTTCTCCGTGGACTCCGAGGCCGAGCTGGGGGAGCTGTTTACCAGGTTTGATCCGCCGGAGTCCGTTCGCCCGCCGCGCGAGCAGTTCGCGGCCATCCTTGCCGGTTCGAGCGTGGTCGGTGGCGCATTCTCCAGAAACAAGCTGGAGCGCATCGCGTCTGGGATGCTCCTCGCGAAGAGCGACTTCGCCTCACGAACGGGCAGCGCTCACGCCAGGGCCGCCGTGCTGCACGGAGACCCCGGCTTCATTACGTTCGCCGAGCAGTTCATTGGCCGACGCGCGATGAACCGCCCGGCCGTACTCGCCGCCATGTACCTAACATGGCTCCGTGATGCGCACGCGTCTCAGGCGTTTTGGACCCAGGTCCGCGACGAGACGGCGCTGTCGGCCAATGACGCCACGCGCGTCCTGGCTCGCTTCCTGCGTGAACGCGGCACCGGCGGACCGCTGTCCGGCGAGGAAGGCCGCGCGGTTTGCGTGAAGTGCGTCCACGCGTGGAACAACTGGCGACGTGGACACGAGGTCGCGCGGCTGCTGGATCGCGGCGGCCACGGGCTCCCAGAGGCGCTCTAGGTTCGCCGGGGAGGGCCCGCGATGAGACAGCGCGTTCGTATCTGCGGACTCTGGGAGCGGGACGGCCGACACGGGGCGTTCATGAGCGGCACGGTGCATCAATCGCGCACCAAGCTGAACGTGGGCGATCTCGAAGGCATGCGTCTAGTTGTGTACCCGAATGACCGGCGGGTGAACAACCGGCAGCCCGAGTGGTACCTCGTGGCGGTCAAGGACGGGGAGTAGGTGGTGTTGCGAATCAACCTGCTAGCCGGCTACAAGACCTGCCGGCGCTGCTCCCAGCTCCTGCCATTGGCCCGCTTTTCCACGCGGGCCAGTCAATGCAACCCCTGCCGGGGCCAGGCGATCAAGGAGTCCGCCTGGAGACGCGGCCTGCGCAAGCCGGCGGTGGTGCGAAAGCCTGCGCCGGAGGGCTTCGCCTGCTGCACCAAGTGCGAAGAGATGAAGCCGCTCGGGGACTTCGTGATGGACAAGCGGATCGGCAAGCCCTACTCGCGGTGCAAGCGCTGCGAGGCGAACAAAATGATGGGCAAGCGGATCGCCCGGGAGACGTTTCGTAACCTGTCCGGTCTCCGCCAGCCCGGCCTGGAGTGCGAGTGCGGCAACGCCAAGCAGGACGGGGATGTGGCCTGTGCTCGCTGCTTGGTGCTGGACGGCTCCGAGCAGATCGCGGCCACGGTGATCTCCGCGTTCCGGGTCTTGGGGTACGAGGCCACGCTGGCGGCGCTGACCGACGAGGCGGGGGTGGACGAGCGGAACGTCTACCGGGGGCTGAAGCTGCTCAAGGAATGGGGACGGCTCCGGATCCACGTCCCTGGAGCGGACCTGACGGGGATCACGGATCACCGGCGCTCAGCCAAGCGCTGGGTCCAGCGGGGATACGGGCGCCAGCCGACGACCGGCGGGGCGGTAGTTAGCCCGCTCGTGCCCCCGGTCTACATCCTGCTGGACGAGCCGAAGAAGAGGGCAGCGTGACGAACCTCGCTCCGCTCATGTCATCGGCCAAGCCGGACTGGCAGACACCGGATGTTGTGCTGGACCTCGTGCGCCAGTTCAACGGCGGGACGATCGGTCTCGATCCCTGCACCGTGGACGACAACCCCACGGGTGCGCGGCACTGGTACACGCCCCGCGAGGACGGCCTATCACAGGACTGGTGCGGCTACGGCCTCGTTTACGTCAACCCGCCGTACGGTCGAACGATCGGGCACTGGACGGCCAAGTGCATCAGCGCCTACCTGGACGGGGCCGAGATCGTCGCCCTGTTGCCAGCGCGCACTGACGCGAGGTGGTGGCAGGTGGAGATCGGAGCCGTGCCTGCCGTCTGCTTCTGGCGGGGACGGCTGAGGTTCCGCGGCGCCGAGGCGTCGGCTCCGTTCCCCTCGGCCATCTGGTATCTCGGGCCGCGCCGCTTTGCATTTCGGGACGCCTTCTCACCACGGGGGTGGGTGATTTGCCAATGACCTACCACTGCCAGCGCTGCGGCCTCCGGCCCCCGCCCTTGGCGGGCACGAATTGGGTCGATGGCCATCTTGTTGACGATGTCGAAGCGGCGGTCGCGCCGATCGCGGCCCAGGATCGTAGGCGGAGGTGACGCATGTCGAACGGCATCCCGACCGTGTACGCGAACATCCGCTTCCGATCCCGGCTCGAGGCGACCTGGGCGGCGTTCTTCGACCTGTGCTCCTGGGACTGGAAGTACGAGGCACTCGACCTGGACCGGTACATCCCAGACTTCTTCCTGCTGACCAAGACGGGACCGCTCCTGGTCGAGGTGAAGCCGGCCGTGCGGTTCGAGGACTTCGTCCCGGCGCACGCCGAGAAAATCCTCGAGGCCGGCTGGACCGGCAACGCGATGATGGTCGGGAGCGGGCTGATCCTCGACAAGCGCGACGAGTGGTCGTTCGGGCTCATCCGTAGGCCGCTGGAGCGCGATCCCGGTGACTGGACGTTCGCGTGGCCGACCACCTGCGAGAACTGCCACATCGGGATGGTCGATCTCTGGGAGAAGCCCGATCCGTTCGCGGGCGAGTACCAGCCGTGGCCGTGCCTGATCTGCGGAAGCGACCTAGGCTCGCACGCCGGGAATGCCTCGAGGCGCGCGATCGACCTATGGCATCGCGCGCAAAACGCAACGCAGTGGAGGCCGGGCCGCTAGATGGGGTCCTACGGCATACAGGGTCCCGGCTTCTGGGACGACGAGGCCCTGAACGGCTGTGGGCCGTGGGCGAGGATCGTCGCGTCGTACCTCATCACCGGTAGGCCGGCAACGAACCTGCCAGGGCTCATCCCCATCGGCATGGCGGGCCTCGCCGAGGGCGCCAGCGTTCCGCTGGGCGAGGTCGAGCGCGCGTTCGCCGAGCTCGTCCGCATCCGGTTCGCCGAGTACGACCCGTCCCGAAAGCTCATCCGGGTCCCGAACGGCCCGAGGTTCAACCCGCCGCACAACGGGAACGTGGTGCGTGGCTGGTACCGGCAGTGGAAGGGCATGCCGCGGTCGCCGCTGCGCGATCGGCATCTCGACACGATCAAGGCGGTGCTGACGGCCGTCGCGCGCGAAACGGACAAGACATGGCCGCTTGAGGTGTGGGCGGAGACGTTCGGAATGCACTCGAACGAAACCGCAACGTTGGACGGTCTAGAAACGGTTTCGCCATCGACGGCGAATCAATCAGCCGTCGATGAGATCTCATCGACTGTGTCTGTGTCAGTGCCTGTGAAGGGTTCTGATTCCGGATCTCCGGATCCGGATCTCCCAGAGGAGCGTAAGGGCACTCCCCGCGCGCGCGGGCGAGGCACGCAGCCGCCTCTCGGCGAGCTCCTCGTGGAGAAGCGGGTTACGCCGATGCGGCAGGTGACCGACTGCTTCCAGGCGCTCTACGTCGAGCGGACGGGCGGCAAGAAGCCGACATGGGATGGCAAGACAACGACCCTCGTCCAGCAACTCCTCGTCCTGCACGGCGCCGATGAGGTGTGCCGGCGGATCGAGATCCTGTTCCGTTCACCCCCGGCATTCCTGGCGGGCTCGGTGCCGGACGTCGGGACGTTGCGGGCGCACTTCGACAAGCTCGCCGCTCCGGCGAACGGGACGCGCGCGGGTCCCGGCAAGCGAAGCGCGAGCGACTTGATGCGTCGGGCGATGGACGAGCGAGAACAGGAGACGGGTGAATGAAACGGTCGGAAGTAAGCGTGATGATGGCGCTCTTCGCGGCGGCATACGGACGGGAGCCGACGGATGAACAGGTGTCCGTGTGGCAGGAGTTTCTTGCCGACGTGGACAGCGCGGCCGCGGGGCGAGCGGCGCGGCGGCACATCGCGACGTCGCCGCACTACCCGACGGTCTCCGACATCCGCCGGCTGGTCGCGGACGAGGAGTGCGCGGCGCCAGACGCCGATCGTGCGTGGGCGGAGGTGCTCGACGCGGTACGCCGCTGGGGACGGTACCGAGAGCCGACGTTCTCCCACGCAGCGATCACCGAGGCGGTCGCGGGGGTGGGGTGGCTGGCGATCTGCGACTCGGAGGCGATCGGCGTGGAGCGCGCGCACTTCTTGAAGCTGTACGAGCAGAGCCGTGCGCGGCACGTCAGGGAGGCCAACGTCGGGCCGCTCCTTCCCGCTGCCGAGCGGCGTCAGCTCGAGCCGAGGTCGGCGGGCGCGGCGGTCTCCGGGCTGCTTAAGGGCATCAGGGAGCGGAAGTCATGAAGCCGCACGCGCAACCGAACCCGCGATCGAGCCTCACGCCGCGCCAGGCCGAGATCCTGGAGTGGATCAGGTCGTTCATCGCGAGGCATGGCTATCCGCCATCTCACCGCGAGATCGGCGAGGCGATGAGCATCGGCTCGACGAACGGGGTGCGCGATCACCTGCGCACGCTTGTGCGGAAGGGGTTCATCGAGACCGACTACGTCGCCGCGCGCGGGATCCGGATCGTGGCCGCGCCCGGGACGTGCCCGACCTGCGGGGGGCGTCGGGAATGAGTGCCTATCCTCGCCGGCATCGACGGGCCGATGACGTACCGGAGGGACGCGTGAAGTGGACGGCCAAGTGGCGGAGGGAGATGGACGAACTGATGGCGCTCCCGCCCACGGACCAGCGAGTGGAGGCGGTGCTTGCGCTGTACAAGCTCCCGCCCCACCAGGCGCCACTTGCTCGCCGGGTGATCGTGTGGGCACTGAGCGCGTCCGCGGACGAGCCGTCACGCGCCATCGCCGCCGAGCTGGTCGCCGACGCCAAGGAACTCGCCGACGCAATCGTCGCGGAGGCCAAGCAGGCGGCAGATCGGATCCTCCGCGAGGCGCAGGCGGAGGCGCGAGCGGCAGCTCACCGGGCGTGGTCCGCGGAGGGAGCGTCGCTCGGGATACCTCCGTTTGTCACCCCGGATGGTCCAGACGCGCCGGCGCTGGTTTTGCTGTGGCGCGCGACGACTGCCGCGCAGCGGGCGAAGGCCGTGAGAGAGGCCATGGAGGGCGATGGCCCTCCGCTGTGTCTCTCGGTGTGGCGGCTCATCGAGGCGGAGCGATGAGCGCCTATCTCCGGGGCGCTTTTCGGGAAGAAGGGGCCAACCCGCTTGATGGCCCAAGACGTCCCAAGGCCGGCCGAGGACGGCCGGTCAAGACGATCGCCGACGTGCTCCCCGGGGATTGGGTGCTGATCGGCTACGGCCAGGAGGAGCGGCGCATGCGGGTGTCCCGACGGGGGACCGGAGGGGCGTGGCTCATGCCGAGCGACGGGGCGGCTGCGAGGGACCACGAATGGCACGCGGATGACGTGCCGGTGGAGGTGTGTGAGTGAGTGACACGAGAAGCAAGGGGCTTGGTTTTGGGACGGTGCTGTTTCTGATCTTCATGACGCTGAAGTTGACGGAACACATCGACTGGTCTTGGTGGTGGGTGGCGGCGCCGCTGTGGCTTCCGGTGGTGGTGCTGCTTGGCATCGGAGGCGTGGCGGCGCTCCTGGCGGCGCTGGCGAGGGCGCGGAAGTGAAGCGGCGGAAGTTAACGGACGTGGAACTGAGCCGGATCCTGAGTGAGCCGTGCCCGATCTGCGCGGCGTTGAACGTGCGGGACTACGGCGAGTGGGAGACGACGTGCCATCGATGGGACGATCCGTCGCTCGTGATCCTGTCGGACCCCGATGACGCGCTCTGGCTGCTTAGCGAGGCGGGTCTCGTATGAGGCGCCGGAAGCTCTCGGCCGTGCGGCTGTCTCAGATCCTGAGCGAGCCAGACCCCATCCTGGCAGCGGCCCCGCTGCTGACGCGGCCCCTGCCGTGGTGGGTCTTCTCGTCCATGCTGCTGGCCGACGTCGGCCCCGAGGCGGCGCTCCGCTACCTTGAACTGGACGGTCTCGCATGAGGCCCCCTTATCGCCCCCCCTGCTTCTGCTGCAACCGCTGGCGCAGCGAGAACGACCCATCTCGCTGTGATGCGTGCGTGGCTGCTGGTTGCCGGTACGAGGGCACGTCCCCCTTCGGGGCTCCATGGGCTCGTGGATTGGCCTGTCCCAGGAAGGCCCGCTCTCGCAACGGGAGGCGGACCCTTCGGCGGACGCGGGCGGTGGAAGCCCTGCTCAAGGCGGGCGAATGACCGGCGCCGGCCGCCGCCGCAAGGGCCACGACTTCGAGCGCCAGCTCGCCACGGAGATCCGCCGGGCATTCCCCGGCGCGGTGGTCCGGCGGGCCCAGCAATCGGAGCAGGCCTATGAGCCGGATGTAATGACAGAGGGTGCTGGCATATTGGACTGTGCGTGGATCGAGGCCCAGGCGTCTCGGTCCCCGACCCCGCTAGCCAAGCTGAGGCAGGCCGAGCGGGACGTGGCCCGGGTCAACGGCAAGCGGCGGCTCCCCATTGCGGTGACGCACCGGACGGGGGCCAGGACGAGCGAGGCGAGGATGCGGCTCTCGACACTGCTGGAGCTGGCGGGTGAGGGGGCCGGGGTGCTGACGGTGGAGTGCGATTGGAGCCAGTTCCTGGCGGTGCTGGCGAGGAGGGCCGAATGAAGCGACAGATCGGAGATATGGCCGACACGGCGATGGACGTGATCATCATCGGCTTCGTTGGGCTCTTCGTGGCCGCCGTGGCCTTCGTGGGGTGCTAGGTGGAGGAGGGCGGGCGGCTTGCTTGGCTGTTCACGCTTGTCTCGTTGGTCGCCGTGAGCTTCGCGGCAGGCTACTCCTGTGCTCGCGGCACGCGGGGTGAGGAGCGGGCGCGCTGCTACCGAAACAACACCTGCAACAAGGGGCTCGTCTGCGCGTCTGAGATCTGCGTCAAGCCCCCCTTGCCTGATGCGGGTGCCCCGTGAGCCGCTCTCATCGCCCCGGCCGCTTCGCTCACCGTGACGTGAAGCCGGGATGGCTGGGGGAGAGGCCGTTCGGGCAGGCAACGCCGAAGCCACCGCGGCCGGCTCAGAACCACCGAGCTTGGACGGCGATCCCGTACGGAGGGGACGGCACGGAAGACACGTACCGGAAACGGGGTGCCGCG
>Ga0196963_10000797_pt1 | contig 24457 bp, 15 predicted proteins | sample S1_5metaG_FD_148600 | JGI IMG/M metagenome (GOLD analysis project Ga0196963, IMG submission 148600) | Soil microbial communities from Anza Borrego desert, Southern California, United States - S1_5 | ecosystem: Environmental > Terrestrial > Soil > Desert | place: USA: California | collected...
TCTGCTGACCTGGATCAGCTCGATCTCGCTGGTCAAACGCCTGCCCGCCGGGCACGGCATCAGCTACAACCGCTCGCACGTGCTGGCGCGCGACTCGATCGTCGGCGTGGTCCCGGTCGGGTACGCCGATGGCCTGCCGATCGCCCTGTCGAACAAGGGCTCGGTGCTGATCCAGGGCAGCCGCTGCCGGATCCTCGGGCGCGTCACCATGGACTACTGCATGGTCGACTGCACCGACCTGCCGCGCGTGCCCGCACCCGGTGAACCGGTCGTGCTGTTCGGACGGCAGGGGGATGCGGCGATCGCCGTGACCGACCTCGCCGACCTCGCCGGAACCATCCCCTACGACATCCTCTGCGGATTGCGCGGGCGCTGCGACGTCGTGGGAGTCCCGTAGCCGACCGGGACGGCGCTGCGTCAGCCGATCCGGAGGTCGGGAACCAACCCGCGGTTGCGCCTCAGGGCCATTGGCTCCATAGTTTTAGGGCGTGGCGTCAGCCGAGGGGCTCACGTCTCCGGAAACAGCGGCGCATGCCAACCTCGAGCTACTCGTCCTCGTCGGTCCTGTCGCTGGTCGACCTGCCGGAGCTCCTGCAGACGATCTCGACCCAGCGCCGCACCGGCACCCTGCTGGTGCGCGCCGGCGACGATTCGCGCCGCGTCCACTTCGCCAACGGCCAGGTGCGCGCGCTGTGCGGCGCTCCGCCGCGGATGTGGACCAACGCGCTGCTCTGGTCCGAGGTGCTGAAGGCCGAGCAGATCGCGGCGATCGTCGGCGGCTTCCCCGCGCGCTGGAAGGAGATGGACGTCATCGACGCGGCGCGCAAGGGCGGCCTGCTCGACAAGGACTCGGCGCTGGACGCGCTGGACTGCTACATCGAGGAGGGCTTCTCCGAGATGGTCGCCTGGACCAATCCGGAGATCAACTTCGCCGCCAACCTGCAGGGCGACGCCTGGGCGAAGTACCAGGTCGAATGCGGCGTCAACGTCGCCGTCGGCTCGGTGCTGCTCGAGGCGCTGCGCCGGCTCGACGAATCGAAGTCGATCGCCGCGCACGTGCCCGACCGCTGGGACGTGCTGATGCGCGACGCCGCCGCGCCGCCGGCCGAGCCGACCCGCGAGGAGCAGGTCGTGCTCGAGTCCATCGGCGACGGCGCGCCGGTCGAGAACTTCGCCGGCGGCCGCCTGCCGCCGTTCCGCGCCAACCGCGCGATCGCGCACCTGCGCCAGCTCGGCGTCATCCGCATCGGCACCGCCGCCGAGGTCGTGGCCCACGCCGACGCCGCGCATTCGCAGGCCAAGCCGATGGTCGCGTTCAACCTGTACCAGCGCGCGCTCGCGCTGGGCGCCGACAGCGCGCGCATCCACCTGCACCTCGCCGAGCTCGCCGAGACCCTGCTCGACGACCAGCGCGCCGCGACCGAGTACCTCGCCGCCGCCGACCGCATGGACGACGCCGGCTCGGCCGTGGTCGCGCTGCGCAGCGCGCTGCGCCTGGGCAGCGATCGCCGCGCGCCGCTCGAGCGCCTGCTGGCGATCTTCCGCCGGCTCGACGCCAAGGACGAGGCGGTGCCGCTGCTGCTCGACCTCGCCGAGATCTACGAGAAGGCGAAGGAGCTCGACCTCGCCGCCGTCGCCGTGCGCGACGCGCAGGAGCTCGGCGCCGACGCGACCGCGTGCGCGCGCCTGCGCGCGCGCCTGGCGATGGCCGAAGGCGACATGGAGCAGGCGGTGATCCAGCTCGAGCTGGTCGCGCGCGGGACCCAGGCCCTGGGCCGCCACCAGGAGGCCGCCGACGCCTTCAAGGAGCTGCTCGACGTGTTGCCGGGGCGCGGCGAATACGCGCTGGCGCGCGCGCAGTCGCTGGCCGAGCTCGGCAACAAGGACGAGACCATCAGGACGCTGCGCGCGGCGCTCGATCACCAGCAGGTCGACGACCTGCAGGTCGCGCTCTACGAGATGATCGCCAAGGTCAATCCGGGCGATTTCCAGGCGCACGACTGGCTGGCCAAGGCCTACCAGAAGCACAAGAACCGCGACGGCGCCACCGAGCAGCTCAAGCTGGTGGCGACGGCGCAGGAGAAGTCCGGCGACCACGCCGCGCTCGCCAGCACGCTCGAGCAGATGCTCCAGCTCGGCGGCGAGCAGATCGCCGTGCTCAAGCGCCTCGCGCTGGTCTATTCGCGCCTCGGCCAGGAGGGCAAGGCGAGCGCGACGCTGGTGCGCGCCGTCGATTCGGCGCTGGCCGCCGGGCACCTCGACGAGGCGCGCGACATGTGCGAGGTCGCGGTCGAGATGGATCCGTCGAACCTGCTGCTGCGCATCCGCATGGCGCACGTCTCGCATCGCCAGGGCCACGCCGACATCGCCGAGGTGCATTTCCGCGCCGCCGCGCGCATCGCGCGCGGCATCGGCAAGCCCGAGGTCGCGCAGAAGATGATCGTCTACCTGCGCAACCTGCGCCCGGACGACCTGCTGGTGCGCATCGAGCACGCCGAGCTCGCCATCGAGCTCGCCGATCCGACGCTCGACGACGCCTTGCGCGATCTCGTCCATTTCGCGGCGCGCACCGAGAACTTCGGCATCGCCCTCGGCTACGCGAAGAAGCGCGTCGAGATCGCCGGCAAGGACGCGTACCACGCGCGCACCGAGCTGGTCGAGCTGATGCGCCGGATGGGCGACACCGCCGGCGAGCTGAAGGCGGGCAAGGAGCTGCTCGACGACCTGCTCGAGCGCGGCGACTTCGAGCACGCGGTCGAGCTGCTCAAGCGCCTGGTCGCCTCCAACAGCCGCAACAGCGATCTGGTCCTGCACCTGGCCGAGCTGATCGGCGGCCTCGGCGATCAGCGCCAGTCGCAGCGCTTCTACCGCCACGCGGTGACCCTGCTCCAGCTCGAAGGCCGCATCGACGAGGCCAACAAGATCCTCGACCTGCTCGAGCACGTCGGCGAGGACTCCGAGACCGTGCGCATCGCGCGCGAGCATCTCGGCAAGGGCCAGGCGCTGGAATGGGAGGCGATCAAGTTCTCACTGTCGCATCGCGATGCGAAGAAGATCGCGCAGGACATCGTCAGCATGTCGGGCGCGCACCCGGTGGTGCCGACGACCAAGTGAGCTGAGGCTCGAAGCTCGAAGCTCGAAGCTCGAAGCTCGAAGCTCGAAGCTCGAGGCTCGAGGCTCGAAGCTCGAAGCTCGAAGCTCGACGAGCTTACGGAGCGGCGAACGCCGCGCGCACCGCTTCGGCGCGCTCCCCCGCCCGGCGCAGCGGCTCGTCCGCGCGCTCGGGCTGCCCGTCGTAGAGCAGGAAGAACGCGCTGACGGCGTACGTCTCCGCTTCGCCGTCGCGGACGATAGCCGCGGCGAGCTGCGCCAGGTCGTGTGGCTTGAGCGAGCCCCACGCCAGCCGGATGCGGCCGGCGTCCATGCGCACATCGAGGTGATCGCCGGCGATCGCTTCGAGCGTGGCGGGATCGCGCAGGCCGCTCGGCGTGAAGGCGATGGCGCGGTCGCGGGCGAGCGCCTCGCCGAGCAGCGCGTGGAGGCGCGCGCGCATCGCCGTCAGCGCGGACTCGTCGACGAGCACCGGCTTGGCCCGCGGCGCCGGCTTCGGCTTCGCCGCCTTCTCCTCTTTCGCCTTCGGCTTCGGCTTGGCGAGGATCGGGAACGGGTCCTTGTAGTACGCCGCTGCGGCGAGACGCATGAAGCCGCCGTCGTCGTCGGCGAAGCGCGCGATCTCGCCGCGGTTGTTGGCCGGCGCCGTCGGGTTGGTGATGCCGTCCTTGCGCGCGTCGTGGGCCTGCGTGCTGTCGCCCTGGCCGCCGTTGAACACCCAGCCGCAGCAGCCGGCGGCGACGTAGCGCGCGATGCCGTCGTTGCGCGGATAGCCCTCGAGCACGAATTGCGCCAGGTTGTCGGTGTGGTGGCCGGGCGTGTCGTCGCAGCTCGCGTACACGGTGTTGCCCATTGCGACCTGCCACATCGCCACCCACAGGCCGCTCGCCTCGTGGAAATCGCGGACCCAGGCGAGGTGGTTGGGGAAGGTCTCGCAGATCCCGCTCTGGTCGGCGTACGGCGGCCGCTTCCCGGACACGCCCTTGTCGCGGTCGCCGAACTCGAAGGCGGCGAGCTCGTAGTCCTCGCCGCACAACGCCTTGAACGTCGCGCCCATCCTGGCGCCGCTCATCGAGCCCCGCCAATCCCATCCCGATGGGTTGGTCGCCAGCAGCACGCGCGGGGCGTGCGCGTCGCGCAGCCTGGCCATCGCCTTGGCGTAGCCGAAGAGGTTGTCGGGCAGCCCGGCGAGCTCCGGATGGCCGCACGATCCGACCATGACCACGGCCTTCGCCGGATCCATGCCGCCGGCGATCAGCAGGTGGTTCCACTCGTCCGGCTCGATCTGCATCACGATCGGCACGTCCGGATGCTTGGCGCACTCGTCGAGCGTCCGCGCGAACCAGGTGAAGTACTCGCGCATCGTTTCGGGCACGCGGGCGTTGACCGGCGCCGCCTCGGCCGGGCCCGGCTTGTAGTCGGCGGGCATCGACTGCGAGAGCATGTACCACGTGAACCAGGCGCCCATGCCGAGCTCGCCGCACTCCGCGATGCGGTTGGAGACGAAGGGGCTGTACGTGAAGAACCACGGATCGCCCTTCCCGACCCCGGCGGACAGGTAGGCGTTCAGGAAATCGAAGCGCGCGCCGTGCTGGGTGCGCACCTCGGCATGCCACTCCCTGGGCGCCTCGAGGCCGAAGAAAAAATGATCGAGCAGCACGTCGCGCAGGATGCGCTGGCGGATCGCCTTCGCTTCCTCCAGCGCCGCGCTCTGCGTCTTTGCCGTCTCGGGTGACTTCTTGCTGCGCGGCGTCGCTTCACCGCAGCGGGCGTCGCCGAGCGTCATCAGCGTGAGCAGCGCGGCGAACAGGAGACGGAGGCTCATGGTGGAACGGTCTAACGTACCAGTTCCCCTAAGGTTCACGTGTGCAGTACTGCCAATACGTACCGTGCGCTGACATCGAAGCGGCCCTGCGGCGTCGCCGTCGACGCGGCGTCGGGCCGGCGGACCGAAGCGGATCCAACCCGGTCCGCGCGGCGCGCTTCCACGTCCCCGGCAGCGCCGCGCCCGGTCGCCGACGTTGGATGACCCCGGCGAAGCGGACGGAACCGCCATCGGGTGCTGGGTTCGCGCGATCAGCGCGGCGTCGGCAGGCCCTAGGCTGCGCGACCCCGCTCCGGAGCCCGCCGATGCCCCTGTCCTCGCTGATCCGCGGCAAGAAGTACGTCGCCTGCGTCATCCCGCACACCCATTGGGACCGCGCGTGGTACTGGTCGTTCGAGCTGTTCCGCCTGTCGCTGTGCAAGATGACCAGGCGCATGCTCGAGATCCTCGAGAACGACCGGGAGTACCGCTTCACCTTCGACGGGCAGACGGTGGTTCTCGAGGATCACCTCGCCTTGTTCCCCGAGGACCGGCCGCGCTTCGCCGCGCTGATCGCCGCCAAGCGCCTGACCGTCGGTCCGTTCTACGTCCAGCCCGACAACACCCTGATCACCGGCGAGTCGCTGATCCGCAACGGCATCATCGGCCGGCGCATCGCCGACGGCTTCGGGCGCAGCAGCCGGCAGGGCATGGCGCCGGATCCGTTCGGCATCGTCTCGCAGGTGCCGCAGATCTGGCACGGCCTCGAACTCGAATCGATCATCTTCAGCCGCGGCGTCTCGACCGCCGAGATCGACCGCCTCGGGACGGTGTTCCGCTGGCGCGGCGCCGACGGCGACAGCGAGATCCTCGGCGTCTTCCAGCCGGGCATGTACGCCAACGCCTACTACTGGGGCATCCCGCCGGGCGCCTACCCGCGCGCGGACGCGGACACCGATCGCATCGATCTCGCGTATTCGGTGACCCAGACGCGCGAACTGGTGGCCAAGCACGAGGCGCGGCGCATGACGTCGCGCGTGCTGTACTTCGGCAACGGCGTCGACCACTTCCCGGCGCAGCACACCACCACCGCCGTGGCGGCGCACAACGCCAGGGCGTGTCCCGACATCCGCTTCGTGGTCACCGACACCGACGGCATGGTCGCGTTGATGAAGCAGGAGACGGCGCGCCGCGAGACCTACGCCGGCGAGCTGCGCATGCACGAATCCGAGAACCTGCTGGCGGGGACGCTCGACGCGCGGCCGTACCTCAAGCAGCAGTACGACGCCGCCGCTGAGATGCTCGAGAAGCGCTTCGAGCCGCTGCAGGCGTGGTGCCACGGCGCCGGGCTGACGCGTCGCGAGATGCGCGAGACGCACCACGCCGCCTACGCCTACAACGTCGGCAACAACCGCACCATCCCCGAGGAGGTGATGGAGCGCTCGCGCGAGTACCTGTGGAAGCTGCTGCTCAAGAACGCGCCGCACGACGACATCTGCGGCTGCTCGCGCGACAGCACCCATGAGGACGCCGAGAACCGCGCCAAGCGCGTGCTCGAGACCGGTCGCAACCTGGCGATGGACTGCCTGCTGAAGATCGCGCGTTCGGTCGCGCCGGTGGTGGGCGCGCGCGGCCAGGTGGTGGTGTTCAACCCGCTGCCGGAGGCGCGCAGCGCCCACATCCGCATCCGCGCGCCGCTCGCCGCTCCCAGCGCGACGCTGAAGCTGGTCGACCACCAGGGCGTCGAGGTCCCGTGCGTGCTCGACGCGCGGGTCGCCGGCGGCGCGTTCAAGCTGTTCCACAGCGAGGACTTCATCGAGCGCGCCGACCCGCGCATCGAGCTCGACGCGTGCTTCGTCGCCGCGCTGCCGGCGTTCGGCTACGCGTCGTTCTCGTGGATCGACGGCGTGGCGCGCGTGCCGGCGACGCAGGTCACGGCGACGGCCGACGGCATGCGCAACGCGGAGGTCGAGGTCGCTATCCGCTCCGACGGCTCGTTCGACCTGACCGATCTCGCGACGGGCCACCGCTACGGCGGGCTGAACCGGCTGAACGATCACGGAGACCTCGGCGACCTCTACACCACGGCGCTCGCGCCCGACGGCACCGCCGTGGCGCAGCCCGGCTGCGCGACCATCGCGCTGCACGAGGCGCTGCCGTTCTCGGTCACCTGGAAGGTGGTCGTGACGCTCCCGGGCGTTCCTGCCGGGCTCGACGAGCGGCGCACGGCGCGCTCCGGCCCGCGCGAGGATCTGCGCGTGACGTTCCTCTACACGCTGCAGGCCGGCAGCCGCGAAGTCCGCATCCGGTCGGAGCACGAGAACCGCCACCGCGACCACCGTCTGACCGTCGACTTCCCGACCGGCCTCGCCACCGCCGAGACCGAGGCGCACACGGCGTTCGACGTCGTCCGGCATCGCGTGCCGTTCCGGCAGAACGCCTGCGCGATGTTCGCCACCGCCGCGGCCTCCGGCAGGCGCTTCACGATCGCATCGCGCAGCATGCATTCGTACGACGCCGTGCGCGGCGACGACGGCCTGACGCTGTCGAAGTGCCTGCTCAAGGCGAGCGGCTGGGTGAACAAGGGCCTGGTGCCCGATTGGGCCGCGCCCGGCGGCGACTGCGTCGGCCGGACCATCGTCCACGACTACGCGGTTCAGCTCGGCGCGGAGAGCGACGGGCACGCCGCGATCTTCGCTCGCGCCGCCGCGTTCGTGCACGATCCGGTCAGCGAGCACTACCTGCTGTTCGACGCGCAGGGGGATGCCCCGGGCGCGGCGTCGTTCCTGCGCGTCTCGCCGGGCTTCGAGCTGTCCGCGTTCACCCTCGCCGCCGACGGCCGGTCGCTGACGGTGCGCGTCGTCAACATGGGCGAACGTGCGCAGCCGGTGCAGGTGGCTTTCGCGCCGGCGATCCGCGTGCGACGCGCGCGGCGCACGAACCTGCTCGAGCGGACGATCGCCAAGCTCGCCGTGCGCGAGAACGCGGTGACCTGCCGCGCGCGTGCGAAGGAGATCGTGACGCTGATCGTCGACATCGCGATGCCGCGCTCCGGCGGCGCCGCCGCGCGCCGCGCCACGCCGTCGTCCGGCGCCGGGCGCGTGAAGCGACGCTGAAGCCGGACGGCGTCAGCGCTTTCCGGCCGCCTTGCGACGCTTGAACTCGGCCTTGATCGCGGCGTGGGTCACGCGATCGGCGCCGAACAGCTCGGGCGACCGGGCGCAACCGACGATCCCGGCGATGCCGATGATGATCGCCAGGAGGCTGCCGCCGGTCATCATCAGGATGCAGGCGATGATGCAGGTCGCGCGCGCCCAGCCCTGACGGGTGAAGCAGCCGACTCCGGCGACGATCTGGAACAGGCCGATGACGGGGAAGACCAGGTGCGGCACCAGCAGGTCGACCTCGGGCGGCACCCACAAGGGCAGCGAACAGGAGAACGCCCCGCCGATGAGCACGAGCACGCCGATGGTCCCGATGTTGATCGAGCGGTGGTAGATCTTCTTCACCTGCTTGAAGTCGAGCCGCGCGAAGTCGCGGCCTTCGGAGACCACCGTCTCGCCGGTCGTCGGCGCGGCGAAGGGATTGTTGTCGGTCGCGGCGGGCACGGGGTCGGGCATGTGATTTCCGGCGCGGCTTATAGGGCCGCGCGCCGGCGCCGCCACACCCGGATCAGGCGAAGATCTCGGCGACCTTGCGCAGCCCCGCCACCAGCCGGTCGATGTCCTCGCGCGTCGTGTAGACGCCGAGGCTCGCGCGCGCCGTCGCCGGGATGCCGTAACGGGCCATCACCGGCTGAGCGCAGTGGTTGCCGGCGCGCACCGCGACGCCTTCCATGTCGAGGATGTTGGCGATGTCCGCCGGATGCGCGCCGTCCATGACGAACGACAGCACCGTCGAGCGCTCCGGCGCGCGGCCGATGCGGCGCAGTCCGTCGACCTGGTCGAGCGCGGCCTCGGCGTAGGCGAAGAGATCGCGCTCGTTGGCCTCGATCGCGTCGAGGCCGATCGCGGTCAGCCAGTCGCACGCGGCGGCGAGGCCGATCGCCTCGACGATCGGCGGCGTGCCGGCCTCGAAGCGCGCCGGCGCGGGCGCGAAGGTGGTGCCGGCGAAGGTGACCTTCTCGATCATCTCGCCGCCGCCGCGCCACGGCGGCATGGCGTCGAGCAGCGCCTGCTTCGCGTAGAGCACGCCGATCCCGGTCGGCCCGTAGAGCTTGTGCGAGCTGAAGGCGAGGAAGTCGCAATCCAGGGCGCGCACGTCGACCCGGCGGTGCGGCACCGATTGCGCGGCGTCGACCAGCACCAGCGCGCCCGCGGCGTGCGCGCGCTTCGCCAGCTCGGCCACCGGGTTGACGGTGCCCAGCGAGTTGGCGATGTGGATCAGCGAGACCAGCTTCACGCGGCCCGAGCGCAGCAGCCGGTCGAACGCCTCCAGGTCGAGCGCGCCGTCGTCGGTCATCGGGCAGGGGACCAGCTCGATCCCTGTCATCTCGGCGAGGATGTGCCACGGCACGATGTTGGCGTGGTGCTCCATCGCCGTGACCAGGACCTGGTCGCCGCGGCGCAGGTTGGCCCGACCCCACGACCAGGCGACCAGGTTGATCGCGTCCGTGCAGCCCATGGTGAAGACGATCTCGCGCTCGCTGCCGGCGTTGACGAAGCGCGCGACCGTCCTGCGCGCGTCCTCGTAGAGCTTGGTCGAGCGCACGCTGCGTTCGTACAGGCCGCGATGCACGGTACCGTACTCGGTGCGCAGGAAGCGATCCATGCGGGCGATCACCGCCTCGGGCTTCTGGGCGGTCGCCGCGCTGTCGAGATAGACCAGCGGCTTGCCGTGCGCCGTGCCGGCGAGGCCTGGGAACTGGGCACGGATGGCGGCGACGTCGAGCATGGAACGGATCGTCGGCTGCGCCGGCACCTGTCCAGGCGCGGAGGGGACCGCCTTGGGCGGCGTCGCCGGTCGTCCGCACGCGAGCGGTCGTGCCGAGGCGATTCCGGTTCGCGCATTCATCCGGTACACTGGTGGGTGGGTGTCCCTCTGCGCCGAAACGGCCGTGCGATGGCATCACTAGCGCCATCTGACCAGGTCCTGGTGGGGCGGTCGTCCCGTTTCCAACCAATTGGTTGTCCTGAGCGGGGCGTCGCGCACGTCATGATTCCCGTGACCGAGCGCCGCGGATCCGAGGGCCGTCGCGACGTCGCGGGCGGGGGTCGCTCATCCTCGCGGCCACGTCGGGCGGGTCGGGTCGCCGCCGCCTTCACCCTGTTCGAGGTCGCGATCAGCGCCGCGCTCGTCGCCAGCGCGGCGACCGTGGTCCTCATGGTCATCCCGATCGGCCTGCGCGCGCAGCATCAGGCGCGCTTCCAGCTCTACGCGGGCTGCAAGGTCCTCGAGATGATGGACACGTTCGCCAACCACGACCACACCTACGCCAGCCGCCAGCTCGAGGGCGTGCTGCTGGGCCAGAACGCGCAGCCGCTCAAGTGGCCGATCGATCTCGACCGCATGATGATGAACCAGCAGCTCGGACTGCTGCCGCTGCCCGAGGTCATCGCCCGGCGCATCGACTCGGACGGCGACGAGATGGCGCGCATCGTCAACGAGGGCGGCCGGCTCTACTACGCCTCGCCGCAGGCCTACGAGGTCGGGTTCCACCAGCACTCCGGCGGCTACAACCTGCCCGGTCCGATGCCGAACGAGCGGGTGGCGCCGAGCGAGGCGAAGACCGTGATCTTCGGCATCGCCGGCTACGCCCAGCAGAACGGCCTCGCCAACCACCCGTGCATCGCCTGGCCCTACGGCGCGAACTTCCCGTCGACCCCGACCAGCGGCGGCTCCGGCCACAACATCTGGGCGTGGCAGAACAACCATTGGGAGTACCTGGTCTGGGCGAAGACCTCCGGCGCCAATCCGCCCAACCTGAACCGCCTCGGCATCCCGTCGGCGGCGCAGGACGAGTTCATGAAGATGTGCGCGGCGTGCCCATCGTGGGAGTACCACTTCGCGAACCTGCCGTACCTGCGCGACAAGGCCCGCCTCCAGGCCTACATCGACGCGTCGCAGAAGCTCGTCCAGCTCCTCGGCGTCGACTGCACGGGCGCCCCGCCGTACCTGATGCCGGTGGCGCCGAAGGACCTGACCACGATCGCGAAACCGTGGTACTACCCGGGCCACCCCGATTCGGCCCACCTGTTCCCGGATCCGCGCCACATCTCCGCCATCCGCTGGCTCGCGGCCGGCGCGCTCATGCGGACCGGGTATTACATCTCCGGCCGCGACGGCTCCGTGCCGATCTGGCCGGTGACGGCGCAGGACATCAAGTACGCCAAGGATCTCGAGGAGATCTGCATGCGCTGGGGTCGGCGCTACGCGTCGATGAACCCGTACGACTGGGGCTCGCCGCGCGCCTTGAACCGGTGCAGCTCGTGGGACTTCCCGTTGCTGCAGTTCGATCTCTTCGCGCCGCACGCGGTCGGCGACGGCGCCGTCGACCTGTCGTCGCCGCCGCGCGGCGACGTGACGTGGAAGATCACGGCGCCGCGCAAGCCGCGCAACTACCACAGCGGGTACGCGGTCATCGGCGCGGAGTGGCACGGCGTCCACGCCGACAACTTCAACGCCATCGACACGTCGTGGGCGACGAAGGCCGATGGCACCTTCGATGATTCGCGCTTCAACCTGACCGAGCCGTTCGCGGCCGCCGAGCGCTGCCGGCAGATCGTCTGCTGGGCCGTCGACTGGCAGGCGTACCAGGATTTCGAGACCGCGCCGACCGGCGGGTACGATGCGAGCATGGCCTTCATGGATTCGCGCGGCGGGTACGTCGACGCCGAGATCGCGAACCACCCGCCGGACCTCACCCTGTCCTGGAACGACGCGTCGCGCACGACGCGGTTCCCGCGTCCGTCGGTCGACGTGCACTACGTCCCCGACGCGACCGATCCGAGTGGCTACAGGCAGGTCGGCGCCGAGCCGTTCGGGACCGCCCAGGCGCGCCGTGGCACCGCGGCGTACCGCGCGGCGTTCTTCGGCCTGTGGGGCGCCGACCGCAACGGCAACGGCGTGCTCGACCAGGGTCCGTTGCCGCCCGGCGCGCGCGTCCGCGCGGTGTCGATCGGCCGCTGGAACTTCTACGACCGGCGCATGGTCAGCGCCCTGCGGAACTGATCGTGCGCCTGCGCGGATTCACCCTGGTCGAGATGCTGGTGTCGATGTCCATCGGCGGCGCGATCTGCGCGACGGCGTTCGTCGCGATCCGCGTCGCCAGCCAGTCCGTCGTCGCGGGCAACCGCCTGTCGGTCGAGAACCAGCTGCTGCGCGCGGGCATCGGCGCGGCGCTCGAGGATCTCGACGCGTGGACCAGCCACGACGATCCGGCGCCCGGCGGCGACCGGCCGCTGCGCGGAGCGTCGCACCCGTTCTTCCCGCTGACGCAGGCCGACGACTTCAACTTCGATTACAACCCGGTGCGCGATCCGACGGCGAGCTACGAGGCGTGGTGGCGCCGCGATGCACGGCTGTGGTTCCGCAACGATCCCAACATCGGCACCTCGTACCCGGGAGGGACGGCGATCGGCGACTACTCGCTGTTCGGCTGGGACGGCTACACCGACGGGACGATCCTCGGCGGCGAGGAGAAGCGCTGGCGGCATCGCCTGGTCAAGGAGGTCAACCGCAACCTCGGCTTCTACGCGCTGATCGACTACGCGCCGGCGAACATGCTGTACGCGCACATGGAGCCGCGCTGGGATGGCAAGGTGCTGACCGCGTTCGAGGGCGTCAACTCGAGCAACGGCGGCTACGGGACGATGGTCTCGCGGGCATGGCAGGAGGACAAGCCGCACGACTTCGTGTGCCTGCTGACCGGCACGTTCTTCACCATCGTCGTGCCGTCGCGCCAGACCGATCCGCTCTACGCCAGCAACGACGTGAACCGCGCGATGTTCCAATCGTGGTGGGAATTCTACATGACCGGCAAGGTCGGGCCGAACACCGGGTGGAGCGGCAACGACGGCTACACCGCGTCCGGCACGAAGCTCACCATGCTGCCGGTGCGTCCGTCGGGGTGGCCGGACGTGACGGTGCGCGTCCGCCACTACGCCGCCAACGCCCGGCAGTTCCACAGCGCCACGGTGATGAGCCAGAGCCCGATCACCGGCCAGGTCTTCAAGCTCTTCTTCACCTATACCGGCACCACCCTGCGCGGCGCCCGCCGCCAGCGCGGCCTCGACGGCACCTGGGTGGCACCGTGAGCGCCTCGCCCGCGCGCCGCGGCGCGCTGCTGATCGTCGTCGCCGGGTTGTGCGCGCTGCTCGCGGCGATGTCGTTCGCGTTCCTGATCCGCATGCGCGCCGACGGCGAGGACGGCCAGCGTCTCGCGCAGGACATCCAGGCCCGCGTCATGCTCAGCGCCGCGCTGATGTACGTCCAGGAGACCAGCCGCCTCGGCTGGAAGGGCGAGACCTTCGGCTGGGTCGACGTGCGCGACGGCATGCCCGGACCGCGCGGCTTCGACGGCGAATGGCCGCCGAAGCTGGCCGGGCTGATGGAGGACGACGGCACGGCGTCGACGTCGCCCGGCGTCTTCCCGGCGATCGGCGGCCGCGCCGCGCGCAACCCGATGTACGCGATGCGTCGGCCGCCGTACGCGGTCAAGCCGACGATCGCGCCGAATCCCGTGCCGGTGACCGATCTGGCGACCGCCGCGCTGCCGTGGGACAAGCTCATCAACTACGCCGTCCGCGATCCGCAACCGGCGGAGAGCGACTGGGACGACTTCCGACTCGGCGATACCGAGCCGCTGCCGGCGTCCGGGATCCCGTCGTGGTTCCGCGTCTACCGCGCCGGCGTCACGCGGTTCATCATCACCTGCGGCGCCGGCGCGAGCCAGGGCTACCGCGACTGGGCCGAGGTGCAGGCCGACGGGGCCGAGGCGGCGTTCGGCTCGGAGCGCGAGTTCAACGCGATCCGCGGCTTCGAGACCCGCCTGTGGTACGAGACGCAATGGACCGATGTCGTCACCGGCAACAACTTCCTCTACGGGCACTACGGCCGCTTCAACCAGCGCGCGTGGGGACCGGTCGACGTCAACGCCGCCGAGACGCCGAACATGCGGCAGTTCGCCGGCACGTTCACCTACATCCAACGGCGGTTCGACGAACCGGACGAGTGGTGATGGCCGCCGGTCGCGAGCGGCGCGCGGTGCTTCGCGCGCGACGTCAGCGCCAGGCGCAGGCGTAGCGCAGCGTCCGTCCCGGCGCGGTGGCGAGACGCGCGAGCTCGGCCAGGCAATCGTCGGCGACCGTGGCGAACGGCGTGGCCAGCGACGCGATCGCGAGCGCCGGATCCGCGGCGATGCCCAGGCCGTCGAAGGCCACGATCGGCAGGCGCGTGCCGCGGCCGGCCAGGCCGGCGCGCAGCCCCACCGCGAGCCAGTCGTTGGCCGCGATGACGCCGTCGGCGGCACCGAGGGCGGCCGCGGCGGCGAGGCCGCCGGCGTGGCTGAGCGGGCAGTCGCGCGCGGTCACGGCGACGCCGAGGGCGCGCGCGGCGCGCTGCGCGCCGGCCAGGCGGTCGCGCACCGCCGGAAGGTCGCGGCGGCCCAGGAACATCAGCGAGCGGCAGCCCCCGGCGATCAGCGCGCGCGCCGCGTCCTCGCCGGCGGCGACGTCGTCGAGCAGCAGCTGCGACACGCGCGCGCCGGCGGGCGCCGCGGTCGCGACGAACAGCGCCACCGCCGGCGGGTCGTCCGCACGCCAGGCGCCGAGCAGGCGCGCGCCGGCGGTGCCGAGCGTGATGATGCCGTCGCCCGGCGCCGTCGGCCGGATCGCGCCGTCGGTGCGCGCCAGCCCCAGCCGGGCGCCGATCCGCGCGGCCGCGGCCTCGAGGTGGTCGATCACCGTGGCGCAGAAGGGGTCGTGGCCGAGCCGGAAGCCGTCGTCGATGACCAGCGTCGCCGTGGCCAGCCCGCGCGCCGCGCCGGCCGCGTAGGTCCCGCTGCCGTGCCGCCGCACGACCAGGCCCTCCTGCGCGAGCGTCGCCAGCATGCGACGCAGCCGCGGCCTGGGCAGGCGCAGCTGGGCGCTCAGCTGGCGCTCCCCCGGCAGGCGCGCACCCGGCCGATCCCGGATCAGCCCGCGCAGACGTCGTTCGCTCGCGTCGCTGGCCATGGCGGAGTCATACCACTCTTGAACCACTTTGGAAAGTGGTTCCTATTGGTCGCACCACCTGGCCCGAGTGGAGAACCCCCATGGCGCGCGCGACGACGAACTGGCCGATCCTCTCGACCTACGAGGGCGCGAACCTGCTGCGCGTCGCCATGCCGATCGGCGGCATCGGCGCGGGCTGCGTCTCGCTCGGCGGGCGCGGCGACCTGCGCGACTGGGAGGTGATGAACCGGCCCGCCAAGGGCTTCACGCCGTCGCACGGCTTCTTCGCGCTGTGGACCCGGACCCGGCGCGGCGTCGCCGCGCGCGCCCTCGAAGGGCCGATCGATCCGACCCAGTACGAGGGCGCGTTCGGCTGCGCCGTGCCCAACCACCACCTGCCGCGCATGCGCGGGTGCCGCTTCCACGCGGCCTATCCGCTGGCGCAGGTCGAGCTGGCCGATCGCGACGTGCCGCTGCGCGTGCGCCTCGAGGCCTTCAACCCGCTGATCCCGGGCGAGGTCGACGACAGCGGCGCGCCGGTCGCCGTGCTGCGCTACGTGCTGCACAACCCGGGGCGCGAGACGGTGCGCGCCGCGGTCTGCGGCAACCTCGAGAACTTCATCGGCAACGACGGCGTCACCGCCGACGCGGCCGGCAACGTCAACCGGTACCGCGAGGACGGCCTGCGCGGCGTCTTCCTGGGCAGCGCCGGCGTCCCGATGACCAGCGAGGTCGGCGGCACGATGGCGTTGACGACGACCGCGACCCGCGGGGTCAGCCACCGCACCGACTGGGCGGACCTCTCGTGGGGCGACTCGTGGCTCGACTGGTGGGACGACTTCATCGCCGACGGCGCGCTCGAGCCGCGACCGCCCGGCATGAAGCTGCCGCGCGCCTCGCTCTGCGTGCGCGTGGACGTGCCGCCCGGGGCGAGCGTGCCGGTGACCTTCATCCTCGCCTGGCACTTTCCCAACCGCATGGGCTGGGCGGCGCCGCGGCCGCCGAACCCCACCGATCGCGTCGGCAACTTCTACGCGACGCGCTGGGCCGACGCCTGGGACGTCGCGCGCTGGACGGCGCGCGAGCTGCGGCGCCTCGAGGAGCGGACCGTCGCGTTCGTGCGCGCGCTGGTCGACAGCGATCTGCCGCAGCCGGTGCGCGAGGCCGCGCTCAACAACCTGTCCACGCTGCGCAGCCAGACCTGCTTCCGCACCGAGGACGGCCGCTTCTACGGGTGGGAAGGCACCGGCGACCACCACGGCAGCTGCCACGGCTCGTGCACGCACGTGTGGAACTACGAGCACGCCACCGGCTTCCTCTTCGGCGCCCTCGCGCGCGACATGCGCGAGACCGAGTTCACGCGCATGACCCGCGACGACGGCCTGATGCGCTTCCGCGTCGACCTGCCGCTCGCGAGCGTGCAGTGGCGTACGGCCGCGGCCGACGGGCAGATGGGCGCGCTCATGCGCCTGCACCGCGAATGGCGGCTGTCCGGCGACGACGCCTGGCTGCGCGGCCTATGGCCGCGGGCGAGGCGCGCGCTCGAGTTCGCGTGGATCCCGGGCGGCTGGGACGCCGACCAGGACGGCGTGATGGAGGGCTGCCAGCACAACACCATGGACGTCGAGTACTACGGCCCGAACCCGCAGATGGGCCTGTGGTACCTCGGCGCGCTGCGCGCGTGCGCCGACATGGCGCGGCATCTCGACGAGGTCGATTTCGCCGCGCGCTGCCTCGACCTGGCGCAGCGCGGCGGACGCTGGATCGACGCGAATCTGTTCAACGGCGAATGGTACGAGCACGAGATCCGCCCGATCGCCGATCCGGCGCTGATCGCCGACGGCCTGCGCCACGACCACATGGGCGCGCGCGATCTCGCCGATCCGGATTTCCAGCTCGGCGCCGGATGCCTGGTCGACCAGCTCGTCGGCCAGTTCACCGCGCACATCTGCGGCCTCGGCCACCTCGTCGATCCGAAGCACCTGCGCGCCGTCAACCGCAGCCTGATCCGCTACAACTTCCGCGGCCTGCACGACCACTTCAACCACCTGCGCACCTTCGCGCTCGGCGACGAGCGCGCGCTGCTGATGGCGACCTATCCGCGCGGCCGGCGGACGAAGCGGCCGTTCCCGTACTACAACGAGGTCATGACGGGCTTCGAGTACGCCGCCGCCATCGAGATGATCTACGAGGGCCAGGCCGCCGACGGCCTGCGCTGCATCGCCGCGATCCGCGAGCGCTACGACGGGCGCCGGCGCAACCCCTTCGACGAGGCCGAATGCGGCCACCACTACGCCCGCGCCATGGCGAGCTGGGCCGCGATCCCGGCGCTGACCGGCTTCCATTGGGACGGCGTCACCGGCGAGATGCGCTTCGCCGTCTCGAAGAAAGCCGCGCGCTGGTTCTGGTCCAATGGCAGCGCCTGGGGCACCATCGAGCAGCGTCCGCGCACGGCGGCGACGCTGACGGTCCTGCACGGCGAGGTCGCGCTGCGGCGGATCGTCATCGGCGCCACCGCGATCGATCTCGGCGGGCGCCGGCTGTCGGCCGGCCAGAGCCTGACGCTGGCTGCCCGGCGTCCTGTCGGCGGCGCTCGCCGCTGATACCGTCGCGGCGAGGCCCGCCGCATGAATCCGTTCAAGCGCTTCTTCCAGGTCTCGGCGTCGCCGACGCTGCCAGGCGCGCAGCGTCGCCAGGGGCCGCAGCCGTTCGACGTCGCCGACCTGTACCGCGGCCCGGTGACGACCGGGACCGAGGCCGGCGGCGAGGCGACCGCGTGCGACGAGAAGCTGCGCAAGGCCTACTTCTGGATCGCCAACCACGCGATCATCAATCCGTTCCACGACATCGCCTTCAACGACCGGCCGCCGACCACGTTCGCCTTCGGCGACAGCAAGGTGCCGGTCGAGCTGCCGACCGAGCAGAGCTACTCCAGCTACATCCTGCTGCCGCTGCTGACGCTGGTCCTGCGCCGCCGCTGCCTGCTGGTCGGCGGTCCGGGCCGCGGCAAGACCGCGATCGCCGTGCTGATGGGCCGCATCGCCGGCTACGGCCTCGACGAGGTCCGGCGCGGCATCCAGCACGGCCATCCGCAGATGACCGTCGCCGATCTGCTCGGCAATCCGCTGCCGGCGAGCCTGATGAAGGCCGAGACCGGCGACGAGATCCGCGTCGCCTGGCGGCGCTGGCTCGGCATGCGGGTCAAGGTCATCGACGAGTACAACCGCATCCCGACGCGCACCCAGTCGGCGCTGCTGACCGTGCTCGCCGACGGCTACGCCGAGATGTACGATCAGCTCTACCAGTGTCCCGAGTCGGCCTGGTACCTGACCGCCAACGACGACGCCGGCGGCGGCACGTACCAGGTGATCGAAGCGCTGCGCGACCGCATCGACGTGGTGGTCAAGGCGCTGCACTTCAACAGCCGCTTCCTCGACGAGCTGCTGACCCGCGTCGAGGAGGGGGTCCGTCCCGAGGAGGCCGTTCCCGGGGAGATCATCTTCACGCAGGAGGAGCTCGACCGCGCGGCGCGCGAGATCCGCGCCGTGCCCATGCCGACCCCGCTGCTGCGCCGCCTGGCGTTCTTCACCAGCCAGTTCGAGCTGTGCGAGCCGGCGGCGCGCCAGATCGACTACCTGACCAAGGACACGGTGAAGTCGTCGGGCGTCGATCTGGCGGCGCTGATCGAGGGCCAGACCGGTCTCGACCGCCTCGCCGAGCTGGGCATGCAGACGCTCAACGGCCTGTCGGTGCGCGCGCTGATGACCGCCCTGGCCTACTGCAAGGCGATGGCGTGGTTCCGTGGCGGCTCCGAGGTCGCCTACGCCGATCTCGTCCAGGTGCTCCCGTTCGTCCTGCACGACAAGCTGGCGCAGCACGCCGAAGCGCGCGTGTTCTCGACCGGCGACGGCGCCGCGCTGCGCAGCGACCGCGTCACGTGGATCCGCCGCCTGTTCGACGCGGCCTGCGCCGAATACGACCGGCTCGATCGCGACCACGATGATCCGGCGGCGGCCATGCTCGACGAGTTCGCGCGCGGCCTCGACGGCGTCGACGAGAAGACCGCGCGCGCGCGCCTGACCGCGATCGAGCGCCAGCTGCGCCTGTGGACCGAGGGCCGCAAGCTCAACGGCCATCTGTTCGACGACGTCCTGGCGCTGAAGTACCTGCACCAGCGCTACACCAACTACCTGCGCTGGCTGACATGGCGGCGCTGAACCCGGCGTTGACCCAGGTGCTGGCGGCACGGCGCGGCGAGATCAACGCCGCCGTCGCCGCGGCGCGGCACGCGCGGGCCGGGTTCGATCCGGCGACCTTCGCCGCGCTGGTGCGCGGTCCGATCGACGCCTGCGCCCGCGCGGTCGAGCCCGCGCGGGCCGAAGCGGTGGCGGCTGCGATGGTCCAGGTCGCCCTCGATCTGGTCGCGCTCGGCATCGATCCCATCGACCACGGCCCGGCGCTGGCGACGCTCGCCGCTGCGCCGCGCGCGTTGGCCGCCGCGCCGCAGCGCGTCGCCGCCTCCTGCCTCAATGCGGCGGCCCGGTTGCGGAGCTATGGCATCGACCCGGCGAGCTGGTTCGTCGGCATGCGCGCGTGCGGTCCGCTCGCCGCCGACGCCGACGCCTGGCTAGCCGCCGGAATCGTCGTCGCCTGGCGTTGCGGCCTGGCCTGCGCGCGCGCCGGCGCGCGCGACGCGTTGGGCCCGATGGAGGATGCGCTGGCCTGCGCGGCGATCGGACTCGCGCCCGGGGCCACGACGCGCGCGGCGCTGGTCGCGGGCTTTGCCAATGCGTGGTGGCGTCCCGACCACGTGCCGCCGGGGCCGCGCATCGCGGCGAGGCTCGGCGACTTCGTCGGTTTCGGTGGCGCGTTCGTGCGACCGCCGCGGGTATGCGCGCAGTCCGGCCACGTGCTGGCAGGCGACGACCAGCGCTGGTTCGCGCTGCATGCCGATGCCTATGGCGCGGTGCTGATCGCGGCCGACCCGCCGGACTCCGACGCGACCACGGTGGATCCGGCGGCATTCGCGCATCCGCTGGGAGTCGTCGACGCGACCTCCGCGGCCTGGGCCGATCATCTGGTCGCGGTGACCACCGCCTCCAGCCACCGCGTCATCGTGGTCGCGCCATGAGCGCCGACGGCGAAGCGGTCGCCGCGCACTGGCGCGCGCAGTGGCCGGCGGCGCTCGCGATCTGGAGCCCGTTCACGCGTCTGGGCGAGCCGCGCTTCTGCACCACGTCCGTCGCGGCCGCGACCGAAGGCCTGCGCGGTTCCTTCGCCATGATCCGGCTCAACGACCACGCCGTGGTCATCGACTGCGCGGAGATCTCGCGACTCGGCGTCGCCGGCTTCGCGCGCGAGATCCTGGCGCACGAGGTCGGCCACCACGTGCTGGCGCCGGCCGACCTGCGCGACCAGGCGCGGCTGCTGGTGCGGGTGCGCGCCGGCTTGCCGGGGCTGGCGCACCTGGCGCCGATGGTCGCGAACCTGTGGACCGATCTGCTGATCAACGATCGGCTGCAGCGCTCCCGCGGGCTGGACATGGCCGGCGTGTACCGCGCCCTGGGTGTCGCTGGCAGGGGCTCGGCGCGTTCATGGCAGCTGTACCTGCGCATCTGCGAGGAGCTGTGGCGGCTCGACGCCGGCACCCTCGCCGACGTGGCCGGCGACAGCGATCTGATCGCCGATGCCCGGCTCGGCGCGCGGACCGTGCGGGTCTACGCCCGCGACTGGCTCGCCGGCGCAAGCCGCTTCGCCTGCCTGCTCCAGCCCTACCTGGCCCAGGAGGCGGATGCCGCGGCGGCGGCGCGTGCGGCGGCGTCGCTGCTCGACGCGTGCGCCGTCGGCGCCGGAGCCGAACCGCCCGACGGCCTGGCGACGATGGACGAGGGCGAGGACGAGGCGATGCACCCGGCCGAGGATCCGGCCATCGTCGGCGACGACGCGCAGCGCAACGTCCCCGGCGATCGCCTGCCCGAGGCCGATCGCGCGCCCGACCCTCGTCAGCATCAGCGTCAGCGGGATCCGCCGGGCTACGTCGCGGTCATGGCCGGCATGGGCGTCGCGGTGAGCGAGCGCGACCTGGTGATGCGCTACTACCGCGAGCTGGCGCTGCCGCATCTCGTCCCGTTCCCGGCGCGCGTCGCGCGACGCGGTCATGATCCGCTGCCCGAAGGCCTCGAGACGTGGGACCTCGGCAGCCCGACGCACGAGATCGACTGGATGGAGTCGACCGCGCGCGGCGGGCGGCCCATCCCCGGTGTCACCACGCTGCGCCGGACCTGGGGCGAGAGCGTCGGGCCCGATGTCAGGCGCGAACCGCTCGACCTCTACCTCGGCATCGACTGCTCGGGTTCGATGGGCGATCCGGCGAGGAGCCGTTCCTGGCCGATCGTCGCCGGCGCGGTCATGGCGTTGTCGGCGCTGCGCGCGCGGGCCAAGGTCTGGGCCTGCCTGTCGGGCGAGCCGGGCGAACACGCGCAGACCGCTGGCTTCGTCCGCGACGAGCGCGCGATCCTCGCGACCCTGACCGACTATCTCGGCACCGGCTACAGCTTCGGCATCGAACGGCTGCGCGCGGCGTTCCTGGTCGGCACGCCGCCGGAGCGGGCGACGCACCTGCTCGTGCTCAGCGACAGCGACTGGTTCGACATGCTCGACCGCGGCGCGCCCGACGGTTGGGAGGTGGCGCGGCGCGCGGCCGAGGTGGCCGGCGGCGGGGCCAGCGCGGTGCTGCGCCTGCCGCCGGGTTCCTGCGCTGGCCCCATCGCGCGATTGGAATCGATCGGCTGGTCGGTGCATCGGGTCTGCAGCGACGAGGAGCTGGTGGCGTTCGCGCGGGCGTTCAGCCGCACGCGCTGGCTCGAGGAGGCGCGGCGATGAGCGACGGTCCCCGGCTCGACGATCTGCTGCGCCATCTCGCCGATTGCCCCGACGCCTTCCTCGCCGCGCCGCAGGTGCCGCGCGGCGACGGCGTCCGCGTCGGCGCGGTGGTCCACGATCTGCTGCTCGATCTCGGCGCGACGGCGGTGGCGCCCGGCGACCTCCGCGCCTTCGCCGCCGACCGGCCGGTCGACAGCCGACGCCTGGCGCTGGTCGGCTGCTGGCTGCTGCACGCCCCGTGGTGGCGAGGGCGCGTCGCGGCCGACGCCGCGGCGATGTGGTTGCGCGACGAGTGCCTCGCGCTCGCCGAGCTGCTCGCTGCCGAGCGCGTGATCGCCGATCCGGACCGACGCGAGGAATTCATCCGGCTCGCGCTCGCGGGTCTCGGCTTCGTGCCGGAGGGCGAGACGGCTGCCCAGGCCGAGGACCGGCTGCGGGCGCTGGACAGCGGCGAGCGGCGTGACCTGATGCGGTCGATGCGCACGCGCCTGGCGCGCGCGCGCGAACTGCGGCGCAAGATGGCCGAGGACGAGGCGCGCGAGGCGGCGGCGCGCGCCGGCCGCGAATGGTGAGCGACCCCCGGCGTGAGCGTTGCCCGCTCGCCGGCGACGATGCCCTCGCCGGACTCGACCGCGTGCTGCAGGATGCCGATGCGCCACGCTGGAACTGGTCCCTGGGCGATCGCCTGCGCGCCGACGACCTGCCGGCGTTGGCGGCGATGCGCGAGGCGCTGGATGCGCCGCCGCCGAGCCGAGACCGGCCTCCGGCCGCGTTGCTGCGCGCCCTTGCCGGAGCGCGTTCGGCCTGGCTGCGCGAGCGGCTCGCCGGCATCGACGATCTCGTCGCGGCATGGCCGCGATTGCCGTGCATGCGCCGCGATGACCTGGTCCGCGCCCTGGCCGACATCGTCCCCGACGACGTGGCGCTCGATCGGCTGATCGTCTACGGGACCTCCGGTTCGACCGGGCGGCCGCTGGACCTCCCGCACCATCCGGCGGCGGTGGCGCAGCATTTCGTCCTGCTCGAACGCGCTCTCGCCCTGCACGGGGTGCGCCCGCGCTTCACGGCCGGCGAGGTCGCGCTGTGGAACGTCGGGGCGCAGGCGTCGCCGGCGGTTTTCGCCACGCCGTTGGCGGTGTGGGGCGGAGCGATGCTGCTCAAGCTGTCGCTGCACCCGCGCCACGCCGATCGCGAGCGGCTGCGGCGCTTCGCCGCGCGGCATCCGCCCCAGGTGATGACCGGCGATCCGGCGGGATTCGCCGAGCTGCTCGCCTGGGACATCGATTGCGCGCCGCTGGCCCTGGTGTCGAGCGCGGCGCATCTCGATGCCGGGCTGCAGGCGGCTCTGGCTGCGCGCTATCGCTGTCCGATTATCGACAGCTACGCCACCACCGAGACCGGACCCGTCGCGGTCGCGCATCCGGATGCGCTCGGGATGGTCGTGCTGCCGCCCGACATCCATGTCGAGACCGTCGGCGACGACGGCCGACCGACCCCGCGCGGCGAAGCCGGCGAGATCGTGGTCAGCGCGGCGCGCAATCCGTACCTGCCGCTGCTGCGCTACCGCACCGGCGATCATGGCCGCCTGGTCGACGCTGGCGACGGAACCCTGCGCCTGGTCGACCTGCGCGCGCGGCGCTGCGTCGTGCTGCGCGCGGCAGACGGGGCCGCGGTCATCGCCGCCGATGTGGCGCGCATCGTGCACCGCCATCCGGTCGCCTCCTTCCGTTGCGTGCAGCAGGTCGCGGGCGCGATCGAGATCGCGCTGCGTCCATTGCCTGGGCACACGCTCGACCGCGAGGAGCTGGAGCGCGAGCTGTCGCTGCTCATCGGGCGCGCCGCCGTGATCGTCGATCCGACGCTCGGCGACGATGGCCTCAAGGTGGAACCCGTCTCCGTCGGCTGACCCGATGGTGCCCCGAGGCGGCTCCGCTAGCGTCCCGTCCATGTCGCTGCTGGAATGGATCGGCGCGCTGCTCGGCGTGGTCTGCGTCGCGCTCACGATCGTCCGCAGCCTGTGGTGCTGGCCGGTCGGCCTGGGCATGGTCGCCGTCTACCTGGTGGTGTTCCACGACGCGCGTCTCTACGCCGACATGGGCCTGCAGGCGGTGTACATCGTCCTGCAGCTCTACGGCTGGTGGTATTGGTGGCGCGGGACGGGCGATCGCGCGATCGCCGTGCCGGTGCGACGCATCGATCCGCGCTCGATCGCGCCCTGGTGCGCCGCGACGATCGGCGCGTCGTGGGCGCTGGGCGCGGCGCTGGCGCGCTGGACCGATGCCTCGCTGCCCTGGTGGGACGCCACCGCAGCGGTGATGAGCCTGGTCGCGCAATGGCTCATGGGGCGCAGGGTGCTCGAGTCCTGGTTGGTGTGGATCGCGGTCGACGCGCTGTCCATCGGCATCTTCCTGGCGAAGGACCTGCTTCCGACCGCCGGCCTGTACGCGGTGTTCCTGGTCATGGCCGCGGTGGGCTTCGCCACCTGGCGACGCGCGCCGCGCGACGCGAT
>Ga0196963_10000798_pt1 | contig 24420 bp, 19 predicted proteins | sample S1_5metaG_FD_148600 | JGI IMG/M metagenome (GOLD analysis project Ga0196963, IMG submission 148600) | Soil microbial communities from Anza Borrego desert, Southern California, United States - S1_5 | ecosystem: Environmental > Terrestrial > Soil > Desert | place: USA: California | collected...
CGGCCAGTTGCGGGTGGGTGGTTGCTGGCGTCCGCGGATGCTACTGGAGGCTGCCAACAGCCAAACGGCGCGGCCAGGGGCGGCGCGGCTGCCCCGAAGCCATTCACCATGGCGACGCCCGCCGGGGCGAGGCCCGTGCATCGCACTGGCAGCTCAGGCCGCTTCCGCCTCCAGCCCCTGCCGCACGTACAGCCGCTCCACCAGCACCATCCCCACCACGGTCAGCGGCGTGCCCAGCACCACGCCGAGCGGACCGAACAGCGTGCCGAAGACCAGCACGCCGGCCAGGCCCAGCACCGGCGGCAGGCTGACGGCCCAGCGTTGCACCAGCGGCACCATCGCGCTTTCCTCGATCTGCTGCAGCGCGAAGAACAGCAGCGCCACGTACAGCGCCTGCTGCGGTCCCTGCACGAAGGCCACCAGCACCGCCAGCACGCCCGATGCGATGGGGCCGAAGAAGGGCACGAACTCGAGCAGCCCGGCGATCAGCCCCAGCGCCAGCGCCATCGGCATGCCCAGCAGCGACAGGCCCACAGCGACCGCCACGCCCACCACCACCATCATCACCGCCTGGCCCAGCAGCCAGCGTGTCAGCGCCTGGCCGGTGGCGTCCAGCGCGCTGCCGATCTGCGGCCGCCGGCCGGGGCTGAAGAGGCGCAGCATGCCCTCGCGGTAGCGCCGCGCGTCCAGCGCCAGGTACACGCCCATCAGCATGATCAGCACCAGCGAGGACAGCGCCCCGGCCACCGCGGTGGCCACGGCGGCGATGTTCTTCCACGGCGCCTGCGCCTGGCCCAGCCCGGCCAGCCACTGCAGCACGCGCTCTCCCGCCGGCAGCTTCTGCACCCAGGCGCGCAGCGCCGCCCAGGCCTCGGGCAGGGCGCCGCGCAGCGTCTGCAGCTGCTCGGCCAGCGGGGCGCCGACCAGCCACAGGCCCAGGCCCAGCACGGCCACCAGCGCCAGCACCACCACCAGCACCGCCGGCCGCGGCCCGATGCCGGCGCGCCGCACCAGCGGCGCCGCCAGCGCGCGCAGCAGCACCGCGACGACGACGGCGCCAAACACCAGCAGCAGGGTGTCCCGCACGGTCCAGGCCAGCGCGACCAGCAGCACCGCGGCCAGCAGGCGCCAGGCCGTGCCGCGGTCGATGGCGTCGGGGTTCATCGGTGGCCGTGTCGTTCGGGTGGTATCAGGAGAAGGCGGACAAGGCCGGTGCCAGGGGAGCGAAGGGCGCGGGCATGGCCGGAACCGGGCTGCCGGCTGCTGTCTCCGAAGGCGGGGCGCAGGCGCGCTGGCCTCGGCAAGGGGCATGCCCGCGATGGCGGCGGCGGGCAGGCGCGGACGGCTCGTGCGAGCCCTTCAAGCGTCTGCCGGCGCAGGCGGTCCAGCCGTCTGCGCAAGGAAACCGCGGGTGCCGCCTCTGCGGCGGGGCTGTGGCGGCCTCGGCACCGCGATCAAGATTCGTCACATTTGCCCGCCATTCGCGTAACAGTCGCTCGCGATGCTGGCATCGCCCCTGGGCCAGCGCAGCCTGGAGGTGTCATCGGGATCGGCGGAACGCGGGACTTCAAACGCGGGATGCCGACGCAACCAGTTGCTTCTGTAATCGTTTACATGACAACCTGGGTCTCCATACGTTGAAGAATCCGCCGCCAGCCCCACCCCGACACCGGGTGGCGCAGGGCGGACGGCGTTGACGAGATCCATCGCCGGCGGCCGTCCGAGCCCTCCCACGCACACCGACGTGGCGCATGTTCGCCACGTGGTGTTCGATCACCGGGCGCGCAATGGCCCCGGCAACGACATCAAGGACACAGGCCGATGACTTCGGAGGCGAACATCATCGTGCTCGACCGCGACCCGGACGCCAGCGCCACCATGCGGCGCTGCCTGGAAACGGCGGGCTTCGGCGTTCACACCCTGGACAGCAGCGACGAACTGCGGCGCCTGCTGCGCCGCGTCAGCTTCGAGGTAGGCATCCTCGACCTCAACCTGCGCGCGGAGGACGGGCTGGCGCTGCTGAGCGAACTGCATCGCGAGTCGGCGCCGCCGGTGATCATCCTGACCGGCAAGGGCGAGACCATCGACCGCGTGCTGGGGCTGGAGATGGGCGCCGACGACTACGTGGCCAAGCCCTTCGAGCCGCGCGAGCTGCTGGCTCGGGTGCGCAGCGTGCTGCGCCGCCTGCGCAAGCTGGATCCCGGGGCCGACGCGGCCCGGGCCGATGCGCTGCGCTTCGCCGGCTTCACGCTCGACCCGCATGCGCGGGCGCTGATGTCGCCCGAAGGCACGCCGGTGGCGCTGACCACCTCGGAGTACGAGATCCTGTATGCCCTGGCGGCCCACCCCAACCGCGCGTTGTCGCGCAGCCAGATCATGACGCTGGCACGCAGCAAGGATGCGGTGGCCTACGACCGCACGGTGGACGTGCACGTGGGCCACCTGCGCCGCAAGATCGAATCGGACCCGCAGGTGCCGCGCATCATCAAGACGGTGCACGGCGTGGGCTACCTGTTCGCGGCGATGGTGGAGCACCGGCCGCTCAGGCGGCTCCGATAACGGGTTATCGGCGCGCCTTTCCCGCGATGGGGGCGCCGCCAGCGCACCGGCGCACCGGCACACCGGCACACCGGCACACCGGCACACCGGCACACCAGCGGCACCGTACCACGCACCTGCCGCGCAGGCGGCGTGCCGGCTTCAGGGCGGGCCGCCTGCCGGCTTCAAGGCTGGTCGCCGATGCGCACGCGCTCGCGGCCGGCGATGTCGAGCATCTGCTCGTAGCGCGCGCGCTGCGCGGCGTCACCGGCGGGGCCGAACAGGCCGGGCCGCATCGCCGGCAGCGTGATGCGCTCGGCGTCCTGCAGCAACTGGCCGCCCTGCAGCGGGCTGGTCCAGCGGCCGGATTCCACCGAGTCGACGATGACGGTCGGCCCCTGGGCGCCGTCTCGGCTCCACAGGCGCAGCGCATCCATCGCGTTGGGCACCACCGCCACTTCGCGCGGGTTGCCGGGCAGCACGGGGCGGAAGGTGCCCAGCCCCTGCATGGTCTGGCTGTCGAGGTCGCTGCCCATGGTCAGCACGCTGCGCAGCTTGCCGTCCGGGCTGCGCCCCAGGAAGTCGATGCCGCCGCCGTAGGGCAGGCGCAGGACGCCCTGGTCGCGCAGCTGGGCCAGCGCGTCGTAGGACACGCCCTGGCCACCCAGGCTGCGCGCGAAGGAGCCGCCGACGTCTTCGTCGAAGCGGTTCAGGTTCGGCGCCCGGAAGCTCATCAGGTCGTCGAACTCGCGCTGCGACAAGCGGCCGGCCTGCAGCTCGCGCGTGGGATTCAGCACCGTGCCGTCGGGCTGCATCATGCGGTTCAGCACGCGGTTGATCTGGTCGAGCGAGGCGTCGTAGATCGTGATGTGGTCGATCGGCAGGCCATCCATGTGCTCGGGCATCCTCATCACGTTCTGCAGCGAGCGGAAGGCCTCGGGGTAGAGGATCTGGTGCTCGCCGGTGGCGATGCTGTCGTAGACCAGGTTCGCCTTCTTGTAGAACGGCTCGTGCGCCTTCATGAAGGCGTCGTGCGTGTTCTCGATCAGGTGCTCGCGCAGGGGCGTGTACAGCACGCGCGCCGCTTCGCCCAGCTGGTGCGCCATGGCCGGCGGCATGAAGGGGCCGCCCATGTTGCGCACGAAGCGCGCGGTGAACTCGCCGGTCAGGAAGTCGGCGCCGTCGTCCAGCGGCTTCTCGAAGCTGCGGTGCAGCGGCGCCATCTGGTAGTCGTGCGGCCAGGTCTCGATCACCTTGCGGAAGTCGACCTTGGGGCCGTTGTCGATCAGCACCCAGGGCGTGTCGTGGCGGGCGGACAGCGGCAGCGCGTCCTCCGCGCCGCCGGCCCAGGTGGCCAGCAGCTTGAAGTCCTCCGGCCGGCGGCCGGTCTGCGTCAGCAGGTTGTTGTTCAGCTGCGCTTCGCGCCACGACATGTCGAAGTAGCCCTGGCCGGCGCGCTTGCCCAGTTCGTCACCGACCAGGCCGCCTTCGATGCCCGGCTTGATGTAGCCGTGCCACTCCGGCTCCAGGCTGTGCGGCAGGCGCACCTGCTCTTCCCACCACAGGCGCTCGTGGGGGCCGCCGCGCAGGCTGCCGACGGTCAGGATGGGGATGACCGGGCGCTCGGCCTCGGGCAGCAGCGGCGTGCCGCCGGATCCCGGCTCGGCGGGCCGGAAGCCGTCGCCGCGCGAGTGGATGATGGCCGGCGCCGCGGGCGGCGAGTAGTTGCCGTTGAACGAGGGGCCATGCCCAGCGCCCAGCGGCGAGGTCAGCGATGCGCCCAAGGACGGCCCGAAGGACGGCCCATCGGGCACCGCCTGCAGCAGCAGCCCGTTGTTCTTCATGAAGCTGGTGGCGAAATCGTCGATCGCCGGCGCCGCCCATTCCACGGTGGCGGTCGCCGCATTCCTCAGGGCCGGCAATGCCGGCTTGGCCAGGCTGCCGACCGCGCTCGTCAGCTTGCTGGCGCCGCCGCCGGCCAGCAGGCTCAGGCCGCCCTTGAACACCGAATCGGCCTGCTCGGAGAAGGGCTTGTCGAGGAAGCTCTGCACGCCGCCGACCGCGGCATTGAAGGTCTCGCGCGGGTTCGTGACCATGTGGGTGACGCCGTCCACCGCCTGCTGGCGTGCCGTTGAATCGGTGGCCAGGCGGTACAGCCCTTGCACGCCCTGGATCGCGTCGTAGCCCACCTCGGCCGCCAGCGAGCCGAGGTGGGAGCCGACGTACTTCAGCGGATTGCCGTCCCGCACGGCGTTGTCCTTGGCTTCCTCATAGAAGGACTTCGCTTCGGCGCGCGATTGCGCGATGACGTCGGTCTCGCGCGGTGCCGCGGGCAGCGGGCTGCGCGCGGTGATGGCGCTGCCGGCATCGGCCAGCAGGATCGGCGACGCGCCAGGTGCGGCCAGGTCCCCGAAGCTGGCGCCGCCGAAATCCAGGCTGCCGGAGAAGGAGTTGTCGATTTGCATGGCGCGCATCCGCTCGCGAGAAGGGCGATGCCCTCCCCATAGGAAAGCGGGGGCGCGGTTTCAAGCGGCGCCGGGCACGCGGCCGGGCGGCGGCTCGTCGGCGGCGCTGAGCAGCCAGCGGCTGAAGGCCTCGATCTCCGGCTTGGCCTGCGGCGTCGACGCGTACACCAGGTGATAGAACTTCGGATCGCTTTCGACGCCCGGGAAGGGGATGACCAGCGTGCCGTTGTCCAGCTCTTCCTGCACCAGCGGCCGGCTGCCCATCGCCAGGCCCATCCCGCGCGAGGCGGCCTGCAGCGCGAAGTGCATGTGCTCGAAGGTCAGTTCGCTCTCGCGCTTCTGCTTGGGCACCCGGGCCACCGCCAGCCATTCACGCCAGGCCTCCGCGGCCGAGCGGGCATGCAGCAGCGTGTGGTGGCGCAGGTCGGCCGGCTTCTTCAGCGGCTTGTCCTTGCGCTTGAGCAGCAGCGGGCTGCACACCGGGAACTTGGTCTCGGGCAGGAAGCCCTGCGTCACCACGCCGTCCCAATCGCGCCGCTTGCACGCGGCCTGCAGCGTGGCCTCGTCGAAGCAGCGGATCGAGACGTCGAATTCATGCGGGCTGAAGTCCAGCATCTTCGCGGTGGTCGCCAGGCGCACGTCGATGCCGGGCTGCGCGGCGCAGAACGAGGCCAGGCGCGGGATCAGCCAGCGCGCGGCGAAGCTGGAGGTGACGTTGACGGTCAGCGAGGCCCGCACCGGCTGGTAGGCGATGCGCTCGGTGGCCGCGGCCATGCGGTCCAGCGCCGCTTCCAGCTCGGGGTAGTAGGCGGCGCCGGCGGGTGTCAGCACGATGTCGCGGCCGCGGCGCTGGATCAGCGCGATGCCGAGGTGGGTCTCCAGCGCCTTCACCTGGTGGCTGACCGCGCTTTGCGTCACGTGCAGCTCGGCCGCGGCCCGGGTGATGCTGCCGTGGCGCGCGGCGGCCTCGAAGGCGCGCAGCTGGTGCAGCGACGGCAGGCGGCGCCGGCGGGCCGATTGAGTTTCATTCATGGGTTTCCATGCAAACAAGTCGCTGGTGCGCCCATTCTGGCTTGCGTAGATTCCAGCCTGGCCGAGCGGCGTGCCGCGGCATGAATCGGCTTCAGACTTCGGCTTCGAACCATGGGCGGCGACACCGTGCAAGACCTGAACATCGGCCTCATCGGCTACGGCTTTGCCGGCGCCACATTCCATGCCCCGCTGATCGGCGCTGTGCCGGGGCTGGTGCTGGCGCACGTCGCCAGTTCGCGCCCGGACCTCGTGCGGGCCGCCCATCCGCGCGCGCAGGTGCATGCCGATCCACAGGCGCTGATCGCGGCACCCGAGCTGGACGTGGTCGTCATCGCCACGCCCAACGACAGCCACCACCCGCTGGCGCGCGACGCCTTGCTGGCCGGCAAGCACGTGGTCGTCGACAAGCCCTTCACGCTGACCGTGGCCGAGGCCGAGGACCTGGCGCAACTGGCCCGGCGCCAAGGCCGGCTGCTCAGCGTCTTCCACAACCGCCGCTGGGACAACGACTTCCTGACCGTGAGGCAGCAGGTCGAATCCGGCGTGCTGGGCGAGATCAACACCTTCATCTCGACGCTGGACCGCTACCGGCCCGCGGTGCGCGTGCGCTGGCGCGAGGACGGCGCGGTGCCGGGGTCGGGCACGCTGTTCGACCTGGGGCCGCACCTGATCGACCAGGCGCTGCTGCTCTTCGGCCGGCCGCTCAGCGTGCTGGCCGACGTCGGCCTGCAGCGCCACGGCGCCAGCGCGCCCGACTACTTCCACCTGGTGCTCGCCTATGGCGGCGGCCTGCGGGTGATCCTGCATGGCGGCTCCCTCGTGCGGCAGCCGGGGGCGCGCTTCGCGGTGCACGGCCGGCTCGGCAGCTTCGTGAAGCATGGCTTCGACCCGCAGGAAGACGCCCTGCGCGCCGGCCTGGCGCCAGGCCAAGCCGGCTGGGGGCTGGACGCTGAACCGGCCTACGGCGAACTGGTGCTGGACCGCGAGGGCGCGGCCGTGGCCAGCCGCGTGCCGACCCTGGCCGGCGCCCACCACGCCTTCTACCGCGGCCTGCGCGAGGCCATCGTCAACGGCGCCCCGCCGCCGGTGACGGCGGAGGAGGGCGTCGACGTGATGCGCGTGATCGAGGCCGCGCAGCGCAGCGCCGCCGAAGGGCGCCTGATTCCTTTTCCATCCGACCGGAGCACCGATTGAGCAAGCGAGCGTTTCTCTTCGACATGGACGGCACCATCGTCGACAACATGGCTTACCACAGCGCCTCCTGGGCCCAGTTCTTCCAGCGGCGCGGCCGCACGATCGACGAGGCCGATTTCTTCCGCCGCACCGCAGGCCGCCACGGCCGCGAGATCCTGCGCGACTGGCTGCGGCACGACCTGTCGGATGCCGAATGTGATGCCTGCAGCGCCGAGAAGGAAGAGATCTACCGCACGCTGTACGCGCCGCACCGGCGCCCGGTGGCCGGCTTCGACCGCTTCATCGCGCGGGCGCAGGTCAACGGCATTGCCCTGGCCGTGGGCACCGCGGCGCCGGAGGCCAACGTGCGCTTCACGCTCGACGGGCTGGGCCTGCGTGGGCACTTCGACGCGGTGGTGGGCGCGGCCGACGTGCGGCATGGCAAGCCGGCGCCGGACGTCTTCGAGCTGGCGGCCAAGCGCTGCGGGGCGTTGCCGCAGGACTGCATCGTGTTCGAGGATGCGCCGCTGGGAGTGGAGGCGGCGCGCCGCGCGGGGATGCGCTGCGTGGTGTTGACGACGACCTTGGCGGCCGAGGCGTTCGAGGGTTATGGCAACGTCATTGCGACGGTGCGGGACTACGAAGAGCTCGAAAGCCTTTGGAAAGTGTCCGGGCCGTTTTGACCGGCGCGGCGGCTGCTGCGCCGGTCCTCGGTCACTCGCCTGCCGGGCCCATGGCCGGCGCCGCCCACTGTGCACCGAGCGGCGGACGAGCATCCACCGAAGGATCTCCTTCCGCCCCTCGCCCGGGCCCGGCCGCCGCGCTCACCCCCAGGTGACCGGTCCGCAGAACATGTAGCCCGCTCCATAGACGGTCTTGATCAGCCGCGGATTCTGCGGATCGTCTTCCAGCTTGCGCCGCAGCCGCGAGATGCGCACGTCGATGCTGCGGTCCAGCGGCGACACGTCGCGCAGGCCCATCAGCTGGTCGCGCGTCAGGATCTGGTGCGGCCGTTCCAGCAGGCACTGCAGCACGGTGGATTCGGCGGTGCTCAGCGTCGTCTCGCCGCCTTCGGCGTCGAACAGCTGGTGCGTGGCGGGATTGAAGCGCCAACCCGCAAAGGACGCGTGCCTGCGCGGGTCGCGCCCGGCCTGCGCCGCCAGGCCCACGCCGCGGCGCCGCAGCACGCTGCGCACGCGCGCCACCAGCTCGCGCGGCTCGAAGGGTTTCAGCACGTAGTCGTCCGCACCCTGCTCCAGGCCCATCACGCGGTCGGCCGTGTGGTCGCGCCCGGTGACGATGAGCACGCCGCAGGCGGCGCGCTCGGCGATGTGGCGCAAGAGCGCCATGCCGTCCATGTCCGGCAGGCCCAGGTCCAGCACGCAGGCGTCGGGCTGTTCGGCGGCCAGGTGGCGCATCAGCGCGGCGCCGTCGTGGAACCATTCGCAACGCATGCCATGGGCCTGCAGCGCGCTGGTGATCAGGCGGGCGATCTCGGGCTCGTCCTCGACGACGAAGACCAGCGGCGGCGGCGCGGTGGTGGTGTTGGCGGTGGTGTTCACGGTCCCTCGGCGCGGATCATCCGCTGAAGGCTTCCGCATTGCCGGCCAGTGCTGCGGCCAGCTGCGCTTTCGTGAAGGGCTTGGGCAGCAGCGTGATGCCGGCCACCTCGGTGTCGCCGTTGGCATAGCCGCTCATCAGCATCACCTGCGGCACGCGGCGCAGCTCGCGCGCATAGCGGGCCAGGTCCCGGCCGTCGACCCCGCCGGGCATCACCACGTCGCTCAGCAGCAGGTCGATGTCGCCCACGCCGTCCAGCATGCGCCGGCCTTCGACGCCGTCAGCTGCCTCGATCACCACGTAGCCCAGCGCGACCAGGTGGCGCCGTACGACGCGGCGCACCTGCGCATCGTCCTCGACCACCAGGGCCACGCCGGCGCGCGGCGGGGCGACGGCCACTTCCCGCTCACCATCGGCCGCGGCGGGCTCGGCGGCCGCCGGCGCATCGGCCGGCGTGCAGGGCAGCAGCAGCGTCACGGTGGTGCCGGCGCCGGGCCGGCTGTCCAGCGTGATGTGGCCGCCGGACTGCTTGACGAAGCCGTCGACGATGGACATGCCCAGCCCCGAGCCGCGGCCCACGCCCTTGGTGGTGAAGAACGGCTCGAAGGCGCGGGCGATGGTGGCGTCGTCCATGCCCACGCCATGGTCGCGCACGGCGATGCGCACGTAGGGCCCGGCCGGCAGCTGCAGCGCGCCGGCGGCCGCCTCGTCCAGCGGCTGCGCGGCCACGTGCACCTCGATGGCGCCGCCGCCGGGCATCGCGTCGCGGGCGTTGAACAGCAGGTTCAGCAGCGCGTTCTCCAGCTCGTGCACGTCCACCATCGCCGCCAGCGGCGCGGATGGGGCGTGGATGGTGAGCTGGATGCTCTCGGGCAGCGAGCGCCGCATCAGCTTGCCCAGGCGGTGCACCAGCGGGCCCACCTCCACGGCACGCGGCTCCAGCGGATGCTGGCGTGAGTAGGCCAGCAGGCCCTTGATCAGCTCGGCGCCGCGGCGCGCCGCGACCAGGGCCGGCTCGACGAAGTCGCCGATGTCGGGTTCGCCCGGCCGTTCCTCGCACAGCGAAGAGAGGTTGCCGATGACGACGGTGAGGATGTTGTTGAAATCGTGCGCCATGCCGCCGGCCAGCTGGCCGATGGCCTCGCGCCGCTGGGCCTGCACCAGCGCGGCCTGGGTGCGTTTCTGCTCGGCGCTGGCTTCCATCAGCCGCTGGTTGATGGCGCGCAGCTCGGCGGTGCGTTCGAGCACGCGCTCTTCCAGCTCGGCGTTCTGGCGGCGGATGCGGCCCTCGTAGTAGCGCTGGTCGGTAACGTCCGAATACAGCGTCACGAAGCCGTGGCTGTCGGGCAGCGGCTCGCCGCGCACCAGCAGCACGCGGCCGTTGGGCCGCATGCGTTCGAACTGGTGCGGCGCGAAGCTGCGGGCGGCGGCCACGCGCTCGGCCACCGCGCGGTCGGGATTGGCGGTGCCGTACTCGCCGCGCTCGGCGTTGTAGCGCATGAAGCTTTCGAACGGTGCGCCGAAATAAGCCATCTCGGGCGGGAATTCGAGCAGGCGCAGGAAGGTGAGGTTCCAGGCCACCAGGCGCAGGTCGGCGTCGAACACCGTCAGGCCCTGGTCGATCAGGTGCAGCGCGACCTGCAGGGTCTCGTAGCGCTGGGACGGGTCGAGGATGCGGTCGCTGCCGTCTTGGGCCATGGGCGGGTCGTCCAGTGAAACGGGCGGGGCCGTGTGGATGGGGCCGAATGGCGCCGTGCGAGTGGCGCCGTGCGAATGGCGCGGATTCTAGAAGTGCACCCCCGTGCCGCGAAGGGCACTGCAAACATTCGTCATAGTTCCCGGCAAGTTGTGCAATGCCGCGCCGCGATCGTTCAGGCCAAGGAGAGAGTGGCCATGGACGAGCATCCCTTCGACGACGGATTGCAGCGCTGCGCGGCCAACCACGCGCCGCTCTCGCCGTTGACCTTCATCGAGCGCAGCGCCAGGGTGTTCCCCGAGCGCACCGCCATCATCTACGGCCTGCGCCGCCAGACCTGGGCCCGGACCTACGAGCGCTGCCGCCGCCTGGCCGGCGCGCTGGCGGCCTGGGGCATCGGCCGCGGCGACACCGTGGCCACCATGCTGCCCAACGTGCCGGCGATGGTGGAGGCGCATTTCGGCGTGCCGATGGCCGGCGCCGTGCTGAACACGCTGAACACCCGGCTCGATGCCGAGACCATCGCCTTCATGCTGCGCCACGGCGGCGCCCGGGTGCTGCTGACCGACCGCGAGTTCTCGCCGGTGATCGAGCGTGCGCTGGCCCTGCTGGGCGATGCGCGGCCGCGGGTGGTCGACGTCGACGACCTGGCGGTGCCCAGCGGCCGCGCTTTGGGCGAAATCGAGTACGAAGCCTTCCTGGCCCAGGGGGCCGCTGACTTTGCATGGCAGCCGCCGGCGGACGAATGGGACGCCATCGCGCTGAACTACACCTCCGGCACCACCGGCGACCCCAAGGGCGTGGTCTACCACCACCGCGGCGCCTACCTGAACGCGGTGTGCAACATCGTCTCGTGGCGGCTGCCGGCGCAACCGGTGTACCTGTGGACGCTGCCGATGTTCCACTGCAATGGCTGGTGCTTCCCGTGGACGCTGGCGGCGCAGGCCGGCACGCAGGTGTGCCTGCGCAAGGTGGAGCCGGCTCTGGCCTTCGAGATGATCCGCCGCCACCGCGTCACCCACCTGTGCGGCGCGCCCATCGTCTTCGCGCTGCTGGTGAACGCGCCGGCGGAGCTGCGCCACGGCATCGAACACCTGATCGAGGGCATGGTGGCGGGCGCCGCGCCGCCGGCGGCGCTGATCGAAGGCGCCGAGCGCATCGGCCTCACGCTGACCCATGTCTACGGCCTGACCGAGGTCTACGGGCCAGCGGCCGTCTGCGTGCCACAGGACGACTGGCCCGCGCTGCCGCTGGAGCAGCGCGCCGAGCGCATCGCGCGCCAGGGCGTGCGCTACCTGATGCAGGAGGCTTGCGAGGTGCTGGACCCCGAGACGCTGCAGCCGGTGCCGGCCGACGGCCGCACCATCGGCGAGGTGTGCTTCCGCGGCAACCTGGTGATGAAGGGCTACCTGCGCAACGAGCGCGCGACGCGCGAGGCCTTTGCCGGCGGCTGGTTCCACACCGGCGACCTGGGCGTCGTGCAGCCCGACGGCTACGTGAAGCTGAAGGACCGGGCCAAGGACATCATCATTTCCGGCGGCGAGAACATCTCGTCGGTGGAGGTGGAAGACGCGCTGGCCCGCCACCCCGCGGTGCTCGCCGCCGCGGTGGTCGCGATGCCGGACGGCCACTGGGGCGAGGTGCCCTGCGCCTTCGTCGAGCTGAAGGCGGGGGCGCAGGCGCAGGAGGACGAGATCGTCGAGCACTGCCGCGGCCTGCTGGCGCGCTACAAGGTGCCCAAGCGCGTCGTGCTGGGCACGCTGCCGAAGACGGCCACCGGCAAGATCCAGAAGTTCGTGCTGCGCGAGCAGCTGAAGTCGGCGTCCGCCATCGGGTGACGCGGCGATGAACGGCAGCTTCATTCTCGAGACACGTGGCCTGGCCAAGAGCTTCGGCGGCTTCAGCGCGGTGCAGGGCGTGGACCTGCGCGTCAAGCGCGGCAGCATCCATGCGCTGATCGGGCCCAACGGCGCGGGCAAGACCACGGTCTTCAACCTGCTCACCAAGTTCATCGCGCCCAGCGCCGGCCGAATCCTGTTCGACGGCGAGGACATCACGGCGGAAGCGCCGGACCAGGTGGCGCGGCGCGGCATCGTGCGCTCGTTCCAGATCTCCGCCACCTTCGGCCACATGACGGTGCTGCAGAACGTGCGCGTGGCGCTGCAGCGCAAGCTGGGCACTTCGCTGCGCTTCTGGGTGCCCGAATCCACGCTGCGCGTGCTGGACGACGAGGCGATGGCGCTGCTGGACCAGGTGGGCCTGGCCGAGCATGCCCAGGCGCAGGCGGTGGACCTGCCCTACGGCCGCAAGCGCGCGCTGGAGCTGGCCACCACGATGGCGCTGGACCCGCAGCTGATGCTGCTGGACGAACCGACCCAGGGCATGGGCCACGAGGACGTGGACCGGGTGGTGGCGCTGATCCGCCGGCTGGCCGCGAAACGCACGGTGCTGATGGTCGAGCACAACCTGTCGGTGGTGCAGAGCCTGTCGGACACCATCACCGTGCTGCAGCGGGGAGCGGTGCTGACGGAAGGGCCGTACGACGCCGTGTCCAAGGACCCGCGCGTGCTGGAAGCCTACATGGGAGTCGCCGCATGAATGCAGCCACCGCTCCATTGCTCGATGTGCACGGCCTGCACGCCTTCTACGGTGAATCGCACGTGCTGCACGGCGTGGACTTCGAGGTGCACGAAGGCGAGCTGGTCACGCTGCTGGGCCGCAACGGCGCCGGGCGCACCAGCACGCTGCGGGCGCTGATGGGCCTGGTCGGCCGGCGCCACGGGCGGCTGCGCTTTGCCGGGCAGGACATCGCCAGTGCACCGCCACACGCCATCGCCCGGCTCGGCATCGGCTACTGCCCGGAAGAGCGGGGCATCTTCTCGACCCTGACGGCGGAAGAGAACCTGATGCTGCCGCCGAAGATGAGCGGCCGCGCCGGCATGCCCGTCGACGAGATCTACGCGATGTTCCCGCAGCTGCATGAACGCCGCGCCAGCCCAGGCACCCGCCTGTCCGGCGGCGAGCAGCAGATGCTGGCGCTGGCCCGCATCCTGCGCACCGGCGCCCGCCTGTTGCTGCTGGACGAGATCACCGAAGGCCTGGCGCCGGTGATCGTGCAGGCGCTGGGCCGCGCGATCGAAACGCTGAAGAAGCGCGGCTACACGATCGTTCTGGTGGAGCAGAACTTCCGATTTGCCGCGCCGCTGGCGGACCGGCACTACGTGCTGGAGCACGGCCGTGTCGTCGCCACCGTGCCGAAGGCCGAGCTGGCCGCGCGCACGCCGATGCTGAACCAGTTGCTGGGTGTTTGAAGACCCCGACGACCGATCGAACGACAGATCCACGACAGGAGACCGAGATGAAGACTTCCCGAATCGCCCTGGCCGCCTCGCTGGCCATCACCGGCACCATCGCCGCCACGGCCGCGCAAGCCCAGGTGTCCGACAACGCGGTGCGCATCGGCGTGCTGACCGACATGTCCGGCGTCTACTCCGACCTGGCCGGCCCCGGCGCGGTGGTGGCCACCAAGATGGCGATCGACGATTTCGTCGCCCGCGAGAAGCCGGCCTTCAAGGTGGAGCTGGTCTCTGCCGACCACCAGAACAAGGCCGACGTGGCGTCGAACAAGGCGCGCGAGTGGATCGAGAAGGACAAGGTCGACGTGCTGACCGAGCTGGTGACCACGTCCGTCGCGCTGGCCGTGCAGAAGCTGGTGAAGGAGAAGGACCGCATCGCGCTGATTTCCGGCGCCGCGTCCACCCGCATCACCAACGAAGACTGCAACGAGAACACCGTGCACTGGACCTATGACACCTACGCGGTGGCCAACGGCACGGCGCGCGCGGTGGTCAAGCAGGGCAGCAGCAAGTGGTTCTTCCTGACGGCCGACTATGCCTTCGGCCATTCGCTGGAAAAGGACGCGGCGCAGGTCGTGACGAGCAATGGCGGCCAGGTCATCGGCACCGCGCGCCACCCGTTCCCCGGCAGCGACTTTTCGTCCTATCTCCTGAAGGCACAGGCGTCGGGCGCGCAGGTGATCGGCCTGGCCAATGCCGGCGGCGACACGCTGAACGCGATCAAGCAGGCGGCCGAGTTCGGCGTCACGCCCAGGCAATCGCTGGCCGGGCTGCTGCTCTTCATCTCCGACATCCATGCGCTTGGCCTGAAGACCGCGCAGGGCATGTACCTGACCGAAGGCTTCTACTGGGACCTGAACGACCAGACCCGGGCCTGGTCCAAGCGCTTCTTCGAGCAGCACAAGCGCATGCCGACCATGGTGCAGGCGGGCCAGTACTCGGCGGTGATGCACTACCTGCAGGCGGTGAAGGCCACCGGCAGCGACGCTGCGGGCAAGGTGATGGCACAGATGAAGAAGACGAAGATCAATGACTTCTTCGCCACCGACGGCTACATCCGCGAAGACGGCCGCATGGTGCACGACATGTACCTGTTCAAGGTGAAGTCGCCGTCCGACTCGCGTTACGCCTGGGACTACTACAAGCCGATGCAGGTGATCCGCGCGGATGGGGCGTTCCAGCCCTTGTCGGCTTCTGCCTGTCCGCTGGTCAAGAAGTAATTTCCCAGAGAGGCGGCCATGGAGATCTTCGGCGTGCCTTCGCAGGCGCTGTTCGGGCAGCTGCTGCTGGGTTTGATCAACGGCTCGTTCTACGCGGTGCTGAGCCTCGGGCTCGCGGTGATCTTCGGCCTGCTGCACATCATCAACTTCATGCACGGGGCGCAGTACATGCTGGGCGCCTTCGTGGCGTGGATGGCGCTGCAGTTCCTGGGGATCAACTACTGGGTGGCGCTGCTGGCCGTGCCGCTGGCGGTCGGGGCCTTCGGCATCGCCATCGAGCGGCTGATGCTCAAGCGCCTGGCCGGGCTGGATCCGTTGTACGGCCTCTTGCTGACCTTCGGCCTGGCGCTGATGGCCGAGGGCATCTTCCGCAACCTGTACGGCGTCTCGGGCCAGAGCTACCCGGCGCCGGAGGCGCTGCAGGGCGGCGTCAACCTGGGCTTCATGTTCCTGCCGCTGTACCGGGCCTGGGTGGTGGTGGCGGCGCTGGGGGCCTGCGCCATCACCTGGTTCCTGATCGAGCGCACGCAGCTGGGCGCGCGATTGCGCGCCGCCACCGAGCATGCGCAGCTGGTGCAGGCGCTGGGCCTGAACGTGCCGCTGATGGTCACGCTGACCTATGGCGCCGGCGTGGCGCTGGCCGCCTTCGCTGGCGTGCTGGCGGCGCCGCTGACGCAGGTGAATCCGCTGATGGGCTCGAACCTGATCATCGTGGTGTTCGCAGTGGTGGTGATCGGCGGCATGGGCTCGATCCTGGGCTCCATCGTCACCGGCTTGTCGCTGGGCGTGATCGAGGGGCTGACCAAGGTCTTCTATGCCGAGGCCTCGGCAGTGGTGATCTTCCTGGTGATGGCGCTGGTGCTGCTGCTGCGGCCGGCGGGCCTGTTCGGCAAGACCGCGTGAGCGGCCGGGCGTCCGCGGACGCGGGCGCCGTTCTTCTGCAGGAGTTGCACATGAAACGCTGGATCTATGCCGCGCTGCTCGTCGCCGCGCTGGCCGCGCCTTTCGTGGTCTATCCCACGTTCCTGATGAAGGTGCTGTGCTTCGCGCTGTTCGCCTCGGCCTTCAACCTGCTGCTGGGCCATGGCGGGCTGCTGTCCTTCGGCCACGCGGCCTACTTCGGCTCGGCCGGCTACTTCTGCGCCCACGTCTGCAAGGTGTGGGGCTGGCCGCCGGAGTTGGGCCTCTTGGCCGCCACCGCCGCGGCCGCGGCCATGGGCTGGGTGTTCGGGCTGCTGGCCATCCGGCGCTCGGGCATCTACTTCGCCATGGTCACGCTGGCGCTGGCGCAGCTGGTGTACTTCCTGGCGCTGCAGCTGCCCTTCACCGGCGGCGAGAACGGCCTGCAGGGGGTGCCGCGCGGCCAGCTGCTGGGCTTCATCGACCTGAACGACAACCTGGCGATGTACTACCTGGTGCTGGCCGTCTTCGTCGGCGGCTTCGCGCTGATCCACCGCACCATCCACTCGCCCTTCGGCCAGGTGCTGAAGGCCATCCGCGAGAACGAGCCGCGCGCCATCTCGCTGGGCTATGCCGTCGACCGGTACAAGCTGCGGGTGTTCGTGATCTCTGCCGCGCTGGCCGGGCTGGCGGGCGCCACCAAGACCCTGGTGTTCCAGCTGGCCTCGCTGACCGACGTGCACTGGCACCTGTCGGGTGAGGTGGTGCTGATGACCTTGCTGGGCGGCCTGGGCACGGTGTGGGGGCCGGCGGTGGGCGCCTTCACCGTGGTGCTGCTGGAAGACCAGCTGGCCAGCACCGTGGGCTCCTGGGTCACGGTGATCGTCGGCGCGGTGTTCGTGGCCTGCGTGCTGCTGTTCCGCCGCGGCATCGTCGGCGAGCTGGCGCACTGGCGCCGGCGCGTGGCGCTGCTGCCCGTCCACCGCCGCGTTGCCCGCGGCACCGAGCCGGCCACGGAGGTCGCCGCCGAGGTGGCGCGGTGAACCGCCGCCACGCCTTGCTGGCGCTGGCGCCGGCCACCACCCCGCTGGCCACCACGCTGGCCCCGCCGGCGCACGCGCAGCGCGGCGCCGACAGCGGCGTCGGCACCGACACGCTGACGCTGGGCACCACCGCGCCCTTCAGCGGCGCATTGCAGGAGTGGGGCGAGGAATACCAGCGTGGCGCGGACGCGTACTTCAGCCACTTGAACGCGCAGGGCGGCGTGCACGGCCGGCGCATCGCGGTGGAGTACCTGGACGATGCCTACGACGCGCGGCGCACCGTGCAGAACACCCACACGCTGGTGCGGCAGCGCGGCGTCTTCGCGCTGATCAACCTGTGCGGCACCGCCAACACCGAGGCGCTGCTGCCCGAGCTGGAACTGCTGCGCGTGCCGGTGATCGGCACGGCCTCGGGGTCTGAGACGGTGCGCGCGCCCGCGGTGCGCAGCCGCTGGCTCTTCCACACCCGCGCCGGTTATGCCGAGGAGACCGACAAGATCGCCGAGTTCCTGGCCACCACCGGCGTGCGCCGCATCGCCATCGTGCACCAGGCCAATCCGCTCGGGCTGTCGGGCCTGGCGTCCGCGCGGCAGGCGCTGGGCCGGCGCGGCATCGAACCGGTGGCGGTGGCCTCGGTGCGGACCGATGCCTCGGACGTGGCCGCGGCGGTGCAGGCGGTGGCGGCCGAGAACCCGGCAGTGGTGGTGCTGGTCACCGCCGGCATCGTCTCGAGCCGCTTCATCCGCGCCTACCAGGACACCGGCGCGCCGACGCAGTTCTTCGGCCTGAACATCATCGGCAGCAAGCAGCTGGTGGCCGACCTGGGCGAGCGCGTGCGCGGCGTGATGGTGTCGCAGGTGACGCCGCACCCCTGGACCGGCGCGCAGGCCATCAGCCGCGAATACCAGCGCCTGATGGACCGCGCCGGCCACCGCGTTTGGTCCTTCGTGTCGATGGAAGGTTTCGTCAATGCCAAGCTGGCGGCGCTGGCGCTGCAGTGGGCCGGGCCGCAGCCCACGCGTGAGCGCTTCGTCGCCGCGCTGGAATCGGCGCGCGAGATCGACCTGGGCGGCTTCGTGCTGCGCTACACGCCGCAGGACCACAACGGCTCGCGCCGGGTGGATCTGACGATCCTGGATGCGAAGGCGGGGTGGTTGCGCTGAGCGCGCGAGCCTCCTCAGGTTGCGCATCCTCGGGGCAGCTCGGGTGGCTGGTTCGATCCCCGGTGGAGCGCACCGCTGCCTATCTGAATAAATGCGCGTCCATGCCCGGTGGCCGTCAACGCGGCGGCGCCGCGCGCCGAACCGTGGCCTGCACCACCACCTTGCCGTCGCGCCGTTCCAGCGACTCGCAGCGGCTCAGCAGCCAGCCCGCGGCCGCGGAATCCTCCGGCAACCACAGGCGCAGCATGTCGAACACGAGGTGCGTGTCGACGAAGGGCATGCGCAGCTCGGCCGGCAGCCGCAGCAGTTCGTCGAGCGTGGGATAGTCGCTGGCGCCCGGGTAGGGCGGGTGGAAGCGGCCGGTGATCGCGTCGTCATGCCGCAGTTCGGCCAGGCAGGCGTCGTACGCCGGCTGCAGCCGGCGCTGGAACTCGGCCGCGTCCATCTCGAGCCTGAGCGGCAACTCGCCCGGCGCCTTGCCGTAGCTCACTTCGGAGAAAGTCACCGCCCTCGGTTCGATCGGCTGTGCATCGACAAACACGTTCATTCACTGCCCCGGCGGAATCAGAAGCACACGCCCATCGCCGGTGACCGTGACCGAGCCCGACGGGAAGAAGGGCTCACCGGCCCGCGGGTCACCGCCGGCACGGATGCCCGAGCGCTGGAAGAACTCTTCCGGCGTCACGATCTCCGGGATGGTAGGCGTGGATTTGCCCGGCACGATGGGCAGGCGTTCCATCGGCACGGCATGGCCTTCGCCGTTGATGGCGCCGATCACGCGCTGGGCCTGGCGTTGCGTGAGGCTGCCGAAGCCGACGTCGATGTCGCTCAGGTCGGTGAAGTTGCCGCGCACCCGGCTGCCGCCGAACACCGCGGAGCTGTCGCGGGTGAAGGCGCTGTCGAGGATGGACGAGGCTTGCGTGGGGGTGAGGCCCGGGATGTGGGTGGAGAGGAAGTTCGCCTGCGCGTCCAGCGAGTCCAGCTGCAGCGTGGTGCGCTCCGGGAAGCTGGAGAAGATCGAGCGCTCGGTGTACAGGGGCCGGCTCACCGTGCCGGCGAAGTCGGCGGTCTGGCGAGCCGGGTCGTCCAGCAGGCTGGTGAAGCCGGGTGCCGGGCCCGCATCGCCCGCCTGCGACAGCCCGCGCAGCCCACCACCCAGGCCGCGTGCGCTGCCCGCGTAGCCGGTGGCCAGGCCCAGGCCCACGCCGGCGGGCAGCGCGGTGGCCTGGCGGATGGCGGCCGGGTCGTCGCCGGTCAGGTTGTTCCACCAGCGGCTGGTGGCGCCACCGGGGTCGCTGAAGAACGAGCGCAGGCCGTTCACCGCGGCGCGGGTGGTTTCGATGGCCCAGGCGGCGCGGCTCTCGGGCGTGCCGACCAGGCCGAAGCTGTGGGCGGCGCCGTCCAGCGCGCCGGCGGCGGCGTCGTAGACGCCCAGCGCGTGCGCGCCCGCGCGGTCCCAGAAGGGCAGCGGGGCGCGGGTGGCCGCGGCCGCGGCGGGGGTTGTGTTGAAGCCGGCACCCAGGCCGTCGAGGAAACTCGGTCCGCCGAAACCGGCGTTGAAGCCGAGGCCGGTGCCGAAGCCCGACCCGCTGCCGAAGCTCGGCGAGAAGCCGGCACGGTCCCATGCCGGCACGGGCTGGCGCGCGGCCAGGAACTGCAGGTCCGCGGCCGTGGCGCGCGCCATCGCGGCGGCGTCGATCGCGGTGCCGGCGCGCGGCAGGTTGAGCCAGTCGCCCACCTGCAGCAGGTTGGGGTTGGACAACTGCGGGTTGGCGGCGATGAAGCCGTTCTTCAGGTCGTTGACCGTGCCGGCCGAGGCGCCGTCGCCTGCCAGCCGGCCGGCGATGCGGCTGAGGCTGTCGCCGGGCTGGACCTCGATGCTGCGCGGCGTGGTGTGCGTCGTGGTGTGCGTCGTGGTGTGCAGCGTGGTGTGCAGCGTGGTGTGCAGCGTGGTGTGCGGCGTGGTGTCGATCGCGGCAGGTGCCGCGGCGGCGGGCGCGCTCCACCAGTCGAAGGCCGATCGGCGCGCGGCCACGTCGGCGGCCCAGGCCTCACCGCCGGTGTAGGGCGAGGCCGCGGGCGTGTCGATGGCGGAGGGCAGGCTGGTGAAGCGGTTCCCCTCACGCGCAAAGTCCCCGGCCATCTCGTCGGCCGAGTATGAGGGAGTGGCGAAGCTCGGCGGTGCCGGCGGGCCGACGAAGCTGTCGTCGATGGGCGCGGCGAAGGACGAGGCGCTGGACGGGCCGAAGCTGTCGGCCAGCGGCGCCGGGCTGCTGTCGAAGCCGCTGGACACCGGGGCGTCGAACCCGCCGGCGGTGGGGCTGTCGAATCCGCCGAAGTCGTAGCTGCCGCCGAAGTCGGCGCCGGCGTAGGAGTTGTCGATCATGGTGCTGCTGCCGCGAAGGCGGTTGGAGTCGTTGCGGGCTCCATAGGCAGCGCGGCACGCGGATTCAAGCCGCGTCCCTGGAACTGGCCGGCTAACGCAGCCCCTGCCCGTGCAGGAAGTCAGCCAGCGCGTCGCGCCGGGCGCGCCCCTCGGCCCCCGGCGCGGAATAGTGGAAGTGCCCGCTGAACGACGGCATCTGCTGCACCAGCGTGGGCACCGACAGCAGCAGCTCCGGCCGGCTCATGCCGGCGTGGATGGGATCGCCCTGCGCAGAGAGGTCGATCACGTGCACGCGGCGGATGTTGGGGCTGGCGCGCAATTGGTGCAGCAGGCTGTTGCCCAGCGGCGTGCCCAGCAGCACCAGGTTGTCGATGGGGGTGCCGCCGTCGGCATAGTGCAGCGCCACCTGCGACGCAGCGACCGAGCCGTAGGAGTAGCCCAGCAGGTTGAACTGCTCGCCGCCCTGCGCAAAGTTGTCCAGCAGCACCGGTATCGGAAAGCGGCGGTCGCGGTAGATGTCGACGCCGATCGCCACGTCCATCAGCGTGCCGCCGGACCACTTGCCGGCATTCACCGGCGTCAGCGCCATGCCCTGGTCGGAGAACGCACGCACCATGTCCTGGATGTAGCCGCCTTCCATGCCGGCACCGCCGAAGAACAGGTTGCCCTTGATCGCCTCGCCGGGCTGCAGCAGGCGCGGCTCGAAAGGGGGCGCTTCGGCGGCGGGGGCGGGCAGTGGATCGGTCCTGCCGCTGCCGAAGCCGCCGGAAGCCAGTTGCAGCCCGTCCCAGGCAAGCGGCTCGGGCGCGCCTGCCGCCGGCAGCGGCCCCGGCCCGTCGTCGAAGCTGGCGTAACCGGCGCCGGAACCCAGCCAGGTCTCGATCATCGGCAGGCTCCGTGCATGGCAGCTAGCGCATGAAAAGGACCGTCCGTCACACCATGGCCGGCGTGTCATCGTCGCTGTCGAAGCGCACGCCCTCGGCCCGCAGGCGCGAGCGCGCGCGGCGGTAGAAGGTGGGCATCAGGCTGCGCGCCCAGGATTCGATCAGCACGGCCGACTGCTGCATGATGACCGGCATCACCTCCAGCAGCTTGCGGCCCAGCGGGCTGCTGTGGAAGGCGATCATCTGTTCGACTTCGCGCAGCGTGAAGTGCTGCTCGTACAGCGGCACCATCGACTCGGCAAAGGCCGGCAGGTGCTCGGCGAAGACCTGGTCGGCCTCGTCCAGCAGCGCGCGCTGCACGCGGTCGGCCTGCGCCACCGGCAGCGCCTGCATGCCCTGCACCACGTAGCGCACGGCCGCCTCGTGCATCTGGTGCGCATGCTGCAGCGAGCGCGACTCGTGCAGCAGCCGGTGGATGGCCGCGTGCAGCGCGGGGTCTCGCGGCGGCTGCGCGTCGATGGCGGACGGGGCGTGCGGCGACACCGTTTCGGTCATGCAGTTCTCCTAAGGTCTGACGTACGGGGCCAGCGCCTGTGTCGTCTGCTGGATCTGGCCGATGGTGTGGGCCCGCGCGCGCAGCGCCTGCGCCTCGGCCAGGTGTTCCAGCGCTTCCGGCGCCACCGACACCGGCGTGCCGCTGCCCAGCTGCGTGAGCTGCGGGGAGATGTCGATCGCGCGGATCAGGTTCCACAGCTGCGCGCCCTGCGTGGCGGCCAGCGCGGCGCCCACCTGGTCCTGCTGCATCGCGGCCGAGGCCACGCTTACCGCGCGGCCGGCCAGCTGCACGCTGAGGCTGGGGATCGACATCTCCTGCCACCCCGCCAGGCGGCCAAAGGCGCCCGCGGCGCCGGTGAGGCCGGCGGCCACGTGCAGCGGGCTGTCGTGCTCCAGGCCCTGGTGCACCGTGTAGGCCGAGCCAATCAGCGAGGCGGTGGCGGCCAGGCCCTGCGGCACGATGCCCGGCCGCTGCCGGTTGGCCAGCTGCAGGCCTTCCTCGGCGCTGTAGCTCAGTTGCGACAGGCCGCCCAGCACGTTGATGCCGCCGTTCAGCGCCGCGGCCGTGTTGCCGTTCTCGATGGCCTGCACCGTGCCGTACACGTTGCCTGCTATGCCTGCCGCCCGCGCCAGCGCCGGCGAGACGATGGGGGCGTGCCGGTCGTCGGCCAGCGTCAGGCCGCCCTGGGCGCTGTAGCTGAGGTTGGACAGCCCGCCCATCACGCCGATGCCGCCTTGCAGCGCTGCCCCGATGTTGCCCGTGCGCAGGCCCTGCACGGCGCCCGCGGCCTGGCCGACGACGCCGGCCGCGCCGGCCACCGCCGGCGACACGATGGGCGCGTGGCTCGCGTCCGCCAGCCCCAGGCTGCCGCCGCTGACGCTGAGCCGCGACAAGCCGCCGGCCATGCCGATGCCGCCCCCGATGGCCGCCAGCGGATCGCCGTGCTTGATGCCCTGGTACAGGCCCTGCGCCCCGGCCGCCACGCGGGCCACGTTGGCCACGGTGTTCAGCGTGTTGGTGGTGGCCGTGGCGGCACCGGCCAGGCCGCCGATGCCGGCCATGCCGGTGGCCACGCCGGCGATGGCGCCCAGCCAGTTGCCGGTCTCGACGCCGTTCTTCACCGCCAGCCCGGCGCTCAGCGCAGCGCCGATCGGCGCCGTCACCGGGATCACCGACAGCACCACCGCGGCGATCGGCAGCAGCGTGTTCTTGATGCAGCCGCCGCTCTTCTTGGCGTTCTCCTGCACCACCTCGCGCATCAGGCGGTCGCTGTCGTCCAGGTAGTAGCGGAACTTGGCGCCTTCGCCGCGCTGGGCGTCGAAGTCGCGCACCACCACCTTGTCGTACTTGCCGACCTGCTTGTCTATCACCAGCGTCGTGGCCAGGCCGCGGTGCAGCGTCTCGTTGGCCAGCGGCGCGTACTTCTGGCGCAGGTGCTCGGGCATGGCCATCAGCGTGTCGCGGCTCAGCACGCCCCAGCGTTCGGTGAGCGCGCGGGTGTGCGGCAGCGCCAGGTCGTCGGCCTTGGGCTGGAAGGCCTTGCCCTGCTCGAAACCGAGCTCGGACGCGAGCCACATGCGCGCGTAGTCCTTGCCCATGGCCAGCGCCACGATGCCGCCGCGCGCCTGCTCGGCGAACTGGCTGGCGTAGTCCACCGCCGCCTCGAACTTGGCGCCCTGGTAGGCGGCGATGGCGGGCATGCGGATGCGCATCGCGATGCCCGGGGCATCGATCAGCTGGCGCGCATGGGTGTCGATGCGGTCCAGGCCGGCGCGGGCCTGGCGCATGGCCTCGGCGCCGTCGCCCGCCAGCGCGGCGGTGGCGATGCCGTTGGGCAGCGCGGCCTGGGCGGTGTCGCCGGCCTCCATCTCGGCGCGGGCAGCGGCCTGGATCTCATGGCGCTGCACCGAGCCTTGGCCGCTGGCGGAATAGCTGCGCAGCTCCATCGGCGCGTACTCGCCCACCGCCTCGTCGTGCAGCAGCGCCAGCTGGGTGGCGCGGCCCATCTCCTGGTTCAGGATGCCTTCGTAGCGGCCGCGCACTTCGGGCGACAGCTTGTGCATGTCGGCCGTCAGGGCGTCCCAGCGCTGCGACAGGCCGCGGGTGAAGCCGCTGTCCTCGAACAGCTTGACCTCGAAAGGCATGGCCCCGCCGCTCAGCCCCAGCCGGATGCGCGTCCAGTCGCGCATCGCCTCCTCGCCGCCTTCCATCGCGTTCAGGCCGCTGCCGACGGGGTCGGCCAGGGTCTCGCGGGTGCGGGCCTGCAGCGCATGGTCGCGCCAGCCGGCCAGGGCCAGCGGCGCCGCGTCCTTCAGGAACGGGGCCAGCGAGCCGTCGGCCAGCAGGCCGTTGGCGCTGCCCAGCGTGTGGGCAGCGCGGAAGGGGTCGGCCGCCGGCTTCAGGTTGGCCTTCAGGGCATCGACGGCGGCAGGGCTGTTCAGTAGGGCG
>Ga0196963_10000799_pt1 | contig 24416 bp, 22 predicted proteins | sample S1_5metaG_FD_148600 | JGI IMG/M metagenome (GOLD analysis project Ga0196963, IMG submission 148600) | Soil microbial communities from Anza Borrego desert, Southern California, United States - S1_5 | ecosystem: Environmental > Terrestrial > Soil > Desert | place: USA: California | collected...
GCCGAGATCGCGACCAACGTGCTGCACAACGTCGGCAACGTGCTCAACAGCGTCAACGTCTCGGCCGACCTGATCGCCGAGCGGCTGGGGCGCAGCGAAGTGCCCAGCCTGCAGCGCGTTGTCACGCTGCTGGATGGCCAGCGCGCCGACCTGGGCGGCTTCTTCTCGAAGGACCCGCGCGGCGGCATGCTGCCGGACTTCCTGCGCCAGCTGGCGCAGACGCTGCAGGACGAGCAGCAGGCCGTGGCCGACGAACTGCGCCGCCTGCGCGACAGCGTGCGCCACATCCAGCAGATCGTCGCGACGCAGCAGTCGTATGCCGGCGCGCGCAGCGTCGTCGAACCGGTGCGCGTGGCCGACCTGCTGGAGGACGCGCTGCGCATCAACACCAGCGGGCCGCTGGAGCGGCACGTGTGCCTGGTGCGCTGCGCCGAAGGGCTGCCCACGCTGCTGCTGGACAAGCACCGCGTGCTGCTGATCCTGGTCAACCTGGTCAGCAATGCGCGCCATGCCACCGCCCACCTGCCGCATGCCGACGTGCGCATCGTGCTGCACGCGTCGATGGAAGCGGTGGCCGACGGCCGGCGGCTGCGCATCGCCGTCGAAGACAACGGCGAAGGCATCGCTAACGACCATTTGACGCGCATCTTTGCGCACGGCTTCACCACCCGCAAGGACGGCCACGGCTTCGGCCTGCACAGCTGCGCGCTGGCCGCGCGCGAGATGGGCGGCGCGCTGCAGGCCCACAGCGAGGGGCGCGGCCACGGCGCCCGCTTCACGCTGGAGCTGCCGGCGCAGGCCGCCGATGCCGGCGCCGATCCGACCGCCGTCCCTGTGGCGGCTGCCACCACTGCCACTGCCATTGCCGCGCCCCAGGCGCCTGCCACCCCATGACCGACCACCTGAACCGACGCCTGCTGCTGATCGACGACACGCCGGCGATCCACGAGGATTTCCGGCGCATCCTGGGCGGCGGCACCAGCTCGGCGCTGGACGCGGCCAAGGCCGCGCTGTTCGGCGACTTCGCGCCCGCGGCGCCGGCCGCCGCCGAGCAGGCGGGGGGCCCGTTCGAGATGGATTCGGCCTACCAGGGCCAGGAAGGCCTGGCCAAGGTCGAGCAATCCGCCGCCGCCGGCCGGCCCTACGCGCTGGCCTTCGTCGACATGCGCATGCCGCCCGGCTGGGACGGCGTCGAGACCATCGAGCGGCTGTGGCAGGCCGACCCGCGGCTGCAGGTCGTCATCTGCACCGCGTACTCCGACACCTCGTGGGAAGAGGTGCTGCGCCGGCTGGACGCACGCGACCGGCTGCTGGTGCTGAAGAAGCCCTTCGACACCATCGAGGTGCGCCAGCTCGCCAACGCGCTGACGGCCAAGTGGTCGCTGTCGCGCGGGGCCGAGCTGCACATCGGCACGCTGGAGCAGGCGGTGGCGGCGCGCACCAGCGAACTGACGCAGGCGGTGGAGGCATTGCGCGCCGAGATCGCCGAGCGCAAGCAGCTGGAGAGCCAGCTGGTGCAGTCGGAAAAGCTTGCGTCGATCGGCCAGCTGGCCGCCGGCGTGGCGCACGAGATCAACAACCCGATCGGCTACGTGCTATCGAACTTCAGCATGCTGGAGGAGTACCTGGCCAGCCTGTTCGAGCTGCTCGGCGCCTACGAACTGCAGCTGCCCGCGCACGGCGAGGCGGCACTGCGCGCGCTGCGCGAGCGGCTGCAGATCGACGACCTGAAGGAGGACGTGCCGGGGCTGATGCGTGAATCGAAGGAAGGCATCGGGCGCGTGCGCGCCATCGTCCAGGACCTGAAGGACTTCTCGCGCATCGACTCGTCGCAGGAATGGCTGCTGGTCGACCTGCACCAGGGCATCGACTCGACGCTGAACATCGTCGCCAGCGAGGTGCGCTACCGCGCTGACGTCGTCAAGGACTACGGCAGTCTGCCGGCAGTGGAATGCCTGCCTTCGCAGCTGAACCAGGTGATGCTGAACCTGGTCGTAAACGCCGCGCAGGCGATGGGAACGCAGCGCGGCACCATCACCATCCGCACCGGCTGCGAGGGCGGCCAGGCCTGGATCGAGGTGGCCGACACCGGCGGCGGCATCGCGCCGGAGCACCTGTCGCGCATCTTCGACCCCTTCTTCACGACCAAGCCGATCGGCCAGGGCACGGGGCTCGGGCTGTCGCTCTCCTACGGCATCGTCAAGAAGCACCGCGGCGACATCAGCGTGCGCAGCGAAGTGGGGCAAGGCACCACCTTCCGCATCACGCTGCCACTGCGGCAGGCCACCACGGCGGCCACGGCCGCTGCGGCACCGGCAGCGGCCGCCGCGGCCTGAGCAGCCTGCAGGGGCGAGCCGCGCACGCTGCAGAGGGTGAGCGGCACGCGCTGCAGGGGTGGGGCGGCCCGCGCCGCCGCCCGACAGGCGGGCATGCCGGTTGCCGAGCGGCGGCAACGGAGGTGTCCTGCATGCTGGACCTGAGCCACCCCTGGTGGGAGTTCGTCGTTCGCGCGTTCGTGGTCTATGCGGTGCTGCTGCTGCTCGTGCGGCTGTCCGGCAAGCGCACCGTCGGCCAGTTCACGCCCTTCGACCTGCTGGTCGTCATGCTGCTGAGCGAGGCGGTCAGCGAGTCGCTGAACGGTGGCGACGAGTCGCTCGTCGGCGGCCTGATCGCGGCGGCCACGCTGGTGACGCTGAACCTGGCACTGGGTTTCATCACCACCCGCACCCGCAAGGCCGAGGACATCGTCGAAGGCTCGCCGGTACTCATCGCCCGCGACGGGGAAGTGATGGTCGACGTGCTGCGGCGCCACCGCCTGGGCCTGGGCGACTGGGAAAAGGCGCTGCGCGAAGCGGACGCCGAGCTGAAGGAAGTCCGGCGCGCCTTCCTCGAGGCGGACGGGACGATCAGCGTTCTGAAGAAGAAGGCGCAAGGGCAGGGCTGATCAGCCTGGCGCCGGCGACGCCGGCCCGGCCGCTGGGTCATGTCACGCCGTCCCAGCCCAGCCGAGCGCTGAGGCGCTGCGCCGCGGCGCGCAACTGCGGCACCAAGCGCGGGTGCATGCGCTGGTCCGGCAGCGTCAGCGTCAGCGCGCCGGCCAGCACGCCGCCCGCCTGCCACACCGGCGCCGAGATGCCGGTGAGCCCCGGCACGCGGTCGCCGGCCAGCGTGACGAAGCCGTCGCGCCGGATGGCGTCGTAGCGCTTGCCGCGCGCGCCGCTGAAGGCCATCAGCACCCGGCCGCCGGCACCGCGGTCCAGCGGCAGCAGGTCGCCGGCGCGGATGTGGTCGCGCAGCAGTTGCGGCGAATCGACGCGGAACAGGCACAGCCGCTGCTCCCCCTGGCGCACGTGGAAGGCGGCGCTTTCCTGCGTGGCCTCGACCAGCTCGCGCAGCACCGGCAGCACCTGTGCTTCCAGCGAGAAGGACGCAGCGTAGATCGACTGCAGGCGCGCCACCTCGGCCCCCAGCGCGTAGCGGCCATCGGCCAGGCGCTGCAGCAGCCGCGCATGCTCCAGCGAGGCCAGCAGGCGCAGCGCGGTGCTTTTGTACAGCCGCGTGCGCTCGGCCAGCTCGGCCAGCGACAGCGCGGGGTCGCCGGCGCGGAAGGCGCACAGGAGGCTCAGCGCGCGATCCACCGCGGCGGCGCCGCCGGGGGCGGCGTGCTGGTCGGCGAGGGAGGGCTGGGCGGACTTCTTCGGCATGGTGCGCGGCAAGGTGCGGGAACTGGTACGCGACAGCGGAAACGGCCGCTTGACAAGACGCGCCCGGGTCTCTTACGCTGTTCCACGTGTCGGAACTAAATTCTGTTGTACAGAACAGCTTCATGTCAATCCCTTCCGTCCATATCAGCGAAGTGGGCCCGCGCGACGGCCTGCAAAGCGTGGCCGCGACCATGCCCACCGCCGCCAAGCTGGCGTGGATCGACGGGCTGCATGCCGCCGGCCTGCGCGAGATCGAGGTCGGCTCCTTCGTGCCGGCGCGGCTGCTGCCGCAGCTGGCCGACACGGTCGATGTCGTGCGGTACGCGCTGACCCGGCCCGGCCTGGCGGTGATGGCGCTGGTGCCCAACCTGCGCGGTGCCGAAGCGGCGCTGGCCGCCGGCGTGCACAAGCTGACGCTGCCGGTCTCGGCCAGCGCCGCGCACTCGCTGGCCAACGTCCGAAAGACGCGTGAGCAGATGGTCGACGAGCTGCGCCGCGTCGTCGCCCTGCGGGCCGAGCGGGCGCCCGGCGTGCGCGTGGAAGTCGGCATCTCCACCGCCTTCGGCTGCACGCTGCAGGGCCGTGTCGACGAAGACGAGGTGATCGCGCTGGCCGAGACGCTGGCCGCCGCCGGCGTCGACGAGGTGGGCTTGTCCGACACCACCGGCATGGCCAACCCGGCGCAAGTGCGGCGCCTGTTCCGGCGCCTGCGCGCGGCGCTGGGCGACCGGGCCGGCGCCGCGCACCTGCACAACACCCGCGGCCTGGGCCTGGCCAACTGCCTGGCGGCGCTGGACGCCGGCGTGCGCAGCTTCGACGCTTCCCAGGCGGGCCTCGGCGGTTGCCCTTATGCGCCGGGCGCGTCGGGCAACGTGGTGACGGAGGACCTGGTCTTCATGTTCGAGGCCATGGGCATCGCCACCGGCATCGACCTGGAACGCCTGCTCGCCGCCCGCAATGCCTTGCGCGCCGGCCTGCCGGGCGAGCCGCTGTACGGCATGGTGGCGCAGGCCGGCCTGGGCCGGGGCTTCGTGTATGCCGACGGCCGGCGCCCGGCCACGGCCGACGCCGGAGCTGTCGCATGAGCGGTGCCGGCGGCATAACGCATGAAGAAAGCGTCATCGGCAACGCCGGCGCCGGCGGCGCGCTGCCGCTGCAGGGCCTGCGCGTCGTCGAGTTCACCCACATGGTGATGGGCCCCACCTGCGGCATGGTGCTGGCCGACCTGGGCGCCGAGGTGATCAAGGTCGAGCCGCTGGCCGGCGACAACACACGGCGGCTGCTCGGCTCCGGCGCCGGCTTCTTCCCGATGTTCAACCGCAACAAGCGCAGCCTGGCGCTGGACGTGAAGGACCCGCGCGGCCGCGAGATCGTGCTGAAGCTGGTGGCGGGGGCGGACGTCTTCAGCGAGAACTTCAAGGCCGGCACGATGGAGCGGCTGGGCTTCGGCCCCGAGGCGCTGGCGAGGCTGAACCCGCGCCTGATCCACGTCTCGCACAAGGGCTTCCTGCCCGGGCCCTACGAGCACCGCACCGCGCTGGACGAGGTGGTGCAGATGATGGGCGGCCTGGCCTACATGACCGGGCCCGAGGGCCGGCCGCTGCGCGCCGGCGCCAGCGTCAACGACATCATGGGCGGCCTGTTCGGCGCCATCGGCGTGCTGGCCGCGCTGCGGCAGCGCGATGACGGTCGCAGCGGCACCGGCCGCGGGCAGCAGGTGCAGAGCGCGCTGTTCGAGAACAACGTGTTCCTGGTGGCGCAGCACATGATGCAGTTCGCGATCACCGGCCGGCCGGCCGCGCCGATGCCCAGCCGCATCTCGGCCTGGGGCGTGTACGACGTCTTCACGGTGCGCGATGGCGAGCAGGTCTTCCTGGCCGCAGTCAGCGACACCCAGTGGGCGCTGATGTGCGGCGAGTTCGGTTTCGGCGACCTGGCCGCCGATGCCCGCCTGGCCAGCAACAACCACCGCGTGCGGGCGCGCGACTGGCTGCTGCCGCTGCTGCGCGAGCGCTTCGCGGCCTTCGGGGCGGCCGAACTGGGCGCGCGCTTCGAGCGCATCGGCCTGCCGTATGCGCCGATCACCCGGCCCGAGCAGTTGTTCGACGACGAGCACCTGCTTGCCACCGGCGGCCTGGCGCCGCTGCACGTGCCGGCCGATGCCAGCGCGGCCGGCCAGCCGATCGATACCCGCGCAGCCCTGCTGCCGCTGGCGCTGGATGGCCGGCGCCTGCCGCTGCGCCACGGCCCGCCGGCGCTGGGGGCCGACACGCAGGCGCTGCTGCGGGCGCTGGGTTATGGCGACGCCGACATCGCTGCGCTGCAGGCCGCGGGCGTCATCGGCGGCGCGGAGGATCCGGCGCCGCGGCCGGCGGACTGAGTGGCGCCGCGGCTACGGCCGCCGCGGCACGGCCGGCTGCATCGCCGCGCCGTTGACGCGTCATTCAGGCGTCAGCGGTCTGCCAACGGCTTCAGCACCGCCGCATAGCGCAGCCCGATGTAGGCATGCTCGCGCATCAGCATGTCCGCGCGGGCCGATTCACCGCGCGCCAGCGCGTCGAAGATCAGCCGGTGGTGCACCTGGGCCAGCCGCAGCTTGTCGAGCTCGCGGTCGGGCGCGTCGCGGTCGATGGCGATGGAGTCGGCCGAGGCGAAGGGCAGGTGGTTGTTGCGGGTGATCGCGTCGCCGATGACGCGGCTGCCGGTGGCGTGCACGATGGCGGCGTGGAAGCGCGCGTTCAGGCGGCTCCAGCGTTCCACGTGCGTGGCGGTCAGCGGCGCCTCGGCCAGCACCGCGTCGCCTTCATGCAGGCAGGCCAGCAGCGTGGCGCGCACCTCGGCATCCAGCCCGCGTTCGGCCAGGCGCCGCGCGGCCAGGCCTTCCAGCGCGCCGCGCACCTCGATGCCGCAGACCACGTCGGCCTCGGAAAACTCGCGCACGACGAAGCCGCGCTTGCCGGCCTTCTGCAGCAGCCCCTCCTGCTCCAGCGTGCGGAAGGCCAGCCGCACCGGCGTGCGCGACACGCCCAGCGCCTCGGCCACCGAGAGCTCGGCCAGGCGCTCGCCGGCGGCGTAGCGGCCGTCCAGGATGAGCTTGCGCAGCGACGCGACGACACTGGTCGCGCCGGCCAAATCCGCCTCGATTGGATCCAATATGTCGTCCATGCTTGATTTATCTCACCGTTGAAGGCACGATTGGATCCCGTTGATTGGATCCAAACTGCCGGAGACACCGATGTTCCCCCGAAATGCCTGGTACGTGGCCGCGACGCCGGACGAACTGTCCGGCGGGCCGCTGGGCCGCCAGATCTGCAACGAGCGCCTGGTCTTCTACCGCGGGCCCGACGGCCGGCCGGTGGCGCTGGAAGACTTCTGCCCGCACCGCGGCGCACCGCTGTCGCTGGGCACGGTGTGTGAAGGTGTACTGGTCTGCGGCTACCACGGCCTGCGCATGGGCTGCGACGGCAAGACGGTGTCCATGCCCGGCCAGCGCGTGCGCGGCTTCCCGGCGATCCGCAGCTTTCCGGTGGTGGAGCGCCATGGCTTCATCTGGGTCTGGCCGGGCGATGCGCAGCGCGCCGACCCGGCCCTCGTGCCCCGGCTGCACTGGGCCGACGACCCGGCCTGGGCCTACGGTGGTGGCCGCTACCACATCCGCGCCGACTACCGGCTGATGATCGACAACCTGATGGACCTGACGCACGAGACCTACGTGCATGCCAGCAGCATCGGCCAGCCGGAGATCGACGAAACCCCGTGCAGCACCCGCACCGAGGGCGACGAGGTCATCACCAGCCGCTTCATGAACGGCATCAGCGCGCCGCCGTTCTGGCGCATGGCGCTGCGCGGCCACGGCCTGCCGGACGACCAGCCGGTCGACCGCTGGCAGGTCTGCCACTTCTCGCCGCCTTCGCACGTGATGATCGAGGTGGGCGTCGCGCTGGCGGGGCGCGGCGGCTACGACGCGCCGGACGACTGCAAGGTGTCCAGCATCGTGGTCGACTTCATCACGCCCGAGACCGACACCTCGCACTGGTACTTCTGGGGCATGGCACGCCGCTTCCGCCCGAATGACGCGGCCCTGACCGACCAGCTGCGCGAAGGCCAGGGCCGGGTCTTCGCCGAGGACCAGGCGGTGCTGGAGCAGCAGCAGGCCAACCTGCTGCGCTGGCCGCAGCGCCGCCTGCTGATGCTCAACATCGATGCCGGCGGCGTGCAGGCGCGGCGCGTGCTGGATCGGCTGGTGGCCGCTGAGCAGGCCGCTGCAGCAGCAGCTGCGCCGGCGGGTGGGTCGGCCGCTCCAGCCGCCGCGGCCACCGCGGCCGCCGTGGGCCAGCCGGTGCCGGCCGCCGCAGGCGCGGCCGGCGTGGCGGCGTGACGGGAGGTTTGGCGATGACGGCCCTGGCCACCCCTTCCGCGCCGCTGTCGGTCCGCGTGGCGCACAAGTCGCTCGCGGCCGAGGACATCTGCGTCTTCGAGCTGGTGGCGGCGGACGGCTCGGCGCTGCCGCCCTTCGAGGCCGGCGCCCACATCGACGTGCAGCTGCCCGATGGACTGACGCGGCAGTACTCGTTGTGCAACCCGCCGCACGAGACGCACCGCTACCAGATCGGCGTGCTGCGCGACGCCGCCTCGCGCGGCGGCTCGCGCGCGCTGCACGAGCGGGTGCAGGTGGGGCAGGCGCTGGCGATCAGCGCGCCGAAGAACCACTTCGCGCTGGCGCCCGATGCCCGCCGCAGCCTGCTGCTGGCCGGCGGCATCGGCATCACGCCCATCCTGTGCATGGCCGAGGCGCTGCAGGCGCGGGGCGCCGAGTTCGAGCTGCACTACTGCGCGCGCTCGCGCGGCCGCGCGGCTTTCCTGGACCGCCTGGCCGCCGCACCCTTCGCGGCGCGCGTGGCGACGCATTTCGACGACGAGGCGGCGGCGCAGCGGCTGGACATCGCCGCGCTGCTGGCGGCGGCGGACGAAGGAACGCACCTCTACGTCTGCGGCCCTCGTGGCTTCATCGACGCGGTGCTGGCGGCCGCGCGCGCGGCCGGCTGGGCCGAGGCGCGGCTGCATGTCGAGTTCTTCACCGGCAGCGTCGTCGACGGCGCCGGCGACACCGCGTTCGAGGTGGAGCTGAAGCAGTCCGGCCGGGTGGTCATCGTGCCGGCCGGCGTCAGCATCGTGCAGGCGCTGGGCCGGGCCGGCATCGAGGTGATGGTGTCCTGCGAGCAGGGCATTTGCGGCACCTGCCTGACCCCCGTGCTCGAAGGCGTGCCCGATCACCGCGACGACTACCTGACGCTCGAGGAGCGCGCCGCCAGCGACCAGATGCTGCTGTGCTGTTCACGCGCACGGACGCCAAGGCTGGTGCTGGACCGCTAGCGCCGGGCTGCTTCGCCAGCATGCCTGGTGCGGCTGCTTGCGCCAGGCTGCTCCATCCAGCTGCACCGCGTGGACGCGCTCATAGCGCGTTATGCAGCTGACCGAGGCAGGCTGGCCCACGCCGGTTCGTCCGGCTTCGGCCTGGCCCTCGGGCCACGCTCAGGCCGCCTTCAACGCGCCTCCAACCCGTCTTCAACCGGCGGAGGGGCCCACCGCGGGCCGCCCGAAATCCCGGCCGATCAAGGCCCGTGCAAAGAGGTAGTCGCAGCGCGCGCGTTCGGACAGGGCGTTCAGGTCCACCTTGCCGTGGGCGTCGCAGGGGAAGCAGAGCGCCTGGCCGGACTTGCCCAGCGGATCGAACCGCAGCTCGAAACCTGCGCTTGTGTGATGTTGAAGTGCACCCATGGTGGACCTCCTGAACGGCTAAGGGCAAACGCGGGGCCCGATGCGGCACTATGGGCCGCGGCCGTTGCACCGGGATGTCGAATCTTTCAGGGTTTGCTTCGTTTGTAGCGGCGGACCGGTGGCTTGGACGCCGGCCGCCCGGCAGGCCTCATGATTCACGCTGTTCACGCGGCATCCCAGGGAGGTGATCATGTCCGGCACCATTCGAGTGCGCGGCGCTTGGCGTCTGGTGGCGCTGGGCCTGGCGGGCGCGGCCGCTTGCACGACGCTTGCGCTCGCTGGCTGTGCAACACCAGCAGGAAAGGATTCCGGCATGTCCATCACGCCCGAGGCGGTCACCGCCTTTCTCGTCCACTTCGAGGCGCTGGCCGAGAAGGAGGACTTCGCGCTGATCGAGGAGCTGATCGACGAGCGCGCGCATTTCCGCTTCAACGATGGCGACCACATCGGCCGCGCCGCCATCCGCGCGGTGTTCGAGAAGACCTGGCGCGGCGACCCGACGGTGCGCAAGGCGCGCTTCTACCTGTCCGACATCATCGTGCTGACGGTGGATGCGAAGACCGCGAGCGCCACCTACAACTGGCACTGGGAGGGTGCGCAGGGTGAGCGCAGCTTCACGATCAAGGGCCGGGGCACGCGCGTGCTCGCTGTCGAGGGCGGGCGCTTCCGCATCGTGCACGAGCACCTCAGCCGCTTTCCGCCGCAGCGCTGAGCGCCGCGCTGCCGCTCGTCGCGGAAGGAGCCGCCCGCCGGCTGGCTGGCCTGCGCGCGCTTACAGCAGCTCGTTCAGCAGGTAGAAGGTGTTGTCCTTCAGCTTGTGCCAGGTACCGCGGCGCTGCCAGGCGTCGAGCCGGATCTCTTCGGCACGCTGCACATAACGCTCGAAGATGGCGTCCATCCGCTGGGCCAGCGCCGCATCGGCGATCGACAGGCTGATCTCGTCGTTGGTCTCGAAGCTGCGGTCGTCGAAGTTGCTGGAGCCCACCGCGCACCAGGCGCTGTCCACGGTCATGATCTTCTGGTGCAGCAGCGTGTGCGGGTACTCGAAGAGCCGCACGCCGCACTTCAGCATCTTCTCGAAGTTGCGGTGGCCGGCGTGCTGCACCACGGGGTTGTCCGAGCCGCTGGTCGACGGCATCAGCACCCGCACGTCCACGCCGCGCCGCACTGCCTCGCCGAAAGCGTCGATGGCCTGCGGCTCGGGGATGAAATAGGGGTTCTGGATCCAGATGCGCCGGCGGGCCAGGCAGATCACCGTGTGGTGCAGGATCTTCACCGCGGGCGCCGAGTTCTCGGGCTTGGCGTACACGGCGTGCATCGCCACCTCGCCCGCCGGTTGCAGCACCGGGAAGACGTCGTCGCCGAGGAACAGTTCACCGGTCTCGCCAGCCCAGTTCTCGCTGAAGGCGCCCTGCAGGCTGTGCACGATGGGCCCGTGCAGCTGCAGGCTGACGTCGGCGAAGCGCTGGCCGTCCTCGGCGTTGCCCAGCCAGTCGTCGACGATGCAGTGGCCGCCGACGAAGGCCTCGCGGCCGTCCAGCACCACCAGCTTGCGGTGGTCGCGGTCGTTCAGCACGCCGATGTTGCGCAGCTTGCGTTGATGGAAGAACGTGACGTGGCAGCCGGCGTCGCGCATCTGCTGCACCAGCTGCGGGCCGGCCTTGCGCGAGCCCTGCGCATCCAGCAGCACGCGCACCGTCACGCCGGCGCGGGCGCGCTCGCTCAGCGCGGCGGCCACGCGGCGCGCCAGCACGCCCTCTTTCCACAGGAAGGTCTCGAAATGCACGGTGCGCCGCGCCGCGGCGATGCGCGCGAGCAGCACGTCGAAGAAGGCGCCGTTCTCGTGCACCTCGATGCGATTGCCGGGCACCGGGGTGCCCAGCGTGAGCCCGGCCAGGCTGGGCATCAGCCGCTCGATGGGTTCGTCGCACTCGATCTTCAGCGCGGGGTCGCGATGGCGGCGGATGGACCAGATCACGATGAGCTGGACGATCACCAGCATCAACAGCATGCCGCCCCAGAACGACCCGCTCATTCGCCGACCTCCGTGCCGCCGCGCTGCGGCCGCATGGGCAAGCGGCATGCCGCATGGCCGGGCGGCTCAGGCGGACTGGGTCAGCGCGGGTCGGCCGGCGGCAGGTTGAAGCCGGCGCGCACATGGTCGTTCAGCGCGCGGCTGGTCCACTGCGGGCGCCACTGGCCGCGGCGCTGTTGCACGGCGCGAGCGAAGAACTCCGGGAAGCCGTCGGCCGACTGCACCGCGACGCCCTGGCTCTGCAAGTAGGTCTTCAGCGAGCGGTGCGGGTCCGGCCACTGGCGTTCGGCTGCCGCCGCGGCGCGGCTGGTGTAGCCGGCATTGGCGTCGAAGTAAGCGGCATCGGTGCCGACCGCCGCGGCGGTGGAGGGCGCGCCCTTCAGCGTGTAGTCGGCCTCACGATCGACCGTGGCGATGAAGACGTTGTGCGCGATGGTGTTCTCGCGTACGCCGCCGGTGCCGGGATAGCCGGCGCAGCCGATGGGGGATTCACCGGCCAGCCCGCCTTCGATGCGGATCGGCGCCGCGCCGCCCGATTCGAAGATGTTGTCGTGCACCCAGTTGCGCCGCGTCGCGTGGCGGTAGACGTGGTCGTAGCAGTACCAGCCCAGCGGTGAGAACTCCAGTGCCGCCGAAGGAGGGTTGTGCTGTGCCCCCGTGACGATGTTGCGCGCCACTTCGACCCCATGGGCGCCGCTGGTCAAGCCCAGTCCCCAGCCCGGATGCCCGCGGTTGTCGCGCGTGCCGCTGGCGACGAAGCGTTGCAGCACGTTGTCCAGCACGCTGCCGGTGGGGCCGTGGTTGTCCGGGTAGCCGCCCGACGCACCCATCGTGACGTAGCCCTGGTAGAAGAAGTTGCGCTCCAGCCGGCCGCCCGCGCGAAACTGGTCGCCGCTGGCGCCGAGCATCGAGATGCTGTCGAACAGGCCGGTGCGCGTGCCGTCGGTCTCGCCCTGCAGGTAGAGGTTGCGGTTGTAGACGCCCCAGATCTGGTCGCCGCTGGGGGGCCAGGCCACCGTCGTCGGGTCGGCACGGAAGCCGTTGCGCATCAGGATGGAGTCCTCGATGCGCAGGCGGCCGGCACGCCCGCCCTGGTAGTAGATGCCCTGCACGGTCAGGCCTTCGGGCTGGTGGGCGTCGGTGACCAAGGCGCGGCGGAAGGTGATTTCAGCCGCGCTCTTGCCGCCGATGTTGACCATCGCGGCGTCGAGCCACAGGTCCTCGAACAGCAGGTCGACCGAGGCGGCGTCGTGGTACTGCAGCGTCACGCCTTCATGGTGGCGCCCGGGCACGCGGTGGTGGCCGTCAAAGTGCAGCGAAAGGTAGGCCACGTGCCGCAGCGTGGAGGTGCTTTTCCAGAGTCCGCGCACGAAGCCGATCAGCGGATGGATGAAACGCGGGCGCGCCTGGCACGGGTCGCCATAGGCGCCGACCACCTGCCGTTCGGTGGCCGATCGGCCGCCAGGCACCATCAGGCTGCTGTCGGCGGTGGTGGCCGACGGGTTGCGCTCGCGCACAAAGGACAGGATGTCCTCGGCCAGGTCGAAGGTCTCGCCCCGCGCGAACAGCCACCAGTCCGGAAAGCCGGCGCGGGTACCGCCGCTGAGGGGACCGACGATGCCGGCCGAGCCGATGTCCCCGCTGCCGCTGCGCGGTGCCACATAGGCCCAGCGCCTGAAGCGACGCACGGCTGCGCCGGGCTGCATCGGATCGGTGCCGTAAAGACGGCCGGCTTCGTCGGTGCGGCTGCCGCCGCCATCGACGATGTGGCTGCCGTCCCAGAAGTAGATCTGGCCGCTGCTGTCGGAGCCGGTCGCAGCGCTGATGTAGTGCAGGCGGCTGCCCGGTTGCGCCATGCTGCGCAGCGGCACGTTGCGGCTGAACACCGACGGCACCGGTACGGTCCAGCCGCCGATGTCTGGGCCGCAGCTGGCGGCGGGCGGGCTTGTCGCCATGGTGGCTTGCGCGGCGGTGGCCGCAGGACTGCAAGCCCACGACAGCGCCAGCACGGTGGCGGCCAGGGTGCGGCGGATGCGGCCCTTCGCGGGGACGCGTGGTGGCTGATCGGTGGCCATAGCAAGCAGCATGGGTCGCCTCAGATGTCGCAGCGCTTGGTGCTGGGCTTGGCGCAGCGCTGGAAGTCCTTGCCGAAGGGACCGTCGAAGGTGGCGCAGCTCATGCCGCTGTCGCATTGCGGCGAGCTGGAGCGGCAAGGCTGGCATTCGTCCCCTTCACCGTCGCCTTCGCTGTCGCAGGACATCAGCAAGGGCGCCAGCAGCGCAGCGATGGCGCACACGCGCCAGGTGTTCTTCAGCATCGATTCCCTCCGGTTGTTTCCAAGCCGCTGGCGGCAAATCGCATGCGGCGCCTTCGTTTGGCGCGGGCGATTGTGGGTGCAATCGCCCCTCGCGACGCGCCTCGGCGACCGTCGGATTGGGGATGCTCGGTGCCGTGCGGGAGGGCGGCTCGGGGCCGGTGGGCCGTTGCCGGCGCACGGCCAAGCGCGGCCGGCATGGGCGGGGTGCCCGCCGGCCCGCGCGCGCGGGTCAGCGCCGCTGGCGGCGCGCCGTGGCGGCCAGGCAGATCAGCGCCAGGGCGGCGAGCAAGGGGCTGGCGGGCTCGGCCACCACGGCGGCCAGGTCAATGCCGGCCGGCCCGCGGACGGCTTCGATCGAGGGCGCCGTGAAGGGATCGCGGCTGGGTTCGCCGGGACCGGGCTCGTCTGCGGCGATGCGGTCGACCACCGGCTCCACGTCGCCGGTCAGCGGCAGCCACGGGTTGACCGGGATCGGTGGCGCGCTGCCCGGGGCGTGACCGCCGTCCGGCAGCGGCGCGAGCCACCCGGGCAGCGTGTCGCCGGGCGCATTGCCGGGCGCTTCGCCGGGTGTGCGGTGCTCGGGCCAGGTGGTGGGTGTTCGCCCGGGCGCGTTGCCGGGCATGCCCACGGGTGCGCCGCCTGGCGTCATGTGCGGAGGCCAGCTGCCTGGCGTGCCATCGCCAGGGGCGCCGCCGCCCGGGCCACCTGCAGGCAGGGTGGTGGGCGACTCAATGGGCGAGGCCGGTTCCGCCGGCAGGTCGGCTCCCGGTCGCGCGGCATTCGGCAGCAGCGCAGACGGAGGCGAGGCCATCGGGGCGGTCGCCCGGCCCGACGGCTTGTCGGGCCCCAGGTTGCCGCGCTTGGACGGTGCGGCAGTCCCGTCCGGCATGGTGCTGCCGGGGGTGGCGCTGCCGGGCAGCCGGCCGTCGGGCGCGGTCGTGGGATCGCTGGCATCGGCCTCGGGCGCGGCGGCCGATGGCGCACCATCGCCGGACGGCGTGGCGGCCTGGGGCTGGCGCTCGGCCTCGGGGTCTCCCGTGGGCGCAGCTGCCGCGGGATCCCGCGAGAGCAGCGCGGTGATGATCGGCTCCAGGCTCACGCTGCCCGGCCCGTGCGGCGTGGCGGGGTGGGACGGGATGCCGGACCGTGCTGGCGTTCGGTATCCCGGTGCCGCGCGTGGTGAGTGCGGGGTGCCCTGGCCGGCGCCGGCACGTGGGGCGCTGCCCTGGCCCGCTCGCGCCACGACCTGCGGGGCGGCCGCAGCAGCGCCCGATGCCACGGCGCTGCCGTCGTGCCCGCCGTCCGCGCCGGACACCGGCAGCATGCCGGCACCGTACAGGTCAAAACCGGAAGTGGCCAGCAAGGCGCCGCAAGGCGGCGTGTTGCAAGCGCCGCCGCCCAGCGGTGCCGCGGCCCGTGCCGTGGCGGCTTGAGGGCGGGGTCGCTGCGCCGCGGTCGGGGGCGGTGCGTCAGCGGTTTCGTCCGCAGCCAGCATGTCGGCCGGCGGATCGGGCGCATCGACCGATTCCAGTCGCTGCCCCAGCGAGGCGCAGGCCAGCGCCAAGGACAAGCCACCAACGACACGACAAACGGGCCCTGCATGCAGTCTCATCGCCAATCTCCATCGAGATCTTGCTCATGACCGCAGGTCCTCGCCCAACGGACTGCTGCAGTGCGGCGAATGAAGCAAATGCCGAGCCAGTTCTAAAACCGCAGCGCCGGGCAATGAGTTAGCCATTCGGCCCGGTGAATGGAAATGGCTGTTGTCAATTGAATCGACAGCGGAATCGATCAATTGGAGTTACATCAAGCAATCTATTCCGGGAGCGGGAATTGCTGCGTATGGAATGCCGCCCCATGGCCGTGGCGCCACAGCCTTGCATTGGTGCTACAGCCCCAGCTCCTTCAGTATGGCCTCGCGCAGTGCCTGGGCGCTGGGATCGGCCAGCCGCCGCGGGTGCGGCAGGTCCACGTGGAAGGTGGCCTGGATCGTCGTTGGCCGGGGTGACAGCACCATGATGCGGTCGGCCATGTAGACCGCTTCCTCGACGTCGTGCGTGATCAGCAGCACCGTGTGCCGCTCTTCGCCCAGGATGCGCAGCAATTCGTTGCGCATGCGCATGTTCATTAACGCGTCCAAGGCCGAGAAGGGTTCGTCCATGTAAAGGATGTCGGGCTTGACGACGAAAGCCCGGGCCAGTTCGGCCCGCTTGAGCATGCCGCCGGACAATTCGTGCGGATAGGCTGATTCGAATCCCTTCAATCCCACCAGCGCCGCATAGTGGTCGGCCAGCGCGGCTTTCTCGGCATCGGTTTCGGCGTGGTCGGTGCCGTTCAGTCCGAACATCAGGTTCTGCCGCACCGTGAGCCACGGAAACACCGAGCCGTGCTGGCTGATCACGATGCCCTTGGCGCTGGGACCGGACTGCACGCGGCCGTCGACCAGCACCTGGCCCCCGTCCGGCCGCTCGAAGCCCGCCACGATGTTCATCAGCGTCGACTTGCCGCAGCCCGATGGTCCGACGATGGCGACGAACTCGCCGTCCTTCACCGTCAGGCTGACGCCGCCCACCACCGGCAGCGGCCCCTTGTCCGAGATGAAGCTCTTGCGCACGTCGGCGACGACGATCTTGTCGGCGGCCGGGTCGGCCGGCTTGGCGGCGGGTTGAGGGACCGCTCGGTGGCCGGCTTGGTGGCCCGTTGGATGGGCACCCTGATGGGCCCCTTGATGGGCGCCCTGCTGGGCCGCGGGCTGAGCCGGCAGGGTGGGGGACGGTTCAACGGACATAGCGCCACCTTACGGATTTCAGCCGCTCCAGCAGCCGGGTGCTGCTGTCGAGCAGCAGGCCGATCAGGCCGATGATGATCATGCTGGCGATGACCAGGTCGTAGCGGTTGCCGGCATTGCGCGAATCCATGATCAGGTAGCCCAGGCCCGAGCGCAGCGCGATCATCTCGGCCGCCACCACCACCAGCCAGGCCACGCCGATGCCGATGCGCATGCCGACGATGATCTCCGGCAGCACGGCCGGAATCACCACCTGGCGGAACAGCACCGCGCGCGAGACGCCGAAGTTGGCCGCCGCACGCAGGTAGCGCCGCTCGATGGTGTGCACGCCCGAGGTGGTCTGCACGATCATCGGGAAGACCGAAGAGATGAAGATCAGGAAGATCGGCGACACGTCGCCGACGCCGAACCAGAGGATGGCGATCGGGATCCAGGCGATCGGCGAGATCGGCCGCAGCATCTGGAAGATGGGGTTCAGCGTGCGGTAGGCGCCGCCCACCCAGCCCATCCACAGCCCCAGCGGCACCGCCACCAGCAGGGCCAGCCCGAAGCCGGCGCCGACGCGGAACAGCGATGCGCCGATGTGCTCCCACAGCGTGCCGTCCTCCACCAGTTCCAGCGCGCCGGCGATCACCTGCCAGGGGGTGGGAAAGATGGCGCTGTCGGTGGCGCGCACCACCGCCCACCAGGCGGCGATGACGATGCCCAGCACGATCAGCGGCGGGACGATGCGCCCCAGCCGCTGCGAACCCGCTGAGATCACGTGTTTCTCCTTCTCATAACGCTCATATATTGAATTATCTGCCCGGCCATTGCGCGCTGGCCCAGCGCTGCAGCCGCAGCAGCCGCCAGCGCAGCGCCGGCCAGCCGGGCGTGGGTGCCGGATCGACGATGACGCTCATCTGCCCGCTGGCGTGCGCGGTGCAGGCAAAGCTGTAGGTCGAAGCGGTTTCGAAGGGCAGGCGGAAGCTCTGCCCCGGCATGATCAGCACCGGGCCGAAGACCTGCGGCACCTCGTCGCGGTTGCGCAGCAGCAGCACGTCGTTGGCGCCCAGCGCCAGGCGGATGGTGTCGGGCAGGATCTCGACCTTGTCGCCGGCCATGCGCCGCGCGTAGGTGCCGGCGGGGATCTCGAACAGCTCGTCGCGCGACTGCAGCTCGATGGGGGCCAGCGCCGCCCACAGCGCTGCCGCCAGCGCGGTGCAGGCGAGTGCCAGCGCCGCGATGGCCAGGCGGCGGCGCAGCGCCGGGGGGCCGGGCCTGGTGGTCACTGGGACAGCAGCAGCCGCGCGTCGTGCACGAAGTCCTTCGCACCGCGGCCGTAGGGCATCATCGCGCGCAGCCGGCCTGCGCGGTCGATCAGGAAGATCGACGACGTGTGGTCGACGGCATAGCTGCCGCCCATGGCCACCTTGTTGGCCGTGATGCCGTAGGCCTTGCGAACGGCGGCCAGCGCCTCGGGCGTGCCAGTGCCGCCGATGAAGCCGGTATCGAAGGCGCTGACGTAGGCCTTCAGGCGCGCGGCGTCGTCGCGCTCGGGGTCGACGGTGATGAACAGCACCTGCACGTCCGCGGCGGCCGGGCCCAGCGCGCGGCGCGCCTCGGCCAGCGTGGCCAGCGTGGTGGGGCACACCGCGGCGCAGTTCGTGAAGCCGAAGGACATCAGCACCAGCTTGCCGCGAAAGCGCGCCAGCGTCAGCGGCTGGCCATCGGATCCGCGCAGCGACAGCTCGGGCGCGGCGCGGGGCGGGTCGAAGCTGCCGGCTTTCAGCGCCGGGCTGGGCGCTGGCGCTGCCGCGGCAGGCGCGCCTGCTGAAGACGCCAGCGCGGCGGCGATCAACAACCCAACGCGCAAAAGGCGCGTCCTCCGGGCGGCGGCGTTCACAGCGTGATGGCGGCCGCGCGCGCGGCCTTCGCAAAGCTTTCGTCCATGTACTTCTCGTAGGCCACCGGCGCCTTCAGCGTGCCGGCCTCGATGGACAGCTGCATCAGCTCCTCGAACTCGCTGCGGATCATGCGCAGGTCGCCGTAGGTGACGCGGTCGGTCGGGTTCTCCATCACGAAGCGGATGATGTTGGGATCCTGGTTGAAGAACTTGCGGCCGGCGGCGATGGTGACCGCCTTGTTGCGGTTGTCCTGCTTCTGGTCCAGCCATTGGCCGGCGCCCAGAACGTGGTTCACCAGGTCCTGCACCAGCGGGCGGTTCTCGGCGATCAGTTCCTCGCGCACCGTCAGCACGCAGCAGATGTAGTTGCGCCACTCGTCGCGCGTCATGCGCAGCGCGCGCGCATAACCCGCGCGCTGCGCCGCGGCGCCGAAGGGCTCGCCGGTGCAGTAGGCGTCCACCGCCTTGGCGTACAGCGCCGCCGGCATGTCGGGCGGCGGCATCTCGATGACCTGGACGTCCTTGGGCGTCATGCCTTCGCGCGCCAGCATCTTGCGCAGGAACAAAAAGTCGACCGCGAAGCGGCTGGGGATGGCGATGCGCTTGCCCGCCAGGTCCTTGAACTTCTGGTACGCCGAATCGCTGCGCACCATGATGACGGCGCCCGAGCGGTGGCCGAGGGACACGATCTTGACCGGGATCTTCTTGTCGGCCAGGTCCATCACCAGCGGCGCCAGCATGTAGGCGGCCTGGATGCGGTTGGCCATCAGCGATTCCTTGATCTCCGGCCAGCCGTTGTACTTGCTGAACTCGAACTGCATGCCCGCACCGCCCGAGGCGCTGGCCTTGGCCACGCAGGCCACCGGCAGCGTCAGGTTGCAGGTGACGGGCAGGCCGCCGACCTGCAGGGTCTTGGGGGCCGCGGCGGCAGGGGGGATCCAGGCCGCCAGCGGCGCGAGCGGGGCCAGGGGCGCGATGGGCGCGAGGGGGGCCGCGGCGGCCAGGCTGCCTTGCAGGAACTGCCGGCGGCCGAGGGGCCGTGCAGCGGGATTCGGTTTCATTCCGTGAGGAGATCCAGTGGGCGGGAGGCAGCGGGCGAGCGGCGATTTTGAGCGATGTTGCCGCGCCGGCCTCCAGGGGACTACGCCAGGGGCGCCGCGGCATGCCGCCGTTGCATTGAACCGGCGGCGCGCTCGCTGCAACAGAGGGGCCGTGGACGTGCGGCCGTGCCGGCCGTGCGCCGCATCGCCTGCTGGAGCTTGCACCGCCATGCCTGTCGACTGCCCGATCCGGGTCCGTGCCGCCCGGACCGCCCGTGTCGCCCGTGCCGCCGCGGCCGTGCTGGCCGCGCTGCTGGCGACCGCGTCACCCGCCGCGGAGCCGCCGCCGGCCGCCGCGCCGCAACGCCTGCTGACCGACCTGGCCGCGCTGCGCCGCTGCACTGACCAACTGCTGGCCGACCACGGCGTGCGCGATCTGGTGGTGCAACTGGCCGACATCGACGAGCAGGCCGCGCGCGGCGCGGGCGGCCTGCGCGAGCTGCTGCCCGCCGCGGCCGCCGACCTCACGCCGCGCAGCCGTGCGCTGCGCCTGGTGGCCGCCGGGCGCAACGCCGCTGCGGCGCTGCCCTTCCAGCTGGGTGCCACGCTGCGCCGCGCTGGCCTGGCCGCCGGCGGCGAGGCCTTCACGCTGGACCTGTCGCTGCAGGCGGGCGCCGATGGATCGCCGCTGCCGGGCGGCGCCTTTCGCCACACCGTGGTGCTGGCCGAAGGCCGTGCCGAGCTGCAACGCTTCGGCACCCGCATCGGCGTGCCCGCCGCGGGCGCCGACGCGCCGGCCACTGCACTGCGCCTGCTGGCCGACATGGCGGCGATCGAGCTGGCCGGGCGCCTGGCCAGGCTGCCGTACTGGCGCTGCCTGGGCGCCGGCCTGGACGAGCCCACCGTGGCCGCCGAGGTGCAGGACTGGTACGACACCATGGCCACGCGCCCGTCCGAGCTGATCGCCTGGTTCCAGCAGCAGCTGCGCCTGCGCCGGGCCTACGACGGGCCGGCCGATGGCGAGGTCAGCGCCGCCTTCAAGGAGGCCGTCGGCCGCGACCGCGAGCGCCTGGGCCTGACGCGCGAGCCCAAGCTCTCGATCGACTTCTTCCAGGCCTACCTGGCCAGCGACCCGGCCGACGGCGCCGCGCGGGCGCCGCAGCCACCAGCCCGGCCGCCGGCGGAGCCGGCCACCGCGCTGGCCGTGGCGCCGAGGCCGCTGCCGCTGGACCTGCGCATCGCCGGGCAGGGCGGCGGCTTCGTCCCCGGCCAGCCGGTGCGGCTGGACGTGCGGCCCAGCCGCGATGCCCATGTCTACTGCTTCCTGCAGGACGAAGCGCGCCGCATCACCCGCTTCTTTCCGAACCGCTTCCAGCGCGATTCGCGCGTCAGCGCCCGCGCCGGCGTGCAGCTGCCGGGGGCGATGCGCTTCGAGATCACGCTGAACCCCCAGGGCGTCACCGAGACGGTGGCCTGCTTCGGCACCGAGCGCGACGTGCTGGCCGCGCTGCCGGCCGAGCTGGCGGGGGCGGACTTCGCCGCGCTGCCGGTCGCCACGCTGGACCAGCTGCGCCAGGCCTTCCTGGCCGTGACGGATGGCACGCTGGCGCAGGAATCCTTCGCCGTGCGCGCCCGCCGCTGAGCATTCGCTTGAACGGCCCCCGCGGGCCGCGCAACCCAGCCCGGTCACTCGAAACCCCGAGCACCGGAGCGCAGGATGCCCACCCTTCCCCCGACGATGCAGCGCAGCGGCCTGCTGGCCCTGGCCGCCATCGCCTGCCACGCGGCTGCCGCGGCCCAGCCCTGCAGCGGCCCGCTGCCGGTGCCGGCGGCCAGCGCGGCCGCGCCTGATGTGCGTTATCGGCTGGTCAGGCAGCAGTGCCCGGGCCTGGCCGAAGCCGGCGCCGCCCGCCCGGCCGAGCAGCTGCTGATCTTCGACCGCGCCACCACGGTGGCGCTGGCGTTGCCCGGCGCAGCGGCGGCGGCCCCGCTGGCGATGGCGCCGGCACTGCGTGCACAGGCGCCGCTGGGCCCGGCCGGCGAGCGCATCGTCGCGCTGGCGCCCGGCGTGCTGGAAGCAGCGCGCGCCCATGGCCTGGACCCGCTGCTGCTGCACGCCATCGCGCACGTCGAATCGCGGCACAACCCGCAGGCCGTGTCGCCAGCCGGCGCGCGCGGGCTGATGCAGGTGATGCCGGCCACCGCGCAGCGCTTCGGCGTGGCCGAGCCGGAGCGCACGCTGCACGACGCGGCCACCAACCTGCGCGCCAGCGCCGCGCTGCTGCGCACGCTGCACCAGCGCTACGGGGCAGACCTGCGGCTGGTGCTGGCCGCGTACAACGCCGGGGAGGGCGCAGTGGCCAGGCACGGCAACGACGTGCCGCCGTATCCCGAGACGCGCGCCTACGTGCGCGACGTGTCGGCGATCTACCGGCGCCTGCGCGACGAGTTCAGGGTCGCGCCGGGCGGCGAGCTGCTCGCGCTGAGGAAGGAAGGCTGACCATGAGCTCCGCACGGCCGCCCGAAGGGGCTCAGCTTCCGCTCAGGCGGACGGCGCGCAGCGCCAAGGGTGCCCTATGACCATGTCCGCCTACTTCCGCAGCGCCGCCACCGTGCGCGAAGGCGCGCTGGCGCGCTACAGCGACCTCGTGATGGTCGCCGGCGTCATCGCCATCGTCGCGATGATGGTGCTGCCGCTGCCGATCTGGCTGATCGACCTGCTGGTCGCCTTCAACATCGCCAGCGGCATCCTGCTCTTGCTGCTGGGCATCTACATCCAGTCGCCGCTGGAGTTCTCGGTGTTCCCCAGCGTGCTCTTGATGACCACGCTGTTCCGCCTGTCGCTGTCGATCGCGACGACGCGCATGATCCTGCTGCAGGGCCATGCCGGCGACATCATCGACACCTTCGGCAAGGTGGTCGCGGGCGGCAACCTGGTGGTCGGCCTGGTGGTCTTCCTGATCATCACGGTGGTGCAGTTCATCGTCATCGCCAAGGGCGCCGAACGGGTGGCCGAGGTGGCCGCGCGCTTCTCGCTCGATGCGATGCCCGGCAAGCAGATGTCGATCGATTCGGACCTGCGCTCGGGCCTGATCGACAAGGACGAGGCCAAGCGCCGCCGCCGCGCGCTGGAGCTGGAAAGCAAGCTGCACGGCAGCCTGGACGGCGCGATGAAGTTCGTGAAGGGCGACGCCATCGCCGGCATCGTCATCATCGTCATCAACCTGCTCGGCGGCCTCGCGGTGGGCGTGATGATGCAGGACCTGGACGTCGGCAGCGCGCTGACCAAGTACTCGATCCTGACCATCGGCGAAGGCATGGTGGCGCAGATCCCGGCGCTGCTGGGTGCGATGGCCGCGGGCCTGATCGTCACCCGCACCACCGACGAGGACGACAAGCACCTGGGCGACGCGGTGCGCAAGCAATTGATGGCCAAGCCGCGCGTGCTGGTGGTGGCCGGCGGCATCTGCGTGCTGATGGGCGCCGTGCCGGGCTTCCCGACCATGGTGTTCCTGCTGCTGGCGCTGGGCATCGCGGGCTCGGGCTTGCTGATGATGCCGGCCTGCCGCGAGTGGTTGCGCGCGCGCCGCAGCCCCGCCGTGCGCGGCCTGGTGCGGCGGCTGGACCTGCCGCAGCCGGTCACCGCCACCGCGCTGCCGCAGGCGCGGCCGGCGGTGCCGCTGCTACTGCGCGTGCCCGCGCCGCTGCTGCAGTCTGAAGCCGGCCGCGCGCTGACGCCGGCGCTGGAACAGGTGCTGGAGGACTTCCAGCTCGACCTGGGGCTGGCCCTGCCGCGCATCCACGTGCATGGCCAGCCGGAAGGCGACTTCGGCGGCCGCTGGGAACTGCTGGCCTTCGAGGTGCCGATCGCCCGCGGCGTCCTGCCGGCCGGGCCTGTCGATGCCGCGGCGGCCATCGGCGAACCCGTGAAGCAGTCGCTGCGCCGCCACGCGCCGCTGTTCCTCGGCATTCAGGACACCACCAACCTGCTCACGCGCGCCTCCCTCGACGCGCCCGACGTGGTGAAGGAAGTGCTGCGCGCGCTGCCGGTACAGCGCGTGGCCGACGTGCTGCGCCGCCTTGTGGGCGAGGGCGTCTCGATCCGCAACCTGCGCGACATCCTCGAGGCCCTGTCCGAAGCCGGCCAGCGCGACAAGGACGCGCATGCGCTGACCGAATTCGCCCGCATCGCGCTGAAACGGCAGCTGTGCCACCAGGTGGCGCCCGACGGCAAGCTGCCGGTGCTGCTGCTGGAACCGGCGCTGGAAGAGCTGCTGCGCCAGGCCGTGCGCACCAGCGGCGGCGTGGCGCAGCTGGCGCTGGAGCCCGAGGCCGCGCGCCGCATCGCCGGCGCCATCGCGGCCCAGGTGGTGCAACGCGCGCCGCGCGTGCTGGTCACCACCATCGACGTGCGCTGGCACCTGCGCAAGCTGATCGAGCCCGAGTGCTTCGACACGCCGGTGCTGTCCTTCCACGAGCTGATGCCCTCGCTCGAACTCGACATCCTCGATCGCGTGGGCGTGCCTGCCATGCCCATGCTGAAGGCCGAATGAAATGATCACCTCGACCCTTGTCTCCCGGCTCTGTCGCGGCGCGCTCGCCGCCTTGGTGATCGCGGCCTCGGCCGCCCACGCCGGCCCACTGCCCAACGGCCAGCGCAAGGTCTCCATCACCGCGCGCGAGCAGCCGATTGCCGCCTTCCTGCAGGACCTCGCCGCCGCGGTGGACGTTCCGCTGGCGGTGGCGCCGGGCCTGGCCGGCGCGGTCAACGGCAGCTTCAACGGCCCGGCCGAGAAGGTGCTGCGCGACGTGGCGCGCGTCTACAACCTGGTGAGCTACTTCGACGGCGCGGTGCTGCACGTGGTGCCG
>Ga0196963_10000801_pt1 | contig 24351 bp, 14 predicted proteins | sample S1_5metaG_FD_148600 | JGI IMG/M metagenome (GOLD analysis project Ga0196963, IMG submission 148600) | Soil microbial communities from Anza Borrego desert, Southern California, United States - S1_5 | ecosystem: Environmental > Terrestrial > Soil > Desert | place: USA: California | collected...
TGGCCGAGGCGGCGCGGCGCGCGGCACGTGCATCGCCAGCGCGAGCTCGATCGCCAGCCAGGCCGCGGCGCACGCCAGCGCCGGCAGCAGACGCCGCCACGCCGGCGCGGCGAAGGCGCCCGACACGCTCACCGCAGGCCCTCGACCAGCGCCCGCACGTTCGCGGCCTGGGTGGCGATGTAGCCCCCCTCGCCCAGGCCATCCGCGGCGAGCGTGCCGGCGAGGCGGCTGCCGGCGTCGCGCGCCAGGTTCTCGATCGGCCGCGGATTGGCGCCGCGTTCGGCGAACACCGGCACGCCCGCGCCGCGCAGGCGCGCGACCAGCGCCGCGACCGAGCTCGGATCGGTCTGCGATTCGGGCATCGCGCCCGCGAGCGAGACCTGCTCGAAGCCGTAGGCGGCGGCGAAATAGGCGAACGCGGCGTGCGGCGTCGCCAGGACGCGCCGCTCCGGCGGGATCGCGGCGACCTCGGCGCGGATCCACGCGTCCAGCGCGCGCAGCTGGGCGCGGTAGAGCGACGCGAGCGACGCGTAGTGCGCGGCGCCGGCCGGATCGGCGGCGGCGAAGCCCTCGGCGAGGTTGTCGACGTAGCGCATGGCGTTGCGCGCGTCCTGCCATGCGTGCGGATCCGGCGCGTGCTCGTGGTCGTGGTCGTGGTGATCGTGGCCGCAGGCGATGGCGATGGTCTCGACGCCGCGCGCCGCGACCACGCGGCTGCCGGCGAAGCCGCTGGCGGTGACCAGCCCGTCGATCCAGCCTTCGAGGCCGAGACCGTTCTCGACCAGCACCGCCGCCTCGCGCAGGCGGTGCGCGTCATCCGGGGTCGGCTGGAAGACGTGCACGTCGCCGCCCGCCGGCAGCAGGACGCTGACCGCGACGCGTTCGCCGCCGACCTGGCGGGCGAGATCGGCGAGCACGCCGGTGGTGGCGACGACGCGCAGCGGCTCGGCGGCGAACGCGCCGGCCCAGACCGCGATCAGGAGCAGCGCCGCGCTACGCATGCTTGGCGCAGGCGTGCCGCAGCAGCTTGCCGTCGCAGGTGAAGACGCGTTCGTGGCAGCGGCCGCACTCGGTCAGCGGATGGCTGGCGGCGAAGGCCTGCCAGCGATCGCGCTGGTGGTCGTCGAGGATGCCCGAGCCGTTGCACAGCGGGCAGGTCTTGTCGAGCGCGGCGAGGATCGCGCCGCGGATGAACTCGGAGCGGTTGGCGACGTGCTTGAGCAGCTCGGCCAGCGCGTGGTCGACCTTGAACGAGATGATCTCCGGTTTGGCGCTCATGCGGGTTCCTCGGGCTGGCGCGGGGGCGCGGTAATACAGCGTAATACCGCCCATGGGCAAGAGCTTTCGCGGTCGGATGGTCCGTGAGTCGATCTCGCGGGGCGCTGGCGCGCCATTGTCCGCGGACGCGACTCACGCGGCTCTTTGTTTCGGGGGCTGCGCCCCCGAGCCCCCGGCAGGGCGCTTTCCAAGCACCCCGCTACGCTGCCCCCGTGAGCGACGACCACGAGGACGACGAGCGGCTGCGCGCCGCCTGGGCCGCCTACCGCGCCGCCGATCCCGGCGAGGGCGAGCGCAAGGCGCGCGCGTTCCTGGCCGACCACGCGGACAACGGCCTCGGCTGGTACGCGCTGGCCTGCTGCCTCGAACGCCAGGGCTGCCACGGCCAGGCCGACATCTGCTTCCGGCACGCGAACCGCGCCAAGGTCGCGCCGCAGTCCGCGCCGTACCGCGCCTCGTGGCGGCGCTTCAACCAGCTGGTCGAGCGCGCGCGCGACGCGCTCACGCCCGATCTGCGCACCGCCCTGGACGAGATCGAGCTGGTGCTGACCGACTACGCCGAGCCCGACCTGCTCGCCGATTTCGAGGACGCCGAGATCCTCGGGCTGTTCGTCGGCCATGAGCGCGGCGAGCGCGTCGAGGCCGAGGATCCGACCCCGCCGCGCATCCACCTCTTCCGCCGCGCGCACGAGCACTCCTGCCGCGAGGCCGACGAGTTCGCGCACGAGGTGAAGCGCACGCTGTGGCACGAGTTCGGCCACTACCTCGGCTACGGCGAGGACGGCATCGCCAAGCTCGGGCTCGAATAGCCCGGACTGCGGTCGTTCCGACCCGCCGGCGCCGCCCGCCAGTCGTTGCCATCCGTGCAGCCGTTGCGACCACCGCGGCGAGCGATGAGCCCGCCTCGACAGCGCGCGAATCCGTGGTCATAATGCCCCGGAACCGCTTTCAGCACCCGCACCGCATGTCCGTCGCCTACATCGACTTCTATCTCGTGACCAGCGCCGGCGAGGTCCGCCAGCTGCTGCCGCAGCGCGTCTACGCCTTCGGCCGCGGCGACGACGTCGACTTCCAGATCCAGGACACCCTGACGTCGCGCCGCCACTGCGAGCTGCGCTGGGACGACCAGGCGTTCTGGACCCTGGTCGACCTGAAGAGCCGCAACGGCACCTACGTCAACGGCCGCAAGCTGACCGAGAAGCCGATCCTGGTCAGCGACCGCGACGTGATCCAGGTCGGCGGCCAGCAGTTCACCTACCACATGCTGCCGCCGGGGTCGGACGTCTCGTCCCTGACCAAGAAGGAAGGCGCGGCATCGATCAAGTCGCTCGAGACCTTCGAGGTCCAGGCCTCGGACATCTCCGGCGGCAAGTCCGGCCCGTCGTTCACCGGCCAGCTGCGCGACCAGGGCCTCAAGGAGCTGCTGCGCTTCTTCAACCTGACCAAGAAGAGCGGCCGGCTGATGCTGGCGAACTCGATGGTCAAGCAGTGCTGGATCGTCGAGGGCGTCCCGCGCCACGCGATGAGCGGCGCCGCGCGCGGTCTCGACGCGGTCAAGGCGCTGATGGCGCTGGGCGACGGCGCGTTCGCCTTCCACGAGGGCGAGCAGCCCGAGAAGTGGTCGATCGAGGGCGACTCGACGGGCATCCTCAAGCAGCTGATCGGCGCCAACGACCTCGACGACCTCGGCATCGACAGCGCCGACCTCGCCAAGGCCGAGATCATGCAGCGCCACATGCTGGCGCGCATCCCGAAGGTCCCCGGCTACGACCTCGGCGTGTTCTTCCAGGGCCGCTCGGGCATCTCGGGCGACGTCTACGACGTCGGCCTGATGCCGGACGGCAAGCTGCTGGTGGTGCTCGGCGACGTCGCCGGCCACGGCGTGCAGGCGGCGATGGTCGTCACCAGCATGCTCAAGTCGCTGCGCACGCTGCGCCGCAAGACCAACGATTTCGTCGAGCTGCTCGCCAACCTCAACGACGAGATCAAGGAGGACCTGCTCCCCGGGCAGTTCCTCACCATGTTCGCCGCGGTCCTGACGCCGTGGAACGGCGACCTGACCGTCGCGCTCTGCGGCCACCACCCGGGCTACCTCTTCCGCCGCGACGGCACCAAGCCGCCGCAGTCGCTCGGCATGCCGGGCATGGCCCTGGGCATCACCTCCGGCAAGACCTTCCGCACCAAGCTCAAGCCGGTGACGGTGCAGCTGCATCCCGGCGACGCGATCGTCCAGTACACGGACGGCCTGCTCGAGGCGATGGACAAGGACAACCAGGAGTTCGGCGACGAACGCGTCCGCGAAGGCCTGAGCCGGCACGCCGCCCTCGAGAAGGTCCAGGCGATCGCCGACGCCATCGCCGCCGACGTCACGCGCTTCGCCGCCAAGCTCGAGGACGACCTCACCGTCCTGTGCATCGGCCGCACCGACGAGGCGCCGGCGCCGAAGCCCGCGACCATCGACGCGGTGGCCGCCGAACCGGGCGAGACCGCCAACATCTCGCCCGAGGAGGCGCGCAAGCTGCGCGCCTCGGTCGATCCCGCGATCGCCAAGGCGTCCGGATCCAAGACCGAGGTGGTCGGCCGCAAGCCGCCGCCGCGGCGCGCCGACGAGGACACCGTCAACAGCGCGTCGTCCGGGGACGGCTTCGACCTCGCCGCGAGCGTCGCGGCCGTCGACGTCGATCTCGCGGCGACCGCGAAGGCGATCGTCGCGGCCCAGCTCGCGCCGCGCGGCGAACGGCCGGCCCCGCCGGCGCCGAGCGCCGAGCGGCCCAGCGGCAGCCGCCCGGCGGTCGAGAAGCCCCGGGATCCCAGCGCGCCGATGGACGCCAGCGATGGCTGGATCGGCCGCAAGCTCGGCCAGGTGCAGCTCGTCTGCCGGATCGGCGGGGGCGCGATGGGCGCGGTCTACCGCGGCCACCACGAGGTGCTCGACACCGACGTCGCGGTCAAGGTCATGCTGCCCAAGGCCGACGCGCGCCAGGACGAGCACGCGCGCAAGCGCTTCCTCCAGGAGGCGCGCACCGCGGCGCGCATCCGCCACGCCAACGTGCTGCAGGTGCTCGACGCCGGCGCGACCGACGACGGCGCGACCTACCTCATCATGGAGCTGATCGAGGGCATGGGCCTCGGCCGGCGCCTCGAGGACAACGGCAAGATGAGCGTCGAGGAGCTCCTCGCGATCGCCAAGGGCTGCGCCGACGGCCTCGCCGCGATCCACGAGCAGGGCGTGGTCCACCGCGACATCAAGCCCGACAACATCATGCTCGACCTGCGCGGCGTGCCGAAGATCGCCGACCTCGGCATGGCGCGCTCGGTCGACGACACCGACGCGCAGCGCCTGACCATGACCGGCATCATCATCGGCACGCCGGCGTACATCTCGCCGGAAGCGATCGAGGATTCGCGCCAGGCGGGGCCGAAGTCGGACGTCTACAGCCTCGGCGTGACCTTCTACCACCTGCTCTCCGGCCGCCCGCCGTACACCGGCTCGACCGCGTACCAGGTGATGATGGCGCACATGGAGGGCAAATACGAGCCGCTGCGCAAGCTGGTGCACGATCTGCCGAAGGAGCTCGGCGAGATCATCGAGAGCTGCTTCGCCAAGGATCCGGAGCAGCGGCCGAGCGCCGCCCAGCTCGGCGAGATGCTCGGCGCCGCGTCGCCCAAGGCGAAGGCCGGCACGTCGGTGCGCGTCGCGGCGCACCAGACCGCCGTGCCGAGCTTCCTGCGCAAGAAGCAGCCCAACCCGCATCGCACGAAGCTGGTGGTCGGCATCGTCGCGGTGGTGGCGATCGCGGCGGCGGTCGGCGCCTGGGCGTTCCTCGGCGGCTGAGCCGGCGGCCGGCGCGACGCGCGAGGCTCGAAGCTCGAAGCCCGAAGCTCGAAGCTCGAAGCTCGACACGACGTCCGACGCGCGAAGCCCGCTCGGTTGCCCGCTGCCGCGCGCGGTCGCTCGTGATACCATGGGCGTGATGCCCGGCGCTCCCAACTTCCTCTACACCTTCGCCACCTTCCCGGCGGACGGCCTCGCGCAGATGGCGCCATCCTTCGCGCGGCTGCCGGTCGATCCGTACATCGCCGGCGCGTTCCGGCGGCGGCGGTTCTCGCACTTCATCGGCCGCGCCGACGCGCTGCGCCGGCTGAAGCACACCGCGTTCTACCAGAGCCAGCAGGTGAACCGCTACCTCGGCGGCGTGCGCCGCGAATACGAGGAGCTCGAGGACGAGCTGATCGCCACCGCGGCGTTCCGCGCGCTGGTCGCCGAGTTCCACGAGTTCCTGCGCCTCGACGGCGCGACCTCCGAGCTCGGCGTGCATCAGATCCGCATCGTCTGCACGCCCGACCTGCAGGGCGATCCGGCGCCCGAGGGCGTGCACCAGGACGGCTTCGACCACGTCGGCATCTTCTGCGTCGCGCGCGACAACGTGGTCGGCGCGCAGACCCGGCTCTACCGGCCGAAGGCGGAAGCGATCTTCGCCCGCGAGCTGCGGCCCGGCGAGGCGCTGTTCGTCAACGATCGCGAGGTCTTCCATTACACCGATCCGGTCCGGCCGGCGGTGCCGGGAGAAGGCCATCGCGACGTGTTCGTCTTCACGGCCGACCGGGGCACCGCATGAGCGACGACTTCGACCCGGCGCGCGTGCGCCCGCTGTTCCCGGCGCTGGCGCGACGCGTCGGCGGCCACGCCGCGCTGTTCCTCGACGCGCCGGGCGGCACGCAGGCGCCGCAGCCGGTGGTCGACGCCGTCGCCGACTACCTCGCCCACGTCAACGCCAACTACGGCGGCGTCTTCGCCACCAGCCGCGAGACCTCGGAGCTGGTGGCCCAGGCCCGCGCGGCTACCGCGGCGTTCCTCAACTCGCCGTACCCGGACGGGATCGTCTTCGGCGCCAACATGACGACGCTGACCTTCGCCTTCAGCAGGGCGCTGGCGCGCACCTGGCGCGCGGGCGACGAGGTCGTGGTGACGTCGCTCGACCACGACGCCAACGTCGCCTCGTGGATGCTCGCGGCCGAGGACCGCCGCGCGACCGTGCGCACGCTGCGCTGCGAGGCCGACGGCGCGCTGTCCGTCGCGCGCCTGCGCGAGGTGCTGAGCCCGCGCACGCGCGTGGTCGCGCTGACCGTCGCCTCGAACGCCATCGGCACGATCCCCGACCTCGCGCCGCTGGTCCGCGCCGCGCACGACGTCGGCGCGCTGGTGTTCCTCGACGCGGTGCACGCCGCGCCGCACCTGCCGCTCGACGTGCTGGCGCTGGAGTGCGACGCGCTGGCATGCTCGGCCTACAAGTTCGGCGGGCCGCACCTCGGCATCCTCTGGGCGCAGCGCGGCCTGCTCGAGCAGACCGCGGCCTACAAGGTCCGTCCTTCGCCCGCGACGGGGCCCGGCAAGTGGGAGACCGGCACGCAGAGCTTCGAGGCGATCGCCGGGCTGCTCGCGGTGCTGCGCTACCTCGGCGGGCTCGGCGCCGACGGCGGCGAGGCGCTCGGCCGCCTGGCGCTGGAACGGGCGATGCAGCGCATCCAGCGCCATGAGCTCGCGTTGACCGGGCGATTCCTCACCGGCGCGCGCACCATCCCCGGGCTCCACGTCCACGGCATCGCCGATCCCGCGCGCAGCGCCGAGCGCACGCCGACCTTCGGCCTGACCTTCGACCGCATCACGCCGCAGGCGGCGTGCGAACGGCTCGCCGCGCGCGGGGTCTTCGCGTGGGCCGGCAACTTCTACGCCATCGGTCTGGTCGAGCAGCTCGGCCTCGCGGGCAGCGGCGGGCTGCTGCGGCTCGGGTTCGCGCACTACCACGACGCGGCGGACGTCGATCGCGCGTTGGCGGAATTGAAGGCGCTGGCGGGCTGAGGCGCGAAGCGCGAAGCGCGAAGCTCGAAGCGCGAAGCGCGAAGCGCGAAGCGCGAAGCTCGAAGCGCGAAGCGCGAAGCTCGAAGCGCGAAGCTCGAAGCTCGCAGCTCGCAGCTCGCAGCTCGCAGCTCGAAGCAGCGAGGCGCGTCCCGATCAGTCCATGAAGTTCCGCGCGGGAGCGTCGCCTACGGCACGTACACCAGCCGCACTCCGACCAGCAGATGCGGCAGATCGGTCTCGAACGCCGGCTGGGTCTGGACAGGGGACGGCGCGATGACCTCGGCAGCGCGGTTGGCGCAGCGCGCGAAGGACAGCGGATCATTCCACGAACCACCGCGGGCGATGCCCCCGCCGCACAATTCCCAAACGTTGCCGTGCATATCGAAGAGTCCCAGGCCGTTGGCGGCGAGCGAGCCGACCTCGCGCGCGCCGCGCGTGGCGCCGGCGGTCTCCCAGACGATCGCGTTGGCAGCGACAGTAGCTTGCGAAAGCGAATCGCCCCAGGCGAAGGCACCGGTCGATCCGCCGCGGCAGGCGTACTCCCACTCGTCCTCGGTCGGCAGGCGCAGGCGGAACGAGCGTCCGGAATTGTAGGAGGCGAGGGTCATCTGCGCGCTGTCGTAGGCGATGCCGATCGCCGGGTACCTGCCGTGGGCGTCCTGGATGTCGGCCGGATTCGCCGACGCGAGCGTCGTCCACGGCGAACCGCCACCGAGCAGGTTCCACTGCTGCTGCGTGGTCTCGTACACGGCGATGTAGTAGTTGTTCATGCTGACGCTGCGTGGCGTCTCGTCAGCGTCGACGCCGAAGCCGCCCGACGACGCGCCCAAGGTCGCCGATCCGCTCGCCACCAGGCGGAAGACCATCTTTGTCTGGCGGTACGCGGCGTTCGTCGCCAGGTCGGCGATCGCGCCCGTAGCAGTGACCGTGCCCGACGACAGGTCGACGACCTGGTAGTACGCGCGCGTCTCGGCCACGCTCTGCACCAGTTTCGATTTCTTCTTGCCACCCCCGCCGCCGCAGCCGGCGATCAGCAGGACCGCTGCGACCATCATCACGACGGCGACCGCCCCCGAGCATGCGTAGGATCGCATATCAGCCTCCCGCCGATCCGACGGACAGGTAGAGGTACTGCAGCGGCAGGAAGCCGCTGCGACCGCTGACCAGGTCGGTGAAGATTACGCCGAACTCCCCATGCACATCGGAAGTCCCGGTCGGCGACGGCCAGACGACCGTGGCATCGAGTGCGCCATTCTTGTTCACCTCGAGGCCGTCGGGTGCATCGCCGGCGAGGCGGAAGACCATGTTCGAGGTGCCGCCGAGTTGCGAAGCGTCCACGTTCAGGTCGTAGGAGTAGGCGCCATCGCCGTAGACCAGGCGCGGCGGATCGCTCGCCGGATGCGGGCGGTTCTCGTCGAGGCGCGCGGTGATGCGCACGGTCACCGTGCCGGGGATGGTCGATCCGAGCGCGCCGTCGTTGACACCGTAGGTGAAGGTCGTCGTCAGGCCGACGTAGCTCGGGTCGGGAATGAACACGACGGCGTTCGGGCGCGTGGGATGCTCGATCACGCTGCCGGTACCGGGCGCGGGCTGCCCGACGCTGGCGAACGGGAATGTCAGACCGGCGGCCGCCGTCTCGGCATCGCTGCCGCGACCTTCGTCGCCGAGATCGAGTATCACCGAGATGCCGTCGATGGTTCCGATCATGAAATTGCTGGCGACCGGCGCGTCGTCGACGCGGGAGACGGTGATGGTGGTGGCGACCGGATCGCTCGCGTCGCCGTCGCCGTCGTTGACCACGAACTGCACGTTGCGAACGCCGGTCGTCGGATTCTCGGAGACGCTGGCGTACTCGACCGCGCTCATCAGCGCGCTGATCGCGGCCGGCGTCGCGAACGACGTGCTGAAGGCGACGGTCAGCGGCGTCGTGCCGGTGCCGCCGGAGAACGTGCCGACGACGTTGCCGCCGAAGCTGACGGTGGATCCGGCGACGCCGATCTGGCCGGCGCCGACGCCGACATGGCGGATCGACAGGCGATCGTCGGCGTGGCCGTTCAGCGCGTAGGCCACGGTCAGGCTGCCGCCGGCGAAGTCGCTCGAGTCGGCGTCGGTCACGGTCGCGATCGGGTCGATCAGCTCCGGCGTGGCGTTCTCGGTGTAGGCGGCGCCACCGGTCGGCAGCGACGCGATCGGCTTGGCGTTGACGTTGTCGACGGTGATGGTCTTGGTCGCCGGCGTGCTGGTGCCGCCGTCGCCGTCGAACAGCATCACGCGCATGACGCGCGACGGCAGCTCGGTCGGCGTCGCCGAGCTGTTGGTGTAGGCCAGGCGGCGCGCGATCTGCTGGATGATCGCCGGCGTCGCGCTGGCGTTGAAGGTGATCAGCATCGGGCCGATCGAGCTGGCGCGGCCGCTGACCGTGCCGACCACCGTCGTGCCGACGCGCACGTCGCCGGCGAGGACGTTGACCTGCCCGGCGCCGACGCCCTCGTCCTTGATGGCGATCTCGTCCTCGGCAAGCGCTCCGGAGACGAACTCGACGACCATCAGGCCGTTGTCGAAGTCGGCGGAGTCGATGTCGGCGACGGTGGCGTTGACGTCGATCAGCGCGACCGGGTCGGCGAGCGACTCCGACCATGCCAGCGCCGGCCCCGGCAACGCGATCGTCGGAGCGTCGTTGGTCGCGGTCACCGACAGCGACAGCACGGTCGCCAGCGAGGTGCCGCCGTCGCCGTCGGTCACCACCGCCTCGACGACGCGCCCCGCGGTCGACGGGTTCTCGGAGAGGCTGACGTACTGGACGTTGCGCAGGATCTCGCGCGCGACCGTCGGGGTGGCCGCGGCGCCCTGCAGCGCGATGACCAGGGGCGTGCCGTTGGCGCCGCCCGAGGCGATGCCGACGGTGGTGCCGTTCCACACGATGTTGGCGCCCGAGACGTCGACGGTGTTCACGCCGGCGCCGTCGTCGAGCACGGTCAGCGTGTCGCCCGCCGAGCCGCCGCTGGCGAAGCCGACGGTCAGCGTGCCGCCGTCGAGATCGGCCGAGTCGGTGTCGGACAGCGTCGCGAGATCGTCGAGGAGGATCGCCGGGTCGTTCTCGGTGTACGCGGTCGCGGCCTTCGACCAGGTCACCACCGGCAGGCTGTTCACCGCCACCACGGCGATGTCCTTCTCGACGGTGCTGACGCCGGGCGTCGCGGCGCCATCGCGCAGGACCGCCTGGAAGCGCCGGGTCACGGTCGACGGCGTCGCGCTGGTGTTGTGGAAGGTCAGCGCGCGCGCCAGGGCCTGCACCGCCGCCTCGGTCGCCGCTCCGGAGAGATCGATGCGCAGCGCCGCGCCGGCGAGGCCGTTCTGGGTCGCGTCGATGACGCCGATGGTCACGCCCTGGTAGGTCACCGTCGACCCGGCGACGCCGATCTGTCCCGCACCGGTGCCGGTGTTGCGCACGGCGAGGTCGTCCGCGGCGGTGGCGGTGCCGTTGATCAGCTGCGCCGTCAGGCGCCCGCCGCCGAGGTTGTCCGGGGTGTCGTCGACCAGCGCGGCGCTGTCGACCAGCAGCGGCGGATCGCCTTCGGTCCAGGTGTCCATCGGGCTGGGCAGGGCGATGGTCGGCGCGTTGTTGACCGGCGCGCCGGCGGTCAGCGTGATGGCGAAGGTCTGCACGCCGAGCGGCGTGCCGTTGGGGAATCCCGGCGCGGGCACACCGTCGGTGACGTCGTTGTTCTCGCCGTCCTCCGCAGTGAACTGGAAGCTCGTCGAACCCGCGCCCGAGCCGGTGTCGGCGTACACGACGAGGCCGCCATCGAGGTCGGACTGCGTGAAGGTCTGACCGCCGACCAGCGCCGTGCCGAGGCGGCGGATCTCGCCGCGCGCCGGCGCGCTGGTCAGCGTGTACGTCACCTGCGACGGCCCCGCGTCGTCGTCGACGCGCAGGCGCAGGTTGGTGATCTGCGCGGACGAGGTCTCGGAGAGCGAGATGCCGTTGTTGGTGATCAGGATCGGCGAGTCGGCGACCGGGTCGACGGTCACCTGGAACGAGCGGTAGCTGACGTTGACGCCGCCGTTGGCGGTGCCGCCGTCGTCCTGCACGCGCAGCAGGATGGTCACCGTGCCGTTGGCGTCGGCGACCGGCGTGAAGCGCAGCAGGCCGGTGGTGTTCGGGCTGGTGTAGACGATCCCGGTCGGCGCGACCGGATTGGGGATGATCGAGGTGTTGGACGACAGCGCCGTGACGATGAGGTTCTGCGCCTCGTTGGCGGCGCCGGATCCGATCCCGGTGAGGGATACGCTGTAGACCCCCGAGTCCTCGTTGACGGACACGTCGAGCGGCGTGTCGATGGCCGGGCCGTCGTTCACCGGCAGCACGGTCACCAGGAAGCTCGTCGACACGGTGCCGCTCGGCGAGCCCGAGTCGGCGATCGAGACGGTGATGGTCGCGCTGCCGCTGGCGTTGGGCAGCGGCGCGAACAGCAGCTGGCCGGTGGCGGCGCCAGCCGTGTAGACCACGGTCGGATTGAGGATGATCCCCAGGTCGGACGAGGTCGCGGTGATGGTCAGCGCCTGCGACGGCGAGTCGCCGCCGTCGCTGATGCCGCCGATGTTCACGGTCTGCGTGCCGGCGTCCTCGAGGATCGTGCGGTCGGCGATGACGTTGATGGTCGGCGTCTGGTTCGAGCCGCCGCCGCCGAGGCCGACCGAGCGCAGCTGCGCGACGTAGCCGGTGCGCGCGGTGTAGACGCCGCCGCCGTTGACGGCGGTCGACGAGATCTGGCCGATCGACGACGCCGACATGACGTAGACGTTGCCCGGCGACACGGCCCGGCCGCCGCCGCCGTCGATCGACGCCGGATCGATGGTGTAGGGACCGCCCCCGACGCCGCTGCCCGACACCGCCGCGTCGGCGCACGCCGTCGCCGCCAGGGCCAGCATGGTGGGCACCAGGCGATGTCCGCGCGCATGGTTCATGGGGAATGCCATCTCAATCGCCTTCCCCGGTGCTCACGCCGCTGACCACATCGTTCGTGGCCTTCTTGACCGCTTCGCCCGCATCGCCGCCCGCAACGCCGTCGACATCAATCGCCAGGCGCAGCCCGACGTAGGCCGAGCGCACCTCGGGCGCGAGGCCGGCGCGGTTCGCCGCGCGCAGCGCCGGCGCGTCGTCGCCCCACGATCCGCCGCGCGCGACGCGCAGGTCGGCGGCGCCGGCCTTCGGATCGACCGCGACCGCGGCGTACGGCGCGTAGCCGTCGACGCACCATTCCCAGACGTTGCCGTGCAGGTCGTACAGGCCGAGCGGGTTGGGCGCGCGGCTCTTGAGCGGGCGCGAGCGGCCGCCCGAGGTGGCGGAGTAGACGGCGACGGCGTCGAGGTCGCCGGCCGCGCCGAAGGCGCCCGACGCGCCGGCGCGGCAGGCGTATTCCCATTCGGCCTCGCTCGGCAGGCGCACGCGCAGCTCGGGCATCCGCGCGGTCATGCGCGCGGCGAAGTCCTGCGCGTCGGACCACGAGATGCGTTCGACCGGCAGGCGCTCGCCCTTGGCGTACGCCGGGTTCCAGCCCATCACCGCGGTCCACAGCCCCTGCCCGACCTCGCTGTCCGCCAGCCACAGGCTGCGGGTCAGCGTCACCGGGGCCTGGCGCTCATCGTCGTCGCGGCCGGCCTCGCCGTCGGCGCTGCCGATCACGAACGAGCCGGCGGGGACGTAGCGGAAGCGCTGCACGCGGCTGATGACGCTGAAGCGCTTGCCGATCTCGACGTCGACCCACAGGCCCTGCGCATCGCGGCCGAAGCCGTCGGCCCACGCGGGGCGCGCCGGACCGGTCAGCACCGCGAGCCGCGCGCCCAGGGCGCTGGCGCGGGCGTCGCCATCGCCGACCAGGTGCGTGAGCTCGGCGAGCTGCTCGGCCGCGCCGTCGGGCAGCACGTAGGCGCGGTCGAGCGGCGCGAGGGCGGCGACCAACGCCGCGACCCGGTCGACCTTCTCGCGCCAGCGCCGCACGTCGGGCTCGTCGCCGCCGACCAGCTCGGCGAGGCGCGCCAGGCGCTGGGCGGCGTCATCGCCGAGCGAGCGCGCGTGATCGAGATGGGCGAGGGCGGTCTTGTGGCCGGCGACCTCGCCGAGCTTGTCCTGCCAGCGCGCGCAGTCCGCGTCGCCGTGGCCGACGAGCTCGGCCAGGCGTTCGAGGCGCTTGGCCGTGCCATCGGGCATCGGCTCGGCGCGGTCGAGCGCGGCGAGGCGGGCGCGCAGGTCGCCGATCTCGTCGAGCTTGAGGCGCCAGCGCGCCGCGCGCGGATCGTCGGCGCCGGTCAGCTGCTCGAACTCGCCGAGCTTGGCGGCGGCGTCGGCGGGCGGCGCGACCGCGCGGTCGAGGGCGGCGAGCCCGCCGGCGAGCGCGAGGATGCGCGCGTCGGCGCGCGCCAGGGTCGCGCGGAAGCGATCGGCGAGCGACGGGTCGAGGCCGCGCAGGCGCTCGAGCTCCGAGACGCTGATCTTGAGCAGGCGCTGCTCCTCGGCGCTCAGGCGGTCCTTGGCGCCGAGGTCGGCCAGCACCTGGTTGAGCGTCGCGACGCGCGCGACGCGGTCGGCCAGGGCCGAGCGCCAGCGCAGCGCGTCGTCGTCGTTGCCGGCGATCGCGGCGTAGCGGTCGAGCTCGAGGCGCAGCGGTTCGTGCCGGTCGACGCCCGGCGGCTCGTCGGCGTCGAGCTCGGCGAGCGCTTCGCGGGCGGCGAGGCGCGCGGCGTCGGTGGACTCGAGGCGGTCCTGCCAGCGGCGCCGGTCGGCGTCGTCGGCGGCGGTCAGGCCGAGGAAGATCTCCCAGTCGGCGGCCAGCGCGGCGCGCGTCGCGTCGCTGACCAAGGCGCCGTCGTCGAGGCGGGCGAGGTTGCCGCGCAGCGCCGCGACGCGTGTTCCGGAGGCGCGCACGCGATCGGTCCAGCGCGCGACGTCCGCGTCGGCCTCGCCGGCCAGCGCCCTCAGGGAGGAGAGATCGGGCGACAGCGCCGCGACCAGCGGCTCGGGCGCGACGTCGCCGTCGTCGAGCGCCGCCAGGTGCGCGCGCAGCTCGCCGACGCGTTGCGCCGACGCCGCGAGCTTGCCCTGCCAGCGCGCGACCTCGATGTCGTCGCCGGGCGACAGGCGGCCGATGCGCTCGACCACCGGAGCCATGCTGCCGACCATGCTGATCGGCGCGAACTCGACCGCGTCGAGGGCGGCGGCCTCGGCGCGCGCGGCGTCGCGGCCGGCGGCGATCTCGGCGAGGCGCTTGGACCAGTGCACCGCCTGCGGCGCGTCGGCGCCGACCATGCGCGCGTAGTCGAGCGCCGCGGCGGCGCCGGCCTGCATGCGCGCGTAGTCGAGGTTGCCGACGGCGTCCAGGGCGGCGAGCTGCGTTTCGAGCTCCTCCGCGCGCGCCAGCTTGGCGCGCCAGCGTTCGACCTCGGGCTCGTCGCCGACCAGCGCGGCGAGGCGGTCGAGGTCGTCGCGCGCGCCCGCCGGGATCGCCACCGGGCTGTCGAGCGCGATCAGGCGTTCCTCGAGGCTGCGGATCTCCGCGCGCCGGCCTTCCCACCACAGCCAGCCGCCGCACGCGATCAGCAGGCAGGCCGCCGCCGCCAGCGCCCACGGCCACCAGCGCCGCTTCAGGCCGGCGCCGTGCTTGCGCATCATCTCGGCGGCGCCGGTGTCGAGCTTGCCCGGCGCGAACACCGCCGTGGTCGGCTGCGAACCCAGGCGCAGCGCCGTAAGATCCTCGATCAGCTCGTCGGCGTGCTGGTAGCGCTTGGCCGGGTCCTTCTGCAGGCACTTGAAGACCACCGACTGCACGTCGTCGCCGACCTCCTTGTTGAGGTCGCTGATCAGCTTGGGTTCGGTGAAGTGGTGCTGGTAGATCAGCGCGTCGGCGGTGTTGCCGTCGAACGGCTGCTGCATCGCCAGCAGCTCGTAGAACACGCAGCCGATCGAGTAGAGGTCGGCGCGGTGGTCGACGGTGTCGCCGCGGCCCTGCTCCGGGCTCATGTAGGCGGGCGTGCCCACCGCCATGCCGGTCATGGTCAGCGATTCCTCGCCCATCACCTTGACGATGCCGAAGTCGGTCAGCTTGACGACCCCGTCGGTCGTCAGCATCAGGTTGCCGGGTTTGATGTCGCGATGGACGATGTTCTTGTCGACTGCGGCCTTGAGCGCGCGCGCCGACTGCAGCACGTAGTCGACGGCTTCCTCGACGGTGAAGCGCTCGCCGGCGTTCCTCTTGCGCTTGACGATGTCGCCGAGGCTCTCGCCGCGCACCAGCTCCATCTCGAGGTACAGCATCGCGCTGTAGTTGCCCGCCGAGTAGATGCGGACGACGTTCGGCGAATCGAGCAGGCCGGCGGTCTTGGCCTCGAGGTGGAAGCGGCGGCGGAAGGCGTCGTCGTCCGCCAGCCGGTTCGGCATGACCTTGAGCGCGACCAGGCGGCGGCTCTCGCGATGCCGGGCGAGGTAGACGGCCGCCATGCCGCCTTCGCCGAGCAGGTCGCCGATGTCGAACAGCTTCCATTGCGCGCCGGATAGCGGTCCGCGCTTGCCGTCCGGCGTCAGCACGGGCGTCTTGAGGTCCTCGGCGGTGGCCGACGGCGGCGGCGGAGCGTCGGCCGCCGGCTCGACGATGCCGCCGGTGGCGTCGGCGTCGCCCGCGTCGGCGGCGCCGCCGGCATCTCCCGCGTCGCCCGCGTCGCCCGCGCTGTCGGCGCGGGCGGCATCGCCCGAGGTGTCGACGTCGACGATCGCCGCGGCCAGATCGATCTCGCCGTCGACCGCGGGCTCGACGCCGTCGACCGTGGTCATCGCGACGAACGCGGCGGTGTCGCTGTCCGACGCCGACGGCGCGGCGATGGCGGCGGTCTCGATGTTGACCTTGACGCCGACCACCGCGGCGCGGCTCGGCTTGGAGTCGATGCCGGTGATGAAGAAGTCCTCGTCGCCGGCCTCGCCCGCCTGGCCGCGCAGGACGGTCAGCTCGCGCTCGCCGACCGGCGTCGCCTCGATCGGATTCGAGCGGTCGGCGCCGTTCGCGCCCGTGACGCCGTCGTGGTTGTCGCGCGCGGGCATGCGCTACTCGATCCGCGGCGGCGCGCCGTTGATGCGCCACACCGCCCCGAGGAAGAACGCCGGGCCCGCCTGCTCCATCTCGATGTCGATGCCGTCGCCGGACAGGTCGCCGGTGGTCTGCATCCAGCCGGCCTCGGCGACGATCAGGATCGAGCGCGTCAGCGCGTAGGACGCGCCGAGCATCGCGCCGTACTCGATGACCGTGCCGTCGAACTCGATGTCGTCGATGACCTGCTGACCTTCGATCTCGCCGGACAGCGCGAACGTCGAGAGGCCGTAGCCGATGAACGGCGTGATCTCCATCGACAGCTTCTCGGTGAACGCGTAGGCGTAGCCGCCGAGCACGCGTCCCGTCAGCGAGCGGTACGGGCCGTGCGAATACTCGTAGACGCCGACGAACGCCTCGGCGCCGGCGAAGAACCCGCCGGCGGCGCCGGGGCTGGAGAAGCTGTAGATGCCGCGCACGCCGAGGCCGAAGCCGTAGTCGAAGCTCGTCGAATCTGCCGACTCGTGCCCATCGAACTCGGAGTCGGTGACGGTGTAGTCGAAGTCGGTGGGCAGCGCGTGCAGACCGACACGCACGTCGGCGATCACCAGCTCGGCGCCACCGGCCGCGGCGATGACGGACGCCGCCATCGCCGCGCGCGTCGAGCGGCGGAAGACGGCGGTGGTGATGTCGCGAAGCGCGTTGGACATGGGCTTTCAGCTCGGCCGAAGCGGAGGGTCTCCAGGTCGAGTGTAACCCGAACTCGCGCCCGTCGCCTGCCTCGTGCGCACGGGCGGCGCCCTAGATGCCAACCGCGCAGGCGCTTGCGAGGAGGCACGCGGGATGCATCGATCGACGCGTCGCGCTCGCGGCGGATTGCCGAGCGGTACCACACGACGGCGATGCGCTTCGCGACTCCGCGCCGGAGGCCGCGGCAGGTCGCGTCGATCGTTGCGGCCGAGGCGGACAGGCCGCGTGGCGACCGGTGCGCTCGCGGAGTAGGTTAAGGTGGAGACCCTCCTCTCCTTCCCCCGCCATGCGCACCCCCGCCATCGCCCTGCTGCTCCTCGCGATCGGCGCCGCCGCGGATGGCGCGACCATCACCTGGAACTCCGCGGTGCTCGCCAACTGGGGCGATGGCGCCAACTGGGTCGGCGGCAGCGTCCCGGGACCCGCGGATACCGCGCGCTTCGATGTCCCAGCGGGCGACTGCGCCATCGACGTCGATGTCGACGTCGCCGGGGTGTCGATCACCGGTTCCTACGGCGGAACCATCGCCCAGGCGGCGACCTCGAGCCTGCGCATCGGCTCCGCGGGCTGGAGCCAGCTGAACGGCTCCTTCGCCGGCGCGGCGGCGACGACGATCGACGCGGCCATCGACATCAGCGGAGCATTCGCCCTGACCAATGGGACCTTCACCAGCACCCGCGCGCGGCTGCTGGTCGGCGGCGACTTCACGGTCGGGGCGGGGGGCGCGTTCGTGCACAACAGCGGCACGGTCCTGTTGAAGTCGGCGGTCGACCGGACGCTCGACTGCAGCGACGCCTTCCACGACCTGGTCTTCAACGACGGCCTGATCGGCCACTGGCGCGGCGAGGAAGCGGCCGGCCCGTCTGGCGATTCATCCGGGTACGCGCACGACGCGACGTGGAACGGCGGCGTCGCGCGCGACGCCGCCGTGAAACCAGCGCTCGACATCGACAACGCCGGGGCGCTGAACTTCGATCCGACCGACGGCGGCGACTACCTCTCGATCAGCGATCGGCCGGAGTTCAAGCCGGCGGCCATCACCATGGCCGCCTGGCAGTACGTCCCGACCGGGGCCGACTGGGTCAACACCGTCAACCTCTGCCCGATCTTCAACCGCGCCGAGCCCAATCCGAGCACCGTCGGCTACGTGCTGCAGGGCGCATTGGTGCCCGGCGAGATGATCTTCCGCTTCCAGACCGACGCCGGCTACAACACGCTGTTCTTCAGCGGCGTCACGCGCGACACCTGGCACCACGTCGCCGTGACCTACGCCGGAACGAGCGCGTCCGGCTTCCTGGACGGCGCGCTGGTGACGACCGTCGCTTCGCCCGGCTCGACCACCCTGGTGCACGGCGCGACGGCCGACGTGCGCATCGGACGCAGCTCGCGGTTCGGCTTCGCCTACCTGCACGCCAAGCTCGACGACATCCGGGTCTACGACCGCGCGCTGGACGAGAACGCCATCCGCCGCCTGGCGTCCGGCCGCAACCCGTCGACCAGCATCGCGACCGTCACCCTCGCCAGCAGCCTCTTCGTCGACAACGATCTGACGATCGCCAGCGGCGAGGTCGATTTCGCGACGCACAACGCGACCATCGCCGGCAGCTATCGCTGCCTCGGCGGCGATACGCAGCCCGGCTCGTCGATCATCTACCTCTCGGCCTCGGGCAGCGAGAGCCTGATCGCCGGCGACGAGGAGCTGAACCGCGTCGACGTGTACGGCTCGGGCACCGTGACCTTCGCCGACACCGTGCGCCTCGACGGCGGCTACTGGCAGAACGCCGGCGTGGTCAACGCCGCGGCGACGCGTCTCGAGATCGGCGGCGGCGTCACCCTCGACGGCGGCACGCTCACCGCGTCGAGCGGCACGACGACGATCGCCGGCGCCGTCGCGGTCGCCGGCGCCGCGACGTTCGCCGCCAACAGCGGCACGGTCGAGCTGCTCGCGGCCGGTTCGCCGTCCGTGGCGTTCGACGCTCCGCTCGACGACCTGGTGGTGCGCGGCGGCGCCGACGATGGCCTGGTCTGCCACCTGCGCTTCGACGAACTCGCCGGCGCGACGGTATACGACGCGGTGTCCGACAGCGCGGCGGGGAAGTTCGGTCTGGAGCCGCTCGAAGGAGCCATGCCCTACACCATGAACCGGCCGGTGCCGAGCGCGGTCGTCGCGCCGATCGCCGGAGGCAACCGCCGGTCCCTCGACTTCGACCCGGATCCGGACGGCAACGGCGTCGCCGACGGCAAGCCGCACATCGACCACGTCCGGCTGGTGGTCGACAGCGACGATCTCAACGACCCGCTGGCGCTGCAGCTGGCGACGGTCACCGAGGCGGACTACTCCCTGGCCGCCTGGGTGAAGCCGGACAGGACGCCGATCGGCTCCGGGACGGACGCGCTCGGCTGCGGCGCGATCCTCATGAAGGAGGGCAACCACATCGGCCTGGTCTACGGCGAGAATGGATACTTCGGCATCACCCATTTCCACGCCGACGGCAGCGACACCTCGGTCTTCACGCCCGTCGCGTACGACATCCCGGGCAGCGTCGCCTCGCGCTGGTTCCATCTCTGCGCCACGGTCGATCTCGATCCCGCGGGCGGCACCGTGCGGCTGTACCTCGACGGCGAGCTCCAGGGCAGCGGGGCGATCGCCGCGGGCAAGAGCCCGCAGATCTTCGGTCCGGCGGTGCCGTGGCGCATCGGTTGCGGCAGGCCCGATGCCAGCGGCGGCGCCTACGGCTGGCTCTTCGACGGCAAGATCGACGACGTGCGCATCTACTCGCGGGCGCTGTCGGCGGGCGAAGCGCGCATCCTCGCCGGCGGCTGGGCACCGGGCAGGAGCGTGGCCGGGCGCCACCAGATGGCGGGCACGCTCGACGTCGACGGCGACCTGACGCTGATCAGCGGCGGACTCGCGGCGACGACCTTCGACGCGACCGTCGCCGGCAGCTGGCGCAACTTCGGCGCGGAGCTCGTGCCCGGGACGCGGCGGGTGACCTTCGCTGGCGCCGGCCTCGGCAACGTCATCCGCTCCGGATCATGGCCGTTCCACGCGCTGTCGGTGACCGGCGCCGGCACCTGGACGCTCGAGGATGCGCTGTCGTGCCGCGACGAGCTGACCATCGCCACCGGCACGCTCGACGTCTCCGGCGACGACCACGCGGTCACCGCCGCCACGCTGCTGCAGCCGACCGGCGCCTTCCAGGCGCGCGCCGGCACGCTGTCGCTCGATACCGCCAGCGATCGCCCGCTGACCGCCGCCAGCAGCCTGCACCGGCTGCGCCTGGCGAGCGCCGCGGACAGCGCGCTGGTCGGCTGCTGGCCGCTCGACGAGAGCTCGGGCGACGTCATCGCCGACCACAGCGGCCAGCGCAACCACGGCGTGCGCATCGGCGCCGATCCCGCCGCCGCGGCGAGCGCTCCCGGACCGTCCTTCGCCAACGCCGGCAGCTACGCGTTCACCGCGGCGGATTCGGACTACATCGAGATCGCCGACCTGGACGACGACTTCGACCTCGACCCGGCGCAGACGCTGACCATCGCCGCATGGGTGCGACCATCCGCGCTGAGCTCGTGGCGCGGCATCGTCTCGAAGGGCGGCAACCTGCTGTTCTACAACGGCGGCGGCAACGCCAGCGCCCTCTCGTTCTGGTACAAGCGCGCCGACAACGATCAGGATGTCGGCATCGACAGCCTCGGCGTCCTCGTTCCAGGCCAGTGGCAGCACGTGGCCGTGACCCACACCATCGGCACGCCGACCGCGATCCGCTTCTACCGCAACGGCATCGACGTCACCGACACCGGCTTCGCCTGGCAGTGGGGCGCCGGCAACGAGGCCGCGAAAACCGGCGGCAACTCCCCGTTCCACATCGGCGTCGGCAACCTCGGCGCCGGCGAGCACTTCGACGGCCGCATCGACGACGTGCGCTACTACGATCGCGTGCTCTCCGCCGCCGAGATCCAGCGCCTCGCGGCGGGCAGGCTCGCCGCCGCGTCCCTCGCGGGCGCGACCTGGACGCTGACGCGGGCGCTCGACATCGATCAGGACATCTTCATCGACGGCGGCGCGCTATCGCCGATCGGCTCGAGCGTGACGCTCGCCGGCGACTGGCACAACGCGGTCGGCGCCTCCGGCTTCGTCGCCGGCACCTCGACCGTCACCCTCGATGGCATGACCCAGGCGCTGAGCGGCTCGACGACCTTCACGAACCTGACCAAAACCACCGCCGCGCCGGATTCGCTGGCTTTCCCGGTCGGCGAGGTCCAGACCGTCACCGGCATGATGACGCTGACCGGGACGGACGCGGTCAACCGCCTCTCCATCGTCTCGTCCTCGCCGGGGACCACGGCGTCGATCAGCCCGGTCGGCGGTCGCACCTGCTCGTGGCTCTCGGTGCGCGATTCGCGCAACCTCGTCCACCCGCCGATCGAACCGGCCGACTCGGTCGATGCCGGCAACACCCGGTGGTGGTTCGACGGCAATGCCCGCGGCGCGCTGGGCGGCGGATATCCGGCGATCTACTGAGATTCGCGCGGTCGTCGCGCACCGCGGGGTCTAGCGCGTCGCCCGCCAGCGGCTCGGCGTCGTTCCCAGATTGCTCCGGAACACGCGGATGAAGTAGTTGGCGTCGATGTAGCCGCACGCGGCGGCGACCTCGGCCACGCTCAGGTACGAGTTGCGCAGCAGCTTGCGCGCCAGCGCCAGCCGCAGGCGTTGCTGGTACTTCAGCGGCGGGCAGCCGAGATGCGCGCGGAACAGCGCGGTGAGATGGCTCGGGCTGAGTCCGACCGCGCGGGCGATGTCGTCCACGCGCACCGCGTCGATGAGGTTCGCCTCGATCCAGCGCGTCGCCTCGACGAGCGCGCGCGGCAGGACGCGGGCGCTCGCGGCGCGGTCCTCGATCGCCTTCAGCCGTTCGAGCACGGCGAGCAGCAGGCCCGCGAGCACCGGCTCGCCGACCAGGCCCGGCGCCAGGGACAGGCGGCAGACGTCCTCGTACCAGCCGATCGCCGGATCATCGCCCGCCAGCGCGACGCAGCGCGCGCGATCGGAGAAGGCCAGCGGGGCGGCATCGAAGACCACGTACGAGGTCCGGCACCACGCGTCGTTGACCTGATCGTGCGCGACGTCGGCCGGCAGGATGAACATCGTGCCGACCTCGCCGGCGAGGGTCTGGGCGCCGGTCACCGAGATCCGGCAGGAGCCTTCGGTGACCAGGACCAGCTCGCTGCCGGAATGGCGATGGAACGCGACCGGCCTGGCTTCGGCGAAGCGCCCGCCGAACAGCACCCGCGGCAGCGGCGACATCGGCAGGGGTGGAGGCCGGCCCATCGTCGTTTCATGCTATCGGGCAGGCGCCACGTGACTACCGATCGCCCGCGCCGGCGGATAGGATCGCGCGCATGGCGACCACCGCGATGGCCACGGGCCTGCCTGCTGCCGCGCTCGAGCGCTTCCGCGCCGACGGATTCGTCGTGGTCGATGACGTGTTCTCACCCGGCGAAATCACCGAGCTGCGCGCCGCCGTCGAGGCCGCCGAGCTGCCCGCGGAGCAGCTGCGCCAGGGCGGCGACAGCGCGACCGTCCATCTGCTCGGCTTGACCAGCCGGCACCCGGCCTTCGCGGCGCTGGCGCGCGACCAGCGGATCGTGCAGATGCTCATCCCCCTCCTGGGTCCGGACATCCAGCTGCAGCACGCCAAGCTCGCCGTGAAACCGCAGGCGCGCGAGCGCGGCCCCTACCCGTGGCACCAGGACTTCGCCTACTTCCCGCACACCAACACCGACCTGGTCGCGGTGATGGTGATGCTCGACGACGCGACGCCGGACAACGGCTGCATGCGCATGGTCCGCGGCAGCCACCGCGACGGCCTCGCGGAGCACCGCAGCGACGGCGCGTTCTCGGGCGGCTGCACCGAGCCGCGGCGCTGGGCGGACGCGAGCCGCATCGTCGACATCACGCCGCGCGCGGGCGGGATCAGCATCCACCACTGCCTGACGCTGCATGGTTCCCCCGCCAACCGCTCGGGGCTGCCGCGGCGCGGCATCGTCTTCCAGTACCGCGCCGACGACGCCCACCAGCTGGCCGACACCGTGTTCGACGACACCGGCACGCAGATCTGCGGCGCGCGGCGCGGCGTCGTGCGCTGCGAGAGCGGACGCTGGCTGCTGCCGCTGCGGCCGGGCTGGGGCAACGGCTTCGGCAGCGCGTGGAACCAGCAGGGCGCGCGCGCCGCGGCGTTCAACGACGAGCACGCCCCGATCACCCAACCGACCCGCATGCCCGACCACCTGGAGCGACCATGACCACGCCCGGCTACCCGATCCCGACCGCGCGCACGCCGCTGAAGGTGATCCTCGACACCGACGTCGGCGACGACATCGACGACGCGCTGGCGCTGGGCCTGATCATCGCCAGCCCGGAGCTGGATCTGCTCGCCGTCACCACGGTGTTCGGCAACACCGTCGCGCGCGCCCGCCAGGCGCGGTCGATCCTCGCCGCCGCCGGCGGCAAGCACGCGCGCGTGCCGGTGGCCGCCGGCTGCGGCGCGACCATGACGCTGCGCCCGCCGAAGGGCACCGGTCGCGAGGCGTGCCTCGCCGGGACGTTGCCGAACCAGGACCACGCGTGCCTGCCGGAAGCCGAGCTGCCGCCGTTGGACCGCCGGCACGGCGTCGACCTGCTGATCGAGACCATCACGGCGGGCGCCGGCGACATCGTCCCGATCACGATCGGGCCGATGACCAACCTGGCGATGGCGCTGGTCAAGGAGCCGCGCATCGCGGCGAGGATCCCGCGCATCGTCGCGATGGCCTGCGAGTTCAAGGCGGGCTTCGCCGAGTGGAACATCCGCTGCGATCCCGAAGCCGCCGCGCTGGTCTACGCCTGCGGCGTCCCGGTCGTCACCACAACCTGGGAGATGGGCGACATCGCCAAGTTCGACGACAGCCATGTCGCGCGGCTGTCGGCGGGGACGTCCCCCATGGCCAAGCTGCTCGCGCGCACCGTGGTGCCGTGGATCAGCCACGACAAGCGCATGCCCGCGTTGTTCGATCCGTTCGCGGTCAGCACGATCCTGCAGCCCGATCTCGCCGGCTGGCGTCGCGGCCGCATCACGATCGAGTGCCGCGGCGAGGCGACCAACGGCTTCAGCGTCCTGCACGCCGACGAGAACGGCCCGCATCACGTCACGTGGTCGACGGACCGCGCGCGCGCGCTCGACTTCTACCTCGGCCGTGTGCTGGCGCACGGCGCGGCGGCGGCGCGCTGAGGGAACGCGAGGCGGGCACAAAAGCGCGAAGCTCGAAGCTCGAAGCTCGAAGCTCGAAGCTCGAAGCTCGAAGCTCGAAGCTCGAAGCTCGAAGCTCGAAGCTCGAAGGCTCGAAGGCTCG
>Ga0196963_10000802_pt1 | contig 24333 bp, 21 predicted proteins | sample S1_5metaG_FD_148600 | JGI IMG/M metagenome (GOLD analysis project Ga0196963, IMG submission 148600) | Soil microbial communities from Anza Borrego desert, Southern California, United States - S1_5 | ecosystem: Environmental > Terrestrial > Soil > Desert | place: USA: California | collected...
CAGGGACGGTATGACCGTGAAAGTCCGCAGCACTCAGTCACCCTTCACCCCTTCCACATGGGCAAATTTACCATCACCCAAGCCCAGTGGAGACAAGTAGCCGCCTTACCTCAAATTAAAACCTCCCTTAGGTCAGACCCATCAAACTTCAAAGGCGATAACCTACCCATTGAGGAAGTATCTTGGTACGAAGCCGTAGAATTTTGCGCCCGACTCTCGCAAAAAACCGGAAAGGAATATCGCTTACCCAGTGAAGCGGAATGGGAATATGCTTGTCGTGCCGGAACTACCACCGCATTTCACTTTGGGGAAACCATCACTCCAGAACTCGTGAACTACGACGGCAGATATCCTTTCAGGAATGCCCCCAAAGGAACCTATCGAGTGAAAACCACCCCAGTCGGAAGTTTTCAAGTAGCGAACGCCTTTGGTTTATACGATATGCATGGAAACGTTTGGGAATGGTGTGCAGACCACTGGCATTATAGCTATCAAGGGGCACCTAACGATGGCAATATATGGCTATCTAGTAATGAATGGTCTAGCCGACTGTTGCGTGGTGGTTCGTGGCCCTTCAATGCTGGTAACTGCCGTTCTGCGTGTCGTTACTACGTCTCCCCCGGCCTCCACAGCAACTCTTTCGGGTTTCGGGTAGTCTCTTCGGCTGTGTAGACTTCTTAGCCCTTTGCTCTTTTGCCCTCTTGCCCTTTACCCTTGGGAAGAGATCGCGAACTTAAAATTTTTTTCAGAATTAGGTTGGGTTGCGCTTAACTCAACCTACTAAGGCTAACGTAGCTACATCTCTCCTCTCTTGCTCTCAGAACTCTGCATTAGCCCCCTAAATCCCCCAATTCTGGGGGACTTTGAATCCGATTCCCCCCAAATTTGGGGGGCTAGGGGGGCATTCAAGGGCAAGCAAAGCACTAAAAATTGCTGTCTACACATAATGCCAAAAGACTCTCCGAGAATTCGCGGTACTACTCAGTCAATTGAGCAAGCTGCTCGTCATCTACGCCAACAACTAACTCCAGCAGAAGCTCAATTGTGGAGTGTCTTGTCTCGTCGTCAGTTAGTAGGACTCAAGTTTCGCTGTCAGCATCCTATAGGGCAGTTCATTGTTGACTTTTATTGTCCATCCTGCAAATTAATTATTGAGGTGGATGGAGGTATTCATAGTCAACAAGAAGCCTATGATGAAGCTCGAACAGAGAAGTTGCAGTCATTTGGATACCGAGTCTTGAGATTTACCAATGAAGAGGTTTTGAACGATTTGCAAGCAGTTTTAGCCTGCATTATCCAAACTGCGGAAGCTCGGTTTCCCTAGAATTCGAGGACGTATAGACACTTGTGGGACTTGAGTTGAATCCTTAAAGCCCCCTAAATCCCCCAATTCTGGGGGACTTTGAATCCGGTTCTCCCCAATTTTGGGGGGTTAGGGGGGCAAAATGTATTGCCGTGAGTGTCGGTGGATGAGATAGGTATAGAGGTTGAGCAGTTAAGAACAAATGTGAATCTTTAGATGAACTTCCTTGTTTAAAGCCGATATGTGAGGTGAAATCTAAGAGACAACTGCGGTGAAAGTTTATGGGAGCAGACAAACGGATTGGTATCTTGACAAGTGGCGGCGATTGTGCAGGACTGAATCCGGTGATTCGGGCAGTGGTACATCGGGCAGTTGGCACTTATGGTTGGGAAGTTTTGGGGATTTGTCGTTCAACGTTAGGATTGATGAGCAGTCCTCCCGAAGTGATCAACTTAGAGATTGATAAGGTTGACTCGTTGCTAACGATGGGAGGAACGGTATTAGGAACGACGAATAAGGGTGATCCGTTTGCGTTTCCGATGGGAGATGGAACATTACGCGATCGCTCTCCTGATATTATTGATGCCTATCATCAACTGGGTTTAGATGCCCTGATTGGCATTGGCGGCGATGGCAGTTTGGCAATTCTGCGAAAGCTTGCCCAACAAGGCGGCATCAATTTAGTCGGCATTCCCAAAACCATTGATAATGATGTCGGCTGTACGGAACGCTCTATCGGCTTTGATACAGCCGTTAATATTGCCACTGAAGCCTTAGATCGATTGCACTTCACCGCAGCTAGCCACAGTCGCGTGATGATCCTCGAAGTCATGGGACGCGATGCTGGACATATTGCCCTCAATGCTGGCATTGCAGGCGGTGCCGATGTGATCTTAATTCCCGAAATTCCCTACAACTTAGACAACGTTTGTCGTAAAATCCGCGAACGTCAAGCCCAAGGGAAAAACTTCTGTATCGTCATTGTCTCTGAGGCGGTGTGTACAGAAGGCGGCGAAATGATTAAGAAAATGGATCGGTTTGGGGAGTGCCGCTTAGGGGGAATTGGTCAATATTTAGCTGAGGAAATTGCCTTTGCTAGCGGTGCAGAAACCAGAGTCACGGTTCTGGGACATATTCAACGAGGTGGCATTCCTTCATCCTTAGATCGATTAATTGCCGCCGCTTTTGGCGTTGAAGCAGTTGATCTAATTGCCGCTGAAAAGTACGACCATGTGGTCACTTGGCAAAATCGTCAAGTTGTCAGTGTACCCATTGCAGAAGCGATCGGGCAATATCGAGCCGTAGATCCTAAAGATACTCTGGTGAAAACAGCCAGAGGCTTAGGAATTTGTCTCGGAGACTAAGGGAAAGGTAGGCTAAAAGCAGAAGTAAGGTAAGCAATGCCTACCTTACTTCTATAAGATTGCGGTTAAAGCTTGAAGGATTGTAAGTCCTGAAAGGAGTCAGAATTGAGAACTTAGGAGAACTCCATCTATCCGATTCTGACTGTTGCCTCTTTTGTTTTAGTACCTACCACCGCCGCCGCCACCGCGTCTGCCGCCACCACCGCCACCGCCGCGATCGTCTTCTTTCGGTCTGGCTTTATTAACTTTGAGTTGACGCCCCATCCACTCAGCGCCATCCAATTCTGTGATCGCTGTATCTTCTTTTTTATCGTCTTCCATTTCAACAAAAGCAAAGCCACGCATCCGGCCTGTTTCGCGGTCTGTGGGCAATACGACGCGCTTGACTGTGCCGTACTCTTCAAAGACTGATTTGAGGTCGTCTTCAGTGGCTTGGTAAGACAGGTTTCCGACGTAAATGGTCATTTGGCTCGATAAGACTGAACGAAGAACTAAAGTTCAGCGCAACAGACGAGAATTAAACGTTGTGATAGCAACAAAGTCTTATCTGATTTATCAGTGGTGAATTATCGTGACTCAGAACCGTAAATACGGCTTTCATCGCCGTAAACTCAACCATTGATAGTACTGAACTTCTTTATCGTCTTATGATAGCTTACTAACTTCATTCTGAGAGGTGATCTAGTTAACAACACGGATGACAAAATCAAGTCTGTTGTGTTTTTTAATATTTTTAGGACTTATACACCCATTTTTCAGGGGCTGGGGATGCGCGATCGCTTCAACAAACTCAGTGACCGAGCGACCCGACTGGGTAAAACCTTTGAGTGATCTGTCATGCTTGAGTTTTTTCAGTGCGTCAATCCTGTTTGTCAACAATCGATCATAATTAGCAAAAAGGTCTGCTAGCGAGCCAGCAGACCTTTTGCATTCTTTAACTAACTTCCAGCTTATTCAATAGAAATAGACTGGGGACCTCTGTTGCTGCCGTTACCACTACTACTGCTAGAAGGCGTGTAGGAGGTAGAACCCGTCTGCTGATCGAGCCAACTCTTAACTGGGTCTTCAGAAAGGTTTAGCCGACATATACCAGAGAAGAACCCACCGAAGAAAGCGACTGGTTGTTGAGTCAGTTCTTTAAAGATTGGTGTTAGTTCATCAAGAAACATCGAAAGTCTCCTTGTGCTGCCCGGTTAATTCAAGCTTCCTTTGGCATCTTAACGTGTCGTATCCCATCCGGTTAATTCGTCCTAACCCCTGACCCCTTTCCCAAGCTTGAGAGAGGGGTTGGGGGTGAGGGCTACTCCGGCTTTTGCTCAGAAAAGAGACACTTATCTGAGTCGCAACCTGCTGGCCCTGCTTCTGGCATTTCGCCTAAATCGTAGCGACTTAGTGCGCCATGAAAGTCCTCGGTTTGGCGTCGCGCTTCCACGTCTTTAATCAACTGTTCATACTCAGCTTTAGAAATTGGCTCGAAGGGCAAACGTGGGAAGGTTTGGTGAGCATCAAAACGAGCTAAGAGTGCAGCTGAGATGTAGCCTTCATCATCTCGAATGGCTTCGTAAATCCGATTGCCTAAGGTTTCAATCTCGTTCTCACGTAGCTCAATCGTGGCGCTGGTATTATGCCGTACATAGAATTTTTGCACCTGCATGTAAAAATCCATTTGGGCGATCGCACTAAACTGGCTAATCTCAATTTCATCCGCACCGGGTAAATCTGCCCAAGGCACTGCCACAGGGATTTCCACTAGCCATTCTGAACAACGAGGATCAAAAGGATCATTGAGCAAATTCCCCTTTTCATCTTTGTCTGACTGAGAGGGAATGACATTGTAACCGTAGTCAATACAGGCAAGGGCAACCGGATCATTTTTGCGGAATGTGATCCGACGGATGAATCGCTGCGCTTTTGGCGGATGCCAACCAGGAGAGGCACTAGTTAGTAGTGATTTGGTTCCCGAAGGCTGAACAGTGGTGCAGCGGTTGGGGCGTTTAAGATTATGGCGATCGCAATATTCCCAAACTGTTTGATGTACCATTTCTCGCCAACGGGTTAGATACTCCTGTTCTTGACGCTTAAACTCTAGCCCTTGTACCGTTTCTGGGCGTCCTTCTGTCCACCAACGCAACCAATCTGTACCAAAAGCATTCACAAAGAAGTCAAAAAGTCCTGTGAAAGATACGCCGACAATCGGATCAAGTTCCCGACTGTACTGATAGCGCGGTTCCACAAATTTGTGATTTAGGAGAACGGCGACAGAAAGCGCCCCAGCGGCAAAAGCCTTTTCTTGTTCCTTGTAATTATGTGGGTCAATTTGGTTGAGGTGAACCTCAGCCAAATTACAGTGAAAGTTAGAGCCAATAATTTCCAGTTTTGTTACCCTAAAGGCTTTTTATCCTTTAGTTCTATAGGTTCATCTTCCCTATAGCTCGGCGTACATTTTCAGCGAACGCTGTCGGGCACTCTTGGAGGGATTTTAGTCTCTTGTGAAGGTTCACCCTCTACGCTCTACGGTGGTAAAAGCTTTTTAGTTCTTCTACTTACCTCGGAATTAGCCTCTCAGCTTTCTCCGATTTTGCCCGATTTTTTACGTGAGGCAAAATTACTTACCACACGGGTTTAGCCCTACGCGGGCTAAGCGATGCTCTATTTCATCAGCCGCAATGTGGGGATAGCTTTCCTGTAACCACTGCCCGCCTTTTCCTTCGTTATAAGCTTTGAGAAATTCTGTTCTGAGAACAGGGGTAGTGAGTAAATCACAGTTAGCACGAGCGATCGCTTCACCCGCCCATTGAATCGCCCCTTCACCGGAATAATACTGCTTGCGAACCGCTTCTATGCACTCTTCGAGCGTGGGTTTGTGGTGAAATACGCGGGTATGATTCGCCATTCTTAGCGCATCTCTTTCGGGATCGATGCGCCAGTTTCCTTCAGCATCTTGTTGCCAAAGGTTGCCTTTAGCATTGGCAAATAATTCGTCGTTACTAGCACCTTGCCTCATGCCAGCTGATCTTCTCACGTTCCCGGCGACAACGACGACAGCCGCTTGATCAATTAATAGACAACATTCAACTGAGTTTAATTGCCTTCCTAGGGCTTTATTTAAAATAGATGCACACCGCTCGTAAAGCTCTGGTAACTTAATAGGATTTGCAACTCCTCCAAAGCCTTTTAAAGGCTCTCCGGCTGGACGCACATCACTAATATTTATATGAACTTGGATTTCTTCAGAAAAGCGTTCATCTGTCGATAATTCCAACAAAGTTTGATAAGACTTGACCCAACCTTGACGGCTGTCTCCTACGCAAATGGTGACTTGGTTTCCCTCTACTTTCACGTCGGTAACTTCACGGCGATTGGACGCTGGAGTTGAGCCAATCTCGCCGTGCAGGATGACGTTGAGGCGATTACGAATAGAAGGTAGTTGATTGATGTACTGCGGCTCAAGAACGGCTCCTGTACCACATCCCATCATTGCCAGATCCATGAGCAAGCCAAAAGCCCGCCAGTCAGTAATATTCGTGGATGAGCAATTATACGCCCCAGAGAAATTTTCTTGACGCTCAATCCACTCGCTACCGCCAACCCACAGCCAGCGACCTGAAAATAGGGCTTTGAGTTGGTGCTGCATCTGGTTGATGAGGGCTGCTTCTTCTGGAGTGAGCGAACCCAGTTGAATCAATCCCCGCAGCGTGCGATCGCAAACCTGTTCCCAAGTCTCTCGACCTGTTGCTGTACGACGGCTATAGGTTCTAAAAAACACAGGATTAGCCGCTGGGGCAGTCTCAGGAAATTGGCTAGTCTGGCTAATCCGTTCAAGCTCTCGAACCATAGTTGTAATGTCTGTTGTAGGTTTAAGTTAAACCTACAACTATAGGGGATAGGAGCTAGTCTTGTATACACGATAAACTTAGCTATATAGCGTTAAAACTCAATAAAATAAAATAATTTGCACTATTTGTAGAGTCTGCTTAACACAGCAAAAATGGTTTAAATTGCCTTTTTTACCAGTTTTTTACAACTGAGGCAGCCGCTCACGCCTAGGTTTGTAGTATCAGTAAATCGCTCTTCAGCTAGCAACTTTTCCAGTTTCTCCCTCAATCACTCCTCACGAATCGCTAAGATCTAAAAAAACAGGAGAACAGGCAGACTGCAATGATTCCTACAGTTATTGAACAATCTGGTCGTGGCGAACGCGCCTTTGACATCTACTCTCGGCTACTACGCGAGCGCATTGTCTTCCTGGGACAACAAATCGACTCTGACTTAGCTAACTTGATCGTTGCTCAGCTGCTGTTTCTAGAAGCCGAAGACCCGGAAAAGGACATTTACCTCTACATCAACTCTCCGGGCGGCTCTGTGAGTGCAGGCATGGGGATTTTTGACACCATGAATCAAATCCGTCCTGATGTCTCTACCATCTGCCTTGGACTGGCTGCCAGCATGGGGGCATTCCTCCTGAGTGCAGGTACCAAAGGCAAGCGGTTGAGTTTACCCCATTCTCGGATTATGATTCACCAGCCGTTAGGTGGTGCCCAAGGGCAAGCAACGGATATCGAGATCCAGGCGCGGGAAATCCTCTACCATAAGCGTCGATTAAACGAGTTCTTAGCTAAGCATACGGGTCAACCGATCGAGCGAATTGAGCAGGATACCGAGCGCGACTTCTTCATGTCCCCTGAGGAATCTAAGGATTATGGTCTGATTGATAAAGTGATTTCTCGTCGTCCTTCGGCTACCCAAGATCCTGTCGCTGTGGGATAAGCACAACTAACCCGCTAGTTCTTTACCAAAGGGGCGGAGTTACGGCTACCGCCCCTTAATTTCATATTGACCACTAATTCAAACTCCATATTATCTGGAGACCCAACTAACTCTCTTATCCGCGTAGCTTCTGATGGAACTCGCACCACTATTACTAATCAATCGCTCATCCCCTCCTACGACTTTAGAAATGTAAACAACTTCATTTTAGAAGTGTCTTTTATTGGATATGGCTCTCGGTCTAGTCGAATTTCAATGAGTGTAGTTGTAAAGGGATAAAACAATCTAGGGTTAGCGCTTTTAGGAAGATATTTAGAAAGAGGAACTTCTAAATGAAAAAGATTTGGATGCTCTGATTCTATATCTTCATGTGTAGTGCTACCATCTGCTTCATCTTTTTTATAATGTCCGTGATAAACTACTAATTCTGAACCAGATGAGGCAATAATTCGCATCCACAAATTTTGATTTCTAGGATTTTCAGGAGCGAGTTTAGTGAGATTAATATGAAAACATCGTAGGCTCCCATCTCGGCTATAAGTATGTACTTGGCTATCAAAAACCAAGTCTTCTTCGTCTTTTTCTTGTTCACCATTTTTAGTAAACAACTGAATATGGTAATCCGTTATTGGCTCATCACGTTCATCAACGGCACGAACAATAAACTGCTGCCATTTATCTAAGTTTGCATCCAAATCGTCTTCATTTTTGACATATTTTTGAACCCAGTCATTCATTTCATTTTCATTTGATACTTGCAAAGCTTCTACAACCATCTCAACTAATGGTTGAGCCTCTGGTCTTACAACTGGTGGATCCTTTGGATCGTTTTTATCAAAAACAACATTAAGGATAGAGCTATGGTTTAACCCTAAAACTGGAATCAGGGGGGTTACCCCATGATTAATCCATTCACTGAAAACTACACTCTCTTTTTCGACTGGCTCTTTAGTAAGATCAATTGTAATTTTTCGGGTATTTAATGAGCATCCAGCTAAACGCACAGTCCCATCAGTACCTTCGCTATCGAGAGTTCTTTGTTCTAGCCTTTTTATCAATTTAGTGAAAGACTCAGTGCCACAGAAAGTAAATACATACGGAGTATCATCTCCTGCTCCATAAAAGGGTAGTAATTTCGGAAGCTCTGGTAATTTCGGCTCAATATTTTCAAGCACTTCTTTAGGAATTGTCCTAATCAAATCTTTATGCGCCAGTTCCCAAAGAAAACTACTGCCTAACTCAAGATTATCTAGAATCATATCTCCGGCTTCAAGGAAGTCAGGTCCCAAACTTTTATTTCCTTTAAAAATTGACCCTATCCAACTTCTTCCTCTGAATGCTAAGGGTGATCCAAAAGTAGCTGGTGCAAGCCCAATTAATCGCTTGAGACGTTGGCGGCGCTTGCTACTGGCGTATGCAGTAAGCCAAGCTCGAATTACTAGCATTCCTGTGGAATGAACAATTACATCAAAAGGTGCTGTACTAGGAAGATCACGAAGATAATAATTCAGGGCGCGATCAAACCCTTCAGCTAAGTCCTTAATCGTAATTTCATTAGTTAGGGTAATGTAATTAGCAATATAAATTGTTTGAGTATTAAAATTTTTAGCCTTAAGAACATCTCTCCATTTCTCAAAAGATTTATTCTCCGCAGAGTAACCATGAATTAGCAAAATCGGATTAGAGTTTGGATTTTGAGTCATTGCTGCTGCCTAATCTAAGTTTTTATTTGGGAAAGTGAGATGAGTATGTAATACTACTTATTCAAATTCAATATGCTGTCTTGCAAAGTTATAGACGCACTGCATCATTTCATCAAAAAAAGGATTTTTGGGTTCTAATGGAGAACCATTTTTAGATTTAACATCTTCTGCTAAAACGACGCTAGCATGGGGAACATTAAAATTTTTACCAATTCTAAAAAATTCTGTTTTATTGATATTCGGATGATTTCTTCTTAAGTTCTCCACATCTTCAATATCAGCCGTGCTATCATATTCAGAATGAGCTATAAATAGAGGCTGTATGATGCGATCTGTGCCTAACTTCAAGTTTTGAACTTTTGTAATCAACAAAGAAAGTTGGGCCGCGCCATCTACATCCATTCTGGCATAACGATAGGGATTATCATCAGAATTTATTCCTACTAAAGTTCTGGCTCTTTCATCTTGTTTATTAGCAACAATTCGACGAATTAAGCGAGTTGACAGTAACCTTTCTAAAAAATTTCCACCCAGACCTGCTAGTCCTAAAGCAGCAGAAAATAAAAATACGCCTCCTGTAATTTCATCTGGAGAATTTAGCGCTTTCCAAACGCTAAGAGTACCTCCAGTAGACAAACCACCAATCGAGACTGTTGTTCCTCTTTGACTAGCATAATTCACAGCAAAATTTATTTCTTCTTCCCACTTTTCTAAAGTTACATCTTTCATGCCTTGAGGATCTTGCAATCCGTGTCCTGGTAATAATGGAATATAGACGTTAAAGCCCATTTCATAGAATTTTAGTCCGATTGCTTCCATGAAATAGGGTGAATCTGTCAAGCCATGGACCAGAACAATTGAGTTTTTTGTATTGTTATCTAACTCAATTATTTTTGGTTCACAACCCTTACGAATTTTTAAATTTTGATACCGAGCGTTATTCCATTCCTGACTAACTGTCATGATTTTAATCACTAGTATTTGAACTAAAAAAGATTTCTAAACTATTCCAATAAAGATTGGAAAGTCATTAGCTCTTTGCTGAGTCTAAGCTAACTTATCTTTTACAAATAGTCTGTAAAGAAAACTAAATTTTTTGCTCAGCTATTTAACATATTGATTGTGTATAGAATAATAATTTACTAATAAATTAAAAGCACGCAGTAAAATACGTTTCAAGAGATACCTTTATAAGGCTTAGGTCTCTTGACGAAATAATCAGGGCTTGGGAACTGGGTAAGATCCTTGTTATATCAGCACTTTTCTAGCTCTTAACCTTTGCTAACTGCGTAAGTCCTGCATTGAAGTTTTTTAACCACAGATACAGGACTTACGCACAATGCCAATAGATGCCAATTTAGTAGAGACGTTCCGGTGGAACGTCTTTCTGCTATAACCCGAAGTTGATATCAATCATTAGGGTTTGTTTGGATTTCTAGATAATGCAAGAATTCCAATAATTCATGATCACTTAGTAGCTGACGCGATCGCTTGTTGTAGGTTTTCACTAAATAGTCGCGTCCCTGCTGATTTGTCCAACCTAAACGCTTGAGTTCTACATTCGTGCGGGCAACAATGTCAGAAAAGTCAACAGGTTCCTCAGTTGGGGTGGCTTCTGTAGCGATCGCGTGCAACTCAACCGGAGCATAACTAGGTACTGGACTTTCTACTGTTGCTTCGCTACCTTTAGTAAATCCTGAAGTGATTGGCTCAAAAGCTGGTTGCGGTGATGCCACAGGCGGAAAGTCAAATTCAGAAGCATTCACTTGAGGACGATCTCTCTCTGGTGCAGAAAACTCACCAGCAAAGGGAATTGGATCAGTGTCCCAAGCATTTGATGAATTTCCTAAAGTCGTATCCAGAAACTTAGGTTCTGAGAAGGACAACGGCGCAGGCTCAACTTTCGTAATTTCGGGAAACACAGGAGTAGAGGGAGGCTGTACCAAATCTGAAAAAACTGGTTGGGGGATGGGGGGGAGAGACAGCGAACCCTCAGCCGCTAAAGTGATATCTTTTTCTTCAGGGAGGGTTATGGGAGAAATATCTAGAACGGCTAAGGCTCTCAGTCTGGCTTTGTCTTCTGCCATCTCAATAGTGTCTGCCGCTGCCATACCCGTTGCCAAAGTTACTCCTTCGACTTGAACCAGCGATCGCACGATATACTTCCCATGATCGATGGTGACAAACTCACTAATCAGACAACCTTTGGGATAATGAACTCGCAATTGATTTAACATAAGTTTTCCCACGCCTGAATTCAGCGGAATTGAATTGCTTGAAGTCTACGAGCGATCGTAGCTAAAGGGGTAGGTTTTAGGGGGTTAGGAAATATTTGTAACGTTTATCGGGATATCAAAGCAGCTAACCGAATTAGGTTTCAGGTAGTTGGTATTCACAAAAAACCAAAACTGAACCCTTAACCCCTAAAACCTTTTTTCTGAAGCGTACACCCAGAATCTAAAATAAGTATAGACTGTCCATTGTAGCTCACTGCCCTCTTCCCTACCGTAGCCAGCAAGTCGATTCTAATCTACTACGCATTCAACTTGCAGATTCTGGCAAAGTGTAGAGTACAGGGTGTCGGGTGTAGACATACAAGTTGAAATTTAGTCCCTGCAAGACTTACCTCTCTTCTACTGCACCCCACACTCCCCACCCTATACTTGACCACAAGATGCCTTCATTAATGCAGAACAGCTGAAAACGGTTTCTCACCAGTAGAAGGTAGTGGGTCAAAGTGGAGACATCACTGACACTGGGTAGATCAAGCACCTGTGAACAGAAAGCACCGATTACTTCTTAACCTCAGCTATATCCTTGGCTCTGGTTTAAAACAGTTGGGATGCCAGAAGTAATCTTCCTCTGGAATTGTGACTGGTTAAGGTGCTTTTCAACGCTAAAAACTTGTTGTGCAAGCAATTCCTAAACTGTCCGGCTCATCTAATGAGGACATCTAGGAGAATTGCTGAATTCCCAGTGTAGCGCTCAACACAATGACAGTTGCTCGTCGGCATGGGTTCTGAATACTCCGCCACCGACGGGAGTAAAGATGACGCTTAAACAGGGTGTTGCCCTATCAGGGGCAGAAAATCGGCTACCCCCAGTTTGGTGTCATTGCCAATGAAAAAAAACGAATTCAGCAATCATTTTCAGAGCGGAGGCCAAGCATAGCTGCATGGAATTTTCAATCGCTACACTGCTATCTCAATTTACCAGTGACAAATCAGTAGCTCCCAAAGTCTTAGAGAAAAAATTGGGTTGCCAGGATGAAGCTGATCTAGAAAAACTACAGATTGCGCTAGATGCTTTAGAGAAAATTGGGATTCTTGTCAAAGATCGAGGAAGATATCGGCGCGTCTATGAAGAAGATGTCGTGGAAGCAAAACTGCGCTGTTCCAGCAAAGGATTTTGCTTTGCAATTCAAGATGCTGAGGAAGCTGAGGATATTTATATCCGGGAAAGCCACTTAAGCACGGCTTGGAATGGCGATCGCGTCCTCGTTAAAGTTACCAAAGAAGGCAGCCGTCGCCGTAGTCCAGAAGGGGAAGTGCGTCTGATATTAGAACGCGCGAATCCTTCGGTACTGGCGCGGGTGAAACAAACGGAGACGGGTTATCGAGCAGTTCCACTGGACGATCGTCTCTTATTTGAATTGAACCTCCGTTCCAATGGAGGCAGCCTAGACCAAGCAGTAGACCATCTGGTGCATGTAGAAGTGCTGCGCTATCCTTTGGGGCAAAGTCTCCCCGTTGGCAAAGTGGCTCGTGTTCTAGGCAGTGATGCTGAAGCCGCCGCTGATACCGACATTGTTTGTTGCAAACATGACCTGCGTCGCTTCTTCTCTGAAGACGCTCTCAAAGTGGCTGATGCCTTGCCCAAAGAGTTGCGTAAAGCCGACGTGAAAAAGCGTCTCGATCTCCGTTCCTTACTCACCGTGACCGTAGAGACTGCCGTAGGAAGCGACGCCACTCCCGCGCCGATTATCGAAAATGCGCTGACTCTGGAAAAAACGGAATCAGGACAATGGCGACTGGGTATCCATATTACAGATGTCGCCCACTACGTCCTTGCTGACGAACTCCTAGACAAAGAAGCCAAGAAGCGAGGAACGTCTGTTTATTTAGGCGAAACCGTGCTGCCCCTGCTGCCGGATGCCCTAAATCCTATCTGTTCCCTGTTACCGAATCAAGAGCGCTTAGCAATCTCAGTCCTGCTAACGCTGGATGATGCGGGTCAGGTGGCAGAGTTTGAAATTCAACCGACTCTGATTCAAGTCGATCATCAACTCAGTGATGAGCAAGCGCAAGCGATTCTCAATTCTGAATCAACAGAGTCTTTCCCAGAAGCGGTGGTAGATCTGATCAACCAGCTTGCCAGCTTGAGTGCCAAAGTGAGGGCGCATCGCTTGCAGCGGGGGGCTTTTGATCTCAATCTGCTAGAAATTAAGCTGCCTTATAAAGATGAGGGCAGGTTGGGTGCAGTCATGGTTTCTCCCCCTCTGATTCGCCCTTTGTTAACTGAGTTGATGCTTCTAACGAATCAAGCTGTCGCCTCTCATATGCAAGCGCTGTTGATTCCTGGCATTTACTGTGTTCAGACTGCCCCAGATCCGGATGAGATTCAGGATTTGATGAAATTGGGTAACAATTTGGGACTGAATTTACAGCTAGAACAGGAAGAGGAGGTGCGTTCGGCGGACTTCCAACGCTTTACTCAAGAGTTTGCTGGCTCATCGGCAGCACGGGTTTTGAATTATTTATTGCAATTAACCTTAAAGCCATCGAGCTACAGCACAACGCCTGGATCTCACTTTGGTCTGGCGTTGGGGACAGGTACAAGCCCCTATACCCACGCCGTCTCGCCCATGCGCCGCTATGCGGATCTGTTGGTACAACGAGTCCTCCATGCGGTATTTGAGCAAGGACGCGATCGCCGCACGACCAGAGCCAAAGAAAGCGTTAATCTCTACCACAGTAGTAGTCACGGCAATATTACCTGGAATGTTCTGCCCCCTGCTGTCCACGAAGAATGGGAAACCCTATTATCCTCGTTGATTACTCATCTCAACGAGCGAGAAAAGCTGGCAACCGATGCGGAAACGGATTTGGAGGGATTAAAAAAAGCAGAATTGATGAAAGAGCGTACCGGTGAAGTATTCCAGGGATTAATTACTGGGGTGCAGTCTTACGGTTTCTTTGTCGAAATTGAAGATTTGCTGGTAGAAGGACTGGTACACGTTAGCTCGCTGAAAGATGATTGGTATGAGTTTCGTGCCCGACATGCTTGTCTAGTTGGTCGCAAAAATCGCACCGCTTATAAACTTGGCGATCGCGTGGAAGTTCAGGTAAAAAGCGTTGACTATTATCGCCAGCAAATTGACTTAGTAACCGTTGGCGGAGGAAGTGAAGCCAGTAACGAAGATATGGAGGAAGTTTGAGGTAAGTTGGGAGGTTGAACGCTGACGGCTCAATGCGATGGAAAAGGGAAATGGGATTACCGCTGATCTTAGGGATTACGGGCGCATCTGGCTTAATTTATGCGGTGCGTGCCTTGAAATTTCTGCTAGAGGCAGACTACATCATTGAATTAGTGGCTTCTAAATCAACCTATATGGTTTGGCAAGCAGAACATAATCTGCGGATGCCCGTAGAACCCGATCAACAAGAGCAATTCTGGCGTCAGCAAGCTGGAGTACAAACTCAGGGAAAATTAAGCTGTCATCGCTGGGGTGATGTGGGGGCTACGATTGCGAGTGGTTCCTTTCGGACACAGGGAATGGTTATCCTCCCTTGTAGTATGAATACCGTCGCTAAACTGGCTACAGGTTTGAGTTCAGACCTTCTAGAACGTTCAGCAGATGTTCAACTCAAAGAAGGACGTAAACTCGTGATTGTCCCTCGCGAAACCCCCTTCAGCCTCATTCACCTCCGCAACTTAACCGCCTTGGCAGAAGCAGGTGCCCGAATTGTTCCGGCAATTCCTGCCTGGTACCATAACCCACAAACTGTCGAAGACTTGGTGGATTTTGTTGTAGCGCGTGCTTTAGATCAATTAGATATTGACTGCATTCCGATTCAACGCTGGCAAGGACACAACAAAATCAGGAGCGATGAATAATATGCCTTTGATTCGGATTGTGCTACTTTTGTTGATTTTAGGGGGACTCGCGCTCTTAGTCCTGCAAAATTTGTCGCCAGTGTCCCTGGTATTTTTGGGCACGACCAGCCAAGTGTTACCTGTGGGAATTTGGATGGCGATCGCTCTCTCGGCAGGTTTCTTTACCAGTGCTTGCTTGCAAGTCTTGAGCTATCTGCAAAGGAGTTCCCTAGAAGCGCGTATCCGTCAGTTAAAAGCTGAACCATCTCGTCCTAGTCAAGGAAGGCGTGAAAGTTATAAGACTGAAACCACCAGTCGCCAAACCAGTTACACTCCCCCTGCTCAGGAAACCACTACGGCTGATACGACTTCTGACTGGGAAGTTGAGGAATCTGACGAAGAGGAAGACTGGGATATTGATGAAGAGCCTGAATCGCAGCCTCAAGAGAATGCAGTTGATAGAGATCAGACAACTTATGAAGTGAGGCAAGAGCCGAAAAGTAGCGCTCAGTCAGGTTCCGTCTACTCCTATAGCTATCGCGAGCCTAGTGATTCTGGCGTCGGAAAAACTGAGCCAGTTTATGATGTGAACTATCGCGTGATTACGCCTCCCTATCGAGAAACGCCCAACGAGGAAGAAGAAGATTGGGGTTTTGAGGACGAGGAAGACGATTTTGACGATGAAGAGTCAGATGATAGCCCTGCGAGACGTTAGCCTTCTGAGCGCTTAAGCTTAGCATCGGGCAGTCATGAGTTCACGAGACTGTTGCTTAACCCGACCCGCCATTGCCGCTTGCTGGAGCCTCCTAAAAGCATTCAAGTCTTCTCGTTCATACTTTTGTTTTAAGAGCTGCCGTAGTTGCTCTTCTGCTTCAATCGTCAAATATCCGGTTGTCAGGGCGTGGTGCACGATTTCACGAATTAAAGTCATCTGCTTACTACCTAACATGAGTAGAAACACCCGTATAGATGCTGGAAAGATTAAATTACTAAGGGAATTTACAGAGATTTTGAACCCGTTGGTTCAGTTTAGTAGATGGATAACAACCCTGATGAATGGAGTGTAAGGAATTCTATTCCTTGTTCATAGCTACTTCAGTAAGACTACGTAAAGTCATAATGAAGTTTTCATGAAGTTTTTATGAAGTACCATAAAACTAAGGATACCTGAGGTGAGAGGAAACTGGCCTCTAACAAGTGTTAGTAAATTCGTTATAGCTTCATTTTAACTTTGCTATTCCTTTATAATTAATCCGTTAAAATTTAGCGTTGGTATTCCTCCGTCAGGATAGCAACGTATCAACATGGCATCTCCTGTTAATGATTCAGATGCAGACTTTGTAGAAGCTGCAACGAATTGGAATTTAGAAAAGTTGTATGTAGATCTGGCAAGGGCAAAGGGCAAGGGACTCACCCCGGTTGAAAAAAAGATCTTACGCGGTTTGCTTTGTGGTTACAGTCCTGGAGAAATTTCTCATAAGGTATATAACACTCGTAATAGTAGTGCTGTTAGAGTTTACCTTTCCAATGGAATTTATAAATATATCCAACAATTACTCATTACCCAAACCGGAGAGTCAATTCCTATTAAAAATTGGAGTCGTGTTACTAACTTATTATCAAAGGCAGGGTATCACCTAGAAACTTCTCATCAAACTAAAATTAGTGTTACGGTTACGGAAAAACAACAAACAACGATAAAAGGATACGATCAGGCATCGACAATCCCTTTCACAACTCAAAAACAGGGTGGTTGGGATAAAACAATTGACGTAGTGGCTTTCTATGGACGCACAGAAGAACTGATTCAACTTCAGCAGTGGGTTGTTAAAGATCAGTGTCGCTTAATCGCTCTGTTAGGCATGGGAGGAACGGGTAAAACAGCGCTGGCGGCGAAACTCATTGAACAAGTTGAGGATGACTTTGAGTTGATCAGATGGCGATCGCTCCGCTTAGGGGCATCCATCGAGGATGTTTTAGCAGACTTGCTTCAAGCGTTTTCTCCGGGACAGAATCCTGAGTTACCCACCACGCTAGAAGGGAGAATCGTGCAGTTGCTAAGATATTTGCGATCGCACCGTTGTTTAATCGTTTTAGATAATGCAGAGACAATCCTAAGCAGCGGCACTCTCGCCAACAATAGCCGCGCCGGATACTATCGTGAAGGCTATGAGGGATATGGAGAACTCTTTCAACGCCTAGGGGAAGAACAGCATTCTAGCTGCTTAATCTTAACCAGCCGCGAAAAACCTAAAGAAATTGCCTTGTTAGAAGGAGAACAGTTACCCGTTCGTTCTTTAGAAATTAGTGGTTTAAAGCTTTTAGCTGCACAAGAAATTTTAAAAATTAAAGGTTTGCTTTGTTCTCCCGAAGAACGTAGAGTTCTGATTAAGCGTTATGGGGGGAATCCTTTAACTTTAAAAATAGTTGCAACGACAATACAGGATGTTTTTAATGGAAATTCAGCCGAATTTATAGCTCAAGATACCTTTATTTTTGGAGATATTTATTATTTAATAGAGCAGCAGTTTAATCGACTTTCACAATTAGAAAAGCAGGTGATTTATTGGTTGACCATTCATTACAAGTTAATTCCTACAAAAGGATGGCAAGAAGAGGTTATCCCCGGTCTATCGAAACGGGAGAAGTTAGAAGCCTTTGAATCCCTACGCCGACGATGCCTGATAGAGAAAAGCTCAAACAGCTTTACCCTACCGTTAGTGGTGAGAACGTACCTAATGGAAAGGTTAGCAACAAAGGTGGCTGAAGAAATTGGTAATAAAGAATTAACGGCTTTGGTTAGCTTAATCAATCCTGCGGCTAAAGATACGTTAAGTAGTTTAAGCTCAACGAGAAAAGAAACACCCACGAGCAGAGGATGACCCAAACAGGGCTAACGCCTTTCCACAGTAAAATTAAGATTACGGGAAAAAGGGCAGAACCAAAAAGCCTTTAATTCCTGGCATCTTGGTTATTGCTGAATCAGCAGCCTGTGAGATAAGGGTAGGTTTTGAATCAAGGGTGAGCGGGAAGCCTCATCTAGCGGCTAAACCCGTCCTGGCAACTATAGAGGTATCCGTAATTGTACGTAGTTCTGAAACTATCAAAATATAATATCAATTTTGCTAACGATTGTTAATTAGGAGTAGGCGGTGTTAAAAGGACTCAATCTCTATCTCATTGGCATGATGGGTGTTGGCAAGAGTACTATCGGTCATTTACTCGCTAAAGAATTACACTATCGTTTTTTTGACACTGACAACCTGATTCAGGATGTTACTCAAAAAGACATTAACACTATATTTAACAGTGCTGGAGAATCTACCTTTCGGCAGATTGAAAGCCAAGTATTAGCTCAACTGTCAGCCTATACCTATTTGGTCGTGGCGACAGGCGGTGGAATTATTCTGAAGCGAGAAAACTGGAGCTATCTCCACCACGGCTTTATTGTCTGGCTAGATGCTCCGGTAGAACTGTTAATTGCCCGTTTACAAAACGATAGTACCCGACCTTTGTTAAAAGATCCTGACCCAGCAGGTAAACTGCAAACTCTCTTAGCGGAACGGCAACCCCTCTATGCTCAAGCGGATCTTCGCATCCCTGTAAGTGAGGGAGAAACCCCGGAAGAAATTGCTCAACGGATTATTACAGAAATTCCTACCCGGTTAAAGCCGGTTGGGTAGTGCAGTAAAGACAGCAGGGATGAGATCAAAAATCAGATAGCTGTAAAACATTTTAGAGAGGCTGGGATGTTTTAAACTGCTAAAGAACAATCACTGGCCTCGTACTGCTAGGTATGCTCAACGATAGCGAATACTTCAGGAAGGCGGAAGCGACTCGTGTCAGAGTGCTGAGTGAAGCACTGCCCTACATTCAACAATTTGCGGGTCGTACTGTAGTCGTCAAGTATGGCGGCGCAGCAATGAAAGATAGCCTGCTGAAAGATAAGGTGATGCGGGATATTGTGTTTTTATCCTGTGTAGGCTTGCGCCCCGTGGTGGTACACGGTGGGGGGCCTGAAATCAATAGCTGGTTAAATAAGTTGGGAATTGAAGCCCAATTTAAGGATGGTTTGCGAGTGACGGATGCTGCCACGATGGATGTGGTGGAGATGGTGTTGGTTGGTCGAGTGAATAAAGAAATTGTCTCGCTGATTAATCAAGCTGGCGGCAAGGCAGTAGGACTTTGCGGCAAGGATGGCAATTTGATTAAAGCGCGTCCGGATGGTCGGGAAGGAATCGGCTTTGTCGGCGAAGTCAATAGCGTGGATATCAATCTGCTGAATTCTTTGGTGGCAAATGGCTACATTCCGGTAGTGTCTAGTGTGGCGGCAGATGAAACCGGTCAAGCCTATAACATTAATGCTGATACGGTTGCGGGTGAACTAGCGGCAGCGTTAGGTGCAGAAAAGTTGATTTTGCTGACGGATACGGCGGGGATTTTGAAGGATTATAAGGATCAATCTACTTTAATTGCCAAGCTGGATATTCAGGAAGCTAGGCAACTGATCTCAACGGGTATTGTAGCGGGTGGAATGATTCCTAAGGTGAATTGTTGTGTGCGATCGCTCGCTCAAGGGGTGAAGGCGGCTCACATTTTGGATGGTCGCATTCCCCATGCGTTGTTGTTGGAAATTTTTACGGATGCAGGGATTGGGTCGATGTTGGTGGCTTCGGAGTTTATGGCATAGGGGTTTTTGATTTTCTTAATTTGGGGAGAAAACCCGGATTTGGGGGGTCTCCCCCCAATCCCCCCGTTGGGTGACGAGACGCTTCCCCCAAACCCCCTCCGAAAGGTTTTGTTGGTGGTGGTAGTGAGGCGCAGTGCAGCTGCATTAATGGCTACGTTGTTGTTCTAGGGGGACGTAGGGATACAGATAATCTTCAGGATTTAGGCGGTGAAGAGGGTGAAAACTCGCAACAATTGCTGAGAGAGTCAGGTTTTACCCAGTCTCTAGTCGCTAATCCCCAATCCCTAATCTCAGAGGACTAATACCCTAGTTGAATCTGGAGGTTAGGAGAACCGTAAATAATACGCGATCGCCTAACATGGTTTCTTGGGTATCCGGTCGGATTGACAATCACTGGGTTAACCAGGACTGAATCTCTGATCTGTGAGTTGACAATGGTGGGATTGATTAGGGTCGAATTCTGAATGGTGCCATTCACCGGGACAGGTACGCCTATACCCACACCGTAATTAGGGGAAGGGTAGTAGTTGCCGTGGGAATTCGTGACAGCAATGCCTGAATTTAAGGGAATCGGGCTAGGAATTGGGCTGCCGTAAATATAGGGAAGGGGGGACTGCTGGATTCCTTGGTTGTAGACGCTTTGAGGAATACCAGGAATATAACCGCCTTGGATGTAGCCTCCCTGCTGAATACCGGGGATGTAACCACCCTGGGGAATAGTTTGAATATAGCCGCCTTGAATATAACCGCCTTGCTGAATTAATACAGGGTTGGCACGCACGGGTAATCCTGTCATGACGAGTAGGCTTATCCCTAAGGTTAAGGGTGCCAATGCTAAGACATTAGTACGATGGGAATTACAACGACTTAGCCAGTAAGGTGTCTTGAGCATGGTTTTACCTAAAAAATAAGTTTGTGGGCAAAGATTCAGTTTTTATAAGGTTGAGTTCAACCACACCCTGGTAATTAACAAAGACGATCGCTGCTCTTGCATCCAGCATAATCCCCTTCGTTAAAATTTGAAGGGTCTATGAATGTAGACGTAAAAATTAGGCAGAAGTTCTAAAGAAAAGACGTGAGTTCAGATAACCAAGAAAAATTCGAGAACCAATACGAAGCTGGTAAAGCCGCTTTTGAACGGGGTGAGTATCGGCAAGCAGTGAAGCATTTAGAAGCGGCAACGGCACTTATAACTCCTAACTCGCGTAAAGGTGGAGAGGTGCAGATTTGGCTGCTTACGGCTTATGAAGCGGCAGATCAGCGAACTGAAGCGATCGCCCTTTGTCAACAACTTCGGCGTCATCCAGATCTCACGACTCGCAAACAAAGTAAACGTTTGCTATACATTCTGGAAGCACCCCAATTAAACAGGCGTCCAGAATGGTTGACTGAGATTCCGGATCTCACAGGTTTGGCAGATGGGGGCGACAAGTTTCGCCAAGGTAGTGCCCCGACTAATATCAAACCCGCTTCTCGTCGGCGTTCTGAACCCGAACCGATTGATCTGAGCCAGGTGAATACCAAGGACAATCGGTTTATTTGGGTTGCCCTTGTAGCGATCGCGCTCACGTTAGGTGGATTAATAGTGTTTAATTTTTGAATAGCAGCAGCGAAGAGTAGCCCCGACAAGTAAACAGGAGAGAGCCAAGTGAAGCCAGCTATTTTAGGAAGAACTAAGAGCAAGATTCTCTTCAGGCAAGTCATCCGTAATATTTTTGGACGATTGCGGATGCTATGGGTGATGCTATTAGCAGCGCTGTTGCTTTCTGGCTGCGTCAAATATGACCTGGGAGTGAACTTCGAGGGTCAGCATCGAGGTGAGTTGGTGCAGCATATAAAGCTGGGAGAACAACTGACCAACTTTAGTAGTTCACAGGCACAAGACTGGTTAAAGAGTATTGAACAACGCGCACGGCAGTTGCAAGGCAAGACTAAGCGTCTGTCGGATCAGGAACTCCTAGTCACAATTCCGTTTTCAACCGGGGCGGAACTGGAATCAAAGTTTAATCAATTTTTTAATCCCGTTGCTAAAAAAGCATCTCAACCTGCTACTAATACTGAGTTAGATTTACCCAGCCTCAATTCCAAACTCAGCTTGACTCAGAGTAACCTGCTCTTGTTTGTACGGAACAAGTTGAGTTATGACTTAGACTTGCGATCGCTCGGTGTTATCTCCTCAAATGGCAGTGTGATTGTCAGTCCCGGTTCCCTCTTCGACTTAGAATTTAGCTTGCAGGCACCTTGGGGGATTCGCAGTGTTGAGAAAGGAACTGATGCGATCAAACCTACGGTTTCAAACAAAGGACATCGCCTAGTCTGGACACTACAACCCGGACAAGTTAACCACCTAGAGGCGGTATTCTGGCTTCCTAGTCCCATTGGCATCGGTACCCTGGTAATCGCCTTATTAGTCATCGGAGGCTTTTACTTGAAATATCAGCGCTTACCCGGAAGTGCAAACGGAACTGTGCAAACCCCTGTACTCTCAAAAGTTCAGTAGGACACCCTTAAAATTTAAATCTGCATTATGGGTGTTCAAACAACAATTCTTTTAGGGGCAACCCTGATAACGTCAATCCTTCAGTTAGCAATCGTTCCAGCAATTGCACAAGTCAGTAATTTAGAGGCAGACTTACACCAAACCCCCCTTAAACCGGGGGATGCATCTCATGAGCAAAATCATGGGAGTGAAGGACTGACGGTATTAAACTCCCTTGATACCGTTAGTCCCCAGGCAACGCTGGCAAATCTACCAATCATCGCTGAAGCCGGAGAAATTCAATCAGCTCAATATGGTGATTATGTAGTTCCTGCCTCGCCAGTGCCCCCCAATCCAGAAAACAGCCAGAATGTTGAGGGGGTTAGCTCAGTTGTCAAAGATGTGCAGATCCGCTTTGTCAACGATAAAGGGAGTGCGGTTGATGAGAAAGGTCAACCGATTTCCGGACGGACTCGCAAAGATTTCATCCTGGGTGAACTCAGACTTAAACCGGGTCAGGTGTTCCGTCAAGACCTACTAGAAACTGATTTACAAAAATTAAGGCGATTGGAGCCATTTGATCAAGTTAATGTTTCTCTAGAGTCAGATCCTACAGGCGTTAGCATTCTCTATGACATCAAAGAAGCCCGTTCCTCGAATTACACCCTGGGCGTTGGTAATAGCGGTGATGTGGGACTGAACGTTCGTGCAGGCTATCGAGACGCGAATATTAGAGGATTGAATGATCAATTAGGCGGCAGTGTCCAATTTAGTGGGAAGGATGTTCAATTCAATACTCAGTTCATCAGTCCTTATAGAAGATTTCAGCCAAACCGCTTGGGCTATAGCATTCGAGCCTTTCGGAAACGGGATTTTTCGGAAACGTTTACCGACGATATTCCGCTAGCTAATGGCGATAGCACGCGAGAGGGTCGATTTGGGGGCGGTGTAGCTGTTTTGCGATCTTTTAATGATTGGGATACAGCGTTGGGATTGAACTACACCCGCATCAGTACGCGGGATGGCGATTTTAATCTGGCGCAAGTCGATAGATTGGGGAATCCCTTATCGCTGAGTGGCGCGGGGATAGATGATTTAGTAACGGTGTCTTTTGCGGTAACGAGAGATCGACGCGATCGCCGTTCTAATCCAACTCAAGGATCACTCCTGACGCTAGGGACGGAACAAGCGATTCCTATTGGATTAGGGAACGTTTCTCGCAACCGAGTGCAAGCAAACTATATTCAATATGTGCCTGTGCGGTGGATTGGCAAAGGTAACTCCACTGAGAATTCAGAAATGCCAGAAATGTTGGCTTTCAATCTGCAAGCGGGAACTACTATCGGTGAGTTTCCCCCCGCCGAGGCATTTAACTTGGGAGGATTGAATTCGGTGCGGGGCTACGGTTCAGGTAAAGTTGCCAGTGGTCGCAGTTATACCTTAGCGTCTTTAGAATATCGCTTTCCTATTTTCCGCTCTGTGGGAGGAGTGATATTTACGGATTTTGGCTCAGATTTAGGATCTGCTGAGACAGTGGTGGGTGAACCGGGGGTGCAACGGGATAAACCAGGGACTGGTTTTGGTTATGGGGTAGGATTGCGAGTTAGGTCACCCATTGGGCTGATTCGCGGTGATTTGGGAATTAGTATTCAGGGAGATATCCGGTTTGAACTGACGATGGGGCAGCGGTTTTGAAGAGCCATTCTAGGCTATTAGCGGGACTTAAACAGATTTCAAGCCCAAATAAAGCCCAAAGTCGCTTTGTAAAAGAAGAATACGTCACGGTTGTACTTCAACCACTCGAAAAAACGGAAATACCTCGCTGTGCGAAACGCCTCTAAAGCTTCTGTAAAAGTATTTAAAGGTTTGTTAGCCCAACGCCTTCTTAATCCTCCCGTTTTGGTGTGCTAAAAATACTAGACTTCCTGCAT
>Ga0196963_10000803_pt1 | contig 24309 bp, 27 predicted proteins | sample S1_5metaG_FD_148600 | JGI IMG/M metagenome (GOLD analysis project Ga0196963, IMG submission 148600) | Soil microbial communities from Anza Borrego desert, Southern California, United States - S1_5 | ecosystem: Environmental > Terrestrial > Soil > Desert | place: USA: California | collected...
AGCGCGCGATCACGCCGCGTATGTAATCGAAACTGCACCGGCACCCCTTGTGCAGCGGCAGCGCGTCGAGCACCCGCACCTCCTCCTCGTGGAACAGGCGCCACAAGGCATCGCCGAGCGGCAGCGTCGGGTCGGTCAGCTCATGCCCCTTGATCGTCTCGGCGAGCAGGCGGACATGCTCCCATTCCGGATCGTCGAGCCGGGTGTGCAGCCGGTCGCGGCCCTCCTCCCCCTCGGGCAGATGCTGGACGAGAATGCCACCCGCGACATGGCCGGTATCGTCGACCGCGAGGCGGACGACGCTCGGCAATTGCTCGGACTGGCTGAAATAATTCTGCGCCGCCTCGGCGAGCGAGCCGCCTTCCAGCGGCACGATCCCCTGATAGCGTTCCTTGGCGAGCGGATGATCGAACGTGATGGCGAGAGAGCCCTTGCCGAACAGGGCGGCGAGGTCGCGATGGCTCGGCAGGTCGCACAGCCGGGCCGTGTCGAAGCGGACATAGCCCCTCAGCTCGCCGGCGCGATAGTCGACGACGAGCAGCTCGACGATGCCGCGCTCGGTCTGCGCCTGGATAGTCAGCTGCCCTTCCGCCTCCTTGAGCAGCGAGCCGAGCAGAGCGGCGAGCACCAGGGCCTCGGACAGGATGCGGGCGATCGGCGCCGGATAATCGTGCGCCGAGAGGATGTGGCCGAGCAGCGGACCGAGGCGGACCAGCCGGCCGCGCGCGTTGCGCCCCGGGATGGTGAAGCCGAGCGCCTCGTCGAGATTGGCGGCGCGCGCCTCGGCCGGGAGATCGGGGGAGGTCATGGCGGCGATGTGGCGAACCCTCGCATGGCGATCAAGTTCTCACATCTTCCCGTCCGTGGGAGGATTCACGCCGCCTGTGGCACCTCGTAGCGCCGAGCCGCCTCGGACAGCCGCTCGACGAATTCGGCCACATGCGCTTCCTCGATGACGAGGGGCGGCAAAACCCGCATCACGTTGTCGCCGGCGGCGACGGTGAGCAGTCCGTGCTCGCGCAGATAGGCGACGAAGGCGCGGCTGTCGGTCTTCATCCTCACTCCGAGCATCAGGCCGAGGCCGCGCACGCCCTCGAACAGATGGTCGTGATTGGGGATCATCTGCTCGAGCGCGCCGCGCAGCCGTTCGCCGATCCGAGCGACTCGCTCGAGGAAGTCGGGATCGGCGACGACGTCCAGCACGGCCTGGCCCGCGGCCATGGCGAGCGGGTTGCCGCCGAAGGTCGAGCCGTGGGTGCCGATCACCATGCCCGCGGCCGCTTTCTCGGTGGCGAGGCAGGCGCCCATCGGAAAGCCGCCGCCAATGCCCTTGGCGGTGGCGAGGATGTCCGGCTCGATCCCGTAATGCTCGTAGGCGTAGAGCTTGCCGGTGCGGCCGACGCCGCACTGGACCTCGTCGAGGACCAGCATGAGATCCTTCTCGTCGCAAATCCGCCGCAGGCCGCGCATGAACTCGGCGCTCGCCGGGCGGATGCCGCCTTCGCCCTGCACCGGCTCGAGAAGGAAGCCGGCGCAATGCTCATCGACCGCCGCTTCGGCCGCTTCGAGATTGTCGAAGTCGACGACGGTGAAGCCGGGTAGGAGCGGCGCGAAACCGTCGCGCAGCTTGGGCTGGTCGGTGGCGCTGATCGTCGCCATCGTCCGGCCGTGGAAGGCGTTGCTGAAGGTGATCAGACCATGCTTCTCGGGCCGCCCGTGATGATGGTGGTAGCGGCGCGCGGTCTTGATCGAGCATTCGACCGCCTCGGCGCCCGAATTGGTGAAGAAGACGGTGTCGGCGAAGGTAAGATCGACCAGCCGCCGGGCCAGCGCCTCGCCCTGCGGCGAGCCGTAGAGATTGGAGACGTGGATCAGCGTCTCGGCCTGCTGCTGGATGGCGCGGGTGAGATGGGGATGGCCGTGGCCGAGCAGGTTGACGGCGATGCCGCTGGCGAAATCGAGATATTGCTCGCCATTCTCGCCGTAGAGATAGACCCCGTCGCCGCGCACCGGCCGCACCGGCGAGCGCGGATAGACGGGCATGAGCGGCGTGATGGCCATGGCGGGCTCCGGAGCTTGGAATGCAAAAAGGCGACCCTCAACGGATCGCACTCCTGCCTCTAGAGAGGAGGCGGGCGCCGCGTCAATTCGCGGCGCCCGCCGATTTTGGTCTTTTAGTAGCGGCGGCCGTCGCGGTCGTTGCGCTCGATGCGCAGGCGTTGCTCGAGCCGGTTGATCTGGACCCGCAGCGACGCGAACTCGCGACCGCTGATGCCGTCCCGGCTGGCGCGCTGCAGCCGGCGCTCGATCTGGTTGGCCTCGCGGCGCAGGCTGAAGGCCTCGCGCGGCGAGATGATCCGGCGCTGGGCGGACCGCTCGATACGAGCCTCGACCCGGTTGAGGTCGCGGATCAACTCGTTGATGGCGCGGCGCGACGGGCCGCCGCGATTCCATTCGACATGGCCGCGATCGCGCTGATAGCCGCCGTGGTTGGCCGCCGCGGGAGCGACGGCGACGACGGACGAAAGCATCAGGGCGGAAATCAACATCTTACGCATGGTCTTGCTCCTCACTGGGTAAGGTGAGGCTCTACGGCTCGGCGAATGTTTCGGCGCTGAACGGAGTCGACAGGTCCCGTTCAGGAAAACGGCGAGTTTGCTGAACGGAACGGCCGCCGCGGACGAAGGACGCGCGCCTGCGAGAGCGATTTCGGCGCTAGCCTTTGCCGGTGCCGCGTGCCCGGCTCTCCGCCAGTTGCGAGCGCACGGCGTCGATCTTGGCCCGCAGCCGCAGACGCTGGCGGTGACCGACGACATTGCCCATCCGGACCATCTGACGCCGGATCCGTTCGACGCGGACGTTGAGGTCCCGCGCCGCGTCGGCGCTTATCTCCCCTCCGGCCTGCGCCGAGACCAGGTCGCGGTGAAGCTGAAAGAAATGGTCCTCGACGTCGCCACCGACACCGGCCCGCCCGGAAATCGGCGGCGGCGGGCTGGTGAAGGGATCGGAGGCGAGCGATTGCGGCAACGGGGCAAGCAGCATGGCGGTAAAGAGCGCTATGGACATCGCAATTCTCCTGCCGCGGCGGACATGCGGGCCTCGCCGCCGGCGAAGGGTCCGGGCGTCCCGTTGTACAGCTTAGGCCCGGCAGGGTCTAGTTCTTGAGCTTCCATCCGGCTCGCACCAGCGCATAGCACAGGCCGCCCAGCGCGAGGTTGATGACGAGCAAGACCGTCGCTCCGATGAGGACCGGCGAATCGGCCGCGCCGAGGAAGCCGAAGCGGAAGCCGGAGATGACGTAGAAGAAGGGGTTGGCGTGGCTGACCGCGCGGAAGGCGGGGGCGAGGCTGTCGATCGAATAGAAGGTTCCCGACAGCAAAGAGAGGGGCGCCACGACGAAATTGCTGACCGCGGCGGCGTGATCGAACTTCTCGGCCCAGATCGACGTCATCAGCCCCAGGAACGCGAGCATCATGCTGCCCATTAGCCCGAACCACAGCACGGCCCAGAGATGGACCGGCATGACATGGACGCCGGGCCACAATTGCATCGCCAGGAAAACGGCAAGGCCGACCAGGAACGCCCGGGTGATGGCGGCGCCGACGAGGGCCGCGATCAGCTCCGCGGTGGACAGCGGCGGCATCAGATAGTCGACGATATTGCCCTGGAGCTTGCCGACCAGCAGCGAGAAGGACGAATTGGCGAAGGCGTTCTGGAGCATGCCCATGATGATCAGGCCGGGGCCGAGAAAATCGGCGAAGTGGAAGCGGGCCTCGCCGAGCTCGACCAGTCGGCCGCTGCGCCCAAGGGCGACGGTGAAGATGACGAGGAACAGCAAGGTGGTGACCGCCGGCGCCCAGACGGTCTGCAGCTGGACCTTGAAGAAACGCCTCACCTCCTTCACATAGAGGGTCCTGAGGCCGCCCCAGTTCACGTTCCGAATTACCGGCACGCCCGGTTCGGCCCGCATCCAATGAGAAGGCTGGTCGTTCACCGCGCTGTCGCTAGGCGTTGATGCGGTGGGCCGCAAGCGCACAAGGAAGGCTTGGCAAGAATGTCGTGGACCGACGAACGGATCGACCGGCTGAAGGAGCTCTGGAGCCAGGGCATGACGGCGAGCCAGATCGCCGATGAGCTCGGCGGCGTCTCGCGCAACGCGGTGATCGGCAAGGCCCATCGGCTCGGCCTGCAGTCGCGGCCCTCGCCGGTGAAGCCGAACGAGGGTCAGGGCGAAGCGGCGCCGGCGCCGTTGCAGCCCGTCATCGAAACCCCGGCCGAAGCGGACGAGGCCCGCGCCGAGCCGGAGACCGAGACCGCGGCCGAGGACGAACCCGCCGCGCCCGAGCCGGCGCCGGCCCCGCAGCCCCAGATCCGCTCGATCGGCCCCGGCGGCTTCGTCCGCCAGGCGCCCGGCGAGCAGCAGTCGCCGATCCCGCCGGCGCCGCCGAGGCGGCTGGTGCCGGCCAAGCCGAGCCCGGAGATCGCCGACAAGACGGGCCTGCTCGATTTGAACGAGAAAATCTGCAAATGGCCGATCGGCCATCCCGGCGAGCCGGATTTCCATTTCTGCGGCGCCCCGGCCAATCCCGGCTTCCCCTATTGCGTCGAGCATTGCGGGGTCGCCTACCAGGCCCAGATCCCACGCCGCGACCGCCGCCCGCCCCCCCCGCTTCCGTTCGGCGGCCCGCGCATCCGCTGATCCAGATCAGCATGTTTTTCGGGAACGGCGGGGTTCTCCAGCGCGTTGGATTCTCGACCGTAACAAGCTGATTAATCTCGATTAATGTCCCAGGAAGAGCAAGAATATTACGAGTGCCGGGCCGAGGCGGAGCTGGCGCTCGCCCAGGCGGCGAAGCATCGCCGAGCCGTCCAGGCCCATTACGAGCTCGCCGCCGCCTATCTCGACCGGATCCACGGTGACGAGCCTAAATCGCAAGGCGGGCTGTTCGCGGGCTAGGTTCCGATGGTCCGCGATTCGCTTCGGAAAAACAGGCCTGTCCCGGTTTTTCTGCAAAGCGATCCCGGTACGTCTAGAGATGGCGAGGCGATGTCCTCTTTCCGCCGGTTGCGAAGATTGGCCGAATAGCGAATGCTCGGCTGATGAGAGGCATCGCTACGGCGCTGGCAGCGGCGTGCGCGAGCTGCGCCCCGCTCTCGGCCAACAAGCCGCAATTCGCGCAGGCGACGCCGCTCTGCGAAGCCGTCATGAACGAGCAGAAATTCGCCGGGCAGCGAGTCGTTGTGCGCGGGCTGCTGGCACGGTCGCCGCACGGCCGCTGGATTCACAGCCCGGAATGCGATCGATCGGCGGAGCTGCTCGGTTCGAGCAGCGGATGGGACCGGCGGTCGCGGCGCGTCGTCAAGGGCGCGTTCGCCAACGACCCGCGCGCCTCCGTCCCCGTCGTGGTCAGCGGAATCTTCGTGCCCTGGACCCGCTACGAGAATGGGCAGCCGATCATAAGGGCCTTCGGACCCGCGATCGACGACGCGCGGGTGCTCGCCGCCCGTCAGCCGTGAAGAGCCGCCGTTGCGCCGCTACGCCCTCCCGCCACCCATTGCGGCCGGCTGGTCAAAGTTGGGTGACGGTCCATGCTTCCTCGTGGCGTCTTCGCCTCGCCGCGTGACCCCCTTCGCTGATCTCGCCGCCGAAGAGGTGTAAAGGGAACAACCCAAGAATCTTGCCCCCGAGACTCCCCTCCCCCTATACCCCCTCTATGTCAGACCTGTTCGCGTCCGCCGCTGCGCCTGCCGCAGATTACGACGCCCATTCGATCGAGGTGCTGGAGGGGCTGGAGCCGGTCCGCCGCCGCCCCGGAATGTATGTCGGCGGCACCGACGAGCGGGCGCTCCACCATCTTGCCGCCGAGGTGCTCGACAATGCGATGGACGAGGCCGTCGCCGGCTTCGCGACGCGGATCGAGGTCGTGCTGGAGGCCGGCAACCGGCTCACGGTCACCGACAATGGCCGCGGCATTCCGATCGACGAGCATCCCCGCTATCCGGGCAAGTCGGCGCTCGAGGTGATCCTCACCATGCTCCATTCGGGCGGCAAATTCTCGAACAAGGCCTATGCGACGTCGGGCGGCCTTCACGGTGTCGGAGTCAGCGTCGTCAACGCCTTGTCGAGCGAGACTATTGTCGAGGTCGCGCGCAACAAGGAGCTGTACCGCCAGACCTTCGCCCGCGGCGAGCCGACCTCGAAGCTCGAATTGCGCGGTCCCACCCAGAACCGGCGCGGCACCACCCTGAGCTTCGTGCCCGACACCGAAATTTTCGGCGAGGAGGCGCGGTTCAAGCCCGCGCGGCTCTACCGGCTCGCGCGCTCCAAGGCCTATCTGTTCGCGGGAGTCGAGATACGCTGGCGCTGCGACCCGTCCCTGATCGCCGACGACACGCCCGCCGAGGCCGTCTTCCAGTTCCCCGGGGGCCTCGCCGACCATCTCAGGGAGCAGGTCGGCGATCGCCAATGCGCGACCACGGAGTTCTTCACCGGGCGCCAGGACTTCCCCGGCGGCCAGGGAATGGTCGAATGGGCCGTGGCCTGGCCCTTGTGGAGCGAAGGCGGCTCGTCCTTCTATTGCAACACCATCCCGACGCCCGACGGCGGCACGCATGAGCAGGGGATTAGGGCGGCGCTCACCCGGGGCATCCGCGGGTTCGCCGAGCTTACCGGACAGCAGAAGAAGGCGAAGGACGTCCAGGCAGAGGACGTGGTCGGAGGTGCCGAGATCCTGCTTTCGGTGTTCATTCGCGACCCCCAGTTCCAGAGCCAGACCAAGGACCGGCTGACCAGCCCCGACGCCGCCCGGCTGGTCGAGGCGGCGATCCGCGACCATTTCGACCACTTCCTGGCCGACAATATGGAGCGCGGACGCGCCCTGCTCGCCTTCGTCCTCGACCGCATGGACGAGAGGCTGAAGCGGCGCGCCGAGCGCGAGATCAAACGCAAGACGGCGACCAGCGGCCGCAAGCTCCGGCTGCCCGGCAAGCTCACCGACTGCGCCAATGACGATCCGGCGGGGACGGAGCTGTTCATCGTCGAGGGCGACAGCGCCGGCGGCTCGGCCAAACAGGCGCGCGACCGCAAGACCCAGGCGATCCTGCCGATCCGCGGCAAGATATTGAACGTGGCCTCGGCGAGCGCCGACAAGATCCGCGGCAATCAGGAGATCGCCGATCTGATCCTCGCTTTGGGCTGCGGCACGCGCGAGCGCTGCGACCCGGCGCAGCTGCGCTACGACCGGATCATCATCATGACCGACGCCGACGTCGACGGCGCCCATATCGCCACCCTGCTGATGACCTTCTTCTTCACCGAGATGGCCCGGATCGTCGAGCAGGGCGCGCTCTACCTCGCCCAGCCGCCCCTCTATCGGCTGTCGGCGGGCGGCACAGTGGCCTATGCCCGCGACGACGCCCATCGCGGCGAGCTCGAGGCGAGCCTGTTCAAGGGCAAGAAGGTCGAGGTCAGCCGCTTCAAGGGGCTCGGCGAGATGAACCCGCAGCAGCTGCGGGAAACGACGATGGATCCGAAGAGCCGCTCGCTGATCCGGGTAACGCTGCCCGACACCTATCAGCAGCAGCACAAGGTCCGCGACCTCGTCGACCGGCTGATGGGCCGCAACCCGGAGCATCGCTTCGCCTTCATCCAGGGCCATGCGGCGGAGCTGCCGGAGGAGGAGATCGACGCCTGACGGGCTGACAGGGGCCGTCGCCGCGATTAGGCTGCGGTCATGAACCCCTTCCGGCTTCTCGCGCTCCTGCCGGCGCTCGCCGCCCCGGCGGCGGCCGCCGAGCCCGCGGACGACAGCCCGCCGATCGTCATCACCGGCAAGCCGCTCAAGGACACGGAACGCGCGCTCGCCGACTGCCTCGCCCGCCGCTGCCCGCCCGACCGGGATATCGACGCGACCCTCGCGCACGCCGAGAATCTGTTCGTTGCCGGCGACTACAAGGCGGCGCGGCGGACCACCCTCGCCTCGATCGGCCGCAACAAGGGCCAGGCCCGCGCCTATCCGATGCACGTCTCCGAGCTGTACCGCGCCAACGGCCGCATCGCCGCCCATCTCGGCGAGGGCCGCTCCTACGAATTCTCGACGACCGCGATCAAGCGCGCCTTGCGGGCCGGACTCCCCGACGACGACGTTCGCCTGCTCGGCGCCGAGCTTGAGATCGCGGCGATGCACGCGTCGTTCGGCCGCCTCGATCAGTCGCGACGGGCCTATCAGGAAGTACAGAGGCGGGCTCGCCGGCTCGGCCGGGAGGATATCGCTGCCGCCGCGCGGGTCCGCGCCGCCTGGCTGAACCACCTCGCCGGCCATACCGAGCTTGCCCGGCGGGCGCTGCGCGAGATCGCCGCCGAACGCGCGCCGGCGTCACGAATGCCGCGCCTGACCGCGCTGATTCTGCTCGCCCGCCTCGACCGCGGGCAGGGCGATCACGCCTCGTCCGACGCCTTGATCGAGCAACTGCGCGCCGTCGGCACCGACCGGCCGGTGCTGCTCTTCTCGCCGCAAGTTGAGCTGCCCAGGCGCAGGGTGGAGGGCGAATCGGGATCGGCAACGCGGCGGATGGCGATGGAGCCGTTCGAGAAGCAGTGGGTCGACGTCGGTTTCCGGGTGACCCCGGAGGGCCGGGTCGACGATGTCGAGGTGTTGCGGAGCCAGGGCAATACGCGCTGGGCGGAGCCGGTGCTGCGCTCGATCGCCGGCCGACTCTATTCGCCCGTCGCCGCGCCCGGCGGCACCTATCGCGTCGAGCGCTACAGCTTCACCTCGATGTGGGACCATGACGCTCCGGGCACGCGTCTGCGCAGGCGCTCCCCCGACGCCCGAATCGAGATGCTCGACCTCACGTCCGAACCGGAGCCGTCCGGGCGTTGAGCCGGCTCTGGACCGTCCTGCTCGTGCTGCTCGCCCTGGCCGGGCGGGCGGAGGCGTCCGAGCCGTCCGCTGCGTTCGTTCGCCGGGCCGACCAACTGGTCGCGCTGCTCAACGACAGGGCCGCGCCGGACGGCTTCTTCTCGCCGGCCTTCCTCGCTCAGGTGCCGCCCGCCCAGACGCGCGACGTCGCCGCTCAGCTGCGCGCGAGCTTCGGCGCGGCCCGCCGCATTGCCCGCATCGAAGCGCGTACCCCGACCGGAGGCACCGTCTTCGTCGCTTTCGAGCGCGCCGTCGTGCGAATCCAGATGGCGCTCGCGCCGCAGCCGCCGCACCTGGTGGAGGGGCTGCTCGTCGTTGGCGCCGAATCGTCAGCGGCCGACGTGCCGGCGCTGTTCGGCGAGATTGTCGGCCTGCCGGGCGAAGTGTCGCTGGCGGCGGCGCGGCTCGAGGAAGCGGAGCCGACCGATTTCCTCACCCAGAAAGCCGAGCGGCCGCTGGCAATCGGCTCGGCGTTCAAGTTGTTCGTCCTCGCCGAGCTCGTGCGGCAGGTGAAGGCCGGCGAGCGGCGCTGGAGCGACGTCGTTCCGCTCGGGCCCCCGTCCCTGTCCTCGGGCCTGCTCCAGGACTGGCCGCGAGGGGCGCCGATCACCGTCCACAGCCTCGCCGCTTTGATGATCTCGAGGAGCGACAACAGCGCTACCGACACCCTGATCCACCTGCTCGGCCGCGAGAAGATCGAGGCGCTGCTGCCGACACTCGGAGTCCGCGCCGCCGACCGCAACCGGCCCTTCCTCGCGACCCGCGAAGCCTTCGCGCTGAAGCTCGGCGACCCCGCGCTGCTCGCCCAGTGGAAAGCGGCGGACGAGACCAGCCGGCGGGCGCTGCTGCCGCGGCTGGCGAACGTGGCGGCCGATACGCTCGATCCGGCGCGGCTGGCCGGGCGACCGACGGAGATAGGCAGCGTCGAATGGTTCGCCTCCCCGGCCGACCTGGTCCGCACGCTCGACTGGCTGCGGCGCAGCGGCGATTCGACGGCGCTCGACATCCTCGCGATCAATCCGGGCCTCGGCCGGACGCTGGCCGACGATTTCGGCTATTTCGGCTTCAAGGGCGGCTCCGAGCCGGGCGTGCTCAACATGAGCTTCCTGCTCAGGAACCGCGAGGGCCGCTGGCTGGCGGTCGTCGCGACCTGGAACAACGAAGCCGCCACGCTCGACGAAGCCCGCTTCGCCGCCCTGATGAGCCGCCTCGTCGGATCGATGAAGTAGCAATTTTCCGCGATTTCCGAAGGGGGAAGCAACTTGGTTCAGCGGCCGCTATTCTCGCGAGACTGGCGCAGGGCGTCCATCTCGCGGGCGAGCTTCGCCCGCGCCGCGCGCAATTCCTCGACTCCGGCCGACTCCTTCTCGCAGAAGGCGCGGCCGGTCTCGTCGAGCGTCTCCCTGAGGTCGAGGCAGCGGCCGAGCGCGACGCTGCGCGGCAGCATGTCGAGCGGCTCGATCGACGAATCGCGGCGCTCGATCACCGCCCTGAGGCCGCTGAGGAAAGCGTGCCAGGAGCGGCGGCTGCGCGCTTGCGCGATCGCTTCCTGGGGGGCGCCGGCGCCGGCCGGCATCTCCACCTCGAGGCTCGCCACCGGCACCTTGTCGAGCCGCGCCAGCGCCTCGTCGAACCGGCCGAGCTCGCGCAGCGCGTTGATCGCGCGGCCCTCCATGCCGATCCAGTTGAGGTCGCCGGGCTGCGCCGGCACCGCGGCCGAAGCCTCGGCCAGCTCGGCGAGGTAGCGCTGGCGCAGCTCGGGCTTGGCCTCGGCCTCCCAGCCCGCCTGCAGCAGCGCCCAGAGATAGCGTTCGGGGCCGAGGCCCATCGCCTTCATCAGCCAGTAGGCCCGGTAATAAGGCGTGTCCTCGCGGCGCAGCGCCTGATAGGCCTCCGACGCGACCAGCGGCTCGAGCTTGGCCACCTCCTCGCTCGTATAGTCCTTGTAGAGGACGAGACCGTTGTCCGGGCATTCGGGCAGCGCCAGCGGGAACGTCCAGCTGCCATAGGGCTTGCCGTCCGGCCGCTCGCCATAGGTGCTGTAGGACGCGGTGGTGGTGAACGAGAAGCTGCCCCCGCCGATCGGGCATGTCATCGTCTCCGTAACCGGCATGCCGGCGGCTGCGGGGACGGCCGCAAGAGCAAGGGTGGCGAGCGACGCGGCGACGAACAAGCTGCGCATTTCAAGCACTCCGAAGACTCGACCCCTTCTAGCTCGTCACCGCCGGGGCGACGAGGGGGAAGCGGGGGATGGCGGCGTCGAAGGCGCGGCCGTCGGCGGCGATCATTCGGTAATGGCCTTCCATCCAGCCGGTCGGCGTCGACAGCGGGCAGCCCGACACGTAGTCGAACGCGCCGCCCGGCTCGATCACCGGCTGCTCGCCGACCACCCCCTCGCCCTGAATCTGGTGGCGAGCGCCGCGGCCGTCGCTGATCAGCCATTCGCGACTGATCAGCTGAACCGCGCGACGCGATCCGTTCTCGATCCGTACGTGATAGGCCCAGAACCAGCGGCCGCGGCCCGGCTCCGACTGTTCGGGCAGGAAGCTGACCGAGACCCGGACGGTGACGTCGTCGGTGGTCGCGCTATGGGGAAACAGGCCTTTCACATGCGCTTCCCTCTACTTATCGGCCGCAGGCGTCAATCGCTTGCGCGGCCGCGCGCGATCCGCGATGGAGCCGCCATGGCGCGGGACTGGACACCGGCGAGCTGGCGCGAGCGCGAGGCGCGTCATCAGCCTCGCTATGACGACCGGGCCGCGCTCGAGGCGACGCTGAAGGAGCTCGCCGCCTATCCCGCCCTGGTGCCGAGCGCCGAGGCCCATGCGCTGAAGGCGGAGCTGGCCGAGGTCCAGGCGGGCCGCGCCTTCCTCCTCCAGGGCGGCGACTGCGCCGAGAGCTTCGCTGAATTTTCCCCCGAGACGATCCGAGGCACGGTTGGGCTGCTCGCGGCGATGGCGCGCCGCCTCGCTTCGGCGAGCGGGCTGCGCATCGTCCGGGTCGGACGGATCGCCGGCCAGTTCGCCAAGCCGCGCTCCCGCGAGCTGGAGCGCCGCGGCGCACTCAGCCTGCCGATGTATCGCGGCGACATCGTCAACTCAATCGCCTTCGACGAGGCCGCGCGGCGTCCCGATCCCGAGCGGATGTTCCGCGCCTACGGCCAGTCGGCGGCGACGCTCAGCCACCTCAAGGCGCTGGCCGACCCCGAGCCCTTCTATACCAGCCATGAAGGCCTGCTGCTCCCCTACGAGCAGGCGCTGACGCGGCGCGACGGCGCCGGCTGGTATGCGAGCTCAGCCCATTTCCTCTGGGTCGGCGACCGCACCCGCTTCGCCGGCTCCGCCCATGTCGAGTTTCTGCGCGGGCTGACCAATCCGATCGGGATCAAATGCGGCCCGACCCTCCGGCCCGACTCGCTGCTCGAGCTGCTCGAAATCCTCAATCCGGCGCGCGAGCCGGGCCGGATCACCCTGGTCAGCCGGATAGGCCTGGACGAGGTGGAACGGGCCTTGCCGCCGCTGCTGCGGGCAGTCGCCGCCGAAAGCCAGCCGGTGCTGTGGGCATGCGACCCGATGCACGGCAACACGGTCGAGGCGGCGAACGGCTACAAGACCCGGCCGATGGCGCGAATCCTCGGCGAGCTGGTCGCCTTCTTCGGCGCCTGCCGCGCCGAGGGCGTCCGCGGCGGCGGCGTCCATGTCGAGATGACCGGCCGCGACGTCACCGAATGCACCGGCGGCGCCCACCCGGTGAGCGAGCGCGATCTCGCCGCGCGCTACCACACCCATTGCGATCCCCGCCTCAACCGCGCCCAAGCGCTGGAGCTGGCCGGGCTGGTCGCCGCCGAGCTCGCGCGCGACCGCGCCGCCGCGGCGGCCTGACGGCGCCTAGCCCGCTCTCTCCACTTCGAGCGCGCCCGCCGGGCACGGCCCGAGCAGGTCGCGCGCCGAGTCGCTGCCGTCGAGCCAGGCCCGCCATTGGTCGGGCCTCAGCACCGCCACCTGGCGGTTGTGATAGGGCGCGACGTCGGCGCCGGGCTCGGTGGTCAGCATGGTGAATGCCTCGCCCACGTCGCTGGTGCGCCATAGGCCGGCGATCCCGAACCAGTCGCGTCCGGTCAGGGTGAACCGCCACCGGTCCTTGCGCCCGTCGGGCCGGGGCTCGGCCGGGGCGGTGAATTCGTAGAAGCCGTCGGCGACGATCAGACACCGCCCGCCGCCGAACTCCCGACCGTCCGCGCGGAAATTGTAGACCGGCTTGCCGCCCGGCCCCGGCCAGCTCCAGCGCCGCTGGACGAGCTCGGCCGCTGCCCCGGTCCAGCGGACGATCGGCGCCTGATCGGTGATGCGGATTTCGTCGCGCGGTTCCAGATTCGGCCGGCCTTCGGGGAACAGCAGCGGAATGCCGAGCTGCTCGAAGACCCGGGCGATCGCGTCGGGCGCCACCTTGGTGCTGTAGAGGTTGCACATGTCGCGCTCCCTAGGACGGGCGATGCCGCGCCGCCAGCTTGACAGCGCCGCCCCCTCCCCCGATATGCGCGCTTCGCACGCGCAACGGCCCCTTCGTCTAGCGGTCCAGGACGTCGCCCTCTCACGGCGAAAACACGGGTTCGAGTCCCGTAGGGGTCACCAGCGAAATCAATACTTAGCTGTTTTTCTCAGCTTGATCTTACGGACATCCCAATTCAACCCGAACATACACGCTCGGATTCGGCTGGACGCCTTCGATGAGGCTCGGCTCGCGCAGCCGCTCCCCCATCAGCAGGGTAGCAGTGGCGACTGGCCGAGCCAAACTCGCGCGAACGCCGCAGCGGCGGGTTCGATCGGGCCATGCGTCCGGCTTTATTGGTGCGAGAACGCTCTCGCAATCGCGCCGCGGATCGCGTCGGGCGACACAGGCTTGGTCACCATTAAGGCGCCGGGCACACGATCGTCGACCTTAGCCTTGGTCGCGTCGTCGCCGTAGGCGCTGACGAAAATCACGGTGGCCGAAGTACCCGAGCAGATTTGCTCAGCAGCCTCGATTCCGTCCAGGCCCTGACCCAAATTGATGTCCATGATGACCAAGTCCGGTTGATGCTCGGCAGCCGCTGCGACGGCGGCCCGCCCGGAGGACACGACGTCGACGACATCATGGCCCAGATCTTCGAGCATGGACTGCAGCGCCCAACCGATCACCGACTCGTCTTCGACGACGAGGACCTTCAGCCGGCCCAGCCTGGCCGAAACATCCTTGCCACTTCGCTCGAAATTGGCCGGCGGTGGCGGCTTGCCAGTGCTCGCGTGGAGTTTGTCGATGGCGCCAATCATGAGCCAATCCCCGTTTGCTGCCCCGCACTTTCGTCGGGAAAGCGAATTCTGATCAACAGGCCCTCCGGCCTCCACTCGCTCTGCAAATCACCCGCGAGATCGTGCTGAACGCTGAGTTCGATCATCTTCTGTCCAAAGCCGCTGCGCTTTGGCGTCTCGACGCCGTCCAGTCCAGTTTCTTTCCACACTATCTCGATCGAACCACCACCGTCGGACGGGCGCCAATCGAGCGAAACGCGGCCGCCGGGGATCGACAAGGCGCCGTACTTCACTGCGTTCGTGTAGAGCTCGTGGAACGTCATCGCCAGGCCGAGCAGCTGACGCTGGGACAGCAGGAAATCCGAACCCCCATATTCAGCTCGGCCGGCGGCGGCGTCCGCTCCGAGGATGTCCTCGGCCAATGAGCGAATGGAAACGCTCTCCCATTGTCCCTGAACGAGCAGGTCGTGGCCGCGCGCGAGGGACCGGAGTCTTCCCAGGAAGGCGTCCTGAAACTCAGCCATATCCGCGGACGAGCGCGCCGTCTGCTGTGCGATTGCGGCCACCAGGGCGAGCATGTTCTTCACCCGATGGCTCAGCTCGCGCAGCATGCGCTCCTGCCGGCTCGCTGCCTCCTGTCGATCGGTGATGTCCCGGACGAACCCGATGAATAGTTTCTCACCGAACTGCTCACTGAAGGTAATCGACAGCTCCACCGGCAGCTCCCGCCCGGATCGATGAAGTCCGCTGATCTCGATGCGCCGGTCGAGAACCGGCCCCTCACCCGTCTCGACGAACCGCGCCAGGCCTTGCTCGTGCGCCTCGCGATAGCGCGGCGGGATAACGAGCTCGCTCAAGCGCCGACCCCGCGCCTCCGTCCCGGTCCATCCGAATGTTCTCTGCGCCTTGTCGTTCCAGGCGACCACAATGCCGTCGGTCCGCATGACGATCACGGCGTCAAGCGCCGTCTTCATGACGGCAGCCAGGCCGACCGCTAGATCCTCGCGCAAGCTCTCCACGCTCGGCTTATCCCGGCAATGTCGGGCATATGCCAGATCAAACTACTGGCAAGCATCGGGCGGAGCGTAGGAGCGGTTGAGGATGAACATATCTTCGTCTATCCGGACGCCTGGCCGACCCACCTCAACTGGGCGGCGGTCTTCCTGCCGCTGATCGCATTCGGCGGCGGCCGCTTGTCGCTCGATCGACTGCTGCGCGTCCCCTGACTGGTCTGACGGCCTTGGCCTGGTAGGCGCTTAACAGAGCGGCCGGTCTCATGAAGGCCATTTGGACCTGGTGGGGTCGATGCGCCAATCAGGATCGTTGCGCCGGCCTCCGCGCTGGCTTGTGTAAGCCACCCCAATCGCGCGAGCCTACAGCCGAAAACTTGCTAATTGTCTCTTTTTATTGGCTTTAAATCCGATTATATATTGCTCTAGGGAGTCGTGCGGAGCGTCACCCAACGCCGGAACCTGTGGGCCGGTGTTCGTCAGATCGAAAGCCGTGGGGGCGGGCGATGAGCGGATGCGAGGTGGGGGACGTCGGCGTGCGCGCCGAGGAGCGTCTTCAGACACTGAAAATCGAAGTCAGTCAGTTGGCCGAAGCGCTGGCGGCGATGTCCGTTGCCGCGGTCGGGACGCGGCGAGAAGCTGCCGCGGCGCAGGTCACACCGCTCGGAATTCGCGCGATGATCAAGGCCCGAAGCATGCGGTCGGCTTACATCAGCAACGTGCCGCTGGGAGATCCCGCCTGGGAAGTTCTTCTCGATCTGCTCGCGGCCCGGCTGGAAAACAAGCAAGTGTCCGCCTCGAGTCTATGCATCGCCGCCGGTATTCCTTCGAGTTCGGCAATGAGGCTCATCGATACGCTCGCGAATCGCGGAGTCGTCATACGCAGCCGCGACCCTCGCGACGCTCGCCGCACATTCATCGAGCTCTCGAATACGTGCGAGTCGCAGCTACGCAATTATCTCCGCGTGGCGCAGAAAATCTCGTCTCCGCTCATCTGAATTGCCGGCGCGGCGATTACGCCGCCTGCATGGCGGTTGCGATCTTCGGCTTGAACGCTCCGGCATCCAGCTCCTGCAATTGGCCGTGCGCAAGGAACAGGACGCGATCCGCGTTTCTGATCGTCTCGGTCCGGTGGGCAATGACGATCCTGGTGATTCCCATCGCTGCGACACAGGCATTAACGCGGCTTTCTGTGGCGGCATCCAAATGGGCCGTCCCCTCGTCCATCAGCAATATCTTCGGCTTGCGGTACAGGGCTCTCGCGAGCAAGATTCGCTGCTTCTGTCCTCCTGAAAGGCTGCTCCCTCCGTCGCCGGCGAGCGTGTGATACCGCATGGGCATCGCCTGGATGTCGTCGTGGATCGCCGCCATCCCGGCGACCTCTTCGATCCACGCCTGATCCGGCTCCGGATCGAAAAGGGCGATGTTGTCGGCCAGCGAGCCTGAAAACAGTTGGTCCTCCTGGAGAACGGCGGCGATCTGCGACCGGTAGCTCTGATAGCCGAACACATGGAGGGGTATTCCATCGATCCGGATCTCGCCGCTGTCGGGCTCGAGAAGCCCCAGCAGAATCTTTACGAGCGTCGACTTGCCGCCGCCCGACGGGCCGGTGATCGCGACATGCTCTCCTTCGGCAACTTCGAGGTTCACGCCGGTGAGAACGAGCGGCTCCGTCGGCCCGTAGCGGAACCGAAGGTCGCTGACTCCGATGCCGCCGCTGAGTTCGTTATAGGCGTCGAACTGCGGAGCGAAGCTCCGATCGTCCGTCTCCAGGGCGATGTCGCCGAGCCGCTCGAGATGAAGGCCGAGCATGCGCAGCGAGACCATGTTGTCGACGAATGCGGTGGCGCGCTGGACGAATTGGGCCTTGTAGGCGAGGAATGCGAAGACCATGCCCAGCGAAAAGCCTCCGCCGAGCGCGGCACTGATCGCCAGGTAGACGACAATGACGTTCTCGAGCCCGAAGATGAGGACGTTCGCAGCATTCTGGGCAGCCCCCAATCGTGCCGACGAGAGCTGCGCGTTGGTCGCGTCGGCGAGTCGATTCTGCCAGACGGCCAGCCGCTCGCTCTCGCGGCCGAACATGCGCAGCGTGACGACGCCCCTAATGGCCTCGATCATCGTCGAGGACTCGCGGGCGCCGGCGATCAGGGCCTCGTGGTTTCGCCGCCGCTGCACGGCAAATAGGGCGGCGCGAGTCCCGGCATAGAGGAGAAAGGCAGCGACGACGACGAGCGTCAGGAGTGGGCTGTAGACCATCATCATCGCGAGGGTGAGAATGGCAAATCCTCCATCGACCACGCCGGCGGTGACGCCGGTGGTAAGCCCCTCCCTGATCGGATGGATGGCTGAAAAACGCGAGAGGATGTCGCCGACCTGGCGGCGCTCGAAAAAGGCGATCGGCAAGCGGAACAGCTTGCGCGCGAGGTTGATCCCTACCTGGAAGCTGACGCTTGTTCCGGCCTGGAGCAGCACCAGTGAGCGCAGCATCGTCGTTCCGGCGTTGATCAGCACCAGCAGCATGAAACCGGCTGCCAGGAGAAGCAGAAGATCCACATCCATGGCCGGCATCACCGCGTCGATACCGACTTGCATGTAATAGGGACCCGCGAGGGCCAGAACCTGGAGCACCACGGTGAGGGTCAGGACCTGCAGGATCGCGCGCTTGAGCCCGATCGCGCGCGTCCACAGGCTCGAGAGCCGCAGCCGGTTCCGTTCCTCTATGGGCGCGAAGCCGGCCGCCGGCCGGATCTCGAGGGCGACGCCCGTGAAGTGCTTCGAGGCCTCCGGTAGCGGCATCCACATTCGCCCGGCGGCGGGGTCGTGAATGAGGATCGCCTTCGCGGTGGCGCGCTCGAGGACGACGAAATGCCGCAGATCCCAATGGAGCACGGCCGGTAACTGGAGCTGAGGAAGCGCCTCGAGCGGAAGCTTGAGCGGTCTCGCCGCCAATCCGGCCTTGTCGGCAATCGCGATCAGGTCACGCAGCGACAGGCCGCGCTGGGTGATCGGGAACCGCCGCCGGAGAGCGCTGAGATCCACTTCGGAGCCGTGGAAATTGGCCACCATCGCGAGGCAGGCAAGGCCGCACTCGGCGACTTCGCTTTGGCGAATCGTCCGGACGCTGTGCCCTCCCGACAGATTGAGAAGCTCTATGCTCATACCCGCTCCCGCACCGCGAACAGCGGCTCGAACAGCCATTCGAAAAGCGACCGTTTCGCGGTGACGATGGAGGCGGTGAAGGTCATACCTGGCTGCAGCACATGCTTCGAGCCGAAGGCGGCGATCGCCGGCTCCCCAATCCTCGCGGTGACGAAATAGACCGGCTCGCCTTTGCCGCCTGCCTCGCCCGTCCGGCCGGAAGCGGCGACTGGCAGCCCGCTGATTCGAGCGGTGACGGTGCCAAAGCGCTGGTAGGGAAAGGCGTCGACCTGCAGTTTCACTTCCTGACCAAGGGCGAGAAATCCGGCGGCCCGCGTCGGCACGTGGAGCTCCGCCTCGATCGCGCTGCCGTCGGGGATGATGGCCATGGAGGTTTGCTCGGGCAGCGCGAGCTGACCGGCGCGCGCACGGACCGCGGTGACTCGGCCTGAGACAGGCGCGACGACCACATAGCCCTGACCCCTCTCGAACTCCAGGCGCCTCCGGCCTAGCTCAGCCCTGGTCGACGCGAGCCGGGCGATTTCCCCTTCATTGGCGAGCACCCGCTCAGACGCTCCTCGCTCCGATTGCATCAGCTGCGACTGAAGAGACGCCGCCTGTCGTCTGAGCGAGAGCGCTTCCTGTCGCCGCGCGTGGATGACGTCGGCACGATTCTGGCTCTCCCGTTTAGTTACGAAGCCGCTCGCGACGGCCGCCTGCACGTCGCGAAATTCGGTTTCGGCTTTCGCTACCCTCTCGTCCTGCCGGGCGATCTGCGTTTGGAGAGCGGCAAGTTCCAGGCGGATGCCATTCGCTTCCGCCCGCTGGCGCGCCAACTCGGCCGCTCCCTGCTGGCGGAGAAGCCGCGCCTGCAGTTCGACGCTTCCTTCCTGCTCACCGAGGGATTGTCGGACGGCCGCGGTCTCGCTTTCACCGCCACGCAGCGCCTGCTCGGCGCTCACCTCCATCAGGGGCGCGCCAGCCCGGACCATCGCACCTTCGGCGACGAAAACTTTGGTCACGATCCCCGGACGAGGCGGCGCGATCGACGCGGTGCCGAGGTTCGGGCTGAGAACCCCGGTGACCGTCTCGGTCCGCGCATAGGAGCCCATCGCCAGGAAGGCCGCGGCGACGGCCAGGCTGCCGAGCATTGCGAGTGTCAGCGTCCACCAGCTCGTGGACATGGGCACGACGACGGTCCCCTCGAGGCGGGCCGTCGCATGCTCGACAGCCTCAGGCCGGAACATGCGTCAATACCCGCCGCGAGGCGTGCGAACCTTCCCCTGTGGATTCACCCCCCACCACGGCACCCCGCTCTAGATTGCCATCCTTAGGCACTGATTCTGCACCCAAATTGAGAATATCCGACCAGAGTGTCAATCAGCTTCCGACGCCTCGGAGAATGGAGAAAGGCCCAGTTTGAGAGCAATCAGGTTTGACGGCGCCGCTTGCAACATTCGACACAATAGACGTCGGATCTGATGCAGGGGGGTTCGGGGCGCTTCGACTTGTTTCTTGCGAGAGAGGCCCCGGGGACTCGGAAGTCGTGACGAGACAGCAACAAATCCCAAAGGGGAGGATAACCATGATTCAATCTGTTCACACTGGGACTGCTCTTTCTTTAGGAACCTCCATGGCGGAGCTCACCCCCGACGAACTCCTGGCGGTGTTCGGCGGCGAGGAAGAGAGGGAGAAGACGTACGTGATGGTCTGTCAGGTCGACAACTATGAGATCACCTCGTGCACCATAAAAGAGGACTAGTCAGATGCTCGCACATACGGTCAGCTCTGAGACCCTCAGCGAACTGAGTTCCGAGGAAATTGAGGTTATCTTCGGCGGCGACGGAACGATAGTCATCGAAGATTGCACCCCCGGAGTCGCCCCCACCTACAAGGAAGACTGAGTCTTTCTTGGCAAGGAGTAGAACCATGAATGCTTTGATCAACATGCCCGGCAGCTCCATCGCGGAGCTCACGCCGGAAGAACTGGACCTGATCGGTGGCGGCGCCACGACCATGGTCATGGTGATGGAGTGTACAATCGACGAGAATGGCGATGGCACCTGCACCGTCAAGTATTCCGAAAAAGAAGACAATTGACCTTCTGGGCGCCCGCTCGGCAACGGGCGGGCGACCCCCTCGAATTAGTAAGGGCTCGCCATGGCGCCGCGGATATTCCTTCTTGGATTCAATAATGCGCGATTTGCCGAGGGGCTGGCCCAGGCCTTGAAATCAGCCGGCGCAAAGACGGTCGTGCAGCAAAGGGATCTTCGTCTCACCGCGCCTTCGTTCGAAGACAATTTTTCGGCGACCGACTTGTTCGTCACCCGCTTCAACCATCGGCCTCCGCACGCGATGATGCCCGCTGTGCTCCAGAGATTCTTCGAGCGCGAGGAATGGTCGAACGCGATCTATGGGCTCTGCCACAGCGCCGGAGAAGCCCGATTCTACAATCCGCCCATGCGGGTGAGGATTGCCACATCAAAGCCGGCCCAGCTTCGCCAGGCGAACGCACTCGAGTTGCGGACTCCTCGGACGCTGATCACCAACTGCCGAACGGCGGCGGCCGAATTCGTTGCGGCGCTGGGGGTCCCTGCCATTTTGAAGCCGATGGACTGTTCAGCGGCGCCCAATCCGCGCAAACCGAACGATACGCTTCTCCTGTTTACGCGCGAGATCAATGCAAACCAGGTCGCGGCAATGAGCGATGTAGACTTTGCAGGCAGCCCCATCATCTTCCAGGAACGCGTTGAGAAGCGCCATGAACTGCGTGTGGTGGTATGCGGGAAAAAAGGTGTGTCCATCGTCGTCGACTCGCAGAAACATGCCTCGTCCGCCGTCGACTGGCGCCGCCGCCAGGGCGATACGTCCATGTATTCCTATGGCGAACTGGATCCGGGGCTGCTCCTGAAACTCTCCCGCTATCTGGAGGCCTTCCAGCTTCAAAGCGGCGTGTTCGATCTGGCGGTGACGCCGGACGGCGAGACGGTCTTCTTCGAATGCAATCCCAATGGCCAGTGGCAGTGGTTGGACGAGCCGCTGGGAGGTCGCGTGATGGACCTCGCGTCCCAAAGCATAGCTGATTATTCACACCAGCTTACGCAGGAAAACTATGATGGGGCGTTGGCGGCGTAGGCTTTGGGCCGACGACCTGCCGACCAAAGGGCTGGTAGATGCGCATAGCTGTTCGTGGTGGACGCGGCTTTGACTGCTTTGCGATCGCGGGTTCGATCATGCTGTCCTGCTCGTCGCTGGCAAACAGCGCAAGCGCGGCGACCGCTCCCTCCGTCTCCGAGGAGATGCCCGCGGCACTAGCGCCGTTCGTGGTCGACGGACGCTTTCGGCCGGGCAGCTTCGAGTGGTTGCGCTGGAGCTTCAGCGCCGATCCGAAAGAAAAGGCCCGGTGGAAGCAATTGGTGGCATGGGCGGCGGCGAAAGCCGAGGCGCGCAAGAAAGCCGTGGCGAGCGACCTCACGGCCTTGGGAGTCGATACGGCGCGGGCGCGCGGAGATTGCTTCGATGACGAAGCCTGCGGCTGGATCATGGTCAGCGGATTTCTGACCGGATTGCCGTCCTGGACCGCGGCCGAGAAAGCGCTCCTCGAAGCGCGTCCGGCCGCCGAGGGCTATATTCTTGCCGTCGAGGCGATGGAGCGCCAGGCGCGAGAAGAGACCACCGCCGGCTCCGCGGTTCATGAATTGCTGACTCGGACCAGAGCCGAACAAATGCTCCGCGCGGCGATGATGGACCGGCAGGCCATGCCCCCGCAGCTGTCCGCGGAGGGCAAGCGCGCCTGGCAGATGTTCATCTGGCGCGAGATCGCGCGGCGGGACAATGACAATACACGCTGGCTGAAGGGAAAAGTCGCCAAGGACGGATGGCCGAGGCGGTCCGTGGTCGGAGCCGAGGCTGCGCACGCGGCCTGGCTGCTTGCTCAACACGCCGATCGCGATCCGGCCTTCCAGTTGCAGGCGCTTCGCCTGATGGAGCCCTTGGTTGCGGCGAACGAAGTAACGCCCAAGGACTATGCCTATCTGTACGACCGGGTCGTTGGCGAACTGCGCGGACGACAGCGTTACGGCACGCAGATGATCTGTACGGGCGGCAAGTTCGCGCCCCAGCCGATCGAGGATCCGGCCAATCTAGACAAGCGTCGCCTCGCCGTCGGCCTTTCGGCGATGCGGGAGCAAGTCTCAAAATACGCCGACCGTACATGTTGAAGGCTTGTTGACTCTGAAGCCGAAAATCCCCCGCTTCAGTCGAGCCCAATGCCGCTCAATCGCCAGCCGCGAGGCCCGCCGGCGTGAAGACGCCCAGTCTGCATTGGGGGAATGCGCCTGAGCCGATATTCCTCGCTTCGAGCGGGTCGTAGACCCGGATGCGGTCGCCTCGGCAGAGCTGACCGCCGGTCGCCTCGACCTCGACGATATGGCTAGGGCCCGCACGTTCGAGGCCCGGGCATCGTCCGGGAAGCGCGTTGCGATAAACGCGGCCGCCGGTCATCTCGAACAGGATCGAACGGTCTCCCGAAGGACGGCGCGACACGATCTGATCGAGGTTGATGCATTCGACCGGCGCGCGCGCCGCGCGAGTCAGCCTTTCCGGCGCCTGCGGCTCGGTAGTGCAGCCTGCCAGCAGGACCGCGACGAAGAGGGCAAAGATAGCAACTCGCATCATCCGTCCTCCTCAAGCCCGCCGGGGCGGCGCCGTGGCGAAGGCGTCGGCGATCGCCTCGCGCAGCGGCTTCCGGCGGAACTCCGAATCGTAGGGAGTGCCGCGCTTGATCGACTTGTCCGCGCGCGGGTCGAAGTCCGTCAGCCAGCTGTACCGGTCGACCATGCCCCACGCCAGAACGTCGCGAAGCTGGTCGTAGCTCAGCATCAGATCGAGATAGGCCCTGGCATAGTCGGCGACCATCCGGTCGCGCACGGCGACATCGTCTGGCGCCTTCTTGTCGTTGACGTCGAACTCGGTGATGACGAGCTTATAGCCCATCGCGACGACCTCATCGATGAAGCGGCGCCACGGCCCTTCCGATTCGCGGACGATCTCCGCCACCGGAAGGTCCTTGAGCAGGCGGATATGCGATTGCACGCCGAGCGCGTGGACGGGAGTGCCGCGGCGGCGGAAACCGTCGAGCAGCTTGAGAACGCCCATGATATGGGTCTCGTCCTCGGTGCCCCGCTCCCAGCTCATATAGTCGTTGTAGACGAGTTCGGCATGGGGCGCCTCGGCCCGAGCCGTGTGGAACATGAGGTCGAGCATCGCCTCGCCTCCCATCGCCCGGGTCACGACGGTGTCGCGGATCGCTCCCGTCTCGGGCTGCACCGCCTCGTTGACGACGTCATAGGAATAGATGCTGGTCCCGTAGCGGCGGCACACAGTGCGGACATGTTCGGCGAGCAGTGCCTCCGCCGCCTTGGCCGGCCGGCTCCCGAAATCATGGCCGACGAGCCATTTGGGATACCATTTCTCCGGTGCCCAGAAGAGCGTGTGCCCGCGCAGTTGGAAGCCCTTCGGGCGGGCATATTCGACGATCGCGTCGAACTGGCGAAAATCGAAATCCGTCGCCGAGGGGCGGATCCATTGCCATTTCAGCTCATTCTCCGGAACCAGCAGGCCGCACTCACGCTCCAGCACCGCCGCATAGGCCGGATTGGCGAAGCTGCCCCGGTCGGCGCCGGAGGCTCCCCAGGCGACCGCCGAGCCGAACCGCCGGCCGCCGCGGCGGGCCATCGCGTTGAGTGAATCTTCGGCGGCTCCGGCCTTGCGGCCCGCCGGGGTCGCGCAGGCCGAAACCATCAGAGCCAGCCCTCCCGCGAGCATTTCGCGCCTGTCGATCGTCACCGGCATCTCCTCGTCACCAATCGTGCATCGAGCCGTCCTCAAGCCGGTTCACCGGTAAATAGGCGCGGCGATAGGGGTAAAGGGCGGCAAGCTCTTCATCCA
>Ga0196963_10000804_pt1 | contig 24296 bp, 21 predicted proteins | sample S1_5metaG_FD_148600 | JGI IMG/M metagenome (GOLD analysis project Ga0196963, IMG submission 148600) | Soil microbial communities from Anza Borrego desert, Southern California, United States - S1_5 | ecosystem: Environmental > Terrestrial > Soil > Desert | place: USA: California | collected...
CCAAGAACGGACCGTTCAAATCCGAACACTACAGGTATTAATAATAAATGTGAAGATGAATGTGCGAATTGAAAATTTCAATTCGCACATTTTTTTATATACTCTCTTTTACGCTCCTATCACCTCTTATACTTCTTATCTACCATTAATACAAACTTGCAACTTAATTAACACGCAGGATTATGATATGCGCCGCAGGTTATAGTACTTTGCCGCGCTGTATATAACACCGTCATGAGAAACATCCCCTTAATCTGCCTGTTTGCGCTGTGCTTTCACGTAGCTTTTTCACAAACCGCCAAACAAGTACCCGCAGTAAGAACAACCCTCCCCATCAAAATAGACGGAGACCTTAAGGACGAAGCCTGGAGATCGGCCCCGCTCATTGCAGGGCTGGTAGAACAGCGTCCTGTTTTCGGGCGCCAGGAAGACGAGCAGAACAAAACACAGGTGTACCTCTTATATGATGATAACTTCATTTATTTCGGCGGCATCCTGCGCGAACACAAAGACAGCATTTCAACCGAGCTGGCCGGCCGCGACAATATCGGCGTGAACGATTTTGTAGGCGTGGTATTCGATACGTACCGGGACAGGATCAATGGTCTCGGATTTTTTGTAACACCGCTTGGCGAACAGTTCGACGTGAAGTACACCATCGGCAATGAAGATGGAAGCTGGAACGCTGTGTACGATACGGAAACCAAAATAACCTCCGAAGGCTGGACCTTCGAAATGCGCATACCCTACTCCGCTATACGCTTCAGTAAAGAAAAAATACAGAATTGGGGAATGCACATTCTGCGGCGTAGAAGCAAATCGGGCCGCCAGCTTTCGTGGAGCCCTATCGATCCTACCAAATTCGGTTTTATGAACCAGGCGGGCAACTGGACCAATCTCGAAAATATCAAACCGCCCATCAGGCTGTCTTTTTCACCGTATTTGTCTACCTACCTTACCCGCAATCCCGGCGCGAATGAGAACTGGGAAACGTCCATCAACGGCGGCATGGACCTTAAGTACGGCATCAGCGATGGATTTACCATGGACATGACGCTGATACCGGATTTCGGGCAGGTGCAAAGCGATAACCAGGTGCTGAACCTTACACCCTTTGAGGTAAGGTTTAACGAGAACCGCAGCTTCTTTAACGAAGGCACGGAATTGTTCAACAAGGGCAATCTTTTTTACAGCAGGCGTATCGGCGGCACGCCCATTCACTATTATGATATCTATGGCCGCGTCGATTCAACGGAGACGATTGTAAAAAATCCTTCGGAAACAAAACTGATCAATGCCACCAAGATCAGCGGAAGAACGCGGAAAAAACTGGGCATTGGCTTTTTCAATGCCATTACAAAAGCGCAATTCGCAACAGTAGAAAACTCAGTTAAGGAACACCATAAAGTGGAGACCAACCCGCTCACCAACTATAATGTGCTGGTATTGGACCAGGCCATGAAAAACAATTCGAGCGTTACGCTGGTCAATACCAATGTTTGGCGAAGCGGCAAGGATTACGACGCCAACGTTACCGCGGTGCTGTGGGACCTGTACGACAAAAACGTCGACTGGAACGTATGGGGACAGGTAACACACAGCAGGTTGATAGGATTTGAAGCGCTTGGCAAAACGCTTGCGGGCTATCACTACAACGCCTTTGTTGGCAAGTTCAAGGGCCGTTTCAATTTCGACATACACCGGTTTTTTGCGGATGAAAAATACGACCAGCGCGACATGGGTTATTTCACCAATAATAACTATCTCACCCATGGCTTTTATGCCGGATATAAATGGATCAAACCAAAAAGCTTTTACAACAATATTTACCTGAACATCAACGGTAACTATTCTGAAATGTACAAGCCGAGGCGGTTCCAGTACCTCCGCATCAATGGTAACGTGAACGGCCAGTTGAAAAACTTATGGCAGGTGGGCATCAATGGAGACATCCGTCCCGAGAACCAGGATTTTTATGAGCCGCGCAAAAACGGCAGCAAGGTAAAACTGCCCGCATCGTGGATGACCGGATTTTGGGTGAATACCAATCGTGCAAAAAAATATTCAGCTTCGCTGGAAATGTATCACCGCACTTCGCGCAAATACCGTTCGCACAGCACAGACCTCTATATCGGTAATAATTACCGCTTCAACGATAAGTTCAGCGTGGGGGTTTCTACCTACATGGAGGTATACAACCGTAACCTGGGCTTTGCATATATTCCGAATGCGCGTGATGAAGTTGTTTTCGGCTTGCGCGACCGCCGCACCGTTGAAAATGTATTGAACGTGAAGTACAACTTCAACAACAAGATGGGCCTCACCTTCCGGCTGCGCCATTACTGGAGCAAGGTGCACTATACCGAATTCTTCGAGCTGCAGGATGATGGCTATGTGAAGGGCATGCCCGTTGGCACCGCCGTGGAAAATCCTGACAACAACGTTAACTTCTTCAACATCGATATGAACTATACCTGGCAGTTTGCGCCCGGCAGTTTCTTGAATGCAGGATGGAAGAGTGCTTCACAATTGTTCGATCAGCTGGTGCAGGAAAGATATTATCACAATTTCCGCAATACGCTGGATGAGCCAAAGCAAAATATCTTGTCGATAAAAGTGATCTATTACCTGGATTATCTGAACCTGCAGCGCAAACGTCTACGAAAAACGTAGCAAGGGCCCACATCGCGGTTCCTTTTCCACACATAAGTGTCTCACTGTGGCCATTTGCATTTGACCGGGAACACCCTGATTGCACATATCAGGAGCTGCTTTGTGGCCCACATTCCCCAAACTGATGCAAATTCCCGCCATCATTTTATGCTTTTTGAATTGGCATGCTATTTACCCTATATAGGGAAAAGGATTTGTTATGAATACGGACTCAAAATCGAAAAGCATGGTACAGCATGATTCCAAAGACGAATTCAGGCCCGGTGCTACCATCGCGGTATTGACCTTATTGTTGGCATTCATCGCGTCAAGCGTCTATATATTGATCACCGGATATTTAAACATTGCTTAAATCCTATATCCTTTGACGTAAGATCCAATTCCCTTGAATATTTATTCATTACTCTAATAGAAAGCAATATAAAGGAGCATCCTTTCCTCCCGGTTAATTCCGGGAGGCTTTTTTTTGCATGTAACTTTCATATTTGCTTCATCGTTTCCCAGGATCGACGTATGCATAGGGTATTTTTAGTTATTTTCATTTATTAACTGCTTAATGTATGAAAACAATTCTCCTCTTGCTGGTATTGGTCCTGCCCTTTGCCGGTGTTGCACAGTCCTGGGAAGACACCGTCCGCTCCATTGAAAAAATATTTGAACGATATAAATCTACCGGTCCCGGCGCGCAACTGGCCATTAGCCGGCATGGCCAGGTAATTTTTTCGAAGGCCTGGGGCTTAGCCGACCTGGAACACAATGTACCCCTTACCACTACCTCGGTAACAGAGGCGGGGTCTGTGTCGAAACAGTTTACCGCCGCAGCCATCCTGTTGCTGGAACAGCAGGGCAAGCTTTCACTGAATGACGATGTGCGCAAATACGTTCCTGAACTAAAGGATTATGGCACGCCCATTACGTTACGGCAAATGATGCAGCATACGAGTGGCCTCCGGGATTGGGGAGCAATCGCCGCCGTGGCCGGATGGCCGAGGAGCACAAAGACGTATAACAATAACGACGCATTGTACATTATTGCACTGCAACAGGGGCTTAACAACAAGCCCGGAGCAGAATACCTGTACAGTAATTCCAATTATAACCTGTTTGCAGTGATCGTTGAAAGAGTAAGCGGCATAAGCCTGGCAGAATTTACGCGCAGGCACATTTTCGAGCCGGCAGGCATGAAGCACACCCAATGGAGGGATAATTACAAAAAGGTGGTCCCGAACCGGGCGATAGCTTATTCCAAATCCGGCGGCGACTATTTGACCAATATGCCCAACGAATTTGTTTATGGCAATGGCGGGTTGCTTACCACCGCCGAAGACCTGCTTACGTGGACACATTACTATACCACTGGAAAATTCGGCAGTCCTTCGCTGCTACCAAAGCAATTGGAGACCACACCGCTGAATAATGGCAACCGCAATGGATACGCCGCGGGGCTTTCCATAGGAAAAGCAAATGGACTAGACGTTATTGCGCACGATGGAGCTACCGCGGGTTACAGGGCCAACCTGGAACACTTTCCTTCGCTGGGCCTTACGATCGCATGGCTGAGCAATACTTCTGAATTCGATAACGCCGGCTCTGTCGTGGGCCAGGTACGAAACCTGTTCATTGCACCTTTGAGCCAACAGTCCCCGAACCATCCGGCATTCACCGTTACGCAGGAAAAACTCGACAGTTATGCGGGATGGTACCGCAATTCCCGTACGGGCGGCGGTATCCGCCTTGCTATAAACAATGGCAGGCTGAACGCAACACAGGTGGGCGCTTTACAGCCCGTGGGTGATCGCGTATTCGCAGTCGGCAATAACCGCCTGGAATTATTGCCCGACCATCGCCGCAACGGATTGCTGTTTGTAACAGCAGGCAAGGACTCCATTTATTTTACCCCGGTGGATTCCGCTAAGATCGACAGCAAAACCCAGAACGAGTATGTTGGCGAATACTATTCAGCAGAAGCAGAAGCCAGGTACATTGTTTATACAAAGGATGGAAAATTATTCGTGCAGCTAAAACCCCAGGCGCCCATAGAGCTTAGGCCTACTTATAAAGATGGTTTCGATACCTTTTTCGGAAACGTGTATTTTGAAAGGGACCGCCGAAACAAGATCGTCAATTTCAAAGTATCTTCCGGCAGGGCGCGGAATGTTGAGTTCAAGCGGATCCAATAACAAGCTTTTAACCCATTGAGCCGGTAAGCTAGTCGCTGATATGAGATGCTTACCGGCTATTTTATTATATTGCTGTTCCCTAAACAATTGCCGTGATATGAAACTCAAATCCGCTCTCTTATTCCTTGCAGTTTGCACTGCGTGCTCCCTTGCACACGCGCAAATCATGTCCGAATCCCAAAGCCAGCTAAAATGGATGAAAGTGGGTGGCGCCGAAAATGTGCTCTACTTCCCGAACAATGAAATGGTGGTGCCTGCCATGATAGACAGGAGGACCTACAGCGTTGTAAGGATCAACGACAAAGGCGCTGAAAAATGGAAGCACGACCTGAAAGAAAAAGGTAGAAAGGAAACTATTGTCGGCATCGGCAAATTCAAAGGCAATATCCTGGTGCTTATCGCCAATGATGTGAGCAATAACTATAGTTATGGCATGATCACGCGGATTGAAGGCCTGCTGCTGGATGGCGCCAAAGGCACCGTGCTGCAGGAAAAAACATTGATCCTGCTCGAGGGCAAGAACTATGTTGAAGCCCGCATGATAAAGGACAAGAATGGAGAAGTACAACACGTAATGATCCGGCACACGCGCTGGGATGGCGAAGAGGGGTTTGCAAGCCGCAGAATATCCCGCGAACGCGCACAAAGCAAAAAGATCGAGTTGTATGATATATCACCCGAACTTACCGCCACCGTGGCACATGAATACGGCATTAACGAAGACGTGTTCTTTTATGGGATGGGCAGCCTGCCCACCGGCGACCTGCTGGTGCTGTGGCTGAACAAAACCGGTGAGCTGGTAATGGAACAATTCAAGGGCGATGGCGTGGAAGCAAGAGTAGTACTGCCATTGGATTGGGACAAGGAATCAGATTTTTCGGTGAACATGAGGATGAATCCCGACAAACCTACCCACGTGGTTTGCGGCATCAATCATACCAACAGGGGCAAACGCATCGCCACGATGCTGGTTGACCTGGAAACCAAAACCGTTAAAACGCACGAAGAGAAAATAACCAAAGATTACAGGCGCGAGCTGGAAGCAACCGCAGTGGCTTTTAATGCAAAGCGGCTAGTTATCCAGAATGAACTGTACAAGGACATGATCGTGACCGACATTGAATTTTACCAGGACAAAACGATAGTGGTAAAAGAGATCGGCGCACCTACCAGCCGCAGCTACATGAACGGGGACGCCATCATCACCGTGTTCGACAAGGACATGAAGGTGCTGAAACATTTCTTCATCAATAAAACATATCCCGACCCGGTGGGCAAATCTGTTTCACTGAAAGTGTCGGGCGATAAATTACAACTGTTAACGGTAGACATGTATGGCCTAGCCACCGTTAGTTTGCTGTACGGCGAAATAAACCTGAAGACGCTGGAATGGATCAAGCTGGCCAAGGTAAAAGAAGGCAAGAAAGAAGTGTTTGGAACGCCGTTCAGGATCTGGGAGACCATCTGGCTGCCCAACAACATGCTGGTTAACCAGGCCGATCCTCCCGGCTTGAAATTCATCAAAGGAGAGTTGAAGCCGGTGACGTATGATAACTAATTGTTTATAGTTCATCAGGTCATTGGGTCATTGGGTCATTAAGTCATTACCTCATCACCTCGATACAACTTTTAACTTTGACTTTACGTCTGAAGGGTTGATCTTTGACCCAATGACTTATTGACTTAATGACTTATATGCGTACACTATTCGTTCTGCTCCTCGCTACCATCACTTGCTGTACCTTCGCACAGGAGAGAGAATTTCCCGATTTCCGCAGCAAGAAAGAGAACTTCCTGAGGATGCAGGAAAAAGACATTCGTGCAGACCTCGCCTCATTTACCATGGGCGGAATGGATGAAAGCATGGGCAAGGGCAAGCTCGCCTCTATTCCCGCTACCAGCTATGGCAATGATTACATTACTTTCAGCGGCGACAACATACAGGTAACTATCAAGGCTGTTCCTTTTGATGAAAGCAAGCATAAGCTGCAGTTTTACAATAAGGAACATCTCGTAAGGATCAATGGAAAGCCTTATTACGGCAATTATGGCGAAATTCCCTCCACCGTCATCAGTTCCGTTACGGTGCTTATCGGCAAGGACACGGTGGCCATACCTGCCGCAGCGTACGCCGACCTGTACGAACCCGATTTTACTTATCTGGATGGCAGTGGCGTAGTAAAGTCTTACAACAAGGTGTACCTGTCGCCGGACAAAAGCAAAATTTACATTTACATGCTCAACCGCGATAATACCGGCAGCTACGAAGTTACCTGGGTGATAAAGGATAAGCAGTACCTGCGCCGCGTTATAGACTTCGGGTTCCTGAAACAATAGTTTGCAGCCGGCGGGTTTACTTTTTGTGGTTAGCTTTGGAACATGTCTGCCGCCCACTACATTACGCATTTGCAAATGGAGCCGCATCCCGAAGGCGGCTATTTCAAACAAACATATTGCTCGCCGCATTCCGTTACCACGCCTGCTGGCGAACGCCCTTATTCAACCGCCATTTATTACCTGCTGGAGCAAGGCGATTTCTCCGCCTTTCATCGTCTTAAAAGCGATGAATGCTGGCATTTTTATGCTGGCGGTACTTTGATCATACATATCATTGAACCCAATGGAAATTATTACAGTACGCGGTTAGGCAACAAAGTGCAGGCAGGCGAGCAGCCACAATTTGTAGTGCCTGCCGGACTATGGTTCGGAGCGGAACCCGCGGAAGGATCGGCATTTTCACTGGCAGGCTGTACGGTGGCTCCCGGATTTGTATACCAGGATTTTGAAATGGCTGACAAGGCAGCACTGCTCAAAGAATATCCCCGGCACCATGCCATCATTCATCACCTATGCCGGTGATGCAAACTCACCAATTGTACAGCTTTAACCTTACGAAGTATTAAATACCGCAAATACATCTTGCTGTGGTATGGCATTTGTTGATTTGTAAATGAACAATACTTCTATATACAATGAAAACGATATATAAAAATTTCGGCTGGATATTAGGAATACTTATCACAGCTTCTGCTTGCGTGAGCACCACGGCGCAGGACGGCAATGCTGATTTTAAGAACATGATCGATTCCAAGCGGTTTGTGTTCGTAGCGCAGAGCGTTACGCCGCTGGGAGGACGGTTTCAGCAATTGACCACGGAATACGACCTGAAGGTTCGCCCTGATTCGGTGATAGCATACCTGCCGTATTTCGGTCGCGCTTTTTCCGCGCCGATCGATCCCAACAAAGGCGGTATACAGTTTACGTCTACCGACTTCGAGTATACGCAGGCTGCGCGCAGGAAAGGCGGATGGGATATTTTGATCAAACCCAACGATACTGACAATGCGCGGCAGCTAACCCTCACCGTTACAGAGGGTGGTAACGCCACGCTGCAGGTGGTGAGCAATAACAGGCAGTCGATTTCTTTCAATGGATATATTAAGGAAAGAAATTAAGCTACCATCCTATCCCATAATCTTCTCCATGATTACTGGAGCCGCCCCAGAAACTGCCATGCTTCCAATCGAAGAAAATGGCGTTGATGGGGCCGGAGGTCCGGTCTTCGAACGTAAGCGTATAGCCCATTTGCCTCAATTCTCTGCGTATCCAATCCGGCGTAGCGGAATTGAGGATGATGGAACCGGGCTTGGGTTTCCTGTCTTCTCCCCCCAACGACAGATATAATTGATTGGTGTTGACGTTCGGTGCTTCTGCGGCCTCTTGCACATTCATGCCGAATTCCACCATGTTCAGGAAAAACTGCAACAGGTTTTGGTCCTGGGTATCGCCTCCCTGCACGGCAAATGAAAGAAAAGGCTTGCCATCCTTCAAAGCTAGTGTAGGCGTTAACGTTACCCTTGGACGTTTGCCGGGTTCCACGACATTGTAAGGGTTCAGCGACGAATCCAGCACAAAGCTTTGCATGCGCTGGCTCATGCCAACGCCGGTGCGGCCTGCAATGCACGCAGGCACCCATCCGCCGCTCGGCGTAATAGACACCACCCATCCTTCCTTGTCGGCAGCTTCAACAGAAGTAGTGCCTAATCTCAATTGCGCCAGGTATTCTTCATCGGGGGGTGTAACTGAAGCCCAGGGCCGTTGGTTCAAATAATTACTGTAAGGATTCTGGCGTCCTTCGAATGGATATGGATCGCCGGGCTTGGCCTTCGGATCGTTTTTCAAAGGATTGATGAGGCGCGCACGCTCTTTTGCATATTCTTTCGACAGCAATCCTTTGATGGGCTCTTCGGGCGCCATGTAAGGATCGCCGTAATAAAAATCGCGGTCGGCAAAAGACAGGTGCATGGCCTGGCAAACGGTATGAATATAACGCGCCGAATTAAAGCCCATGCTCTTGAGATCGAAGTTTTCGAGGATGTTCAATGCTTGCAGCATTACAGGGCCTTGCGTCCATTGCGAGAGCTTGTACACATCGATGCCCTTATAGTTGACCTTCAACGGCTCTTCGATAAGCACTTTCCATTTTGCCAGGTCATCGGTGGTGATCAGGCCACCCTGCTCCTGGCATCCTCTCGCAAACTCTGCGGCGATATCTCCTTTATAAAAGCGGTCCATAGCTGCATAAATAGCTTCCTTGCGGCTTTTGCCTTTTTTCAAAGCCTGTTGCTCTGCTTCCACCATCTTGGTGAGCGTTTCCAACAGGTCTTTCTGCACGAAAATTTCACCGGCTTCCGGCGCTTCACGTTCCTTCCCTTCATGCGGTAAAAAAACTGCTTTTGAGTATGGCCATTGTTTGATCCTGTTCTTTTGACGCTCGATGCTGTTGGCCGTTTGCGCCTCTATGGGATAACCTGCCGCCAATTGCATGGCGGGAGCAAGCACGTCTTTCAAGCTCATGGTGCCATATTCAGCCAGCATCGTGCAAAGCCCGCCGGGCGTGCCGGGTGTAACAGCAGCGAGCGGACCATACTCAGGCGGATAATTCATTTTCTTATCCTTGAAAAATGCAGCAGTGGCGCCGGTAGGCGCTACGCCAAGCGCATTGATACCGATGACCTTGCCTGTTTTAGGATTGTAGATCAATGCCTGCGTTTCGCCGCCCCAGCTCAATACGTCCCACATGGTGCAGGTGGCCGCTAGCATGGCGCAGGCAGCGTCAACCGCATTGCCATTCTTTTGAAATATCATGGCGCCCGCGGTAGCGGCAAGCGGTTTACCGGTGATGGCCATCCAGTTTTTACCGTGCAGAACAGGTTTTTGAGTTGGCTGCGCTGTTGCGATGGAAGCAATTGCCAGCAGCGTCAAGGCAAGGAATATATTTCTCATGATGCAGAAAATTTATTCGGTTCCCTGAAATTAGCCGATAATTTTAAATTAACTGCGAACTTTATCGTTCCGACAGCATCTTACTTTATTCAATTGAAAAAATTAAATTATGAGCGATTGTAATTTCAGCATCCCGTTCCCAGGACCGGCCGCCGACATGGTTGCAAAGATCAGGGGAGAGATTTCGACGCAGGGCGGCAATTTCAACGGCGATCAAACTGCAGGTTCTTTCAGCATAAAAATATTGGGCAGCAATATCGAGGGCAATTATACCATTTCCGGCCAGGCGCTGAATGTTGTAATTACAGACAAGCCTTTTTTCTTAGGCTGTGGCCAGATAGAAAGTTTTATAAAATCGCGCATCGGAGGCTGATAAAAAAAGCCGGCGGATTTGTTTTCGCCGGCTTTTACTATGAATGCTTTTTCATTTACTCGTCTGCCCTGTTTTTTCCAGATATAGGTGAATACTCACGTGTAGCGTCGCTGCTTACGCGCAGGTTATTCTGCACATTGGTCACTCCCGAAATGGATTCCACAAGGTCTTCGGCCCTGCGCTTGTCTTCGCGCCTTTGCACCGTTCCGGTAAGAACAACTTCGCTGGAATCCACTTTAACATCGATGCCTGATGCGTCGATGAACGGATCATCACTTAGCCTGTCGCACACATCCTCACGTATACGGTCATCCGAACGCCGATAATCTTTAGGTCCCTTTCCTTTGTGCTCGCCTCTTACTACATGGTCCATGCGCCTGCGGCGTTCTGCGTCTTCATCACCAAACCAGGATGATACTTCGTCGCGGGTCCTTTCCCACCATCCACGATCTTCACCGCGATTGCCCTGGTTTTGCCAATTACCCCTGTTGCTGGTGCCATAGCCTGTGCCGTAGTTTGTATTGCGATATCCTGAACCATCATCATAGCCGCGGTTGCCATATTCGCCGGAACTGCCATACCTGTTGCCATAGTTCATGCCCTGGTTTCCATATCCGCCCCTGTAATCGTCGCGGCGGCCGTATTGACCGCTTTGGCCATAATTGCCCTGACCGTAGTTGCCCTGGCCATAATTGCTTTGTCCGTAGCTTCCCTGGCCGCCCTGGCCGTAATTGCCGCCATGTCCGCCTTCGTATCTGTTGCCATGAGAAGAACCGTAATCGCTGCCGTAGTTGCTGCCGTACCTGTTTTGATCGAAACGATTGTAGTCGTTGTCATAGCCGGAGCCATATCTTCCCTGTCCTGTATTTTCGTAGCCGGACCCGCTACTGCCGTACTCACCGTAATCCTGGCGGTTACGGTTGAGCCCGGCATCGCCGCCGTAGCTTGCCTGTCCCTGGTTTCCAAATTGCCCTTGCTGGCGATACTGGGATTGCTGGTCCTGATTACCCTGGTGTTGCTCCCAATTTTCATCGGACATGTAAGAACTTCTGTTACGATTTTTTTCCGACATGGTAAAGAAGTTTTATTAGTTAAGAAATGAAGTGTGCAGGAAATGCAGAAAAAATTATGCCTCTTTAGCCCGCCAAAAACAAGCTGAAGAATGTGGAGTGCCATTCGCAGGTATCTGCCTTCAGCCATTATTTTTGTGTATGGTGCAATTTTCCACCACGATACTGCGCTTTGACAAGCAGGGCGAAAAAACAGGCTGGACGTATATTGAAATTCCTGCAAAAATTGCTGAGCAACTCAAGCCCGGCAATAAAAAAAGTTTTCGAGTAAAAGGCAAGCTCGACAATTATCCCATCAAAGGCATTGCACTGATACCGATGGGCGAAGGCGATTTTATCATGGCATTGAATGCCACCTTACGCAAGGGCATTGGAAAGCGCAAAGGCGATAAGCTGCGCGTGCAGTTAGAGGTAGACAATAAAATGCCCGAGATATCGGCCGACCTGCTGGAATGTTTAGCAGATGAAACCGCTGCGCAGCAGTTTTTTAATAGCCTTCCCAATTCGCACCGTTTGTATATCAGCAAATGGATCGAGAGTGCAAAAACAGCTCCTACAAAAGCTAAGCGCATTGCAATGGCGTTGAATGCGCTGTCGCGCAACATGGGTTTCGGAGAAATGCTTCGTGAAGCAAGGGACAAGAAGATCTGAAAAAGAAGCACAGGTTTTTTAACAGGATTAAAGGATTACACAGATCGATTGCGCCCGCATTCAGCAATTCGTTCTGTCTGTGTAATTCTGCAATCGTGCTTTTAATCTGTGCTATTCCTTGTATTATGCTTGTTATTTCGCATACACCGGGAATATAAAACTGAGATCTGTTGGTATAGTAGCGGCGCCGAACTTGATCTTTGCATCGCCATGACAAGTGATACACGATGCCGTTGGCTGTATATATGTTTCCAATGTTGCATTGGCCAGTAAAGCAGGCGCATTCGGTGGTGGAAAAGTTTCAGCGCTTTGCCATTGGCTTCCGATGAGCCGGTAATTCACCCATACCGTTCCCCGGAGTTGCGCCCTCCATGCATCGTTGATCCTATTGGTGTATTTGTAAACAGGATACACGCGAACCACCTGCGTGCCGAATGAATCGCCGGGTTGACTGGGCGCCGGCACGGCATAACGCTTAGCCCATGGCGGGGTTGAATCCCAGCGATAGCGTTTGTTATCGCCTTGTTGAAATGCGGGCGTATCGTTAGGCAAACAATTCAAACATTCAGGATTATAGAACGACCATTTCTTCCTGGTGTCCATCTGTGCGCTTTGCGGATCGTCAGGCGTATTGTCGATATGCTCGAACGTGCTCCAGATCATCATATCGAACTTTTGTGTTTTGCGCACGATGTGCATGCCCACCAATCCTACTTTGGCGCGTATGACCAGTGGCTTGTGATTCACTACATGCCCGCTATCGATGTAGATGATGGCATTGCGGCAATAAAAACGCGTGGTATCGTCGCCTTTGGTATGATCGAGTATGCGCCAGCTTGCTTTTATTTCAATGGTCCCGGGATTGCCTGAAGCAGAATCGCTCGAAGGCAATTCGAAGCGGTTGTCATGCGCCTTGGCATAAGCCGCGATGCCTGCTTTGGTAGTAAGGCTGTGCTGGGTTACAAAATTTACTTCCGTGGGATTCATTTTTATTTCATACAAAGCGAAATTGAGGTTGCGGTCGATGAGCGGGTGGCCGTCTGCTTCCTTGAATCCCTTTACAGGCATGAGCGCTTCGGGAGATTTGGAATCCATGTAAAATAATTTCTGGTTCTCTCGTTTTGCTGTGCCCATGTGCAATACCAGTTCCTGCGTGTTGCCCCCGAATACCTGAGCGGGGTCCATGTAATATTCCCACACGCGCATGGAATCAGGATTATCACCGATGCTGTTGCCGATGGGTTGGCCCGATGCGTTGGCAGGCCAGTTCAATGCAATGAATGTTTGCCAGGAGAACTGGTCGAATGGAGGCTGGCGGCTGGAGTCCAGATAACTATCGTAGCCCACGCTGAAGTTGGTATCAACATCAACAGGCAGGTAAGGACAGAGCACATTACCCGAGCCTGAGTCGCAGAACTTAGTGCCTGGCCCGCCACTAACCGGACCATCAACACCATCCTGGTTTTGATTGCAGGCGAATATAATTCCGCCGATCATCAGCACGACAAGGAGCTTTTTCATAGCAGGTTGTTTAAGTTTTTTTAGGTACGAAAGGTAGCGCTCTTGTTTGCCGCAGATAAGCGGGGAAGTACCTGTTTTATAAAAACAAACCCCGCCTTTGGGGCGGGGTAAGCTAACAATCAGTTCAAATAATTAAATAAAGGCCAGGATCACGATCAACGAAAGCACGAATCCCGCAGCAAGACCGAGCCAGGCCCATTTAACGCGGTTACTCTTGTAGTCGTCATTGAGCAGGTAAGCGATCAACACGCCAATCAATCCTAAGAAGAAACCGAGTGCAAAACCGCCCAGGTGGAATCCAGATGATCCATCTGCAGCTTTACGGAAATTCTTCTCCAGCTTTTTGCTGTTGATGGTGCCATCAGGATTGATGCTGGTGCGCAATTTCTTTTGGGCGATCTTAAAACCTACACGGTCAATGAACCGCATTTTTTTGCCTGTCAGCTTTGCAAACTCCGACGGCTTCATATCGGCCAGGTCCTGCAGTGTAATCACCTTTCCGCTTGCTACCGGTATGCGAACGTCCGATGCTTTAAGCGGCTCAGGTTTGGTGATAACAGTAGCGAATGATTGGGCCATGATTGCAAAGGCCACCAGGAAGGCGAAGACTTTTTTCATAAATGACGCGAGTTTTGGTTTAGTATTATTTGAAGATCAGGTAAATATACTTAAATACCTATTTCAAATCCCAAATCAGGAAGAATAAATATGCAGTATAAATCTTAATCATCGAAATCTTTAGGAAATTTGCGACCGCTATGGTGCAGGCATATAATTTTTTAGCAAGCTGGCAGTTGTTTCCCGAGAAAGGCAGTTACGAATATGGCGAGCGCCCACTCAGCGGCATCTATAAAATAGAGGCCGACAACAATACTAAACACATCAGCATCCATCATAACTGGCTTAGCCTGGAACGACATGCTTTTGCGGCGCAGTATAGGCTATCCGCTGAACCGGGCCTTCAGCCTTTTGAAAATACTGCCCTGGCCGATCATACACAGGTCAGCTTTCCCGACGGCATCACTTTCGCCATACATTTTTACAGGGCAGGACAAGTTGTGTTACACGTGGTACATGAAATTATGCCCAATGGCTACCTGAGGATAACCCAGCAGGGTATGCGAAACGACAATACCGCATACATCAACTCCGAGATCTATCACAAGCAACTAAGCGTGCTGCCCTACTCCGCTTCGGTAGCGGGCGCCGTGATAAAACATACCGAGGAAGGCGTCATCAAGCACAAGGCCCTCACTGCAATGGAAGAGCAAACCAATATGCAGTTGGAGCAGATCCGCAAGCAGATAGAGCTGCTGGCCCTGCAGGCCCAGGAAATACAAAAGCGCAAGGAGTTGTCGCTGATGATCTACAATGCCAACCTTGCATTCAAGCCCAATATTGGCCAAACCTATTACCTGTACGAAAAAAAGGACGATAGCTTCATGCTTTCCCTCATATCGCCCAAAGAATGGGGACGGTCCATGCCGTTTAAGCGCTTTGTAGCGGCTGTGCAGTTGCTGGCCGACCATACCTGGAGGGAGCTTTAGTTCATTAGGTCATGAGCCAATTAAGCCATGAATCCATGTCATAAAATCAATTTTTTTTAATGACCTGTCGACTCCATGGCCCATTGAGCTTTATTTAACAAACCGCTTGCAGCAATTAGGCGTAAACAGGTATCTTTAGCAGATAACCATGCGCGCGCTGATAATAGCCTTTAACTGCCTGCTTATGGCATATGCCGGCCTTGCCCAGGTATGTACCAACCCCGGCCAAACGCCAGCCACCGCCTTCCCCCTGTGCGGCAGAGGTGTATTCAGTCAAACCACGGTACCTATTTGCGATGGTACCCTCCTGCCCGCCATTCATTGCCCTGGCGACCAGATACGAGACCGGAACCCTTACTGGTATAAGTTCTCCTGCCTGCAGCCCGGTACCCTGGGATTTGTAATAACCCCGAAATTGCTGGATGAAGACTATGACTGGGAACTATATGACGTTACCGGCGTAAGTCCCGGCGCTGTATACACCAATGGCAACCTTGTAGTGGCCTGCAACTGGAGCGGCGAATTTGGCATTACCGGCGCTTCCAATGCGGGAAGCGAGCTGTTCGTGTGCGCCGGCCCAAATAAAGACCTGTTCAGCCGCATGCCGCAGTTGCAACTCGGCCACCAGTACCTTTTGCTCATAAGCCATTTCACCAATACCCAAAGCGGTTATACACTCGAATTCAAGGGCGGCACGGCCGTTATTACCGATACCACCGCTCCGAGGTTGAATACAGCCCGCATCAATTGCGCGGGCGACGTGATTACGATAACCCTGAAGAAAAAAGTAAAGTGCTCGAGCATTGCGCCCAATGGATCGGACTTTATTATTACGCCCCCGGCCGGCGCTACCATTCAAAGCATATCATCGGTACAATGTACCGTGAACCAATTCGATACCGATACCATTCAAATACACCTTAACCAACCCTTGCCTGCCGGCAATTACACACTCGGCATCCGAACGGGCTCCGATGGCAATACCCTGCTGGACTATTGCGACAATCCTATGCCTACTACGGATGTTGCAAGTTTTACCGTGGTGCCCAGCCTGCCAACGCCCATGGACAGCCTTGCGCTCGGCTGCTCTACCAATACCATGCAGCTGGTGTTCAGCAAGCCCATTATCTGCTCTACGATAGCTACCGATGGCAGCGACTTCCTGATCAATGGCAGCTACCCGCTTAGCATATCCACGGTACACGGAAATTGCAGCAATGGCAAAACCAATGTTATCACACTAACGGTTTCGCAGGTGTTGCGGCAGCCCGGCGATTTTGTGATACAATTGCGGAGAGGCACCGATGGCAATACACTCGTGGATGAATGCGGAATTGAAACGCCCGCCGGCTCTTCCATTCCCTTCCGTGTAAAGGATACGGTGAATGCCGATTTCACTTACAACATTCAATACGGCTGTTCGGTTGATGTGGTAAATTTCTCGCATCCCGGGGGCAACGAAGTAAATAAATGGACCTGGAAGCTCGACCAGGGACAAGCAAGCAACATACAATCACCACAGGCGAACTATACCCTGTTCACGCCAAAAAATATCGAGCTCATCGTGAGCAATGGACTATGCAGCGATACCAGCAGGGCAACTGTAATGCTGGAAAATTTCTTGTCGGCAGATTTTACGGTGCATCCCGACAACTGCCCGTTGGAACCTGTGTTGTTCACCGCCAACTCGGTAGGTAAAATAACGCGGCACGATTGGAGCTTTGGCGATGGCAACTTCGGAACGGGCTCGCGCACTACTCACATTTTTGCACAGCCGAACAGGGAAACAGCATTGACGGTGCGCTATACCGTGACCGACAGTTTCGGGTGCAGCAAAACCGTGCAGAAACCGATAAAATTGTACAGCAGCTGCAACGTGCGGGTGCCCAATGCATTTACACCGAATGGCGACCGCACCAATGATTTTTTATACCCGCTGAATGCAGTAAAGGCAGAGCAATTGGAATTTATGGTGTTCAACCGGTGGGGACAAATGGTGTACCGCACCAACAACTGGAAACGGGGATGGGACGGGCGTTTGAACGGAGCGGAGCAACCGACCGGAACATATGTGTGGATATTGCGTTATATCGACCGCGATACGCGTAAAAGAATTGAGCAGAAAGGCGTTGCAATATTGGTCCGATAAACAATTAACTTCCTCTTACATACGTTTTAGTATTTCCACAACCTGTGTATAAGTAACTTTGAAGTATTCCATTCCTGTTTAGTTAATTTGGAAACAAGGATGGGGCGTGGTATCAAAATTGATACTGCTAATTTGAAACTAAAATTGAAAGGAATTGACAGAAACAATCATTAACCTTGAAACCGTTAACCCTATCGAGTTTTTCGGAGTAAACAACGGCAAGCTGGATCTTCTCAAAAAGAAATTTCCCCTGTTAAAAATATTGTCCCGCGGCACCCAGATCAAGTTAAGCGGGTCACCCGAGCAGGTAGAAAACGCCAAAGAAAAAATCGAATTGATAGTGCAATACCTGGAACGAAACGGGCACTTGAGCGAAAATTACTTTGAGCAAATTCTCGGCGGCGACGACGCCGAGACGGTAGATCATTTTGTAGACCGCAATCCAAACGACATACTTGTTTTCGGGCCCAACGGTAAAACGGTGCGTGCCAGAACGGCCAACCAGAAAAAGCTGGTGTCGATGGCGGAAAAGAACGACATCGTATTTGCGATTGGCCCCGCCGGTACCGGTAAAACCTATACCGCCGTTGCGATGGCAGTACGCGCACTTAAGAATAAAGTGGTGAAAAAGATCATCCTTACCAGGCCAGCCGTTGAAGCGGGCGAAAGCCTTGGCTTCTTGCCCGGCGACCTGAAGGAAAAGATCGACCCGTACCTGCGCCCGCTGTACGATGCGCTGGATGACATGATACCCGCCGACAAGCTGGGTTATTACATGAGCACCCGCACTATCGAAATAGCGCCGCTGGCGTATATGCGTGGCCGTACGCTCGACAATGCCTTCATCATCCTGGATGAAGCGCAGAACGCCACTGACCTGCAACTGAAAATGTTCCTGACGCGCATAGGAGCGAACGCAAAAGCCATTATTACCGGCGACGTAACGCAGATAGACCTCCCGAAAAATCAAAAAAGCGGGCTGGAAAAAGCCGCCAGGATATTGCGCAACGTCGATGGCATTGCCCATATAGAACTGGATGAAGAAGACGTGGTACGTCACCGGCTGGTAAAAGCAATCCTGCGTGCGTACGATAAGGAATACAGAGAGCGTGAAAAAGACCGCGAAGAGCACCATCACCGCCGAGACGATCACCGCAGAGAAGATCATCACAACAAATAATAAGCAGCGTCCGCAAGGGCGCTTTTTTGTTTGCGGCTTGCAGTTTGTTTGTTGCAGTTCGGTAACTACAAACAACAAACTGCAAACAGAATTAAACTTTTTATAAGTTTGCCTCAAATTTACTGCATGATCAAACGATTGTTGCTTGCAGCATGTGCCGCCGCCCTTATTGCCTCCTGCAACGAAGAATCAGGATTTAAAAAGGCAGAAGACGCGCAGGACGCAGGCCGCGAATTCATCCGCGCCACCCTCGACGGCAATTACGAAAAAGCCAAATTCTACATGCTGAAAGACGAAGACAACCTGTGGATGCTGGACAACTGGAAAAAAATATACGACCGCTTTCCCGCCGACAGCGTACGCCAGTTTAAAAATGCCAATATCAGGCCGATAAAAATAGAAGCGCTCAACGACTCCACCACGCTGTACACTTATTCCAATTCATTTACAAAAGATACCACTTCGGTTAAGGTAGTGCGCATAAACAAAGAATGGGTGGTGGACCTTAAAACATTCATCGGCGAATGAATCCCTTTTCATGAAACAACGCAACATGACAACTGAAATCTTTATCGTCATCCTGATAGGATTGGCGGCGGGCGTACTAAGCGGATTGGTAGGCGTAGGCGGCGGCATTATCCTGGTGCCGGCATTGGTGTACTTCCTGCATTACACGCAACACCAGGCGCAAGGCACGTCGCTCGGCGTGCTTACCTTTCCTGTCGTGATCCTGGGCTTTTTAAAATACTATACCGACTGCAAACGCATGGGCACGCCCATCGATTTCAGGATCATCGGCATACTTGCCATCGGCTTTGTGTTGGGCGGGCTCCTGGGCAGCACCATCGCCCTAAAGATCGATCGCGAAGCATTAAAAAAGATCTTCGCTATCATACTATTCTATACCGCCATTAACATGATGGGCTGGGACAAGGTGATCGTGAAATGGGTGAAGGGATTGTTTTAATCAATAATCAACTATTTCCCTGCAACGAGCTCATAACCTCTTCTTTCCGCTGGCGCGAAACAGGAAGCTTGGTTTTGTCTTTCAACAACACTGCGCCTTCTCCCAAATAATACTCCACGTATTTTTTATTGACGAGATGAGATTTGTGAATGCGCAGGAAACCTTTCTTCTCCAGGATGTCCTGGTATTCCTTGATCGTCTTTGCACTTAGATGCTTGCGGTTTTCTGTCAGGTAAAACCAGGTGTAGTTGCGTTCGCCCTCGCAGCGGATCAATTCATCGGGCGATACAAACCTGGCCCCGTCGTTGGTGGGAATGGCCAGCCGGAAATCAATTTCTTCCTTCACCTGCAGGTTGTGCAGCAGGTTGCTGTACATATCGGCAGAGGTGGAGCCGCTTTGCTGCTTTGCAATAAAGCGCTGCACGGCCGATTTCAATTCATCGGCATCGATGGGCTTCAGCAGGTAGTCGAGCGCGCTGAAGCGGATGGCCTGGATGGCGTATTCATTATAAGCAGTGGTAAATATCACTTCGAACTTTTGCTGTTCCACCTGGCTCAATAGCTCAAATCCATTGGTAGAAGGCATGACGATGTCGAGAAAAACGAGGTCCGGTTTAAATTGGTTCAGCAATGCAAAAGCCTGTTGAGGGTCGGTGGCTATCCTCAGATCGGTGATGGCCGGAACGTACCGCCCGATCATTAGTTGCAATACATTGGCCGCCGCAACTTCATCATCCACGATCAGGGCTTTAATCATTTATTGAAGTTAGAACAGTATTTGGGATTCCCCAATCCAGTATCCAAATTTACATGACCGGTATCTCAATCCTTACCGTGGTACCGGCGGCTTCCCCTTGCTCGTTTGTAAGATCGATAATGGTTATTTTACCTTTTACCTGCCCGTTATAAAGGGACAATCGCTCCCTGACCAGCGTTATCCCTTTCGACTGGTGGGGTAGCATGGCCGCCTTCTTTTCTTTTAGGATCATGGCTTTGTCGCGGCCGATGCCGTTGTCTGTCACCTCGCACAACAACATACGGTCCTGCGGTAAATAAAACCGCACCAACAGTGTTTTGTCGCCGGGCTTGTTGGCCAGCCCGTGCACCAGCGCATTCTCTACAAAAGGCTGCACCATCATGCCGGGTATGCGCAACGCATCGGTCTCTATGTCTTCATCTACCTCGAAACGAAAGGTAAACGCATTGCTCATGCGCAGCGATTCTATTTCGAGGTACAATTGCAGCATTTGCAATTCATCATCGAGCGTAATGGCGTTTTTTTCCGAATGCTGCAGCACCATACGCAGCAATTTCGAAAAACGGGAAATGTATTTATTCGCATTCTCAACATCGTGCTGCAGCGTGAACCGCTGAATGGAATTCATGGCATTGAAAATGAAATGCGGGTTCATTTGCGATTGCAGGGCGGCCAGCCGGCTTTCCTTCATCAGGTGGTCGAGCTCGCGCATGCGCTTTTCCTTTTCCTGCGATGCCTGCAATGCCAGCACCTTTGCTATCTTGGCCGAACAGATGGAGGCTACCGATACCAGCACCTCAAGGTGTTTCTTTTTAAAGAAGGCTTTCAGCCGGTGCTCCGAATCTATCACGCCCAAAACTTTATCACCATAAATGATGGGTACGGCCAGTTCTGACAAGCGTCTCGCATCGTCTACTATATACCTTTCATCTTTCGAAGTGTCCTTTATCAGTTCCGGCCTGCGGGTTTTGGCTACCGAACCTACAATTCCTTTTCCCAATGGAATTTCGATTGGATTGAAAATTTCTCTTTCCGCGGGGTTCTTGATGCCATACGCCGCTTTTTGGACCAACACCTGCCTTTCTTCGTCCAGCAGGTAAATAACACAGTCTTCAAAATCGAGCCGCGAAATGCAATTGCGCGCTATGTCCCATAAGATATCGTCCACGGTGGAATGGTCGTGGCCCGACAAAGCAAAATAATCTATCATCTTCTGCATTTCCCGCCGCTTGTACCTGGCCCGGTAAGCGCGCATAAGCGTGTACGCTATAACAGCTCCCAACAGCAATACGGCCGCAATGAACCAGGATGTTTGCCAGAATGCCGGCAGTATGCTGAACGTGTAAGGTTGCCGCGCCTCGAACCAATTGATGCCGTCGAGGCTTGCGGACGCACGGAAGGTATAACTGCCTGGCCTAAGCGAAGAAAAACGGACGATGTTGTTGCGGCCATTGTGCACCCAGCCGCTATCCAAACCCTGCAGCCGGTAGCGGTATTGCAACTTTTGCGGGTTATGAAAGTAAGGGGTGGTAAATTGAAACTCCAGGGACTGATAGTGCCGTAACTTCCAGGGCAGCGTTGCGGCCAGGTACGTGCTGTCATCCTCGTCCACGCGAACGCCTGAAATGATCACTTGCAAATTTTCGGCGCGGGAACTGATCTTTTCAGGCATGAAATAATTCAGGCCATTAAAACCGCCCATAAAAAGATATCCGTTGGAAGCGCGGAACACGGCGCCAGGGTTGAACCTCTTGTTCTGCACGTTGTCCGATACATCGAACCATTCCAGTTTACCGGTATGCGGGCTGTAGCGGTACAGCCCATTGTCGGCCCCGATCCAATATTTGCCCAACTTATCTGCATATAATACGCGAATCCGCTGGTTGTCTAACTGCGGCAGGAATATTTTTCTCGATAATTTTCCTTGTGAAACGGTCACTTCAAAAAGGCCTACCGCACCTACGAGCACCGTACTATCGTTTTTCAGCAACAGGGAGGTAATCATCCTGCTCGGCGCCAGCGTGGTATCGATAGCCAGTATCTTAAAGCTGTCGTTCGTATATACCAGGCCGTCATACGTTCCGAACCAGGTATTGCTTGCGGAGTTTTCCACAACCGCCAACGGATTGGAGGCCACTCCTGTAAGACCCAGCACCCTGATCTTGTAATCGTGCCCGTACACCAGGTAAGTGGCCGATTTGGCCAATACCAAAAATTCCCCGTTCTTACGCTGATAGATATGCGAAATAAAATCTGTTTCCAGCATTCGTTTGATGCTGTCTGTGTTTGCTCCCACTATGACCGGCTTGCTGAACTTTTCCGTTACGGGATTAAATATCAGTACACCGCCATGCGTGGGGCCCACAATAAAATTCTTGCCATCGAATACAAGACCACGAACGGATGGAAAAGAATACCCGGCATAAGCACTGAACGGTCGGTACGATTTTGCTTCGCCGGTTCTAAGATCGAGCTTGGTAAATCCATTGAGCGTAGCCAGCCATAAATTGCCCGCGTCATCCTCTGTAATCGCACGGATGTCGTTATTCCAGTTATACGGCCCGATGCCGGAACTGCGCAGCCATCCAATGGCGTGCACGTGCGGTTTGAAGAACACGATGCCTTCGTCCAGTATCATCCAGAAATTGCGCTCGGAGTCCAGGAAATTCGGAAAAGCATTTTCATCATCCCTTAATCTCAGGCCCATGTGGTATAGTGAGCATTTGCGGAAGATGCGGTCGTGCACATTGTAACAATAACAGCCGTGGTTGAGGCTTACGAAATACTCATCTTTCGAAAGGGGGAAGGCATTTTTTATCAGGATGAAGGGCGCGCTTAGCCCGGGCTGGAACTGCGATGCCTCTATCGGCGTAATGGTGCCGGTCGATATGTTCAATTCGAACGATTGCAGGTTCCAATTGGTGAGCCATGCGATGTCTGGTGAGAGCGCCGTTATGTTGCGTACATTCTTGAAAGGTATTTCCGTTAATTTTTTGGTGGCCGTATTGAAAATAAAGACGGCAGGCCCATTGGTAAAAAACAAAAGATTGCCATACCCATGCAGTAATCGCCTGTCGAAGCGTGTGGGTTGCAAATCCCTGATAACATAAGGCTCAAAAGAACGGATTTGTTCATTGTAGGCATACAATCCCTGGCTGCTCATTGCCCATACCTTACCCTGGGCTGCATAGAGTTTGTTGAACCGTACACCGGGAGGCCCGGTTATGTTCACGTTCGCGAAGCCGCGATGATCGTTTATGTATTGTTTAATAAAAGATTGGGAAGACACCCACACCCTGTTTGCTGAATCGATGGCGATGTCGAGCAATTCCTCGTCCCTTACTTCGATGCGCTTTGCGTTTTGTCCATCGTACCGTTGCACCATGCGGTTAGACAGCACCCAGAGAAATCCATTGGCGTCCCTTGCCAGCGCGGTGATGCTGGAAGTTTGTATGCCATTGCTTTCATTCAGCAACTGTACGTGAAAATCGGGCAATTGCGCCGCCAGGCGCGAGCTCGCCAAAACCATGGCCCATACAAGAAAGCGCGCTTTCAACAAGAGGAGGTTTTATATAAAATTATGATTATTAAAAAAAGGCAGCACTAGAAAATGCCGCCGCGTTTGAAAAACCTATACCATCCTACTATATACTTATTTCCGGGAACCGAGCAGGTAACCTGCTGAAACCATAAATACCCGGTTCTTTGTTTTCAAAATTTCGGGCTTGTAGATGTCCGACATGCCTGCGGTGTATCCAATGCTTCCGAAGAAACCATTGTTGCATTCGAAGCCTGCTGTAAGTCCCAACCCTACATCGGAGCGTTTCCAGTCATCGAAATCCAGTTTCTTGGTCTTGCTGTTTTGCGAGAGCTTGCCGCCTGCAATAAAGCTGAACACCGGTCCCAGTCCTGCAAACACTTTTCCTTGCTTCACGGGATATT
>Ga0196963_10000805_pt1 | contig 24274 bp, 16 predicted proteins | sample S1_5metaG_FD_148600 | JGI IMG/M metagenome (GOLD analysis project Ga0196963, IMG submission 148600) | Soil microbial communities from Anza Borrego desert, Southern California, United States - S1_5 | ecosystem: Environmental > Terrestrial > Soil > Desert | place: USA: California | collected...
CGGATTCGGCGGGATGGGTGGTGGCATGGGGGGGATGAACCGCTCGGGCTACGGGGGAATGAGTGGCGGCTTTGGCGGGGGCTATGGCTCACGGGGCGGCATGGGCACTTACTACCCACAAGGAAATGGCCAGGAACCCGCGCAAGGCCAAGGGTACGGTGAAGGGCTTTATTATCCGCAACAAGCGGCTGTGGTTGGGGGAACGACAGGCAATCAATCTTCCTTCCAAAACAACCTTAATCGTCTGGTGAATCGCGCGAGCAATCCGAACCAGATCCAGGTATTGGAGAACGCGCATATCGTCCCTGACGAGCGCTCCAACCGCCTGCTTATCTTCGCAAACAAGCGTGACATGGATATGATCACGAACATCGTCGCGAAGGTGGATGTGCTCCTGGCGCAGGTGATGATCGAGGCGGTCGTCATGGAAGTGAGCCTCGAGGATGGTTACAACTTCGGCGTCAGCGCGACGCAGAATCCACGGCGGTTCGGGGCAGATTTCACGGGGTTCGGCGGGTATAACACAGGCCCTTCCCTGCTGAGCGGCGTGACGAACCTGAGCAACCTCGGCGAAGGGTTTTCTTATTGGGGCCGCGTGGGGAACGAACTGGACATTGCGGTCCAGGCAATCGCCACAGATAGCAAAGCAAATGTTGTCTCCAGGCCGCGCATCATCACGTCGCACGCGATTCCGGGGAGTTTCTTCATCGGCGAAACTGTTCCGTACGTCACAGGCTTCACGGATTACGGAGGTGTGATCGGTGGCGGGCTTTCGACTCGGTCGTCCATTGACCGCGCGCAAGTTGGTTTCAACCTCGACGTGATTCCGTTCATCACGCCAGACGGGTTGATCGTGATGCAGATCTCGCAGAACTTTGACACCCGCGGCGCGGACGTGGTGATTGAGGGCAACCCAATTCCAATTATCAATAATCGCCAGGCAGCATCCGTGCTGACGATGCGGGACGGCGACACCATCATGATGGGCGGGTTCATCACGGACGCAAAAAGTGAGAGCAAGTCTGGTGTGCCGGTGCTCAAAGACATTCCTGGGCTGGGCGTTTTGTTTCGCTCAAAGTCCAAGAGCAATGATCGGACGGAGTTGATCGTGCTGTTGAGGGCCAAGGTGCTGGACACGCCAGAGGATGCGGCGATCCTGGCGGAATCCGAAAAGATGCAGCTTCCGGGCGTCCGCGCGGCAGAGCGTGAAAATCGTGAAGCTCACGAGAAGCGCCTCGAGGAAGTCCGAAAAGAAGAGCGCAAAGCGCGGGATAAAGCAGCGAAGCGGGGACGCTAAACCGCGTTTTGGGCCGAGCGTTGCTGCCAAACGTCCAGGAGTCCTAGCGTGACTGAAAGGATTAGCGGCCCAAGGACCAGCCCGGCGGCGCCGAAGAGAAAGAGCCCGCCGCCTATTGCGAGAAAAACAAGCAAAGTGTGCACTTGGCTGCGGCGACCGATGAGAATGGGGTATAAGATGTTATCGATGAGACTGACCACCAACCCGCCCCAGGCGGTGAGGATGAGCGCTTTCATCCAATGCCCTTCGAGCGCGAGGAGGATCGCCGCAGGCACCCAGACCACGAATGCGCCAAGGATCGGGACGATGCCGAGAAGGCCCATGATGACGCCCCAAAGCAGCGGCGCAGGCAAACCGAGCCACCAGAACATGAGGCCGCCGAGAACGCCCTGGACCACGGAAACAGCGACGGTGCCGTACACTGTGGCCGCGATCATGTCGGTAACCGAAGTGAAGAGGCCCTGCGCTTCTCGTTCACTCAAGGGGAGGAGCCGCTTGAGCGCAGCCAACGCCTGGTCGTGGTCCCTGAATAAATAGAAGAGAAAAAAGAAGGTGAGCAACAACTCAACCACGCCCCAGGCTCCGCCTGTGACCAGTGACGCCGCTTTGGTGGAGAGCCAGGTGGCGGCTTGCTGCAGAGGCGCGGAGAGATCCATTTCAAAGCCAGCCCGGCGCATGATGCTGGCGACCCTCGGACGCTGCTCGACGATTTTCTTCCATCGACCGGCCTGGATTTCCGTCTGCAAAGTTTCGATTCCCTTTGTGGCTTCGGACGCAAGGCGCTGCGCCACAATCATCACCGCGCCCGTGATGAAAAAGGCAACGAGCAAAGTGGAGATGGCAGCGGCGGGATTCACTCGGCGGACCCGAATTAACACGCGTTCGTGCAGCGGCAGCATGGCAATGGCCAAAGCCAACGCCCAGGCGAGAGGCGACAGGAATGGCCGGGCCAATAGGAATGAGAGCCACAGCGCAATGCCGATCCCTGCGAAGAGAGCAACCGCGCCGAAACGTGCGGGCGTCCCGCCCGTCTCCGCACCTGAATTTGTTTGGTTATCGCCCATGAGTTACCCAGCCGTGACACTACCGGTTTTAGCGGAGGTTGGGAACGGGCGGAAAAGAATTGGAGCGGGTGACGGGAATCGAACCCGCATGGCCAGCTTGGAAGGCTGGAACTCTACCATTGAGCTACACCCGCCCGCAGCAGAGGCTTCACTTTACGCAGCAGCAGAGGCTTGTCAATGAAACGCGCCACCCACTTACCATTGTTCATTTTCCGCGAAATCCCGGTCGTTTGGCGGACGCTCCTCCTCCTGCTTCTGGCGGTCCAGCCCCTTAGATCCCAAGTGGTGATCACCAACGCGGACCCTGCTGAGGTTCTCTCTGCCATCCGCGCTGGCGGACATATCCGCCTTGGGTTTGTTGGATCCGTTGGCTTTTCGAATGCCATTCCTATCAGCACGGATGTCACTATCGAAGGCTTGGATCGAGCATCTAATATCCTGAGCGGCTCCTCGGTGACGCGCCTGTTTGTGGTTGAGCCAACGGGCATCCTTCGTTTGAGAAATGTCAGCCTCGTGAGTGGCCGGGTGACGCCGACGACAATTACGAACGGCATTATCCAGAGCTATGCGGGCGCCGGCATCTACAACGACCGGGGGACAGTTGAAGCTTACAACAGCTCGTTCTCAACTCACTCCGTTGTCGGGCCCGCAGCGCAAGCTGGCGCCGACAACGCAACGTTCGACGGCCAAAATGGGGAGGACGCCATCGATGTTTATGGCGCTGCGATCTACAACAACAGCGGCTCTATCTTCCTCAGCAACTGCATCGTGCATCGCAACGATCTGAGCGCTGGGAACGGGGGCAAAGGAGGGAACGGCGGCAACTTTGGCAATGGGCGCAATGGCGGGCGCGGTGGGCGCGGCGGAAGCGCTTACGGGAGCGGGCTGTATTCCCTCGGCGGCAGCGTGACACTTTCGGGAGTTTATTTCGCCACGAACACCGCCATTGGTGCGACCGGCGGCCAAGGTGGAACCGGTGGCGGTGTGCTTGGGCGCCACGGCTCCACAGGCGAGACCGGTCATGGCGGCGGCGCGGTGTCGCAAAGCGGCGGAGCCTTGATGGTGGAGGGATCGGTTTTCGAAGGTAATCGAGCTGTGGGGGGCAATGGAGCGACCGGCCTGGCGGGACAGCAAAGTTTCGAGGGCCAGAACGGGCAATCGGGCGGGACAGGTGTTGGGGCGGGCATTTACGCGCTGACCGATCTCACGATTCAGAATTCCATTTTTGTTCGCAACAGTTCGGTCGGAGGCGTGGGTGGAGCGGGAGGGGCTGGGGGCCCAACTTCCTTCGGCAGTGATGGCGGCGATGGTGGTGTGGGCGGGCCAGCTTTTGGCGGGGGCGTTCTTGTGGGTGGCGGCTTTCGGGCGACTATTCTGAACTCGACCTTCCATGACAACATTTTGACTCCGGGGCTCGGGGGCGCTGGCGGGGCAGGAAGCGGGTTCACGGGGCGGCGTGGGAGTGACGGCCCGTTAGGTGAGGCTGCTGGCGCGGCCCTTTACAGTCCGGGCCTGTCCGATGTGGCAAACTCGATTTTTGCGTTCAGCCGAGGTGGGGGGAATTTAGCGGGGAATATTAACGATCTCGGCGGGAACCTCAGCACCGACCGCAGCTACGATCTTCATGGGCCCAACAGTGCGTATCCCATTGACCCGCGCCTGCTGCCACTCCGATTTATCACCTCGCGGTTCGCGCCGATCATGGGTTTGCGGGCGGATAGTCCAGCTCTCGGCCGCGCGCTGCCCCAATATGCGCCTGCGCTCGACATTCGGGGGTTGCCACGAGGAGCGGGAGCTGCTTCAGGGGCCTACCAATTACCGGCTCAACCAGTCCTCCGGATAAGCCGAATCGCATCGACGAACACAAATGTGGTTCGCTTGATCGTTCCAATCACCTCGCCCGAAACCCGGGTTGAGAGCACAACCAACATTGTGAACCCGTTTGCATGGACGCTCCGCACAAACGTCGTACAGCAAACGGGCACATCGCTTGTGCTCGATGTGCCCGCCACGAATCGAATGGAATTTTTTCGGGTAATCGTTCCTTAACGATTCTGGCCAGTCGCACTGTTGTTCAGCGGATTTGCTCCCGCGCCAGTTCCCAAAGCGCCGCCAGTTGTCCCTGCTGCGTTTCCGGTCTGGCCACCCGCAGCGCGTCCTTGTGAGCGCTGGGCAACGAGCAGCTGTTGCAGCTCATTGTTCAAGGCCATCACGGTCGTGTTAGGCAAGCCGCTGGCGCGGAGTTGTTGCCGCGCCACGACGAGCGCCTGCTGCGAGGCGGCTGGATTGCCCTGCGCTGAAAGCACACCCACGACGCTGCTCAGAATCTGCTGTTGCTGAGTGACCGTGAGGTTTGAATTCTGCCATGCGTTAGCCAGACCTGTTGAAAGGCGTGTCAACGCCCCGGCTGGGAGCTGCGCGTTTTGACCCGCCATTTGGCGGAGACCCGCTTCAATTGTCGGAACAGCTTGAGCCGTTCCACCCGTTCCGCGAAGCGCATTGAGCTGCACGGTCAGAAGCTGCATCTGCTGTGTCTGAGCGGGCGTCAAAGCCATTCCCTGGGCAACGCCAGGAGCGCCTGGGTTTCCTGGGAAATCAGGAACACCGCCGACTGGGTTGCCGGAGGCCGCGCCGCCGATGCCGACGTTGGGCTGAGCTTGCGGCAAGGTTGTGGGGTTCAGTCCGGTGTTGTTAAGGCCGCCGACCGGTGAGCCGGGTTGAGCGCCCACTTGTGGGAAAGCACCGGGTGTGTTCCCCACCGTTGGCAGAGCGCCCGGGGTGTTGCCCACAGTCACGCGCTGGTTAATGCCACCGGGAGCCGGTGTCGCTGGAACGCCGCCCGAGATAGCGCCGTCGGCGGTCGGATTACTGACAGCTGTGCCTGGTTGTTGGCCGGAAAGAGCCCCACTCTGCGCGCCGGGAGCGGATAAGGCTCCCTGCGTGGTTGTCCCGCCGGTGGTGGCTGTTGTGCCGCCGACAGCCGTTCCGCCAGCAGCGGTCGTTCCGCCTACGGAGCCAGATGTGCCGCCCGCTGCGCCGCCCGCAGCTCCACCACCACCGCCCGCTCCACCGCTTTGCGCCACGGCGTTACTGCCGAGCGCAACCATCAATGCTGCAATAAATAAAAGCTTCATAAGAAATCTCTCTGCTGCAACCTCACGGCGGAGAGGGTTCCTATCAACATGGGACACGCCCTGATTTGCACCCGGTCCATAGCGCGGGGGTCAGGCGCTGCGGATATTTATATGCTCCAGCCGGACCGGTAGTGGTGCTGGATGAATTTGTCAGCTTCGGGGGCGTTCAGAGCTTTGCCTGAGGCTCCGTCCCAGAGAATCTTTTTGCCTGTGCGGAAAGCCACATTGCCCAGCAACGCGGCTTCCGTTAGCCGCGCGCCGTAATCGAAATTGCAGGTGGTGTTCGGCTTTTTGGTTTTTGCAGCATCGATCCATTCCCGGTGGTGCCCAACGGATGCGGGGATGAATGGATCCGGGCGCTTGAAGCCGGCGAAGTCTTTCTCGGGCAACAGGAGATGCTTTCCATAGTCGGCGAGGAGCATTCCTTTATCACCAATGAACAATGTGCCGTCGCCCCACTTCGGCAGAAGCCCTTCAGCGAACTGCTTCGGGCGCTTTCCGCCGTTATGCCATGTGACGGTCACAGGCGGCTGTGTGCCGCGACCTGGAAATTCATAGCGCACTACGAGCCATTCGGCAGCGAACTCAGGGTGAACGGCAGGACCATCAGCTTCGATCGAAGTTGGGGAGCCAAGGTCAAGAGCCCAGAAGGAGAGGTCCATGTGATGGCAGGCCATGTCGGCCATGGCGCCGCCGCCAAAGGCCCAAAACCCGCGCCAGGCGGCGGGCACATACGCGGGGCTATAAGGACGTTCCGCGGCGGGCCCCAGCCAGAGATCCCAGTCCAGGTGAGGGGGCGCAGGGGCGTTCACCCGCTCACGATTGTGACCCGTCCAGACAGAGCCGACCCAGTGATGGACTTCGCGCACAGGACCAATGGCGCCTGTTTTTACCAACTCGACTACACGGCGATAGTTCTCGCCCGCGTGAATTTGGGTGCCCATTTGCGTGACGAGGCCGGTCTCCCTGGCGGTGCGGGCGACAATGCGCGCCTCGGAAATCGTGTGGGTGAGCGGCTTTTCGCAGTAAACGTGAAGGCCCTTCTTCAGGGCAGCCACGGTGGCCACGGCGTGGGTGTGATCTGTTGTGCTGATGACCGCGGCGTCGAGCTTCTCGGCATCGAACATCTTCCGCCAATCGGAGTAGGTCTTGGCATTCGGAAACTGCTGCCTGGCGGCAGCCAAAAAGTTCTGATCCACATCGCACAGCGCAACGATGTCCTCGGAAGCCACAGCTTTCAGGTTTTCACCGGCGCGGTTAGCAACACCGATGACGCCGATGCGCAGTTTTCCGCTCGGCGAATCGACGGCAAAATTCCGTTTGGAGACGAAGAAAGCGCCGGCGGCGGTTAGGGCGGAGCGGTGGATAAATTGCCGACGAGTGAACTGCGGGTGCATCCGCAAGGCCTAACCACGGACTGGCGAACCGTCAAGAAAGTCTGGCGGCTTGCCCTCGGAAATGGATGGCCCCGCCGCAGAGCGCCGCAGGCCTTTCAACGCAGACTCAGCAGCGTGGCTTTCCGCCTGCTTCTTGCTTTTACCAGAGCCACGGCCGATTTCCTGACCGCGATATTGAACCGTGCATTCAAACACACGGTCGTGGTCAGGGCCGCTGACAGATTCAAGACGGTAAACGGGGGCTTCTGGCGATTCGGCCTGCAGAATCTCCTGCAGCTCGCCCTTGGGGTTGTCGAGATTCGGGATGACGTGAATGGACCCGAAGACATCCTGGAATTGTTCCAGGATAAAATCACAGGCCTTCTCAAAATTACTGTCCAGGAATATAGCACCGATCAGAGCTTCGAACGCGTCCGCCAAGGCTGAAGGGCGCTCCCTGCCGCCGCTCAATTCTTCCCCACGGCTTAAGACGAGGTAGGCGCCCAGCCCGAGCTTGTGGCCGTGCTCGGCAAGGGTCTTGCGGTTGACGAGCTGCGCGCGGGCTTTAGTCAGAGGGCCTTCGCCGAAGCCCGGGAATCGATTGTAAAGCTCCTTGGTGAGCGCGAGTTGGAGGACGGCGTCGCCCAGATATTCGAGGCGTTGATTGTGTTGCACCGCCCCACCCTGCTCGTGCGCGACAGAGGGGTGAGTTAGGGCGAGCTTGAGCAACTCCTGATCCTGGAATGTGTAGCCGATCCGCTCCTGGAAAGCGTCCGTGTCAAAGACACCGGCGCCAGAACCGCGTTGGCTCACAGGCTCCATGGCTCGCTTAAGGCGCTGCTCCGGCGCCAGCTTCCTGTTTTGAAGCAGTTCCACTTTCGTCCCCCGCTCTCTCCGTGTTTTGACCCTCTCCTGAGGTTGAAGGTTCAAAACCCCGCTCCAGTAGAGAGGCTACATCTGTCTGAACTTCCGTCAACTGATCCAATCGCAGGTCGGGATCAGGGACATGGAAGAGTTCGCCAGTCTTGGAATGCTCGTAAAGGAACACTCGTTGACTGCCCTGAGTGAGCTGGGCCTTGACCTTGAGGATTCGTTTTCGTTCCAACATCACCGCCAGGATGAAGCGGGCCCCGGCGTGCGCCGGGTCGTTGTTGGACATGAGCTTCCGAAGGAGGCCTTCCGCAGTGTCCTTTTGGATGGCGTCCGGGGCGTTGGCGACGGGCGCGTTGTATTGGCTCTGCCAGTGGGAAACGAATCCCTTTCGATCCATAGCCCCCTGGCTGTGCTGATTTTCCCAGCATTTCTGGCAAATATCGAGGCGGTCATAGCCCTGCTTCACGTCAAACAACAAGGTGTGAAAAGGTTGCTTGTCGGTGAAAGGCTGGTTGCACGCCTGGCACCCATGGGCGCGGGCTTGGATATTCCAATCGATCATGCAGGGTAGTTTCGGTAACCGTGAGCCGTGTGCGGCTCTGCCTTAGCTTTTAGCGGCAACAACCCACCTTCTGCAACCTCCGTCTTGTCAGGAAATGACTGATAGCCAGCCCAGCAAAGCTGAAAAGCCATCCCACAGACAGTGGCGCTGTGTTGCTGTATTTGCAGAAGCCTTCTAAAGTCCTGCAAGCCCTTGCAAGATGACCTCCTGGACCTCTGGCTGCCCAAGGTTTCCAAGATGGCCTCCAGCAGGAAATATCTTCAACCGCTTCGCATCAAACGTCTTTTCCAGCCACTGCACGTCCTCGGGTTTCAGAAGGATGTCATTCGCATTCACGATCACACGCACATCTCGCTGCCCGGCCAAAACCTGTCGATGGGCGCGAATGTCGACGGCCCGCTGAAACTCCTCGGGCGCATTAAGATCGAGGCCGCGCTGGCGGTAGTACGGAACAACAAACTTTTGCAGGTACTCGGCAAAGGAGTATTGGAGGATTTCCTCATAAACCTCCTCCCGGCGCCATTTGCGCACCGGCTCTTTCAAGACGCCGAGATTCGTTCGCGACTGAGTCAGATAAATGATGTCGCGCAGGTGGAGCTTAAAAGCCAAGCCGATGAGAAACTTCGACTCCTGAGCGGAGAATGGGAGTTGTGTGTCGGTGTTTAGCTTCATCGTTCCTTCAGTGAGCGCAGCCACTTTGAGGAACGTCTGCCCGATTCGCTCGGTGCGCTGCTCAGGCGGCCATTCAAGAGCGGCGCGGAAATGGTCATCCAAAGCTTCGATGCCGTGCGCAAGACTCACCGGCGTGTCGATTGCGATATATCTATCGAAGCGAAAATCGTTGGTCGGAGCGCGGTCGAGAAGAGCGGCGACCTGCAGAGTCTGGAAACCACCCATTGAGTAGCCGATCAAAGCTTTTTGGGTGACCCGTGCGCGGCCCTCTTTGGTGAGGTCGTCGTTCACGGCCCGCAAGGCGTTCAGCATATCTTGGACGTCCACAGGCGCGTACCCCGGGACGGCGGCAGTGCTGGCGCGAGCGAGGAATTCATGGTTGTACCCACTGCTTACGACGACGACGGATCGCCCGCTGTTGTAGAGCAACTCGGCCAACGCAACGGTGCCGCCGCTGAAGCGATGGGCGCCCATTCCCGGCAGGAGGAACACCAGCGGAGCAGGCCCTTTTTGCAACCAGGTGGTGTAAGGCAGCTCTCGGCCCGTGGCGGGGATTCGGACGTCGCTCGTTTTCGCCCGGCGCACGAATTCCGGATCTTTAGCCGTGAAGAAAACAGACTGCAGCGTCTCCAGAGATGGGCGGTCCTGCTGTTCGCCGTCCGCGAGCTTGAGCGGAACGGGCTTGGCGTTGCGTCGGATGGTCCAGGCGTAACGCAACAGGAAGTATGGGTCATGCTGTTGGCTGGCCAGCCGGATAAAATGGTCGGACCGGTGCGCGAGGTTGTTATAGGTGACGACGTTTGGGATGTATGAATATGGCTCGAAGTAGCTGAGCGGGTTTACGAAACGGTCCCCAACCGAGCCCACCATGTCGCGCTCGTTGCTCGGCCCCAGCAATGGGAGCATGACATAAACCTTCGGCTTCCAACCCCAGGTGCCGAAGGTTTGGCCGAAATCAGCAGGTGATGGCTCGATGTCGAACTTCTTTCCGGCGACATCGAAGAAGCCGCCAACGCCGAGGACAGTGTTGCAGAGGAATCGGTAACTCTCATCGCGCGCCCCGCTCCAGCGACCCTGAAGCGCGTTGTTTACCAGGCGGGTGGGAAAGCCGAGGTTGTCGCCGACGTTCCGAACGCCGTCGCGAAACTCATCGCAGGTGAGGAACCGATAGACCTTTGCAGTGGGCTCGATGGCTCCAACCATGATCCCCTTGTTCAAACTCCACATCGCGCGGTTGAAGGGCTCGATTGGATCGCCAATGGGATTGGGGATGACGATGATGTGGTTTGTGGAGGCAGAACCGGGTGAGTTGGTTCCCTGGCCGAACGTGGTGGCCATCAGGAAAGCCAGGACTGCGAATTTTATCAGGACATTGGAGAGGTGCATTCTCATCAAACGCCGGCAGGGTACAGAGAAGCACGGGGCCTGACAAACAGAGTGTGCCAGCGGGTTGTTGGGTGTGCAGGAGCATACCCCAAGAAGGGCGAGTTGTGCGCCTCCTACCGGAGGCTCGAGACTATTGCCGGTTAACCCACGGGCTGCGCTGGCGCTTGCCCGTGGGCTACTCTGTTTGGCCCCTCCGAGGCCTGGGAAGAAGGCGGCGACGTGGAACACGCAATCCGCAGGATCCCCGAGCCGTGACCGAATGAGCCTTCATAGGCCCCGCCGGAGTAGATCACACACAGCACAGGACGCCCGGTCGGGGACCGGGCTTACCATTCGAAGCAGACGCCAATTTGAAGAGGCAAAACGAGGCGCGAACGGAAGCGCAGAGCTGGAATGGTAAAGGCGGAGAGGGTTGCTCTCCGCCTTTCGTGAATCGTTATACCGGGGACTTATGGCTTATCGTATTCGCCGAGGGGACGGATCCAGATGTTGCGGAAGCGCACGGGGTTGCCATGCTCGTACAGGTCGATGGGGCCTTTCGTGTCCTTGGGGCTGTATTTCTGAATCGCTCTGTGAGTCGTCGGCCCGAAGAAATCCTGCTTGTGATGCACCACCACGCCGTTGTGGATCACAGTGACATTGGCTTTCTTGGTCAGCTCGCCGGATTCATTAAAGCGGGGGGCTTCAAAAATGATGTCATAGGTTTGCCATTGGCCTGGGCCGCGGGAGGCGTTCACCAGAGGGGGACGCTGGCCATACATCGCTGCGGCCTGGCCGTCTGGGTAGGTTTTGTTCTCGTAGGAATCCAGGATTTGGATTTCAAACTTGCCGAAGATACTCACGCCATTGTTACCGCGCCCCTGGCCTGAGCCTTCCACCTTTTCGGGCGTGGCGAACTCGAGGTGGAGCTGAAAGTCGGAGAACTCGTCCTTGGTGCGGATGCGGCCGCCCTTTGGAGTTGTTTCCATGTAACCATTCTCGATTTTCCATTTTGGCTCGGCGCCTCCCTGGCCGAGCCATTTCGAGAAGTCTTTCCCGTCAAACAACACGATGGCATCCGCAGGCGCTTTAGCCATGTCGCTGAAGCTCTCGCCCGGTTTCACAATACGGGGCTGGGGGCGATCCCCGTCATGAATGTGCCAATCGGTCCCGGGAATTTTGGCAGTGTCCTTGTATCCGAGATTGCCCTCGGCCGCGTTCGTCGCCAGAGCTGTCCCCAGGGCCAGCCCAAGGGAGCAGAGGGAGCGAAGTGTGAGTTTGTTCATAATATGGATGGTGTTGTTAAGACGCTGGATGCCAACTCAGTTATTCATCTTCGAGGAACCGAGCTTGTGAATGGTGGCGTAAATCTCCTGGGACAACGCTTCTCCTTCCGCGCTGTCCAGGCTGTACTTCAGCTTGAACTGGTCGCTCGGGCGCATGTCGTTGATTTTCAGGAATAGCTTTTTGCCATCCTTTGAAAGCTTGGCTTCCGCCACCTCGAGGCGGTCGTGCTTGCGCTCGTCAGGATTGCGAACGGAAAACTCTGGCGAGCCATAGGCCCCCGTCCAACGATAATTCCACTGCTCAACGCTGTAGCTGCCAACATCCTGAGCGCTCTCAGCTTTTAGAGGGCTCGCGAAGGCCAGCTCCACGCCATCTTTTGTCGCGCGGAAGGCGGTTGGCAACACCACAGGTTTCTTTGTGTAGCGCACGCGGTACAAGCCGCCGTTGCGGGTGGCGCTCGATTGCCAACCTTTCAAACCGCAAAGATAAAGCTGCCCATCCTTCGGATTGAACCGGCCGCGCATAACGCCAGAGTTGAATTTAAGTGGCAGTTGAACCATTGCGGCCTGACGCACGCCATCGACCTCATCAAGCATGGTGTTGAAGAGCGTGCATTTGCCATAGCTCATGAACAGGAGCTGACCTTTCAACGGACCCCATTTGTCGCTGGTCACCCAGACCTGGCCGCCGCTGGAGTTATCCATGTTCATCGGCAACCAGGCGATTGGCTCATCGTAGCTCTCGGGCTGTGGCGAGTTCGCGTCCCAGCCTTTGAACTTATGCAGAGCGCGCTGCTTTGGATCACTTGGGTTGGCGGTGATGTTCGTGCCGCCGCGAGTCATCTTCAGCTCGCGTTGCGCGGCAGGGGTCATTCCGTAGAAGCCGCCTTTCTCGACCCAGTTCAGCTTGCTTGCTGGCATCCAGTGCCCTTGGTTGTCGCTGACTGTGATCTCACTCTTCGGGCCCACGGTCATCCCGTTCGGGGCGCGCAAGCCAGTGGCGATCACCTCGAGCTTCGACCCGTCTTTGGAGACTTTGATCATCGTTCCCTGATGCGGGGACGTAACCTCTGGCTCCCAGGGTGAGCCTTTGGCGTAGTAGAAGTTCCCTTGGGGATCGGTGTGCAGGTCGAGTTTGAACTCGTGGTAATTTGCCGTGACGACGGTGTCGTTATTGAAATTCTCGTAGTAGTCAGCCTCACCGTCCTTGTTCAAGTCATGCAGGCGCGTGATCTGATCGCGGCCCAGAACGTAGATCCGGTCGTCAACCACCTTCAACCCAAGCGGCTGGAACATCCCGGTGGCGTAACGTTTCCAGGTGAGATTTTGGAGGGAATCATCAATGCCTGAGACGATCCAAACATCGCCGTGAAACGTGCAGATTGCGATGCGACCGTCCCTGAGGAAGTCGAACCCGCCGAAGAAAGTCTCAGCGCGGTATGGGTTTTCCGTTGGTTCGGTGATGGTGTCCACCACGTAAGCCGCATCATCATTCCCGCGAACACCTTTTGTGGTGACCGTTTGCGTCCAACGGGCGGGCCCACCCTTGCACAAGGTTGCTAAATCAGCGGGCTTGGAAGCGCCTTGCAGGAATGCGGCGTGCTTTTGCACAGCTCCTTGCTCTTTCGCGGAGCTGATCGCCAGCGTGAACTGCAACTTGCCGCGATGTGCGGGAATCTTTAAGTGCAGGGCTTCGGCGCCGCGATCGAAGGTGACGTTATCAGGCGCGCCAACCAGACCGACCGCCAACGCATTCTCGCGCCCGACAGTGACGTAACGGCCAGCGCCAGCAGGCATCATGGTCGGGTTTGCGGTGAGATCGCCGGTGGCATCGAACGAGCAGACCGCCAGCGTCATTTCCGAGTCGGAAGGCCCTATGTTGAAGGTGCGGGTGAAAACTCCGGCGCCTTCGTGCGACTGATAGCCTGGCATCTCCAGCACCTCGGTTTTGCCCACCTTGTAAGAAAGAACAACCTGATCGCCGTTCACATACAGGCCGGTGTAATGGGCCCAATCCTTTGGCAGCGGCCCCTGGTTGTTAGCGCGAGGGTCGGAAAGCGATTCGCCTTTGGCCCAACCTGGGCCGGGCTTCAAGGAGAACACAGGGTTGCCTTTCACTTGCGGCGGCGGCGGCCAGGCAATTTGGTTCAGTGTGTTGCCGAATTCGAGAAACTGGCCCGTCCAAGCCATGGAAACGCGCAGCAAATCGGTGTCGTAGCAAACGTAGGCGTTCTTCTCGGCGCCAACGGTGACCACAACGCCTTTCATGGCGATAGGCTCGTTCACTTTTGGGCCGCGAATCGTGCCGGAGAACACGGGACCACGGATCGGCTCAACGGGAGGTTTCGGTTGGGGCTTCGGTTCAGCCGCAAATGAGGACGCGACAATGGCAACTCCAAGGCAGGCGAGGCTGCGGGACAAATGCTTCATATTGGTGACGGGGGCTAACTTATTGCCGGAGACCTGATTCGGGCAAGCCCTTTGCCTGCCGTGGCCGAAAGATTTGCACGGTGGCAGACGAGCGGAAGTGACGCCTTTCCAAACGGTTCCGATGGTGTGCGCACAGAAAACCATAGCGCCTGGTTTGCGGAGATGTTAAAGACGCGTTACGTAAATTACGCATGGCCGGAGAGCAAATGTTTGGCGCACAAGCTGTTGGAGCCCCGATTCAATTCGGGCCATATCAACTCCAGGAGTTGATCAACACGGGCGGCATGTCGGAACTCTGGCTGGCCACCGATGCGCAAGGCCAAGTCTTCGCCCTGCGGCGCATGATTGAGAAGCCGGGGCTGAATCTTCTGACGAAACAACGCTTCTTCCACGGTTGTGATGTCCTTTCCAAAATTCACAGCCACGAGTACGTCATCACCTATTACGCGCATGGGAAGATCGAAGGGGTGCCGTACCTGCTCATGGAATATGTGGAAGGGGCGAACCTGAAAGAGCTGTTCGCGCTGAACGATCCGATTCTGCAAGAGAACATTGGGAATATTCTCATCGATATGGCTGTGGGCCTGGAGCATGTCCACGACAGCGGGTTCATGCATCTGGACTTCAAGCCAGAGAACGTGATGATTTCGCGCAACGCCAACGTGCGCCTGATCGACTTCGATCTCTCCCAACCGATTCCCGATAAGCCGAAGAAGGCTTCCAAAAACCCAGGCACTCCCGCGTATATGGCGCCCGAGCAGTTGCTCCGCCAGCCGTTCGACCAACGGGTGGATATTTTTGCGTACGGCGTCTCTGCATACGAGCTGCTGACGGGACAAAAGCCGTTTGGGGGCGAAAGCGCGGAGATGATCCTAAAGAACGAGTTGGACCGCAGCAATTTCCAGCCTCCCCGGGCTTTGAATCCCGACATTCCCCCCAAGCTTGAGCAGATTATTCTCAAGTGCATCGTGGCCGATATGGATAAACGTTACCCAACGATGACCATCCTGACGCACGAGCTGAAAAGCGCGCTTTACGTCTAAGGCTGCAGAAGGTTCTTCTGCCTTTCCCAAGCGCTGTTACGGGCGCAAATCCCGCTTGTTTTCCAGCGACTTTCAGGCCATAGGATACGGCCCGTTTCAAACGGGCACTGATCTCTAGAACGATGAAGACAACCATGCGCGCTGTGGCCGTTGTGCCAGGAAAACGTGAAGTCCGCCTGCTGGATCACGAGATGCCCTCGTTATCCTCAGACCACCACGTCAAAGTCCGCACTCTTGAAGTCGGCGTTTGCGGCACCGACAAGGAAATCTGCACGTTTGTGTATGGCGCTCCCCCTCAAGGTTACGACTATCTCGTGCTTGGCCACGAAAGCCTCGGAGAGGTTATTGAAGTGGGTTCGCAGGTCTCCACGCTGAAGCCCGGTGACCTCGTTGTTCCTTCTGTCCGCCGCCCTTGCGAGCACGAGCATTGCATCCCCTGCCGCGCTGGCCTTCAGGATTTTTGCTCGACCGGTGATTTCACCGAGCGTGGCATCAAGATGCGCCATGGTTACATGACGGAATATTTCGTTGAGGACGCGAACTTCCTCACGTCCGTTCCGGCTTCGTTGCGGGATGTGGCAGTGCTAGTGGAGCCATTGACTGTTGCGGAAAAGGGCCTGGCACAGGTCTGGAAAGTTCAGGATCGCCTCCCGTGGGCGTCGCACGGCTCTGCGCGTGGGAAAGGCCTCAACGCTGTCGTTCTGGGCGCAGGTCCCGTGGGAATCCTGGGGGCGATGACGATGGTGATCAACGGCTTCAAGACGTACATCTACTCCCGCTCTCGGAAACCAAATGCAAAGGCTGATTTGGTCGAGTCTTTCGGTGTGGAATACATTTCTTCTGAAGACGTGACGCCTCATCAACTCGCCGAAAAGGTGGGCAACATCGATCTGGTTTACGAAGCTGTGGGCACGCCTCGCATCTGCTTTGAACTGCTCGAAGCGCTCGGCACCAACGGCGTTTACGTTTTCACCGGGATCCCCGCTCCCAAAGCTCCGATCCCTGTGGCCGCGTCGGCCATCATGCGCAACCTCGTGCTGAAGAACCAAGCCGTGGTCGGCACTGTTAACGCGGATGCGGCTGCTTTCTCAGGCGCAATTCGCGATCTCGCCATCTTCAAGGAACGTTGGCCTGAAGCTCTCAAGAAACTGATCACCGGCCGCTACAGCATTGAGTCCTATCGTGACCTTCTGGTCGGCGATAAGAGCGGCATCAAAAACGTGATCGCGCTGGGCTAAGCAAGGGGATTTATGGGCAAACAGTGGATTGATATTTCTGTCACCATCAAGTCGGGGATGGTGCATTGGCCGGATAATCCGGAGATTCGCGTCGAAAAGATGCTGGATATGGGTCGCGGCGACGTTTGCAACGTCTCGACGCTTTCCCTCGGCTCCCACACGGGCACGCACATGGACGCGCCGCTGCATTTCATCCGGAACGGCAAGAGCCTGGATAAAATGCCGCTGGATGCCACGATCGGCCCTGCGCGGGTTGTTGAGATCAAGGACAAGGAAGCGGTGAAGGTGGAGGAACTCCTTCCCGCGAAGATCAAAGCGGGTGAGCGTATCCTGTTTAAAACGCGGAACTCGAAGCGTTCCTGGAAGACGGACAATTTCGACGAGGATTTCATTTATATCTCCAAGGAAGCCGCGCAGTTCCTGGCTGAGCGCAAGGTGACGACGGTGGGGATTGATTACCTCTCTGTCGGCGGTTTCAAGAAGGACGGCATTGAGACGCACCAGGCGTTGCTTGGCGCGGGCATCTGGGTGATTGAAGGCCTGAATCTCGCGAAGATTCAGCCCGGCAAATACGAACTGCTCTGTCTCCCGATCAAAGTGCTGAATAGCGACGGCGCTCCTGCGCGCGCTCTGCTGCGTTAAGCCCGGCGTCGCGGCCATGCAAACTTCGGTCGCGCAACTCATCACTTCGGAAATCCAGCGGCAAGGGGCGATTCGCTTCAGCCGCTTCATGGAGCTGGCTCTCTACGCGCCACGCCTTGGTTATTATGAAACCCGCGATCCTGTGGGCGCGCGTGGGGATTTTTACACCAGCGCTTCCGTTCCTCTGTTCGGAGCTTTGCTGGCTCGGCGATGCGCGGAGTGGCTGCGCCCAAACCAGGGGATCTACGAAGCCGGGGCGAACAATGGGCAGTTAGCTTCTGCGGTCCTCCGGCAGCTTGCCGTTAATTACACCATCGTTGAACCATCGCCGGCCCAACAGCAGCGGCAGTTGGAGTTCCTCAGCGCTCAGGGAGTTTCGGAGAAGGTCTCCTGGGTTCCGGATCTGCCCAGAGGGTGCGAAGGGGTGCTCCTGACGAACGAGTTGCTCGATGCCATCCCCTTCGACCTTTGGCAATGGAATCGCTCAGCGAGAACCTGGTCTCTGCTGGGCGCCACGCAGCACGAGGTGGCATTCACCTGGAGCGTTCTGGAGGGCAGCTCCCGGCCTCAACTTCCCTGGATCGAACTACCCTCAGAGCTTCTCGATATTGTTCCAGACGGTTTCAGAACTGAAGACCATTCTCGGGCGGCGCAATGGTGGAAGGAAGCGGCTGAGCGACTCCGCGACGGTTATCTTGTTGCTTTCGACTATGGGCTAAACAGCGAGGATTTTTTTGCGCCGGAGCGCGCGCAAGGCACCTTCCGTGGTTACGCAAAGCACCGACAGCTCACCAATGTCCTTGATGCCCCTGGCGAGCAGGACATCACGTCGCATGTGAATTTCACCCGCGTTCGCCAAGCCGGAGAAGAGGCGGGGCTGGAAACAATCTTCGACGGGCCCCAATCGAAGTTCCTGCACGAAATCGCGGCGGAATGGATTGCGGCCGCGCCCGCTGACTGGACCGCATCAATGGCGCGGCAATTTCAGACGCTCACGCACCCGGAGCATCTGGGTCGCTCGTTCCGGGTTCTGGTTCAGCGGCGGCCGGCATGTTCCCCACCGCCACCTCGCGCAACGCCTTAATCACATTGTCGCTCAACTCGCGCATGATCTTGGAGGTGCGGAGAATGGTCTTGTATTGGTTCCACTCGTCGCGAGCTTTCGCCAGATGCGCGCGCCAACTGATGTCGGCCTTCTCGTTGCCCGCGACCATGGCGAACTGCTCAGGTGTGAAGACATCGCGGTAGTTGCTGACGATCTCGAGCATTCGCCAATATTTCTCCAGCACCTGGTGGTCGGCCATGGCCTCCACAAGTTCCATTTGCTCCTGGGCGGCAGCGCTGCGGTCGCCTGTGGTGTCCGAATTCCGAAGGGCTGGCGGCTCCGCGTCACGTGCTTCCTTGGCGCGCCGTCGCAAGCTGGCCAACTCGCGCAAATACGCGCGAACCTGGGGAATGGCTGGCTCGTACTCAGTAAAAAACGCGCGACGATATTCACTCTGCTCGATCAGCTTAGACCCGCCCACCAGCTCCACGGCCATGAAGAATCCGCTCTTGCCGAAAATGTTCAGGTGATCTGCGACGATCAGGGCTAGCTCAAGCAATCGATCATCATGGTCGCCGATAACGTTCAGAGGCTGCGCGAGCAACGCATCCAGGCGGCGCACTGCGTCCGCGCGCTCATCAGGAGTGGGCGCAGGAAGCGTCGCGAAGTCAGGAACATCCTTGAAGCGCATGAGCACGCCCATGATTTCCTGCTCGTGTTCGGTGGGCGCCCGGCGCGGGTTGCGTAACTCTTCGGCGTTGTGCGGAAAGATCGGATGGCCTGGTGAATCCATGTGTCCCTGTTGCGCCTTCTCCATTGATGCGGCGCTACCGCCATAGTACGTGCTGCCATATAAACAGCAAGCCACCCTCTCGGCGTCCTCCTGTGAAAGTCCCCCTTCTTGTTCGATTCGCTTGCGGGCCTGTGCTAGGTTCACTGGGCCCAAGGGGTGTATGACGACAAAACTATTTTCTGAACTCGGTCTCTCGGAGGAAATCCAGAAAGCGATCGACAAACTCGGCTTTGAAAAAGCCTCTCCCATTCAGGCGGAAACTATTCCCCTGCTGATGGAAGGGAAGGATCTCTTCGGCCAATCCCAAACCGGCTCCGGCAAAACAGCCGCCTTCGCGATCCCGGCAATCGAAAAGGTCGACACCTCCAACCGAGCAGTCCAGGCGCTTATCCTCACGCCGACCCGCGAGCTGGCTATCCAGGTTTCCGAGGAAGTTCACAAGCTGGCCTTTTTTAAACGCGGCATTCACGCCCTCCCGATTTACGGGGGCCAATCCTACGACCGGCAGTTCTACGGGCTGAAGCAGGGCGCGCAAATTGTCATTGGCACACCCGGGCGCGTAATGGATCACATGCGGCGCGGCACGCTGAAGCTCGAGCAAACCAAACTGGTGATTCTGGACGAAGCTGACGTCATGCTGGACATGGGCTTTCGCGAGGATATCGAGGTCATTCTCAAGGCAGTGCCCAAGGAGCGGCAGACGGTTTTCTTCTCCGCGACGCTCTCCCGCACGATTAAGGAGCTGATTGAGACTTACGCGCGCGAACCACAGCATGTGCGCATCGAGCAGAAAACGGTCACGGTTCCGACCGTTGAGCAGACTTATTACGAGGTAGATCGGCGTTTCAAAGTTGAACTGCTCACCCGCTTGATCGACATCCACGACCTGAAGCTCGGCATCATCTTCTGCAACACTAAACGGATGGTGGACGATCTCGTGGAGCACCTGAACGCGCAGGGTTATTCCGCTGACCGTTTGCATGGGGACATGACGCAAGCTATGCGCGATCGCGTCATGCAAAAGTTCCGCAAGTCGGGCTTGGAATTCCTCGTCGCGACCGATGTTGCGGCGCGCGGGATTGACGTTGATGACGTGCAGGTGGTGTTCAATTACGACCTTCCATACGACGTGGAAGATTACGTCCATCGCATTGGCCGCACTGGGCGAGCAGGACGCAGCGGGCGCGCCATCTCTTTCGTCGCGGGCCGTGAGTTATTCCAAATTCATCAGATCGAGCGCTACACAAAGACCCGCATTCATCGAGCGAAAATTCCGACCCAAACGGAAGTCGAGCAGGCGCGCGACGCTGCGTTCATCACTAAAGTTCGTGAGACTCTCCAGACCGGCGAATACAAGAAGCAGGACCAAGTTATCTCCATCCTTCTCGAAGAAGGTTTCAGCTCCACCGACATCGCCTCGGCCCTGATCCATCACCTCCAAGGGGACGACACTCGCAAAACCGCAGAGCCCCCGCCGCGCAACGAATTCCGCGAGGAACGCGAGCGGGATGATCGCCGCGGACGTTTCGATAGAGGGGACAGGGGGCCACGTGAAAGACGAGGGCGGGATGATTACGGTGATCGCCGGGCTTTCGCGGCTCAACGTCGTGAATTCCCAGCCCAACCTCGGGAAGGTCGTATGCCTGAGCGCCCAGCAGCGCCGGTGGGAACCGCAGCCGCCGAAGTGCGCAAACCCGCTGCGGAACGGGCCCCTGCCGCAGAGCGCAAACCGCTCGCCCCTCGAAGCGAGTCCCCTCGCCCGGAACGTCCGCTTGCGCCGAAAGCCAAGGCCCCTTGGCCCGTGGAGCCACCGACATTAGCCCCAAAGAGCCGCAAGACGCCTGAAAACCAAACTCGCCTGCACGTGAATGTAGGCGCCGAAACAGGCGCAACCCGCGAGGAGTTGCTCCGTCTTTTTCAAGGCGAGACCGGCCTGCCAGCAGGCGCGTTTGGTTATGTAGACATCCGTGAGCGCCACGCCTTCGTCGACGTTGTCCATGAACACGCCAAGTCCGTGGTCAGCAAACTGAACCGGACGCAATTTAAGACTCAGCGCCTGAAGGTAAAAATGCGCTCCGAAGAGGCGAACGAGAAGTGATGATGATGGTGCCCGCAACTCCAACGGGCATCCTTCATCTTCTTTTCTTATCTGCGGAAATCTGCGCGATCTGCGGATTGCTTTTCCGCCCGCCTCAGTGCCGGCGCAGGATCAGCTTGTGATCCACGCGGCGGGTCTGGGTGTAATCCAGCGGCGGCAGGTCCACTAAGGTTGGCGATTCGGTTTCATCCAGCGTGTCGCGCGCTAATTCGCGGAAGGCCATCCACCGCGGCCAATCGACCGCCGGGGCATGCGAGATTTGCCGGAGCAAACTGCGCCACTCAATAATGACCCGGTCGATGTCGCCCACGCCGAGAAAATCAGTCACCCACTCGTATTTGCTTTGCGGATTCTTATGCACATGAGCGACCACGATTTCCGCTCCGGCGCCATAGCGAGGCGGCACGCCGTTCTCTAGGTAACCAGGCACGGATTGGCTTCCGAATGCTTCATGGCAAGCCATCGCGAGTTTACCTGCCCAACGATTCTCCTCGCCACAGAAGCGGAAACCGGCGTCGAGATTCGCGACGTCGTAGATCAACTCTTCCAGCGGATAATTTGGATCTTCTAACGCGGCGGCGATTGCCAATCCATCTCCTTGCTGAAAAAAGCTAACCACTTGGCCCCGCTGCGTCGGCACGCCGTATTGATCGATCAATTTCAAGCGACGCCACAGCAACGCCACGCCGGTGGATGTATCCAAATCCCTGCAGACCGGCACCAGCGGGCAAATTGCGCAGTCGGGCGGAAACACGTCCCGTTCCACAGGGTTCCAGATTGCAACGCCATGCGCATCGACAGGAACCTTAAGCGTCTGACTAGCGAGCGAGAGGTCCGCGGTTATCCTGTGCGCCTGTCGGCGGAACCGCACCACGGGAGTCCCCTGCTCAGACATCTTCGTTTCGATGAGCGGGCGGATTGTGCTTTCGAATAACTCCATCGGGGCCTGGCGACCGCGCCAATTGGTTAGACGACGCATCCACTTCACCAGGACGATCTGATCATTCTCGAGAACCTCCGCCACTGTAATCCCGCGGCCATAGCGCGGCTCCTCGCCAGGCTCGGTTAACCGCACCAGCGAACCGGTCCCGAGTTTTCCGAGAATCTCCTGGTTTCCGAGAGCTGGCTTCAGTTCAACGGTCCCGGGGCAAGTCTCGTCTTTGGGCTGCTCGGCTTTCGTGACGTAAAAAATATCTGCCACTTTCACGTCCTGAGGCTCCGGATGGACCTCCCATTCGCCGCGCGAATTGAGGATCTGACGAACCCGTTTGCGCACATGACGCGCCCGCTCGGAATCAGTGGGCAAGCCACACGGAACGCTGGGGTGCTTGATTGATTCCTCAATGCCTAAGGAAATAGGCTTAGTGGTAAACAGGCGATCCTGCACGCGAACCGCTGCCTCAAACGGATTCTTGTCGAGGTTCGCGGCTCCGGTCATCACTCCAAGCAACGCGCTCCAATCAACGGCTCCGCTTCGCGAGAGATGGGCCGGACGCCCCTCCATCAACCGAATCTCATTTGCGGTGACTAAAACATAGCCGACTTCATCGAGGCCGCGCCGCCCCGCCCTACCGAACATCTGCAAAATCTCGTCAGCGCGAAGCGGCTGCTCCACGTAATCCCGCTTATAGGATTCGCCCGCAAGAGCCACACTACGGAGAGAGAAATTAATTCCAGCCGCCAACCCCATCGTCGCAACCACCACCCGCAACTGCCCCGCCTTCGCGAGTGGTTCAATCACTCCAGCGCGCACCGCATAACTCAGCCCGCTATGATGATACGCAACGCGGCTGCGCAGCAGCTTGGCCAGGTGCTCCCCGACCAGGAGCTTTTGTTCTGCAGTGAGCTGAAGAGGATTGGGATTCGGCAAATAGCGGGCCAACTCGGCGGCCATTGCTTCTGTTGCCCGCCGCTGAGGGGCGAAGATCAACGTCGGCCCAAGATCCTCCGCCAACGCCTTGGCAATAACACGCGGCCAATAACCACGAATTTCTGTGGGCACATGGAAGTTAAGGTGATTGGCAAAAACTTCTTCCAACGGGACCGGGCGCACCTCATGCCGAATCAACACAGCATCTCGGCCAATACGCCGCAGCCACTCCACGACATGGTGCGGATTGGCAACGCTGCCGCTGAGCAAAAGCAGTTGCGTTTGCGGCGGAGCTAAAGCCATCGCCAACTCGTAGTTCAACCCGCGATCCGGGTCAGCCAGCATCTGATACTCATCAATAACCAAAAGAGAAGGGCCATCGCCTGAAATCAGCCGGTTCTTCTGCGTCTCCAGCGTGGCGACGAGCACGGGCGCGCGAAGGTTCTCAGAAAGATCGCCCGTGGCGATCCCGACATCCCAACCTTTGGAACGCCATTCAGCCAATTTGTCATTAGCGAGCGCGCGGGTTGGAACCGTGTAGATCGCTTGCCCACGATTTTTGCCATGGTTGGACCAAAGCTCGAAGATCAGCGTCTTGCCGGCTCCCGTCGGCGCGTGCACGACAACGTCCTGCCCCGCCCTAAGCGCCGCAACGGCCTGCTGCTGCCAAAGATCGGGAACGGTCACCTTGTTCAGCACGCTTTCCAGCTGCGCCGCGACACCTTCCATGCCTTCAAAGTAGTGCACCCTGAGGCAAATGGCAGTTGGGAAAATAATGTCAGGTAAAGCCCTGACGGAAATTAACTGCCCTACGCGTTTTCCTTCGCCTTGTGAGCGGCCGTCTTTTGGGATAAGACGTTCGCCATGTCCTCCACACCGCTTTCACGGCGCAGATTCATCTATTCTTCAGCCGCCCTTGCTGCTGCGGCAGCCCTCCCTGCGTTTGGCCAAAGGACACGCAAAGTCCCAGCCAATGAGAAGCTGAATATCGCCATCATTGGCGCGGGCGGACGTGGCGCCGAAAACCTCAAAGGCGTGAGCACTGAGAACATTGTCGCGCTTTGTGATGTGGACATGGAGCGCGCGGCTGACGCCTTCAAACAATATCCCGCAGCCGCGCAATACACCGATTGGCGCCGGCTCCTGGATCGCGAAAAGAACATCGACGCCGTGGTCATCAGCACCCCGGACCACACTCATGCGACCATCGCGGCCGCAGCTCTTCGCGCTGGGAAACACGTTTATTGCGAGAAGCCGCTCACGCGAACGATTTACGAGGCTCGCACTCTGCAAAACCTCGCCAGCAAAGGCCGCTTAGTTACGCAAATGGGTCAGCAAGGCCACGCGACGGAAGGCACCCGCCGCCTGGTGGAAACGCTCCGCTCCGGCGCGCTTGGCGACGTAACCGAAGTCCATGTTTGGACCGATCGCCCCGCGGGCTGGTGGCCTCAAGGCGTGACCCGCCCCCGCCAGCGCCCACGCATCC